>Ga0068858_100004611_pt1 | contig 13487 bp, 10 predicted proteins | sample KBSSwiS12_FD_66589 | JGI IMG/M metagenome (GOLD analysis project Ga0068858, IMG submission 66589) | Switchgrass rhizosphere microbial communities from Kellogg Biological Station, Michigan, USA - KBS Switchgrass S1-2 | ecosystem: Host-associated > Plants > Roots > Rhizosphere > Soil ... | reverse complement strand
CGCGAGCTTCACCGGCTTGCGTCACAGCTCGTTGCCGGGTTCGATCTGATCCGAGGCGCGCGGCCGCTACTGGAGCAGCTCGTGGTGCAATGGCACGAGACCGCGGTTCTTTGCGCCTACAGCCCGGTGTCGCGCACCGCGATCATTGCCGATGCCGTGGTGACGCCGCATCCGCTCCGCTTCTCGATCGAGCGCGGCGGCGAAGTGCAGCTTCCCTGGGGGTCGCTTGGTAATGCGATCCTGGCCTTTCTTCCCGATGGCGATGTGGAGGCCATCATGCGCGAGGCGTCGGTAGGGCCGTTGACCGGCCGGCCGCGCTCGTCGCGCAAGGATATGGAAGAGGCGCTCGCGCTGATCCGGGAGCGCGGATACGCCCGCTATTACGAGCCAAGTCACGACATTGCCGGCATCGCCGGGCCGGTTTTCGGGCCCTTTGGCGAGATTGTCGGGTGCCTGGGAGTCACGATGCCTTCGAAGCGATATCAGCTTCATCTCGAGGACGATCTGGCGATCGCGGTGCGGGAGGCAGCCACCATGCTGAGCGAGTTGGCGGCGATATCGCACAGCTAGAGCAGCGATAATGGATCGCGAATTCCGTATTATGGAATTGAACTTCCAAAATCCGGAATATGCTTGACAGTTGATTACTCAACATGTTCACTCCTCTCAACTGGACGACGCCATACAGGCGCGGCCGATAAGGGGAGGAAGCATCATGGCACTTCGATTCAATCGGTGGGGCACGACTGCATCATTCATTGCGCTCGCAGGAGCGCTGGCCATCGGCACGCCTGCAGCGGCACAGGATGCGGCACCGGCTGCGGCACCGGGGACTGCGGACCAGGCGGATACATCGGGGCAGACCGCGCCTGACATCGTCGTCACCGCGCAGTTCCGTGAGCAAAAGCTCCAGGACGCGCCGCTCGCCGTAACCGCGGTCACCGGTGCGATGCTCGAGGCGCGGGGCCAGAGGAGCATTGCCGATGTCGGCGATTCGGCGCCGAACGTCACCTTGCGTCAGGCGCCTGCAACCTATGGTCCGGCCGTAGTCGCCTATATCCGCGGCGTTGGCCAGCGCGACACCAGCTTTGCGTTGGAACCGGGGGTGGGCCTCTATATCGACGACGTCTATCTGCCGACCCTGCACGGTTCGTTGCTCGACCTGATCGATCTCGATCGCGTCGAGATCCTGCGCGGCCCGCAGGGTACGCTCGCCGGCCAGAATTCCATTGGCGGTTCGATCAAGCTTTATTCGAAGAAGCCCGACGGCAAGGGCGGCGGCTATTTCCAGGCGACCTATGGCAGCTACAACCGCGTCGAGCTGCGCGGTGCAGCCAACTTCACGATCCTGCCGGATCTGTACGCCCGCGTTTCAGGCACGGCGGTCCACAAGGACGGCTATATCACGCGTTACGATTTCGCCTGTACCCATCCCGGTACGGCGATCCCGTCATCGGTGGTGGGTTCCAAGTCGTGCAAGCTGGGTACCGAGGGCGGCAAGGCCTATGTCGCCGGGCGTCTCGCGCTGCGCTACGAGCCTAGCGCGAATGTGACGCTCGACGTGGTCGCCGATATGACCCAGGACGACAGCGAGGCGGGCCCGACCACCCTGCTCTATGTGGGGCAGGCCGCCAATCCCGGCGCAACCAATACCGGATCAGCGACAACCGGAGCTTCGGCTGCCGCCTATACGCTCAACGGAGTGCGCTACGGCACCTCCACCGGATCGCAATTCATCAGCTATTCGCCCTTTGGCAACTATGCGCAGGACACCTTCAGCTCGAGCCCGTACATAAGCTACGAAAATTACGTCGAGCTTGCCCCGCGCGACGGATCTGCATCCTGGGCGGCCCCAATCAAATCGGCGATCGATACCTGGGGCGTGTCGGGAAACCTGAAGGTCGATCTCTCGCCCGATTTCAGCGTCACCTCGATCACCGCTTACCGTAAGTTCAATGGCGTCTACTCCTCGGGAGATGGGACTCCCTTTTCGCCGACGCTGCAGGCAAGCCAGATCTTCAATCGGCAGTTCAGCCAGGAGCTGAGGCTCAACGGCCGGGTAGGCCCGTCGTTCAACTTCACCATCGGCGGCTATTATCTGCACAAGCGCAGCCAGAACATTACGCGCGTCACACTGCCAACGCTCAATTTCATCGAAAACAACCAGATCCCCGCGACCACAAAGGCGGTGTTCGCCAACGCCGATTGGGAGGTCGCCAAGGATCTCCATCTGATCGGCGGCATCCGATACACCGATATGACGAAGAGCTTCATCTACGGCCGCAAGGGGATTCCCGGATCCTCGACGGGCGGTGCGACGCCGGCGTCGATCGCGTCGCTCGACGGTCTGGTGGGGACTTTCAAGGGCAACCGCGTCGACTGGCGCGCCGTGATCCAATATCGCTGGTCAGACCAGCTCATGACCTACGGCCAGATTTCGACCGGGTTCAAGAGCGGTGGCGTCAATCCACGACCCTTCTTCCCGGCGCAAGCCCTCGCTTTTGGGCCCGAGACGCTGACAGCCCTTGAATATGGCTTCAAAAGCGATCTTTTCGACCGTCACGTACGGTTGAACGTCAGCGCGTTCCTCAACAAGTATAATGATATCCTGGTCACAGTCGCGAGCTGCCCGCTGCCCGGCGTGCCGGCGGCGCCCTGCGCGCTTCCGCTCAACGCCGGCAAGGCCGATGTGAAAGGCGCCGAGGCCGAACTGACGCTTCATCCCGCCCGGGGCTTCACCATCGACGCCTCGCTGGCCTATCTCAACTTCAAATATACCTCGATCTCGGCAGCCGCGGCGACCTCGGGGATCGGCGTCGAAGACAAGGGCCAATATATCTCGCCCTGGCAATGGAGCCTCGGGGCTCAATATGATTTCGAGTTCGGCAGCGGCGCAAAGCTGACGCCGCGGATCGATGTCAATCACCAGGACTCGTTCAATCGCAATGCGAACAATGTCGATGCGGCGACCGGCGGCAAGGACATTTTCGGCGAGGTGAAGGGCCGCACCCTCGTCAATGCGCGGCTCACGTTCCGCACCGCCAAGGACGACTGGGAGTTCGCGCTCGAGGGCCGCAACCTTACCGACAAGCTCTATTATACCGACATCTTCGACAATCGGGGGTCGACCAATTCGGTCCAGGGCTCGCCCGGCGAACCGCGGACCTGGGCCGTGACAGTCAAACGGAAATTCTGATCGGGGGGGTGGGCCGGGGGCGGGTAGCCCGCCTCCGGCCCTTCGCGTTTACGAATTCGAATCCAGGAGTTCCCGATGATTACCCAGCTCAATCCCATAGCAAGCGCCATTCCCCCCGAGCCGATCGTCGCGGGCCTGCCGATGCCCGAATTCCACCGGATCGGGGTCCAGCCCATTTCGGGTGCGTGCGGGTGTGAGATCAGCGGCGTCGATCTGCGCCAGCCACTCGATGACGAAACGCTTGCGGAGATCATGAAGGCGTTCGAGCATTTCCTGGTGATCCTGTTCCGCGACCAGGACCTGACGCCGGACCAGCACAAGGCGTTCTCGCGCCATTTCGGTGACATCACCGAACTGCCCCAGGCGCCGACCTATGACGGCCACCGCGACATGCAGGAGGTGCGCCGGGAAGCGCATGAGCCGGAAAATGTCGTGCCCTCGTTCGAGCATTTCCACACGGACAGCCCCTTCCTGCTCCGGCCGCCCAAATGCATTGTCATGCGCGCTCTCGAAGTGCCGCAATGGGGCGGCGATACGGCGTTTTCGAACGCCTATCTCGTCTATGAGAACATGTCCGATGGTTTGAAGAAGCTGCTCGACGGCCTGCAGGTCGTCTATTCGGGCAAGGACATCTGGGCGAAGAACGAAAAGCTCGCGCCGGAAAAGCGGCTGCGGCTGCGTGAAAGCCATGATTTCACTGAGGACCAGCTCGAAAGCATTCACCCGGCGGTGCGCGTGCACCCGGTCACCGGGCGGAAGGCGCTGTTCGCCACCACCGCCTATTTCAAGCGCTTCGTCGGCTGGAGCGAGGAGGAAAGCCGCGCGTTGCTCGCCTATCTGCAGAGCCTGGCGCAGCACCTCCATTATCACTGCCGCGTGAAGTGGCAGAAGGACACGGTGATCGTGTGGGACAATCGCTTCACGCTTCACCGCGGCATACATGATTTCAAATATGAGCGCCGCCACCTGATCCGCACCACTGTCATGGGCGAGAGGCCGCTTGGTCCTGACACGAAGACCCCGGCGGACGCGCAGACATCGTGAAGGTTGGTGCAGCGATTGCCGAGATCCTCGAGCGCGAGGGGGTGGACGTGATCTTCGGGTATCCGCGCAATGCCGTGCTGGAACAGGCGGCGGCGCGGGGCATCCGAACGATCATCGTCCGCCAGGAACGGACCGGGCTGCATATGGCCGATGCGCTCTCACGTCTGACGCGGGGCAAGCGCATGGGGGTTTTCGCGATGCAGCACGGGCCTGGCACCGAAAACGCCTATGGCGGGGTGGCCCAGGCTTATTCGGAGAGCGTGCCGGTTCTGGTGCTGCCGCAAGGCTATGCCCGGCGGCTGGCGCATGTGCCGGACAATTACAATGCCTGTATCTCGATGCGCGACATCACCAAGACCGCAGAGCCGGTCCTGCGCGCCGAGGACACGCCGGCGATCCTGCGCCGGGCTTTTTCGGCGCTGCGCAACGGGCGGCTGCGCCCCGCGCTGGTGGAAATGCCATGGGATGTGCTCGAGGAGGATGTGCCCGAGCCGCTGACCTATGCTCCGGTCGTAACTACGCGCTACGCGCCGGACCCCGAAGCCGTGACGCGCGTGGCGGACCGGCTGGTGGCGGCCAAACGCCTGGTGATTCATGCCGGGCAGGGCGTGCATTGGGCGGAGGCTTATGACGAGTTGCGCTCGCTTGCGGAACTGCTCGCGGCGCCGGTCTCGACCAGCCTCGAGGGGAAGAGCGCGTTCGACGAAACCCATCCACTCGCGCTCGGTTCGGGGGGTGCGGCGATCCCCGGCCAGCTTCGGCATTTTCTCGATCATGCCGATCTCATCCTGGGTGTGGGCTGCAGCTTTTCCGAAACCGCCTTCGGGGTGGCGATGCCAGCGGGTGCGCAGATCATTCACGCGACGCTGGATCCCGCGGATATCAACAAGGGCGTGCCATGCGTCGATGCGCTTGTCGGCGACGCCAAGCTGACGCTGTCGATGCTGATCGAGGCGTGCCATGCCCGGTTGAGTTCGACGCGCGATCCGGGCCCGGTGGCGCGCGAGATAGCCGAAGTCGAGGCCAAATGGCTTGGCGAATGGCTGCCCTTGCTCGAATGCGATGATGCGCCGCTCAGCCCATACCGCGTCCTCTGGGATCTGCAGCGCACAGTGGATGTGGCCAACACCATCATCACCCACGATGCCGGGAGCCCACGCGACCAGCTGACGCCCTATTGGAAATCGATCGCGCCGCTCAGCTATATCGGCTGGGGCAAGACGACCCAGCTCGGCTATGGCCTTGGGCTGGCGATGGGCGCCAAGGTCGCCTGTCCCGACAAATTGTGCATCAATGTGTGGGGGGATGCCGCGATCGGCTTTACCGGCATGGATTTCGAAACGGCGGTTCGCGAGCGTCTGCCGATCCTGTCGATCCTGCTCAACAATTCGGCGATGGCGATCGAACTGCCGATCATGCCCGTCGCAACCGAGCGCTTCCGCGCGACCGACATCTCGGGCAATTATGCCGAATTCGCCCGAGCGCTGGGCGGATATGGCGAGCGGATCACCACGCCTGACGAGATCGTGCCAGCGATCCTGCGCGGTATCGCAGCGACCGAGGCGGGGCAGCCGGCCCTGCTCGAGTTCATCACCGCGCAAGAAACCCGGGCATCCCGGCTATGAGCGGGGCAGCGGACAAAGGCGGTGGCGGTTGGCCCTGGTCGGCCACCTGGCCATTGCTGGTCCTCACGCTCGTTTCGGTCTTCAACTATCTCGATCGCTCGCTGCTGGGGCTGGCACTTCCCGCGATCAAGCGCGAGCTGGGTTCGTCGGACACCGTTCTCGGGCTGGTATCCGGGCTTGCGTTCATCCTCTTCTACTCCGTGCTTGGGATTCCGATCGCCTGGCTGGCTGATCGCGCGAACCGGCGCAACATCATCGCCGCGGGACTCGCCTTCTGGAGTGTGATGACCGCCTGCACGGGCTTCATCAGCGGCATCTGGCAATTGGCGGTGGTGCGGCTGTTGATGGGGGCAGGCGAGGCCTGCGGCATGGCGCCTTCCAACTCCATCATCGCGGACAGGTTCACCCCCGAACGGCGCCCATTGGCCATGGCGTTCTTCGGCACCGCTTCCCCGCTTTCCTACATCCTGTTTTTCCCGCTCGCAGGGTGGATCGCGCAAACCCATGGCTGGCGCGCGATGTTCGTCGTGATGGGCCTTCCCGGCGTGTTGCTGGCGCTTTTGCTGATGCTCACCGTGCGTGAGCCCGAGCGGACGACGCCGCCCCCGCAGCGCCTGCCGCTGGCGCGTTCGCTGTTCGGCGATCTCGCCGGACTTTTTTCGAACCGCTGCTTTGCGTGGATCTTTGCGGGCGTCACTTTGATGGGTGCCAATGTCTGGGCATCGGGGGCATGGACGCCGACCTTCTTCGTGCGCGTCCATCATCTGGGTGTGAGCGAAGTCGCCAATATCATCGGCCCGGCGCGCGGGTTCATCGGGCTGTTCGGCATCCTGCTTGGCGGCGCGCTGATTGATCGGCTGCCGAAGCACCGCGTTTTCTGGCGGATCGGCATTCCGGCGATCGCCTGCCTGTTCGCAGGCCCGGCCGAGGCCTTGTTCCTGCTTGGCAACTCGCACCTCGCCTGGGTGGGCGGCTTTGCGCTCAGCAGCTTCTTCACGCTGATCCATCAGGCGCCGATCTTTGCCGCGGTTGTGAACGTCGTTGGCGAGCGCCGCCGAGCGCTGGGGATTTCCGTCGTGCTGCTCGGCGCGAGCCTGATCGGCAATGCGGCGGGGCCAAGCGTCGTGGGTGCGCTCAGCGACCTGCTAACGCCCCGCTTCGGCGAGGAGGCGATCCGCTATTCGATGCTGATCATCTCCGTCACGCCGGTGCTGGCCGCCTTGTGCTTCTGGCGGGCGGCGGCGCTCTATGCCGCTGCCACAAGCGATGGACGGGAAGAGGTTCGGGTGGGGAGCCCGGCCTGAGCTTCGGCTGTCAGCGGATCAAAGCGCTGACTGGCTCGCGAGCAAAGCCGCCGCCATGCGGTTATACGGGGTGGGGATGCCGTGCCGCTCGCCGAGCCGTACGATCACGCCATTGCGCGCGTCGATTTCCATCGGGCGGCCCGCGACGCGGTCGGCGTGGATCGAGTTGATCGAGTCCGGCGCCGCCGCGCGATAGCCCGCGACCACGGTGTCGGGCAGCGAGTCCGGCATGTCGGCGCCCTCGGCGCGGCCGACTGCGACGCATTCGGCGACCAGCTCGCGCATCACGTCGGCGATCGCCGGGTCATTCGCCACTTCTGCCGTGCGAAGTGTGAGCGCGTTCACGATTCCGGCGCAGTTGACTGCAAGCTTGCGCCAGGCGGCGGTCACGAAATCGTCTGTCGTGGAAACCGCGATCGGGGTGCCGGCGAACAGGTCGATAAAGGCGCGACCCGCCCTGTCATCGGGCACAAGGACCGTGCCGGTGCGGCGCTGTCGCATCCGCCCGGGGGCGCTTCGTTCAGCGGGGATGTCGATGATTGCCGGAACGATGCGGTCAGCGGGCGTCAGATCGCGGAATCGCTCGCGATGCTCGACGCCGTTCTGAAGCACCGCGATGCGCGTGTTCGGTCCCGTGAGGCGGGGGAGCCATGCAGCGGCGGCGGCGCTGTCATAGGCCTTGGTCGCGGCGAGGATCCAGTCGACGGGTTCGGCAATCTCCGGATCAGTGATCACGCGCGGGCTGGCGCGGATCACGCCTTCAGGGGTTTCGATTTCGAGGTCGGTGACTGGCGCACGCACGCAAAGCGTCACTACGTGGCCGCGAGACTGGGCCAGCCAGGCGGCAATCGTACCCCCGATCGCGCCGGCCCCGATAATGGCTATTTTTGTCACTGGGTCCGGTCTTCCCTTAACCTCACTCTGAAGGCTCAACTTAGCCCATAAGACGGGAGCGCGTCGGGCGCTGCGTCGGGTGCGAGCGCCAGCCCTCGATCAGGTTGAGCGACCATTGCGAGCTATTGTTGGTGGAGAGATCGGGCAGATCGTCGAGCGGCGCGAGGATGGCCTCGCGAATCCACAGGCTGCTCATGCCACGTTGTTCCGTCCCCAGAGCGCCTCATAGCGCCAGCCCGAAAGGTCCTCGACGATCTCTCGTGCTTCAGGGGATGAGGGCGTGGTGTCATCATTGCCGCGGAAATGCTCGATCTCGGCCATCAGGATTGCGTGGGTGCGCGGATCGAGCCGGAAGCGCGTCGAGACAAAGACGCCGAACAGCAGCATCGCGACCGTGCCAAGCCCGAGCACCGCGACGATCGCGGTAATAGCCACAGGGCTCTGGACGCTCGCCTTGGAGACGAAGCCCGAGGCCTGCATGACCTGCCCGACCAGGATCACCGCAAGTGCCTGCGACATCTTGCGCACGAAGGTCATCACGCCGGCAAAGGCCCCTTCGCGGCGCTTGCCGGTGACGATCTCGTCGACATCGGCCATGTAATTATAGGTCGCCCAGGGGATGTAATTGAGCGCCCCCCGGCCGAGGCCGGCGAATATCACCGGCACCCAAAAGATCGCGCTCGTCGCGGTATAGCCCGCCGCATACATCCCGATGAACAGGATGACGCCGCTCCCGAAGCTAAGAGCCGCCAGCCGATAGGCGAAGCCGGGCGACAGCCGCAGCGCGAAATTGATCGCCAGCGCGACCGCGATCAGCTGGACGATATAGGTCACCCCGACCAGATTGGCGACGATCGCGGTCGATCCGGCGAGCGCGAAGATCACGAAATAGGTGAAGGCCGCGTTGTAGATATCCTGGCTGATATAGCCGCCGAGATACATGCCGAGGTGCAGCCGGAAGGCGCGGATGCGCAGTGTCGAGAAGAGATTGCGATAGAGATCCTTGAACGCGTCACCCACGCCCTTGCGTTCGACCGCTGCCTCGTCGAGCCCGGCGGGGCGGGCGCGTTCCCAGCTGAAGGTGTAGAGCAGTCCGGCCGCCAGCATGAACAGCCCGGCGAAGATGATCCCCATATAGAGATAGGTATCGGGCGAATCCGGGCCGAGCCTGGCGATCAGCCAGCCCGGCAGGAATGCAGCGCCGATCGCTGAGATCTGGCCGCAGAAGATCCGCGATCCGGCGAGCTTTGCCTTGGTGCGATAGTCGGTCGCCATTTCGGCGGCGAGCGTTTCATAGGGGATGATCTCCATCGCATAGACCATCTCGAACAGGACATAGGTGACGAGGTAATAGGCGAAGCTTTGTCCGCCGACCCACATCAGCGCGAAGCTGGGCAGGAGCGGGATGGCCGCGAGGATGAAGAAGCGCCGCCGCCCGAATTTGCGGCCCAGCCAGCTGCGGCCGAGATTGTCCGAGGTATAGCCGATCAGCGGGCTGGTGATCGCATCGAGCACGCGCGCGACGCCGAAGATGATCGTCGCCTGCGCCGCCGAGAGGCCGCAGAAGCTGGTGTAGAAGATCAGGACCCAGGTGCTGACCACCGCCATCGAGCCGGCGCCGAGCACATCGTTCGAGCCATAAGCGAGATAGTTGAACCATCGGACCTGGCGCGGCTGGCTGGATGCGACGGTGGCCATCGGCTTCCTCTCGATTGTCCCGCGCGCCATTTCAGCAGGTCGGGCGCGGGATCATGGGTCAGATATAGGTCCGCAGGAACTCCGCCAGCGCGCAGATCGCCAGGCTCTGGCCGTAAGGCATCGAGGTGAGCGGGATGTCCTTGTAGAATTGCATCGTCTCGCCCATCGCGGTGCCGAAGCTCACCTGTTTGAGCTCGCCGGCCTCGTCTATATTTGCGAGCACGGCGCGGATCGCCTTTATCCCGACCATTTCATACTCGGCCGGCAGATAGCGTTTCCGCACCGCCTTCAGGATTCCATAGGCAAAGCCCGCTGTGGCAGAGGCTTCGAGATAGCTTGACGGATCGACGATCAGCGTGTGCCACAAGCCGCTGGCATCCTGATGTTTGGCGAGCGATTTCACCTGCGCTTCGAGCGTGTCGATCAGGAAGGTGCGGAGCGCGTCGCCGGGTTCGAGATCGAGCATTTCGATGATCTCGGGGATCGCGATCGTCACCCAGCAATTGCCCCGTGCCCATAGGGCTCCGGCGAAATTGTGCCGGCCGTCAAAGGTCCAGCCATGGTACCAGAGGCCGGTCGCGCGATCGGTCAGATATTTGATATGGACGAGAAACTGGCGCTTTGCTTCCTCGACATAATGCGGGCGATCCAGCAGCAGCCCGATCCGCGCGAGTGGCAGCACTGACATCATCAGCGTGTCGTCCCACAGCTCCTGCGGATTTTCGTCGTTGAAGACGATATGCTGGAAGCCGCCTTCTTCGGTCTTGGGCAGGCCGGCCGGGTCCATCAACCATTCGGCCCAGCTGTCGAGATAGGGCAGGTAGCTCTGGTCGCCGGTATCCTCATAGAGATTGGCGAGCGTCAGGAAGGGCGACATGGTGTTGATGTTCTTGGTCGGGGTGCCCGCCGCGAACCGGTCAGCGAACCATTGCAGCATGATCTGCAGCGCCCGCGCGTCATTGGTCTGTTCGTAATAGCGGTACATGCCGAACAGGCCGATCCCGTGAGTCCACTCCCAGTCGTTCCAGCCCTTGGTGTCGATCACCCGTCCGTCGGCGAGACGCAGCAGGAATTCGCCGCTCTCGTCCTTGAGGTTGACGAGATTGTCGATCAGCTTGCCGATCGCCTGCAGCACCGCATCGCGCGGAACGTCGTGCGTCAGTGCGGCCATCCCCTAATCCTTCATCTATTCTATAATGTGAGACAGTAGTTCAATATATGGCAGAGTAGCCCGGGGCGACGGGCGGGTCAAACGCTAGAATCACGGCTCCTGCGCTCACGCCAGATGGAATAGCGGCACGAGCGGCCATTCGACGGGGCGGTTGCCCGGCTCGACCTCCATCAGCGGCGCCATATAGTCCCACCAGCGCTGCATCACCGGCCGATGGGGCAGCGCGTCGCGATCATTATCCTCGCGCAATTTCAATACGGCGAACAGAGCGAGCGTCTCCTCGTCCAGGAAGATCGAATAATCATAGATTCCCGCCGCCGAGATCGCCTCGGCCAGCTCGGGCCAGATTTCGTCGTGACGGCGGCGATATTCGTCAACCACCCCCGGCTTGAGCTGCATCCGGAACGCGTGCGTCGTCATCGCTGTTTCTCCTGCCCGCTCAAGGTTTGGCGCGTGCGATCTCGACGGCATAGATGCCGCTGAGGCCTTCCATGTTCGATCGGAACACCATGTATTTGCCGTCGGGCGTGAAGTGGATGTTGGGCTCGAGACGATAATCATGCTTTGCCATATCGACCAGCCGCTCGGCATCGAAGGTGCCGGGCGAGATCAGGCTTTCCGAGCCGGGGGCATGGATGCCGGCGACATCGGGGATCGATCTGGGCCGGAACACATAGAGCCATTTTCCGTCGGGTGCGTGCGCGACCATCTCGCTGTCGCCGCCATCGCCCGAGAACATCGTCTGATCGGGCGAGATATTGTAATGGACTGACCATTGGTTGCGCTCGACCTTGTACCAGCGCCGCTTTTCAGTGCCGAGGTCATAGCCGGCCACCCAGAACACCTCGCCGCGCGGGGTCTGGAGATCATACCAGATGGTCTTGCCGTCAGGTGACCAGAACTCGTGGCCGGCAATCTCCATGTTCATCGTGCGGTGATGCACCTGGGTCAGGCCGCTGCCGTCAGTGCGGATCGTCCAGATCCGGTCGACCTTGTGCCACGGCCCTTCATGACAGAACATCAACAGGTTCGGATCGGTCGGCGAGAATTGGAGGTGATTGAGCCAGTCGGTCGCCCGGTGGACGACCTTTCGCTCGCCGGTGCGGATGTCGATCGTGAAGATCTCCATCGGAATGCGGGCTTCGAGCCGATCGTTCAGCCGCACCTCCTTGGCCTCGGCAAAGGTCAGCGGTTTGCCGTCAGGGCCGAGCGCGGCATAGCCTGCCTGGTCGAAGCGCGGATCGCGTCCGGCCGCGCCCGGCTGAAGCGGCATGTCGCGCTCGGCCACCGAACCGGCGAGCAGGGTCTCGTCGGCATTGATCGTGGCGATGCCGCCCGCCGGGATATCGGCGATCCGGTGTGCCTTGCCCGTGTCGATATCGGCAGCCCAGATCTGCGCGGGCGTGGTGCTGCCCCGCGCCGCGCCTTTTGTGCCGCTGGCGATATAATAGACCGTGCGCGTCTTGCGGCCGGCGAACAGCAATTGCAGGCCCGCGCCCCGGACGATCGTGGTCATCCTCCAGGTCCTGAGGTCGATCGTGGCGATGCCCTCGCTCGTCGAGGCCACCATCTTGTCGCCCTGCGGGGTGAAGCTCTGCTGATGGAAATACAGGCTCGATGCGCCCGGCGCGGTCGAGATGCGGATGACACGGTGACCCGTCTTCGCATCGATCCATTCGCCGGCGGGTAAAGTCTGCGCCCTGGGCTGCGGCGGCGTCTGGGCCGGTGCGGGCGAGGCGGGCGACACGACGGTCAAGGCGATAAGCAACATGGCGCCCAGCTTCATTGCGACTCTCCCATTGCCACGGTTTCGAAGCGCGGCACCGCCTTGTGCGGCTTTTCGGCAATCAGCGTTTGACGGCCTCTGTCTCATCATTTAACGCACTGTCTCACATAGTGATAGTCTGTGCGTATAAATTTTTCGGGGAGGGAATAGTGTTTTCATCGGGTGCCGGAGCGTCGGCAGCTTTGTTCCCGCGCCCTTCGCTATGTGTATGCCACGACGCGATGCGCTGCCGCTTGGCTGCGCGTTGAGAATTTTACCATGAAGCCGCAAGCCGATGGCCTGACTTCCTCCCATCCAGGGGCAGCAGCATGAGCCTCTTTCCGGGCCGCTTCGCAGGGCGCGCCGCAGTCATCACAGGGGGCGCTTCCGGCCTCGGAAGAAGCACTGCCGCGCGGATCATCGCCGAGGGTGGCCAGGTGTCGCTCTGGGATATCGACACTGGGCGTCTCGCGCTCGCGACGCGAGAGTTGGGCCCGGCGCATTCGATTGTGGTCGATGTGTCGGATCAGGGCAGCGTCGAGCGCGCCATGGCGGAAAGCCTGCGGGCGCTCGGCGGGATCGACATCCTGGTCACCTCAGCCGGAATCACTGGGGCGACCGCACCGGTTGCCGAATATCCCGCCGATAGCTGGCGGCGGGTGATCGACGTCAATCTCAATGGGCTGTTCTATTGCTGCCGCGCGGCGGTGCCGCATATGATCGCGGGCGGATATGGCAGGATCGTCAACATCTCCTCGGTGGCGGGGAAGGAAGGCAACCCCAATGCCTC
>Ga0068858_100004609_pt1 | contig 13489 bp, 9 predicted proteins | sample KBSSwiS12_FD_66589 | JGI IMG/M metagenome (GOLD analysis project Ga0068858, IMG submission 66589) | Switchgrass rhizosphere microbial communities from Kellogg Biological Station, Michigan, USA - KBS Switchgrass S1-2 | ecosystem: Host-associated > Plants > Roots > Rhizosphere > Soil ... | reverse complement strand
GGCCCTGGCCGCTGACGCCGGGTCCGTCGCATTGAACGGCAACGTCTCCCAGAGCCGAAGCGGCAACGGCCCTTTCGCTGCACGTGCGGCCAGGAAATCCGATTGGCCCAGGCTGTAGACGCCCGTGAGCCCGGTCGAATTGAGCTCGCGCATGAAATCCGTGAGGTTCTGCTCGCGCTGTGCAGGTGAAGTCCGCGGCATCGCGTCATACAGCGCATACGGCGGTTGGAACGACACCAGGCCGGTCGCGCTGCGGCGCGCGCCATCGGCCGGGCTCAGCCCGACGGCTTTGAGCGCCAGGCTGTTGGCGTAGACGACGCTGTAGCCCTCCTGCACGAAGAGCGGATTCTTCGGCGCCACGCCGTCGAGCTCCGCGAGCGTGAACCCGCCCGGCGCGTCGGCAAACTGTCGCGGTGTCCAGCCGCCCTGCACCATGATCCAGCCGCCGGCCGGCACGCTGGCGGCCTTGGCAGCGAGAATCGCCAGCGCGTCGCGGCGCGAACCGACGCCTTCGAAGCGGGCCTGTTCGTGCCAGGTGTCGACACCGCGCGTGAAGTGGAAGTGGTTGTCAATGAGGCCCGGGATGACAGTCGCGCCGGCGACGTCGATGACCTTCGTGTCCGGGCCCGTGTAGCGCGCCATCTCCGCGCTCGTGCCGCGCGCGACGATCCGGCCGGCGTTGATCGCGAGCGCTTCGACGACGCGGAAGTCCGCGTCGACGGTCAGGACCTTGCCGTGTGTGACCACGGTGTCGACCTTCTGCTGCGCGAGCGACGGGATGGTCGTGAGTGCGGCGAGGATGCCGATGGAAACGACCAGGCGCTCGAGCTTCGCGCCCGGTGTGTTCGGGGCGGGATTGTGGTCCGCTCTATTCATATCAGTCACGTCCGGGGCGCGTTCGGGCGTCTCGACCTCAGACCGCGGAACCGCGATCTCAATGGCGCGCGACGGTCGACTATCGCTCGCTCGGTCGAGCGTCGTGTGCCAGTGTCATCGCAGCGGTGGTGAGGTCTGGCACGGCGTGGGATTGAACCGGGCGTCGTTCGCTTCGAGGCGGAAATCCGTGCTGGTGTAGAACGGTTCGCGCAAGTATCGCGGATCGTCGACGATCGTCACGACGTGCAGCCACTCGTCGCCGTTGGGATGCGGCGGCAACCGGTGGAAGTATTCGGTAATCGTCGCGCTCTCGCTGTAGGGCACCCCATTCTTCCGCAGGTACCCCTCCCGGAACTGGGTCGTGACCGCTTTCAGCGAGCCTCCGCGGTTGATCTGCGCCATGCCGCGAGGCGGTGGTCCGCCGCGCAGGCCTTGACCGCCGCCGCCCGGCACGCCGCGGTCCAGCAAGCCGCCGCCTCTGACGCGTGGGTCGTCCGCAGGCCCCCGACCCACTCCCGGGCCTTCCCACTGTGCGCTCGAAAACCCCTGCCAGGTTCGCTCGGCGGGCGGCACGGCCGTCCGATCGAAGTGCAGCAGACGCGTCTGCGTCCCGGCATCGAACTCGAGCTTCAACGTGTTGTCGTCCTGCCACGTGATGCGCAGACGACCGGGCTGCCGCATGATCCCGCCGATGCCGAACGCCTTGCACTGGTTGCCTGCCGCCGCGTCCGCTGCCGCATCCCACCGCATCGCGGCCTGGCGCCCGGCGTCGTTGACCGGCACACTCGAGGTATCGCCTTTTGGCGCGGTGACCATCCGCCACCGCCAGTCTTCCGTCACGATTGACACCCATGTGCCGGCCAGATCGAACGGGGCAACCTGTTGAGCGGGGCGCGGCGCCGGCGGGGGCCCACCGCCTCGTTGAGCGGCGACACCAGTGCACAGGAGCACGGCCAGAACACACGTGGCGCTGATGGCAGCAGACTTCATGGCTTGCTCAGATCCTGATAGACGGCTTCGATGAACATCCTGGTCGTCCAGGGACCGGTCTCCGCGCCGTAGCGGCCATCGTAGTCGAGGGTCGGACGCGCGGCGAGTACCTCGGCCAGCGATTTCTTCCTGGCGATGAGCGCCTTGATGCGATCGCGGATGATCGTCACCATATCGCGATACATCGCCACATCGTGCTCGTCACTGATTCGCCCGCGGCCAGGGATCACGTACGTTCCCCCCTCTTCGAAGTTCTTGCTGGGAACCGCGAGCAGCAGAATCCGATTCAGCGCATCGATGGTGCCTTGAATGCTCCCACCGTTGGCCGGATCGATCATCGGATAGCTGACCGTTGAATACACTTCGCCGGCGACAATCACGTCCGAGCGCCGGAACATCACCAGCGTGTCCGTATCGGTGACCGCCGCATGATGATAGAGCACCACCGGTTCGCCGTTGAACGGGAAGTCGCGCGTCTCCTCGAAGTAGGTGTTGAACGGCCGGGCAGAGTCGGGCACTTTGGCGTGCGCCATGCGCGCCGCGGCGTTCTCATGCGCGACGATCGCGGCGGGGTTGCCGTTGACCGTGCGGCCGGCACTCGAGAAGGCTTCGTTGCCCGCGGCATGGTCAGGACGGAACGACGTGTTCACGATCCAGCGGATTTCCTTCTCTTTCGCCAGTTCCTTGATGGCCGCCAGCGCTTTGTCGGTTGCCGTGGCACCGGTGTCGACCACGATGACGCCGTCTTCGCCGACCTGCACGGCGATGTTCGTGCCGGCACCAACCACGAGATAGACGTTGCCTTGCACGTGGACGGCCCGCACGTCACCCGGCTTCAGATGAGACTCCTGCTGCTCGGGTTTGAAGCCGCCGTTCTTCGCGGCCACGAACGGCAGGGGAGGTGCCCCGGGCTTCCACCCTGGCAGCAAGGTCTCGGCGCCGCCGCGCACCCCTTCCTGCGGCATCGCGTGCTTCGCCGCAAACTCCTTCAGGAACGGGTTCTCGCCGGGCAGGAAGTGAGGCACCACGGTCCGGTCCCGGGCGACCTCCGTGACGTATTCGCAGTTGTAGAGCCAGTTCTGGTTGCCGCGCTCCATCAACACGAATTCCTGGCTCCGGATGTACGGCTCGCTCAGGTACACCGGATCGGTGGCGATCGTCACCTGCGACAGCAGCGTCCCGTGCCGCATCCAATGCTCCACGACGGTGGTGCGATCGCTCTCTGGAACGCCGGTCCGCCGGAAGAAGCCGGCCTTGATGTGCGTCGTCGTGATCGTGAGGATGTCGCCGTTCCAGTCGCCCGTCGAAAACCCCATGAACGTGTGCGGCGCGTAATCAGGAGGGTGCGGCCGGCCATCCATCCAGATGGTGCGTTGCAGTTGGAACGTACCCAGATACATCCGGATGGCCAGAAGCTCCTGCGTATCGGGATTGCGCTCCTCCGAGATGCGGAACTGATTCGGCCCGAAAAAGATATACGGGAGCGTGTACGGCGCGCACTGGTGCTCGAGCACCGAGTACCAGTCCGCGCTCCAGCTGTCCGCGTAGAAACGGCCAGCCTCGTTGAGCGGGATGCCGCTGAAGTCGCCTGGTTCCTGTCCGGGCACGCGATCCGGCTGATCTTCGTGATAGCGGCCCGCCCAATCCCCCACGAAGCTCACCTGCGCGAACGCAGGAGAAGCCGCCGCCAGCACGATGGCCGCGACGATGAACCCGACAAACGGCGTTCTGTTGACCGACACTGATTTCCTCGTTACTTGACCTGCGTTTTCGACGTGGTGCTCTGCAGATGCTCGTTGAGATCCGGCAGGCACTCCACTTCCTGTATATCCACATCGTCCACACGGTTGAAGCGTTTCGTGCTGCTCCACTCGCCGGCCCAGTGCTCGGGGTCGGTCATCGTGTACGCGATTTCGAGCTGTCGCCCACCGTTGACCATGCGCACGCGCTCCACGATGTGAAGCGCTTCACCCGCCGGAATGCCGAGGCCGCCCTGATCCATCCAATGATGATCTCCCCTGAAGTACTGCGTATCGATGACCAGCGTCTCGCCTTCCCATCGTCCAATCGATTCGCCGTTGAACGTCCTCACGACGATGTCCGGATCGGTGTGAGCGCGGCCGTCGAGATACACGATCCGGGTGCTGTTCATGAATCCGCTGACCATGTAGATCGCCGTCGGGAGCTGGATCATCGCGATCGGCCAATACCGGGTCATGATGAGCGGCAGGCCGGCCGGCCAGCACTGACCGATATCATCGCGGTACACCTTGCCCTCGGCCGTCGCCTTGCGGGAGGCGTCGATATGGACCTGGGCAGCCGGCGTAAAGGCCGGATACGGAGCTCCGAACCGCCAGGCCTCTGGATTGCCCGTCGTGTCGATGAACCAGTTGCCGGTGAGATCGAACGGTGGTTTCGGGCGACGTTTGGCAAGGTTCGACGGCGCCAGTGCGCTGAGCGGCGTGTCGGGCGGCGCGGCCTGGGTGCGGCTCGCGCGTGCTTGTGTTTGCGCGGACGTCGGCGCGCCGAGCACGCACGCGACCAGGCAGGCGATGACCGCGGCGATCCTGACATGCATCAGATTACCCAAGGCCCTTATCACCACCGAGCACACCGAGGTAAAACATTGGGATTTTCTCGGTGGCCCCGGTGATCTCGGTGGTTGACGTTGAAAACTCAGACACTACCCTCACTCCCGGCCGCCTGTGTTCGCGCCACCCAGCCTTGCCGGCCGCTCAGTCAGAGTGCGGCCGTCGGCGAGCGTCAGCGACACGAAGATCGCCGATGGCTCGCCGCTCCGCACGGGATTGCCGACGATGGTGACTTTGTCGCCGGGCCTGATCGTGTTCGATTTCCAGCCGGCCCGCACGAGATATGTTGGACTGGTCAGCTCGATGCCCCAGAGCACTTCTTCCCCTTGTTCGTTGGGGACGAGCACTTCGATCCAGGTATGCGGATTCTGCCAGCGGAATTCCTTGACCGTTCCGACCAGAGTCACCCGCTTGGTGCGATCGAACGCCGCCGGCGAATGGTGCGCCACCACCGGCATCGTGAACGCGCACGCCAGCGCCACGCAAACCACCAGCCGTCTTCTCATGGGCCGTCCTTCTCGCGAATCCGCAGTCCCGGGGAATCTGGCCGATTATGGCGTGGCTTCGTCCCCTGCTTCAAGTCAGGGGTTGTTTCCTGCAGCGCTTGTCACCACGATGTCTGCGACGCCAGGTTGATGCTATGGAAGCAGGATCAATGTGTCGTCTCGACATCCGCCAGGGCGCGAAACCGCTGGAAGAACGACTGGCTCAAGAAGTTCGAGGATGTGCGCGAGACGCGTGCTCATCGTCCCTGTTCCCGCTGCCGTTCCGCATCTTCCAACCACTGCGCCATCTTCTCGTCCTTCGCGGCCACGCGCGCCCAACCTTGTGCGGTGGCGTCCCAGCGGTAGTCCCTGATAGTGAGGTCGATGCCGCGGTCGATGAGGAATTGCATGGCTTCGTAGTTCTTGTGCCACACCAACTCGTGCAAGATGCTGGCGGGCTCATGGGACGTCCAGGTCGTGTTGATATCGGCCCCGTGTGCGAGAAGAAAGTCGGCGATCTCGAAATGGTTGTTCATGACCGCGAACGCGAGCGCGGTGTCGAGCACCTGCTGCACACTGGGCTCGCCCCAATTCAGGTTCGCGCGGATCCAATCATCGTGAGCGGGAAAATGATTCGCGAGGTCGCCCAAGGCAGGCCTGCCGGACACGTCGAACCAGCGTGTCAGCCGAGCAAAGTCCCCACTCCCGGCCGCATGCGGCAGATCGTCAGGCATCGGCCAGACCCGCAGCAGCATGGGAATCACATGGGTCTGCGCATACGTGAACGCGTGGACAAAGGCCCTGGGATGGCTTGTCGGCGGACCAATCGTCGGTGGCGGCGGCACTGCACAGTGCAGCACCGCGGGATCGAGATCGAGCAGCGCCTCGAGGAACGCCGCGCGATCGTGCAGCGTCGCCGCCGTCGTCTCGATCAGGCCGACCTGGAATTTCACGTGTGCGTCAGATAACAACCATGCTTCACGCCGCAATCCGTCGACAAAGGAGGTCAGGTCGCCATCGCGTAGCGCGATGCTGGTCTGCTGCATCACAAAAGCCTGCCAGGGTCTGAATGGATCGGGATCATGGACGTCGGGCTTGTTCGCGACGAAGTACTGGATGAATGCGGGACGTCCCGGCCCACTATCGATCGGCCTGCCCAGCTCGGTGTCGAGCGTGATTGACCGATCCAACAACAGCGCCGCCGCGGTCGGGTGCTGGAGATGGCACGCATACATGAACGCTTCGTTCACCGCGGCGAGATCGTCGGCGCTCCTCTCCAAACGGGCGCGAACGCCATCGACATCGCCAAGCGCGGCAAGGAACTTTAGCGATTGAGGAAGCAGGCCTCTGCGGTGGAATAGATCGATCAACCCCTTTGCGCGGGAATGAAGCAGACCGTCACAAACCGCCGGCGCGACGACGGCGCCGGCGTCGAGCAGGACTTCGGCACATGCCAGGCGCGTGAAGTGCTCCTCGCGGAAAGCGTCGCCACTGTCGCCGAAAGACCCCGTCGCCATCCCGAGCAGCCCGCGGCCGTTCTCATCCGCCCTCCACGACAATAGCGCCGGGTGTTCGGCCAACAGTCGCTTGAGGCGTTCGACGTCGTTGTCGTGAATGATGCGACGAGCCTGCGTTGCCGCCCACTCGAGTCCGTTGCCGAGCCGCTTGCTGACCTCGGCCGTGAGAGCCTGCCAGCCCGCGTAGCCGTACTCCCGCGCGATGACAAGTTGCGCGTTGCGCTGTGTCAACGGCAGTTCGGCATTCGGCAGATGCACGCGCGCTCGCACGATGGCAGTGGCGTCACCGGCGGCGACGTCGCGCGCGAGCTTCTTTGCCTGTTTGCGGAGGGATTCGAGAGACGGACGGGCCGGGAGAGATTTCGAAGCGGTCATTGCGCCCCTCTTTCATGAATCGCCTGTACCCCGCTGAAACCAGGCTGAAAGAAGGTGCACACGCACACGACTCAGACCAAACAGGTGGGAGTGTTCCCTTGCCGCGGGTTGGTGGCGCCCTGTCAGCGCGCTGCCGCCAGTATCGAGGGACTGGCGTTTCGATGTCAACCGAGGCGAAGCAGGGAAGCGTCGCCGCCCAATGGTGAGCGCACTTGGTGGGCGCACTTCGAGTTCACCCGCATAAACATTGAGCCGATCATCCTCAAAAATACGTTCGAGGATGTGCGCGAGTTGCGACGCCGGTAGACACCTCGTGTGATCAGAGCCGCCACTTTGCTTTGACTCGCTCCATGGATCCGATTACGATCGGCGTCGCGTACAAGGACGCATCCGGTCCGCGGAAAGGGTAGAAGCCCACCTGTCCTCACCAGTTTCGCGAGCCTTCTTTCAGCCCGATGTGCGGACACCGGGCGCTTCGATGAAAGGAGGTCGCTATGTCGACTGATCCGCAAGCGGCGCCACGTCCTCTTCCCGACCGTCCCAATCTCCGGCATCTCAAAGACCAAGCCAAGGACCTTGTGAAGGCTGGCGCTGCGACGTCAGTAACCGATGCGCAGTTCAAGATCGCTCGCCTCTATGGATTTCCGAGTTGGCCGAAGCTAAAGGCGCATGTCGAATCTCTGGAGGAGGTGGGGCAACTCAAACAGGCGATCGACAGCAACGACATCGAGCGCGTCAAGACGCTGATGATGCGCAACCCGACACTTCACCGCGCGCCGATTGGGTATGGAAAAGACGGCCCGCTCACGTGGGTTGCCGAATGCCGCGTGCCGTGGGAGCCACCAACCCCAACCAGACTAGCGATGGCGACATGGATGATCGAAAACGGCTCAGACGTTCACCAGGGAGGGGACGGGCCGCTGATGCGCGCGGCGCTCAACAGCGACCGCATTCCGATGATGGAGCTTCTCGTCTCCTACGGCGCGGATGTGAACGCCCTGTGGCACGGACACTTCCCGATTATCTTTGCACCCTGCGAGTCTTTGGATCCGGCCGCTCTCAAATGGCTGCTCGATCACGGCGCCAATCCGAACTGTCGCGATCATGGATTCAAGGTGGGCGGCCATCCATATCCGGGCACCGCTCTCGACTACATCATCGCGTCGTACGCGCGTTCCCCTCAACAATTGAGCACCTGCATCGACATCCTTCTCGATGTCGGCGCCGCGACCAAGTACGACGAGCCAGCCGTGCTGCAACTGCTCCGCGGCCGGCTCGACGGCTTGGCCGAGCTGATTCACGCAGATGCTGCACTCACGGCGAAGCGTTTAGCCGAACTCGATTGCGGCCAAACCGGCGGGCGCAACCTCTTGCTTCAGGGAGCAACGCTCCTGCACGTGGCCGCGGAATACGGCCACCGTGCCGCAGTCACTCTGCTCCTGGACCGCGGAGCAGATGTCAATGCCCGCGCAACAGTAGATCAAGCCGCTGTCGGCGGGCAGACCGCAATCTTCCATGCAGTGACCCAGTTCGACGATGCGGGTTTGGAGATAACGCAGATGCTGATTGAGCGCGGTGCAGACCTCGCCATTCGGGTGAAGCTTCCGGGGCACTACGAGCGGCCGGGTGAGATCGTTGAGTGCACGGCCTTGGGGTACGCGCTGCTATTTGGCGGTCCGCCTCAGAGGAGAACGGTGACTCTGCTGCGTGAGCGAGGGGCCGTTGAGTGAGTCGATCCCCCTACTTCGCGAGCGTTTCTCGACAGCCCTCCTCAATCCGGCCCAATGGTGGGCGCACCTGGTGGGCGCACTTCGAGTTCACCCGCATCAACATTGAGCCGATCATCCTCCGCAAGAAGATCGAGGATTTGCGACAGCTGGCCGCGTTCATGTGCCCAGGTGAACCCCGATCGCGAACCACCCGTGAGAGGTAAGCTTGGCGCGGTCGAATCGCGGGGGATGGCAAATGAATCGTTCGCAAATTCAGATCCGTAGGACGGTCGGCGTCTCCGCAAAGAGTTCGATGTGCGGCGCCGCGCTGGGGGATTCGCACAGCCTGCTCCTCGGGAGCGGCACGCAGGGACGGTTTGTGCGGCTCAGGGCAGAAGCTTCTCGATGATCGTCTCGTCGACGTACCGGCCTCGGATCAGGGCGTGACGGCTGGCGACGCCGACAACCCGGAAGCCGTGGTGCTGGTAAGTCTGCAGCGAGACCGGATTGTCCGTCCGCACGAACGTGAAGAGCTTCTCGCAGCCCTTCGCCGCGAGCGCGGCAAACGATGCCCGGAACAGGTCGGACGCGATGCCCTGGCGCCGTCGTGACAGGTCGACATACGTGCCCATGTCGCAAACGTGATCGAAGGCGCGAGTATAGGTGGCGATCGGCTGCGCGATCTGGAAGCCAACCAGCGCGCCGTCGGCCACGTCGATGGCCACGTGAAACACCCCGCGGGGCGAACAGGTCCGGATGAACTCGCGCTCGGCCGCGGCCGTCAGCGGCCCGTCGATTACCGTGTAAACGCCCGCCTCAATGATCGGATTCAGAATCGCGACGATGCCTTCCGCATCGTCCGGCGTGGCGTCTCGTACCTCAACCTGCATGGTCCTTGTTCTCGCTGTGCGCGCCGATCAGAACGGCCTTTCTCTATTCGCGGGTCGAGCGCGGTGACCGCGGAAAGAGCGTGGCCGCGAAGTCTGCCACTGGCTGGAATACACGAAGTATAGGGCCGCGGTCGCCAGACCAAACCGCGGCCAGCGGTGTCTAACCCGGGGCGATGGGTCGTAGCGTTTTCCGGGCGCTTGGGCTCGCGGTGTTCGCCGCATCAGCCACCTGCGCCTGTGCCGCCAGACACGCCCCTGCGCCGCGGCCTCCCGATCTCTCTTCGAGACTTGCGGAAGCAGATGCGCTGGTGGCAGCGGGCTGTTTCGACTGCCTTCGCGAGGCGCTCGACAGCTACCAGACCCTTCGAACCGTCACCGGGGCGGCGGCGTCCTCGATCGAACTGGCGACGAACGGCGCCTTCCGTGCCGCGGCGCTCCTGGCGTTGCGGCAGCACGAGCTGGGGATGGTGGACGATGGATACCTGAAGACCGCGAGGGAACTGCTGGCGTCGCAGCCTTGCGGCGCCTGGGGCTGCGAGTCGGCCGAGCGTCAGCTCGAAGTGATCGGCCTTCTGCCCGCCGGCGCGCCGGGGGTGATGGCGCGGCCGCCCGACAGCGACTCACAAATGGCCGACCGGTTGCGCTTGTTTCGCAATCGAGATGTGTGGTTGCCGCTGCTCCGCTACAGCGCCCCTCAGGATCTTCTGTCCGCATACGTCTGGCTGGCGTTCGCCTGTGGCCCTGCCGGAAACATGACCCGCAACGATGCTGCGTCTACCGTCACGGCATTCGAGGACGTACCGCTGGTTGCGTTCAAGCGAGGCACGTGTCTCACGATTCAGCCGGACGATTTGCAGCGATTACTGAATGCCGATCCAAGATTCGCCGAGATCGCGTACCCGCTTGGCCTCGCGGCGCTCGGCCGTCTGAAGACGGGCGAGGCGGAAGCCGCCTTCGAGCGCGCGTACGCCTGGCATCCACAATGGCCGGCTCTCACTCAGTCGCTGGCGAATCTGGCGATCGCCGGCGAGGACTTCGAGCGGGCGCTCGGGTTCTACGAGAAGACACTGAGCCTCGAGTCCGGCGCGGTAGAGGCGGTGCTGGGCAGGGTCCGTGCTCTGACATATCTCGGGCGATACGAGGCCTCCATCGCCGCCACCGATCAACTGCTGCAGGGGCGGCTCTACCTGGGCGACGCGCGGTACTGGCGGGCGATGGACGAATATCAGCTGGACCGGTTCGATCAGGCCTGGAGCGACATCGAGGAGTCGGCGAAGCTCCTCGTCAATGCTCTCGTCCCGAAGCTCGCCGGCCTGATTGCGTACCGTCGCCACGAGCTCGACGTCGCACGCGTCAAGTTCGAGGAGTCGCTGCAACGGAACGCCATGGACTGCGAGACCAGTTTCTACCTCGGCGTCACTCTTGCGGAACTGCGAACGTGGAGCCGAAGCGCCGACACGTTCAAGGTCGCCGTCAGCTGCCTCGATCAGGCCGAGCGCGAATTGCGCCTGGACATCGACCGGATCCGGCGATCGGACGATTCCCCAACCCGACAGGCGCGACTGATTGCCAGCCGCGAGCAGCGCATCGGGTCCGGCCGCCGGATGATCGCCCAGGCCACGTTCAACACCGCCGTCGCGTATCTCAATTTGTCCCGGGATGCTGACGCGCGGCCGTACGCCGAAAAGGTGGCCGACGACGAACAGTTCGGCGAGCGCGCCCGGGAGCTGCTTTCGCGCTTCAGATAACTGAATCTGTTTCAGGGCGAGCGCGTCCCTCAGATCTCCCACACCGGGCCGAAGGCCCGCTGCCATTGACATGCGACATCTGTCGCAGGTAAGATGCGACAACTGTCGCGTCGCGACAAAAGCCGATGGCGAAACCAACCACCCGACATCTGACGCGCCGTGAGCGCGAAATCATGCACGCGATCTTTGCCCTGAACAATCGGGCATCGGCTGAAGAGATCCGCGCGCGGCTGAGCGATCCGCCGGGCGATTCATCGGTGCGCGTGATGCTCGCCCGGCTGGAAAACAAGGGCCTTGTCCGACACGAAAGCCAGGGCGTTCGGTTCGTGTACTCCGCAACGATCTCGCCGGCCGCCGCGAAGCGGACGGCACTGCAGCAGGTGGTGCAGACCTTCTTCGGCGGATCATTCGCTCAGATGGTGGCCGCGCTCGTGCGCGAGGGCTCCTGGAGCGACGAGGAGGTCGAGTCGCTCCGATCTGAAATCGAACGCATTAGAAAAGAAAGGAAGCGGTCATGATGCGTCTGCTCGCGGCCGGCGTGGTCACTGTCGGCGGGTCGGTTGCCCTGTCGCTGATTGTGAAAGCGACCGTCGTCATCGCGGTTGCGATGGCCGCGGGATGGCTGACACGGCGCCGGCGAGCCGCAGTCCGTCATCTGATATTCGCGGGTGCATTTGCGGTACTCGCGCTGCTTCCCGCGGCGACAGCAGTCGTACCCGCGGTTCCCGTTCGACTGGCGATGCCTTCGATCGCCGACACGGGATTCACCGCTCCCGTCAATCGGACTGTTGAGGCCTTGATGCTTGTCGCCGGAGGGCCGTCTGAGTCTCCCGTCAACAGCCGCACCCGGGCCATGCGTTCCCCGTTCACGCTGCTGCCGATAGTGTGGTCGGCCGGATTGATCTGTTGTCTCGTACCTGTCGCGCTGGGGCTATGGCAGATTCGTCGCGTACGCCGTCATGGCCTGCCGTGGCGTGATGCGCAGACCATGACGAACGATCTGGCGCGTCACGCTGGATTCGGCCGGCCCGTCGATGTCATGGTGCACGAGGCGATCGTCGGTCCGATGACTTGTGGTGTCGTGCGGCCCGCGATTGTCTTTCCTCTGGACGCGCGGACGTGGCGTGAGGCCGACGTACGACGCGCACTCACGCACGAACTCGAACATGTGCGGCGAGGCGATTGGGTCACGCTCTGTCTGGCGCGCGTCATTTGCGCCGTCTATTGGTTTCACCCGCTCGTGTGGATCGCGAATCGGCAGCTGTGCGTCAACGCGGAGCGCGCCTGCGACGACGCCGTCTTGCGGGAGAGCCACGCGTTCGGCTACGCCGATCAACTGGTGGTACTGGCGGAGCGCTCCCTGGCACGGACACGTCGTCCGCTTCTCGCCATGGCAAATCGTGGCGACCTCAGAACGCGGGTGCACGCCGTGTTGAACACCCGCCAGCAACGGGGTGCTGCCGGGCTGCGGGCCCGGATTACTGTAACAATCGCAGCGGTGGCATCGCTCGCGTTGCTCGCGCCATTGCGGATAGTCGCCAGCGCGATCGGACAAGCGCCAGCCGGCAGTCAGGTCCAGACACCCGCCGGACCCGCCGCCCGGCCTCAGTTCGAAGTCGCCTCCATCAAGCCGTCCTTCAGTGACAGGATCATGAACGTGCGTCCACTTCCGGGCCGTCTGACCGCTGATGCCACGCTGCAGGTGCTCATGCAGTCCGCCTATGGTGTCCAGCCGTTCCAAATCGTGGGTGGTCCGGGTTGGCTGTCCTCGGCCCGCTATGAGCTCGAGGCCAAGGCCGCCACGGAAAACCGCGACCAGCTCCTTCTCATGCTGCAGCCGCTGCTCGAAGACCGCTTCAACCTGAAGACACATCGGGAGGTGAAGGAACTACCGGTGTTTACGCTCGTGTCGAACAGAGGTGGCCTCAAGCCGCCGGCACCGGGGGAAGGCGTGTGCGTGGACTCCGCAGCGGACGCGGCTGTGGAATGGGCCGGCGGCAGAATGGCAGTTCCGGGAGAGCTTCAACCTGCCAAGGGTCGTTGCGGTTCCGCGATCGTCGTTTTGGGACCGGCCGGTGCGCAAATGCGCGGCGGCAGGATCGCCATGTCCGAGTTGGTCCGAATGCTCTCGATGCTCCTCGGACGAAGCGTGCTCGACAAGACAGGGTTTACAGCACTCTTCGACGTGCAACTGGACTTCGTGCCGGATGAGACGACGCCGGCGATGCCGCCACCGCCACCGGATTCAGGTATATCGGGCGCCTCGCTCGCGGAGGCACTTCAGGAGCAGCTTGGGCTGCGCCTTCAA
>Ga0068858_100004605_pt1 | contig 13495 bp, 14 predicted proteins | sample KBSSwiS12_FD_66589 | JGI IMG/M metagenome (GOLD analysis project Ga0068858, IMG submission 66589) | Switchgrass rhizosphere microbial communities from Kellogg Biological Station, Michigan, USA - KBS Switchgrass S1-2 | ecosystem: Host-associated > Plants > Roots > Rhizosphere > Soil ... | reverse complement strand
TGGAAACGGAGCAGAGCCAGGGACGGCCGGGATGAGAAACGTGTGGGAAACTGCGCGGACAAAGGTACCGGACCATGCGCCTAAAGCGAGATGCCACCGCGCCAGTCGCCTACCCTACGCGTGGCTGGTGGGTGAGGCCCTGGGATGCCCACCGCGCAGGCGACGAACGCATGGGTCCCGCCGCCGCTGTCGGTCCGGATCAGCACCGACCGGCCCCGCCGGCGAGCGTGCCGGCGGGGCCGTCGCTCGGCGCCGGCGGTGTGGGTGCGCGTTCGAAGTGGGTGGCGAGCACGAGCGCGGAGTCCACGCCCAGGCCGGGGATGGCCCGCAGCCGGCGCACGAGGGCATCGAGCTGGGGCAGACCGGGGACGAGGACGCGCAGGAGGTAGGCGGTGGGGCCGGTGGTGGTGTAGCAGCCCACGACCTCCGGGATCCGCGTCAGGGCGGCGAGGGTGGAACCGTCCTCGAACCGGCGGTCGGTGATGGTGATGAACGCGCTCACGGGAAGGCCGATCTTCGCCGTGTCCACGGTGACCGTGTGACCAATGATCACCTGCCGTTGCTCGAGCCGCCGAACACGCTGGTGGACCGCCGAGACAGACAGGCCGGTGTTGCGGCCGAGGCCGGTAAAGCTCATTCGACCGTCTCCGAGGAGCAGTCGCACAATCTCGTCAAGATCGTCGGCAGGCACGAACGGTGAACCCTTCTGGATCAAGGTTGGGAGCGAGACGGCCATAACGCCGCCCGGTCGGGCAGGGCGTGTCACGCCGCCGGTCGGATGGTGATCGGGGTGAGGACGACGACGCGGCCGTCGGGGTCGGGCAGGGCCAGCTCCTCCGCGCCGAACAGGCCCGCGATGGCGGCGGGGATCGCGATGTCCTCGCGGGACCGGTGGCGCGCGAGGACGGCGGCGGGGACGGCGAGGCCGAACCGGAGGGGATAGGTCGGCGGCCGTTTACCGGCCGGGTAGAGCTCGAGGAGACAGCCGTTGGCGAGGCGGGTCGAGACGTGCTCGGGCCCGTCATCATGCTGTTCGCGGACGAAGACCAGGCCGAACGCCTCGTAGAACGCCTGGCAGATGTCCAGGTCGCTGACGTAGATCACAAGCTGGTCCACGAGCGGGCCGCCCGCGAACGGGAGGTCTCCCGCGGCTGGGGAAACGGTCATTGATGATCCCCGGACCGCTGCCAGGTAGTCATATCCACCTGAACGGTGATCTCATCGGCGGTTCCCGCCTCGACCTCGGGCACGTGCAGCGTGCGCCGGGCGAGAACCGAGCCGTACGCGCTTCTGCCGCCCTCGGCCGCGGCGATCAGTACCCTGCCGACCGTCGCCTGCTCCAGGTGATGACCGTCATCGACCCAGCCCCGCGCGAGAATGCGGGCCGGGTCACCGGGGTACGGTTCCAGATCATCAATCTCTATGATCATCACGGGGAGTCCGGTGCCGCGGTCAAGCCCGGCGAGGTCGACCCGCGCCGCGGCCAGGACGGCGTTCACGCTCGGCTGGGGCCGCGCGGCCCGCCTCCGCCGCCGCAGCGGGCCGAGCAGCCAGCCCCGCCGGCTCGTCATCCCAGCAAGGTCACCGTCGTCCTCGACGGCGCCCGGAGAAGCACCGTAACCGCCCATCAGGCGCCCCTCGTCCGTGGCGTCGTGGTGTCAGGCATGGCCGGCCGCGCCGTCCGCGTCAGCGCCCGCGATGTCGACCGGCGCGTCCGCCACCGGCCTGTCCTGGCCCATCCACGCGGGTATCGCGTCGGTGAGCGCCGCGGCCGCGGCCTTAGCGACGGTGAGGCACAACGCCAACGCATCGGCCGGCAGCATCGGGGGAAGGAGATCATCGCCGCCGTCGTCATCGACCACGCAGATCACCGGTGACTGCGCGGGGTACTGCCAGATCTCGATCTGCACCCGGCGCCCGGCTACCTGCCGGATCGCGGGCAGATCCATGAGTTCGATCACCGCGTGGTGCGGGTCACCGCTGGTCACGTGGCCGGGCGCGAGAGTGCACCATGCTGGGCAGGAGCCCTCGTCATCGTCGGGCTCGGCTGTCGCCTCCGGCCCGCGCGGCGTGGTGTCGGCATCGGCGGGTGACGCCGGGCCGGCCTGGTCGACGGCGTCACGGTTCGGCCGGCCGTCGCGGGCCGGCGGGTCATCGCCGCTGGGCACGCCTGGTGTGAGCGTCGCCGCGCTGGTGTCGTCCATGTCGTGGAGGGCGCTTCCGGCGCCGGTCTGTCCGCTCATCGCGTTGTCCTTGATGGTCGTGTCGTAGGTGGGTGCCGGTCCCGCCGGCCCCCGCCGATGGTCGGTGCACGCGTGTCTCCGACAAGGCCGATCAGGAACCATTCACCTGGTCTCATATGGTCGCGGTCGGCATCGTCGATCAGGGTGTGAACATTCGTCCGATACACCGCCGCCAGCAGCGCCACGTTGTAGGCGGTGAGCCGGGCCGCCCGATTGACATACGGCAGATGCTCGATCTCCCACAACCGAATGACCCTCATCACGGGCCTGCCGTCGGGGGCCAGACCAATCCGCCTGGCGTAGCTGTTGATTCGGGCCACGGCCGCCAGGAGCGTCCAGCCGTGCGCGAGCCGGAAGGCGGTGCGGGGGCGTAGCTCGTAGCGGCGGATGAACGCGGCGGCTATCTCGCCGTGCGTCTTCCCTTCGGCGACCATGGTTTCCCGCCAGAACGCCTGCTCAACAGTCATTCTATTGTCGGGCACCGCCGCCGCTTTCCGTGACGTCCACCGCCAGGGCCGATCCCGGCGAACTCCCGAACAGCTCTCCGGCGGCCGTCACCGCCTCGGTCACCGACCCGAATTTCCGGTGGAAGCGGCTGAACCCATCGCGGTCGGGGCCGGTCAGCGCGGCCACCGACCAGATCCCGCTGATGCGGTCGACCGCCGCGCTCCGGCCGCCGTCGTGCAGGTCGGCGAGGACCGTGCCCGACGAGTACGCCCGCGCATCCAGGCGGACGCCCGCGCCCAGCACGGCCCGCACCACCGACTCCAGCTCACCCACCGCCCGCGCCGACGACTCCACACCGACCCGCCGCCCGTCCCCGCTACTCGTCATGGGCGATCGACTCCAGATCGACCATGACGTGGGAGAGCCGAGTCAGAATCCGGTCGACCCGGACCCGCAGCGTCGCCGTCTCCGGGTTCCGGGCTGCCAGGGCGAGGAAGGCCAGGTCACCGGTCTTGTTCTCGATCTCGTCCAGGGCCGCCCGGCAGGTCGCCACGAAGCCGTGTAGCTCCCGGCTGATCATTCCTGCTGCGTCCGTCGGTGCCTCTCGCTGGGCCATCGCCAGGAACGGCACGCTGACCAGGCCGGACACCCGCGTCCGGGACCGCCGGGCCCGGGTGCCGGGCCGGCGGCGCGGGACAGGCCCGTGGGGGCAGACATAGCCGGCGACAGGGCCGCCGCCGGCTTGGCGGGGGCGGTGACAGCCGTCCACGCTGATCGTCCACCGGGTCAGGCTCGCCGTGCCCAGGATCGTCACGGGCAGATCGACCCCTGGCCGGTCGGCGTAGTCGTGCGCCGCGTCATGGGCCGCGATCCAGCTCTCCCCGTGGGCCAGCACCGTGCCGGCCCCGTCCAGGACGATGAACAACGGGCCGCTGCCCGCGCTCAGGGTCGGCACCTTCGCCCCGTCCCCACCGCGCACCAGGCTCACCGGCGGCCGCGTCCAACCCGGGGCGTCGCCGTCGAGCTCGGCCGACGCCGCCCGAGCCGCCGCCACAGCGACGCGAACATCCCGAGCCCTATCGGCGATGCCATCGGTCTCGCCGGTGAGGATCTGACCCGCGCTGGAGCGCAGCAGATGGACCACGGCCCACGCACCGCGCAGGAACGCGGTCGGCGCCTGATCGCTCGTCACGATCTGGTCGACGAGTTCGCCTGGTTCGATCGCCAGCACAGCCCGCAACGCACCCCGCAGCACCGCGCGTGGGATCAGGTCGAAGCCCTCCGGGACGGCCGGCACCCGCTCGTCGTGACTCAGCGCCGCCCGCGCCCGGCTACCCCACCACGCCGCCCGCGCCTTCGGCGTCTGCGGGGCCTTCTCTGGCCCGCTCACGCCGACGCCGCCCACGACGCGCGGCGCAGCAACCAGCCGACAATCGCCGCCCGGACCAACGCCGGTAGCGGCCCCGACGGAACCTCCATCGCTCTCGCCACCGCCGAGCCAGCCGCCGACGGCGCCGGGCCGGTGTCGAAGGCGATCCGCGCCGTTCGGGACCGGTGAGCCACCCGATGGTCCACCGCGTACCGCCAGGCAGCCCGCGCGTTCTCGAACGCGACCGTGACTAGCAGCCCGTCCTGGCCCACCGTCACCAGGGCGAACACCTCGCCGCTCATCGGCTCAGCCATCGCCGCGCCCTTTCTCGACTCCGCCCCTCGCCGTCAGCGTGCAGCGCCACTCCGGGTTCACCGCCATGGGTCGCAACTGGGCGCACCCACGGCCGTCGATCTTCCAGAACCGCAGGCCAGGAACATTGATGATCAACAGTGGGAAGGGGTGAACCGCCAGCGTCGCCGTGTTATGCGCCTGCCGGTGGGCCGCCGGGAACGTCGGATACGAATCGACCCGGACCCCGTCCCCGTCCACCAGCAGGAATGGACGCCACGCCGGCCGTGACAGCGACCGACCAGCCGAGATCACGACGGCCACGGCACACAGAAGCTCGAGCATCAACACGTCGGCCCGGGTAAAGATCGCGAGTTTGATACGCGCCGTTCGCGGCGCCTCATTCGGGCGGCGTCCCATGGCTGGAGCAAGCCCGCTGGGCATTCGGTGCGTGTGATCCGCTGAGCGACGACGGGCGATACAGGTCCACCGCCGTATGCCGCCGGCCCCTTGCGCGACAACCCCGTTCTCACTGGTCAGCACAGCAACCGCGCCTCCCCTCCGTCGACCCTCCGCATCGGCCGGCGTACCTGTCCGGTCCTCGTCCGGGCCTGGTCCTCGCCGTAACGATCAGCGGCTTCCCTATGGCAGGATGAACCGCTAATGCAGCATACGCAAGTACGTACGCTGTTTGCATGTGTCTGTGTAGTGCGGAGTTGATGAAGCTGGCAGACTTGCGGACCGGGGCGAGACCGACCCAACGAGAGGAGGACGATGCCGAACACACCAGGCCCGACGGTGCGGCGCCGACGACTGGGCGCGGAGCTGCGCCGGCTGCGCGAAGCGCGGGAAATCACCGTCGACCAGGCCGGTGAGCACATCCACCGGAGCGGACCGACTATCAGCCGGATGGAGACCGGGCAGTTCCGCTTCGTGACCCGCAACGTCGCGGACCTGCTTGATCTCTATGGCCTGACCGATCCCGAGCAGCGGCAGGCGTTGCTCGCGCTGACCAAGGAGACGCGCAAGCCGGCGTGGTGGCACTCCTACGGCGACGTCGTGCCCCGCTGGTTCCAGGTCTTTATCGGGCTCGAGGCCGAGGCGTACGCCATCAGCACCTTCGAACCGACCCTCGTGCCCGGCCTCCTCCAGACCGAGGACTACGCCCGGGCCGTCATCCGCGCCGCGTCGCCGGAGCTACCCGCCGACGAAGTCGATCGGATCGTCAAGCTCCGGATGGACCGCCAGAAGATCCTGGCGGCCGACCAGCCGGCCCAGCTCTGGGCGATCCTGGACGAAGCCGTGATCCGGCGTCATGTCGGGACCCCCGCGATCATGAGCCGGCAGTTGGAGCGACTGCTCGAAGCGTCGGAACAGCCCGGCATCACCATCCAGGTGGTCCCCTTCGCCGCGGGCGCCCACGCCGGGATGGTCTCCAGCTTCACGATCCTCGGCTTCGCCGATACGGACGGTGCGCCCGAGACGGTCTACATCGAGGCGCCGACGGGCAGCCTCTACCTTGAGAAACCGGCCGAAGTCCGGCGCTACGAAGTCTGGATGAACCTGCTCCGAGGACTGGCGCTCGACCCGGCAGGCTCTCGACAGATCATCACATCCGCGCGTGAGGACATGGTGAAGTGACTACGGAAAGTGACATGAGGTTGTTGGTGTGGCGCAAGAGCAGCCACTCGGGCGGGACGGGCGGCAACTGCGTCGAAGTCGCGGTGCTCCCCGACGGCGGACGCGCCATCCGCGACTCGAAGGACCCTGCCGGCCTGGCGCTCCGGTTCAGCGCCGCCGAGTGGAGCGCGTTCGTGGCCGGCGCACGCGACGGGGAGTTCGAGTAGATCCGGCCGACGAGGAGATCCGCCCGGCACTACCCAGGCCGCGCAAGCGCATGCCGCCCTCTCCTCACGTTCCCGCGTGCGACGGCCGCGCTGGCGAGGTCCAGGGATTCGAGAAGTCGTCCGCGTAGGGCGTCGGGCATGGAACCGGCGTCGAGCCCGGCCCGGCGCTGTCTTTCGATCAGCCGTGCGCTCTGGTCGCTGTCGAGGTGCCGGCGGGCCTCCGGGTGGCTGAGGAGATCGCGGGCGGCGTAGGCATCTGGGCTGACGAGGGCCCGGCTGATAGCCGCGTCGAGGGCGGGCCCGTCGCGGCTCGGACTCGTCCGCGAGGTCGAGGAAGCACAGTCCGAGTTGGAGCTGGAACCTCAGGTGCCTCGGATCGCCGAGAGCCATACGATCATCAGTCTCCTTTCCGCTGCGGGTGGGCTCCCGCCCCGCGAGACATTGGTGGAAAAGGGCGAGGCATGCGGCGACGGCCGCCTCCCAGGGCTGGATGGTCGTCGTGGCGGCGAGGAGATGCTCGGCGGCGTCGTGGTCGTGGCGGGCGTGGTGGGCGAGGATCGCGGTCTGGCGGCCGTCCAGCAGACGCTGCCCGATGCCCTTGTGGCGGGTGAGGTGATCAAGGGCTTCAGCCCAGTGGCTGGTCCGGGTCAGGGCACGGGTGCCATCGGCCAGGAGCACGGTCCACAGCCAGCGGACGATTTCGGGATGGTCAGCGGGGGTCACCAGGTCGTCGAAGCTGAGCATCCTGCCGTCGATGACCGCGGTGGTCCTCTCCGTGACGGCGCGGTAGAGCGCGGTGAGGATGTAGTGGCTGGCCAAGCCGTCTCCGGCGCGTATCCGCAGGCGGGCGAGGTTGATCAGTGGTTGGAGAGCGAGCTTCGCGGTTGCCGTGTCGAGCGGTCGCCGGAGAGGCAGCGTGTCGATCTGCTGCCAGCACAGGCGATGAGCAAGATCCGATAGTCCGCAGTCGCTGGCGATCAGGGCGGCGAGGTTGTGGGCCTCGGCCGCGCGTACCAGCGGGTCGTCGCTGCCTCGGGCGGCCTGATCGGCAAGGGCGGCGACCTGGCCGATCCGGACGTCGAGGGCCGGGCAGGGTGTCCGGTCGCGGGGAACGAGGGGAAATCGGGCAGCCACGAAGGCGAACGTCTCGGCTGCCGGGGTCGTGGAGGCGGGCAGCATGGCGCTGCTCACCGTTCTCAGCGCGGCCAGCTGACCGTGAGCTGGCTGTTCGGCCGGTCGAGGTGGTAGCCGGCGGTGAGTTGGTGGTCGAGGGTGCCCGTGCGGAGGGCGGTGACGAGCGGGTCGCTCGGGCCCTCCTTGCGCCAGCGGTGCAGCAGGTCCGCGAGATGCGTGGCGAGGTCGGCCGCGTGGGGGCCGTGAGCGGCGACGCCAAGCTCGTCGGTGTCGGACGTCACCGGACGCAGGGTGACGTAGGCGATGGTGGAGCCGTCATGGATCGTGGCGCCGGCCCAGCGCGGCGTGGGCGTGAGCCCGCGGTCCTTTCGTGCCGTGGCGTCAACCGCGATGCGACCGAACCGGGTTCCGGTGGTGACGAGCCAGAGGTCGAGGTGTCCCGTCGGTTCGTGGTCGTGGATCGTCTGGCCGGTCCACAGCCCGTGAGCCGGGCCGTCGAGCGCGGCGCGGAGCGTGTGCTCGTCGGCGGGGTCCTGGTGGTCGAGCCGGAGGGTGACGCCGTCAGCGAGGGCCAGCATGCGGCCGGTGTGGGCGTCGGCGCCGCGTAGCGGGACGAAACCGCAGACGAGCGCTGAGCAGCTCTCCAGGCGGCCCGGCGCGACCGCGTCGAGGGCCAACGAGCGCGTCAGGCCGCTTCCGTGCAGACGTAGCGGGACCACGATCCGTCCGGTGGGGGCGAGCTGGTCCCACCAGCCGACGGCGATGTCCCACGCCCCCGCTGTGATCACAATCCGGTCATACGGTGCCCCGTCCGGATGGCCGGCCGCGCCGTCACCGTGGATCACCCCGACGGTCTCGTAGCTGGCCGCCGCGAGCGCGCCTCGGGCTTCCGTGGCGAGATCCTCGTCGATCTCGATGGTGGTCACGTGGCCGGTCGGGCCGGTGAGCTCGGCCAGGAGAGCGGCGTTGATGCCGGTGGCGGTGCCGATCTCCAGGATGCGGTGGCCGGGGCGGACCTCGGCCTGCTCGAGCATCGCGGCGACGAGGTCGGGGTCCGAGGCCGAGGACAGCGCGGTGCCGTCGGCCGCCCGGCGGGTGACGATGACCCGCGCGGCGTATGCGGTCTCCAGATCGACGCCGGGCAGGAACCTGTGCCGCGGCACCGCGCGGAACGCGTCCTCGACCCGGGCGGTCCGGAACGTGCCGTAGCGGCGGATCTCGGCGACCAGATCGTCGCGTAGCTGGTCCGGAGTCTTCGTGGTCATCGTGGGGGTCACCGTTCGTCGGGGGGCGGAGGTGGGGGTGGTGTCGCTGTTGTCGAAGACGATGCGGGCGGCGGTGTGGGCGAGGGTGGCCTGATCGGCCGCGGGGATGCCGAGGCGGTTCCAGGCGAACAGGATGTGATGGGCCAGAACGGCGCGGATGCCGCGGGTGAGGTGGCCTTCGTCCGCAATGCGCGCGAGTGACTGGCCAGCGTGGCGGAACGCTGCTGGCCAGCCCGGTAGCGCGTCGAGGGGCCGGACCGACGAGGCGGTGAGCAGCCGGCTCACGGCTGCGCGGGTCGCCGGAGCCGGGACGGGGCCAGGGCCGGCGTGGCGGTGGGCGGCGACCCGGGTCCAGACGTCGCCCCGCTCGTAGTAGTCCTGGCCGGCGGCGGTCAGCAGTGTCCCGGCCAGCACGAGACCCACCTCGCGGCGGTGGTCGGGGTGGGCCTGGCCCAGGTGGGCGAGGATGTTGCGGCTGTCGGCGTGGAAGAGCAGATGCGCGACGTCCATTCCTTCGGGGCCGCCGAACGCGTGGATCTCCGGCTCGTAGACCGTCGGTACCCAGCGGACGGTCGCGCCGTTGGCGAGGAGGCCCTGGAGGGGGTCTCCGCTGGGTGTCTGGCCACCCGTGGCCGTGGCGGGGCGCCAGCGTAGGCGCCATGAGCTGGCTTTCCGGGTGAACCACCAGAGGCTGATCTGGTTGTTCCGCGCGGCGGCGGCGAGGCGGGGGGCCAGCTGGGTTACCCCGAGATGTTCGGCGGCTCGCCAGTCCTCGCACCACAGGGTCGCCGCGCACCAGCGGGAGGGCTCGGTGTCCGGGATGTTCACCCTGCTCCTCCCGGCTGCTGGGATGGCTGCGCTGGGGGAAGGTCGAGCAGTAGCGCGGGCTCCCAGGCGCCGGCAGCTCCGGTCGCGAGGGCGTGCAGGACGGCGGCGATCCCGGCGGTGCCGTCGATGAGACCGGGAGTTCGCCAGCCGGAACGTCGCACGGTGGCGAGGCAGTCGAGCATCTGCTCGACCAGGACGGGCAGGTAGCGGTCGAGCGGTAGGAAGCGGGCGTCCCTCGCGGCACAGCGCACGGTAGCGGCCAGGCCAGCCCAGCCGTGGCACAGCGCTGGATCGACGAACGAGGCGAGCTGGTCGGGGTCGTCGAGGCAGGCCGCGAGAGCCGCTTCGGCGTGCCGCTGCCGCGTGGCATCGGCAGCGCGAGCGCGGCGAGTTGCTGCGCCCGGGCCAGACCCGGAGTGCCGTAGCACCAGGACGCCCGGCGCGGGCCGGTCTGCGTCGGCCGGCCGGTCAGCAGCTCACCGGTGGTGATCCGCTCGGGCCACCACGGCCCGGCCGGTCCGTCCTGGCGCCAGGCCTCCAGCCAGCGACAGATCCGGTCGAGTGCCTCAGCGTGGCCGGGAACGATGATCCCCCGGAGGTACATGAGCGCCAGCAGCGACAGCGGGCCGGCGACGCCGTGGGCGGAGCCCAGGTCGGCGTGACCATCGGCGAACAGCGCGGGTGGGGCCGTCGCGGGGATGTCGGCTGCCCACCAGCCCGGCGCCGCCCGTCCCACCGCGTCCTCGGCGGCCAGCGGTTCAGTGAGCCGGACCAGGTAGGACAGGATCCGGCGGAGCTGATCGCCGTCGGCCGGACGGGTCGCGAGACAGACGCCGAGGCCGGTCAGCCCGCGGACCAGGTCGAACTCCGCACGTTCCGGTCGCCGTCCCGCGTCGATCCGCGCATGGGCCGCCGTGAGCCGGCGCTCCACCAGCCGCTCCACGGCCGTGTCCAACTGCCGGGCCGCACCTAGGTAGCCGCCGGGCGGTGCCGCCGCGACCACCGCGAAGGCCACTGCGGGGGCCCCGAACCACAGGCCGGCGCCCGCCCCGGCGTACAGATCGTGCCTGGCGGCGGCCGTCAGCCAGGCCGAGACCGGGGCGCAACCGCCCTCGTGGGAGCGGGCGCGGACGCCGTGGAGGACGGCGATGCCCGCCGCGCCCTCAGCCAGCGACTGACCCCGCCACCGAAGGCTGGTCGCGCTCCCGTCGCCGGCAGGCTCAGGCGGCGGCACCGTCAACTCGTTGGCCAGCCGCGTCGCGACGTCGGCCGCGCGGGATCGGTAGTCCGTCACCACGGTCATGTCCTGGCCGCTCCGACCGGCTCCACATCCGATCGCTGGTCGGCGTTGGACCAGGCGAGCGCAACCGCGCGGGCCAGCCGATTACCGGCGCGTTCCGCCACCGCATCGATGCCATAGGCGCGGACGTGATGGAGATGCAGCAGCGATCCCAGCACCTCGTCGCTCGAGAGGTGGCGCGGCGATGTAGCGAGCTGGACCGCGTACCGTTCGGCCGCCTCGCGTCGCGCCCGCCAGGCTGACAGGACCGCCGCGGGGAGGCTCGGGATAGTCGCGTCGGGATCGCACCGGCCGCAGTACACGCGGGCGAGCGCGATGGCCTGGCGCAGAACCGGCCGCTGCGTTGGCGCACCAGATGCCCGTTGGTGGTCGAGCAGCCACTGCATCCCGGCTTGGGTGCCGCCGCGAAAGGCGCAGGTGAGGTCGACCAGGCTCACCGCGGTCACGGCCGCGGGGTAGAGCGCACGGTTGTCAGCGTTGGCCGCGAGCTGGGCGACGACGGCGGCCGAGTCGGCGGCGAACAACCCTTCGGCCGCCGCCAGTGCCGCGCCGTCGCCATAGCGAGCCGTTTCGGGGTGGTAGGTGTCGAGAACGAGATCGCCGATCAGATGCTCGTCCCGAAGCCGCTCGGCCCACGCCCCGACCCGGACCGCGGCCAAGCCGTAGTCGCCGGTGGAGCCATTTGGGTCGAGATGAAGCCGCAGGCGGAGGTGCGGGGCCGGGTCCCGATACCGGACGAACCACCATCGCGGCGGGATCTCCCAGACGTCGAGCAGAGTGGGCAGGTAGCCGGTGAGGATCGTGTTGATCATGTCGGGATGGCAGTAGAGCTTCGCGAACAGCACGGACGAGCCCGGCAGGATCCCGGCCGCGGGGTCGGTCACCAGCACCGGCCCGGGTGCGGTGTTGACGGCCGGGGCCGGACGTGGGGCGGCGGTGGTCGCGACCGGGACGACGATCTCGTGGGCTCGGCCGTCGGCCCAGCCGTAGTCGGCGGGCTCTGGCGCCTCGAACAGGGAGACCGCTTCTCCGGCGCGGTCGAGTTCGGCCCGGAGCAGATCGCGGTCCATCCGCTCGTCGAGGTCGAGGCGGAGCAGCACATCGGCTCGGCCGGTAGTGACCCAGCGGGGCAGTCCCAGGCGCCCACGCAACCGGGCGAGCGCGTGGCCCCATTCCTGGTCTCCCGCCGGCGGGTCAGGAAGGTCGGACAGCGCGATGCGCCATCGGGCCGGCGCCAGGACCACGCGGCCATAACGGATTCTCGGCAGGCGTAGGAGGCAGGCCGCCGTGCCCCAGGAGAACGGGGCTACGGCGCCGAGGCCGGCGCGAGGCAGTTCGTGCAGCAGCCGCGCGAGTGGCGGGAAGATCTGACGGGCGGCGGCGTGGGTCAGCAGCGGCTCGATCACGGCGCGGCGGGACAGGGAGACCAGGTAGAACCCCTCGTCGTCCGCTGTGACCGCCAGATCCGTCCACGGCATCCCGCGGCGCTGATCGCCACGGTGTTCGCCGAGAGAGATCCAGTCCTTGAGTACGGGGACCGTGCGGGTGACGTTCTCCAGCCGGGCGTGCGCTGGCGGGAACGACAGCTGCGCCGCCACCGTGCCCTCCACGATCGGGGGCAGCTGACGGGAAACGCTGATCATTCGGAGTCGGTCAGCGGCGGGGAGAACGTCGAGGAACCGGCCGCTCATCGCCGCCGCTGTGCGGCTGACGCCAGTGATGAGAAAGCTGAACGCCCCCCGGGACAGCGCTTCCGCCGTGGGGGCCAGCACCTCCCCGCAGATCTCCACATGCGGTTCCGGCCTCTTGCCCGCCGCCGGCTCGCATAAGGCGTCCAGAGCCGCGTGGTCCAGGACGACTTCCTGCTGGCCGTCGAGCGCCGCGTGCTGGACCAGCCGCAACAGGCCCGCGTCCCGGTGCGACACACCGTCCAGCGACGCCGGGTCAGCGAGGCTGAAGTGCGTCGGGTAGCCCAGCCCGACGACCGGGTCCACCAGCTGCGCGACGCGGACCAGCGCGGACGCGCCGAACCGGTCGAGGAACGCACGGTGGTAGTCCCGCCAGGACGGATTGCCCGCCGGTTCCGGGGTCAGCCGCTGGAGTACCCCGGCCGCGGCGGCGGCTTCCACGGCCACGAGCTCGGGCAGCACGACGTCCCGGCCCAGTCGAAGGTCGACCGCGAGCGGCTGCTCGACCACCGTGCACATCGCGCGCATCCGTCTACTGACCGCGGCCAGTGATCGACCAGTGGGCGCCTCATCCGTGTCGCGGAGTGCCGTCAGCTCAGCCTGGATCATCCGCAGCTCGCCGACGATCCGCGCGGGATCCTCGCCGGGATCGTTGGCGGGGCGCTCGACGGCTGGCCGTTCGAGCGTGTCCTCGACTCCGCTCAGCGCATCCAGGAGGTGCGCAAGGCCGTCGGTGCACGTCGCCGGTGGCCGCAGACTGCTCACCAGCATTCCGTGCACCAGCAGGCCGGCTACGAACTGCTCGACAGCCGGCGCAGGAAGATCGAGTTCGGCGGACAGCGCATCGACGACGTCGACGAAGCGGATCGGGGACGCCGCCGACGCCATGGCGGTCTGCACCGCGCGTCCACGGCGGACCGATACCTCGGCCGGGAGGAAGGCCTCGGTCGGTGGGTGTCCGTGCGGGCGCCACGGCATCACCAGCCGTTCGCCGCGTACCACCGCCAGATCGTTGGCGGTCACGGTCAATGCCGCGCGTACCTCGGGCATCGATTCCAGCCGGGCAATGATCGCGGCCAGCCA
>Ga0068858_100004604_pt1 | contig 13496 bp, 8 predicted proteins | sample KBSSwiS12_FD_66589 | JGI IMG/M metagenome (GOLD analysis project Ga0068858, IMG submission 66589) | Switchgrass rhizosphere microbial communities from Kellogg Biological Station, Michigan, USA - KBS Switchgrass S1-2 | ecosystem: Host-associated > Plants > Roots > Rhizosphere > Soil ... | reverse complement strand
ATCCAGATACTCTGTATGGGTCGTGAAAGGCAATGCATGCCAGGCCAGCGCACCGGCGGCAATTCCTGACTCAAGTTGTTCCAGCTTCTTGCCCTTGTGCCGCTCCAACGCTTCCCAAATCACCCACGACGGCAGCGTCCAGGTGAAATTCAAGCCCTCATCGCGAACAGCCTCGTTGACGCTGATCGCGCTGAACACCTGCCAGTTAATATAGTCGTGTCGCACCTTGGCCGCTGACTCCGTAAAGCCGACATCCAGATGCGTCTTGAAAACGATGACGACGTTTTCCGGTTGAGGAGATTCCTTCATGTAGTGCTTCTAAGGGATGCGCCTCGTCCCGACAAGTTCCAACCGGAACTGCTGGGCACGACACTTCTAGCCCTTGGGCATGATGCTCTCGAGAACCTGCCCGTGTTTCACGTAAGTGCGGTACTTGCCTTCCGCTTCGGGCAAAGAGCTGAATTCCGGCGCCACACCCATATGCGGCTCGATGGAAAAGACGCCCTTGTAACCACGTGCCACCAGATCATCGATGATCCGCTTCACGTCACAGATTCCCTCTCCAGGATAAGTATGGACATGCTTACCATCTTCGCTCATGCGGCCGTCCTTGACGTGCAGGTGAACAATATGGGCGCGTACTTTTTCATAAAACTCCCACGAGTTCTGATAAGGATGGGGAGCCGGCTTGGTGTAGTCGAGATCGTGGAAACAATTGCCCATGTCGAAGGCCAATTTCAGGCCAGGTACCTTGTCGAGCATCTTGAGGGTATACATCCAACCCATCCCGCCGTAGTTACCGCAGTTTTCGTGCAGCGTCGTGGCTCCGACGTCATTGAAGATCGAAACGATTTCACGCAGACGGCGAAAACGCTCCGGCTCAAGCTGGTCTTCCGTGTCTTTCCGGATCGGATAGCTCATGATGCGAACAAACTTGGTCCCGAGCTTGGCCATGCGGGTCGCCGCACGCTTGGTCGATTCCAAGTCGACATCAAACGGTTTCTCAATGCTCTTCGCTCCGTTGGCAATGCCCGAGCCGAAACAATGAACACGGATATGGGCCGCGCCCAATTCCTCGACGACCTTTAGAAAGGCTTCATCGGGAATGTCGTGCAGGTTACCGCCGGGGAATCCCTCCACCGTCACGCCCCGCATTTCAATATTGCTCCAGCCCAGTTCCTTCGTGGCGCGAATTTGCGCATCAAGGTCCCAGCCCGCTTCGTCGGCAAAACCAGAAAAGATGTAGCTCATAAGTGTGTCCTATTTTTTAGCTGTCAGTTGATGGAAGCGCGAAGTCTTGCACTTCTCCGTCAGGAATTCCGCGTATTCGCCCGAGTTGAGCGGCAGCACGATCGATTTTTCCTGAAACGACGAGAGCACCATCGCATTGGCCAGCTCCACCGAGTTGATGCCCTCCACCGCCGGCGCGATCAACTCCGTCCCATCGAGGATGGCTTTGACGAAGTTGTCGATAATGATCTGGTGGCTACCTGCCGGACCGTGCACCGGGATTTTCACTTCCCAGGTTCCGGGCTTGTCGAATTTCGTCTTCGTGGTGCGGCTGAATTCAGTGGTCGGGATCACATTGCGCGTGAAGGCCAGGTGGTCGGGATGAACGACGACGCGACCGCGTTCCCCGGCGATCTCAAAGCGATCCGTGCCGGGCGCTTCTCCCGTTGAAGCGATGAAGGTCATCGTCTTGCCGTCGGCGTATTCGAGATACGAAGTCACGTCATCTTCCACCTCGATGTCATGATATTTTCCGATATGGCAGAAGCTACGCACCATCTTCGGCATGCCGAAAAGCCACTGGATCATGTCGAGGTTATGCGGACATTGATTCAGCAGGATACCGCCGCCTTCGCCCGCCCACGTCGCGCGCCAGGAACCGGAGGCGTAGTAGGCTTCGCTGCGGAACCAGTCGGTCACCGTCCAATTGATGCGTCGAATCTGGCCCAGCTCGCCCGATTGAATCAGGTTGCGTAGCAAAACGTAGCGGGGCTCGGTGCGCGCCTGAAACATGGCCGCAAAAACGAGGTCCTTCGGGTACGCGGCAATCAATTTTTCACAATCGGCCTTGTGGACCGAAATCGGTTTCTCGACCAAAACGTGAATGCCATTCTTGAAGGCTTCGATCCCGAGTTGCGTGTGGTCGTAGTGCGGCGTGGCAATGATGACCGCGTCGATCAAGCCCGACTTGAGCATCTCCTTGGAATCGGAAAAACCCTTCACGCCGGGAAATTTGGCCAGCGCCTGCGGTATGGGATCGGAAACGGCCGTCAACTCACAGCGATCGACTTTGTTGGCGAGAATACTATTGGCGTGCCCCGATCCCATGTTGCCGAGACCGACGACGCCGATACGAACTTTGTTACTCATAAGGTTTCACTACGATATGGACTTGCGATCTTTTCTGCGTTAGCAATTCAACATCGGCGAAAATCGAACATTTTCACCATCCCGATTCCGTGAAAAATTTCCGCGAAACGATCGAAGGCAAAGGGCGCCTGCTCAGTGAAATGCCCATGATCGGCCAGGCCCATATCCGGCTGGCCCGATTGCCCGGACTCCAGTCCCACCGGCACCCCAATGCCTTTGAGTTTTTCTTCATCGATGGCGGGGAAGTGGAATGGTGGGTCGAAAATGAGGAATTTAAACTCAACGCCAATACCATTTATATCAATAAGCCCGGTGAAACTCACGGTTCTCAAGGCCTCAGCCTCAAGCCATGCCGCTACTACTGGATCCAGGTCGTCTTTCCCGAAAGCCGTGGCCTGCCGGGATTGACGCGACGGCAGACTCTCGACTGGGCCCGGGCTTTTGCCGCCCTCCAGCCGCGTCACTTTCCCGGTAATGCGGAGGTAAGATCGGGCTTCCGTCGCCTTTTTGAGGAATGCCGCAACCCTCGTCCCGATAGCGCCGCCGTTGCCCGCGGCATACTCCATCAGCTGTTGGGAACCATCCTGCGTCTGCATCAGGCGCACGTCGCCGGAGCGGGGCCACGACCGATGGTTTCTCACGCCATCCGCCGATCATTGAACTGGATCGACTCCCACATTTACGAATCGATCACCGTCGAGAGGCTTGCCCAAGTCGCCAACCTGAGTGTCAGCCGGTTCCGCGAACGCTTCGTCAACGAGGTGGGGCTGTCACCCCACAGCTATCTTTCCCGCCGGAAAGTCACGGAAGCCAAGCGACGGCTCGTTCAGGATTCGGCGTCCGTCACGTCAGTCGCGCATGAGCTGGGATTCAACTCCAGCCAGTATTTCGCCACCGTATTCAAGCGGTTGGAAGGAATCAGCCCCCGCTATTATCGTGGCCCGAGCCGTCGTCTGAGACCTGCTAAAGTTTAATTTAGTGCCGTAGTCTCCGTTTGACTTTTCTCGCGGGAGCGCCTTAAGGTCGCGAGGATGGCAATAACGCCGCCGCTAGTCCCTTTTCTTCCACCATCACCTTAGGCTCTCTCTCTATGAACATGAAATTGACTGCTCAAATCGCTCTGCTGGCGGGATTCCTCGGTGGTGGAACATACTCTCTTCAGGCCGCAGATGCCCCCACCGATGCCTGGTTTCCTCTCGATGCCAAAAATATCAGTGGTGACTCGGTCTTCGACATGAGTGCGTGGCTCGATGCACCTGCCGGAAAACATGGCGGCACCCGGATGGTCGATGATCAATTTCAGTTTGAGGACAAAACTCCGGTGAAATTCTGGGGAACCAACCTTGCTTATGCTTATTGCGCTCCCGCCGATCACTCAACGGCCGATGCGACCGCCAAGATGTTTGCCCGCTATGGCATCAATGGTGTGCGTCTCCACAAGTTCACCGGACCCTTGGGTTGGGAAGGCATTGGCGATCCCAAGGATGTAACCAAGTTTGACGATAAAGGACTCGATAATCTCGATTATTTTACCTCAGCCTTGACCAAAAACGGCATTTATTATGGTTTTTCGCATACCTTCAATATGAAAATCCGGGAGGGCAATCGCGAAAAGATCCTGGCCTATGACGAAATTCAAAACGGCCTCAAAGGCCAGACCTCTGGCTTGATCAATGTCGCGCCCGACTTGCAGGATCTCTTGATTCAGACCGCCGTCAACCTGCTCCAACACACCAACCCCTACACCGGCAAAACGTATGCCCAAGACCCGGCCCTGGCCTATGTTGAAATGCAGAACGAAGACGATGTGTTTTGGTGGAATGCACCTGGTAATCTGAAAAAATGTCCCACGTACCAGAAAGCGGTTGAAGGACGATTCGCCGACTGGCTCACGCAAAAATATAGCTCTCAGGATGGGCTCGCCAAGGCTTGGGGAACTGAACTCCAACAGAGTGAAACTCTCGACCAGAAAAACGTCGCGGTCTCCTGGCCGGCCAACATGACAGGCTCCAATCAGATCAGCCCCCGCAACATCGATACCGCGCTCTTTTTGTTCAATGAACAAAACACCTACTACGCCAAGTTTGCCAAGGCGATCCGCGACACGGGATACCAGGGGCCGATCTGCGGTTCTCCCTGGCAGGCCCCTGAAATGCTGCCCCATTTCCTGAATCTGAAATCCGATTACCTCGTCGGTTTCATTGATCGTCACAACTACTATGGAGGCAGCGGAAATCTCGATGCCACCATTCTCGCCAAGCCTGGTTCCGGCTATATCTCCAGCGGGCTGCAGCAAGTGGTGGATCGTCCTTTCGGCATCTCGGAATGGATTACCTGTGCGCCTCAAACTTATACGGCGGACGGCCCAGTTCTGCTCGCCGCCTACGGCATGGGATTACAAGGCTGGGATGCGTCTTTTGAATTTCAGTCTAATCTCATCAAATCGAATGCCTCGCCTTTTGACAACACGATGGGCAAGGGCGGAAATGATTCCTGGCATGCCAATACGCCTACTCAGTTGGGGCAATTCCCGGCGCTCGCGCGGATGATTTTCCGCGGTGACGTCAAGCAAAGCGATATCATCTCCACCCGGGTGGTTTCTACCGAGGATTTCAACGCGGGCAAATTCAATTTCTCCGAGGGAAATAAGTCGGCCGGCGATGTTAAGGACTCCACCGGTCAATGTCCCCAGGAGGCGCTTGCTGCAGGTCGTTGCGTGGTTCAATTCGCCGACAAGTCGGCTCCATCCACCATGCCGGACATGACCAAATATCAAAAAGGTACCGCCATCACCTCGAGCACCGGTGAATTGATGTGGGACAGCGCCGACAACGGCTTCATCACGATTAATACCGCAGGCACCAAGGCCGTGGTCGGATTCGCCCAAGGCAAGGCGCAGACCCTCGGTAACGTAACGATCTCTTCGCAAAATCCGTATGCCTCCATCATTCTCACGGCGATGGACAAAACGGAAACCCTCGATAAGGCCAAATCCGCCTTGCTGACCGTCGTCGCCCGCGCCGCCAACGGAAGCGGAAATGTGATTCTCGAGCCGGTCCAGGCGGATATCTCCATCTCGGGACACAATGTCAGCGCGGTGAATGTGCTGGATCAAAACGGCGTCTCCACTGGCAAGACATTGACGGTCAATAACGGCGCCTTCCATATCAACACGGGCGACGACAAGACGCTCTATTATCAGGTAATGTTCTAACGAACATCTCCACTCCCATGACGACCAGCGCCAAGACTTCGCCTCCACTCATCGTCGCCCACCAGGAATTGCTTGAGCCTTTCCTGGGCATGCTGCAGCGCAAGGAATCGGCCCTCCTGCTGGCCCTCGGCGATTCCAACACGGACAACACCAACTTCACTCGCGGCGGCAAGCAGTGGGCCGAGTTGCTTCACACCGAGCTTAAAAATCACTACGCAACCCAGCGCCTGTTTCTCTTCAACTCCGCGTTGTCCGGAAACACGGTGCTTGATGCGCTCAACCGCTTTGACACCGATGTGGCCGCTTTCAAACCGTCCCTCACTCTTTTCTGTCTTGGCAGCAATGACCGGAAACTGACTCCGGATGTTTTCGAAAAAGGCTTCCACGACTGCATCGATCGCCTTGAATCAGCAGGTTCGTCGGTCCTCGTCTTCACACCGGCTCCCATCATGGAGCGAAAGCCCGAGCCGCCCCACATCTGGCGTGACGACAAGGAACTGGGACGAAATGTGGAAATCATTCGCAAAATCGTGGCCACTCGCACCGTCACCTTCATCGATCTCTACCAAAAAATTCGCGACATGGAAGAGAGCGGTGAGCTGGAAATTTTTCCTCTCATGGCCGATGAGGTCCATCTCAATGACGCTGGCCATCAACTCGTCTTTCGCCTTTTTGCCCCGGTCTTCGGGCTTCCTCCCTCGTTCGCTTGGGAAAGAGATCGATCCAAAACTTGACCCACCGCGGAAGCCCGTCCGCCCTTCAATTTACAAGGTAAATTCCAGCGCTTTCAGATTTTGAAGTTTTTTTAGCTAGGACAACACGCGTTTCCGCACAAAGGCACCCAGCAGTTTTTACAGAAACGCGCTTTCTTTAGCTTATAGTTATTGCAATCAACCGTGTTTTCAGCTATTTTTACATTGTGATTACAAACTTACCCAGTCGCAACAATCCGAAAATCGCGGCGTTCAGCCTCGTAGAAGTTGTTCTCGCGATGAGTATTATGGGCTTCGTCTGCGTCACCTTGTTGGGCCTTATGGCTACCGGACTCGGTAACGTCCAAAAATCCACCACCACCACCGTCAACGCGCAGATCATGCAGACGGTCGTCAACTACCTCGAGGTTCAGTCCTTTACCAACAATCTCCCCATACTGTACTTTGACGATGAGGGAACAGACGTAACCTCTACTGGAACAGGACTTTATCAAGTTACGCTCACCGGTACGACTGCTGCTCCGGGTGCAACGATCCAAGGCACTTTTACTATTAGCAATGCACGGCTCCTGCAGGTGCACGTGGTTAGTCAAGCGAGCCCCAATACCACCAACACTTTTTCTCTGGTTTGGCCCAACACTGGATATTAACCATTCTATGAACTCCCTTGCTTCCAAAATACCTCATGGCAGGCGGCATGGATTTACTCTGGTGGAAATGCTGGTGGCCGTCACCATCTTGGTGGGGATCATGGTACTGGCCACTCAAATGATCGGGGCCACGAGTAAAGTTTGGAAAAATACCACCGCTAAAATCGAAGCGTTCCAGAACGCGCGGGACGGCTTTCAATTAATGACGGATGAGCTTCGCCAGGCAACCCTCAATACCTATTGGGATTACTATGACAGCACCGGTCATACCTCTAGAAATTATGTATCCCCCCCTTTTGCTCCCGTAGCTTACGGGCGCCAGTCCGAACTCCACTTTCGCATCGCCAAAAGTCTGATTGGTGCCCAGGCAAACAATACCTATGGGGTCTTTTTTCAGGCGCCGCTGGGTTATACAGCAGCTCCAGCCCAGTATGGCAACCTGCAGAACCTGCTCAATGCCGCCGGTTTTTACATTGAGTTTTCCGATGGAACAGGCCTCGTTAATTCGCCTCCCGCCTTCCTTCCGGTGACTCGTATCTACCGGTATCGCCTCATGCAGATAATCCAGCCGACGGAAAGCATGACGGTTTACAATTATTCTTTCCCTGGATCCACACTTTCGCCGACCGCCTGGTTGGCTGCTCCGACGGGCGCCCAGCGTGCCACCTGCACGCGAATCGTCGCCAATAATATTGTAGGTTTGGTTATTTGGGCCAAGGCTACGGACAGTCCTACCGATACGCTCGTTTCGCCCACATCCTACTCTTATGATTCGAGAATGGGTTTAAATGGCGGGGCCGCCATCCCCCCAGCAACGTGGACGCCGGGGGTCACCTCCCAACCTCTGCAGATGAATCAAATGCCCCCCATTCTTCACGTTGCCATGATCGCGATCGACGAACCTTCGGCAAAAGTACTCCAGGGCACTTCAACCGTTGTGCCTAAACTCATATCCGGTCCAGCAGCCCCTTTCGCTTACGGTCAAACCAGCGCCGGTGGAGGACTCTTGTTCAATAAACCTCAATACATGGACAGCGATCTCCTGACTTTCCAGACTGGACCCAACGGCCTTGCTTCCATCAAGCCCCACCTGAATTTCCGCGTTTTTGAAACGACGCTTACGGTGAAAAGCGCCCGTTTCAGCACCCAATAATTAATCCTATGAATGCTCCTAAAAACAATTCCGGCTCCGCCCTCTTTATCGTCCTGGGTTGCGTGGCATTGATGACGCTTCTGGTCGTCGCCTTCCTGGGTTCTTCCATGGCGGAACGCAGCACCTCGAATTTTTTTGCCAAGGAGGTCAACTCCAAGCTTCTGTCGGAAAATGCCATCAATATCGTCATGGCCCAACTGCGCACCGCTACTAAAAGCATTAGCCCCGGTACGGGCGCGACCGTGGCCTGGGCTTCTCAACCCGGAATGATCAGAACCTTCAATGCCAGTGGGAATCCTGATAGCTACTACAAGCTGTATAGCGGTGACACCATGGTCGGACAAGGGGCCTATGATTCCACTGCCGCCGGATTAGACGCCATTGACAATAATTGGTTATCCGAACCGGACCTTTACACCGATCTCAACGAGGCAGTCAACTCCCGTAATCCCATCGTTTCGGCGTACGATGCCAATGGCAATCCGCTGGCAACCATGACCGCGCCCGGGCATAGCGGCAGCGTATTGACTTACAAATCCGCCGCGGTAGGGCCCAATCCGGATATCGAAGGTTTCTACGTGGATACCGCCACGGCACCTGCGGATGCGAACAACCAGGTTCCCATGCCCTTGAAATGGCTCTACATTTTAAGCGATGGCACTCAGGTAATTCCGACAGTCAACAGTGGTGGTGGAGTGAATGTTCCGCTAGCGACTGCCGCCAATCCCATCGTGGGACGAATCGCTTTCTGGACTGACGACGAAACAGGCAAGGTGAATATCAATACCGCCTCCGAAGGATCCAGTTGGGACACTCCGCTTACTTGGGCGACCGAAGACTATGGTAGTTACCTCGCGGATAACGCGACCGTCACCTCTCCTTACGGCATGGCTACCGCGGTCCCTGCTGGTGGTGAGTATCAGCGAATTCCCGGCCATCCTGCCACCACCTGCCTCAGCACGGTCTTCGGGTCAATCCTCCCTGTCCCGGTGCCTCCTTTTTTGGAGACGGGCTCCACCAATTCCTATGATAATAACTTGGCTCCCTACTTCACTCTGACTCCCCGTTACGCACCGGGCGGTTCCAAGGCAGGCACCCGTGCATCCTTCAACAGTGCCGATGTCAATTATGATGCTGCGGGTTTTTTGCTGCCTCCCTCCTATCGCCTCTATACTTCACCCGATGAGCTTATGTTTGATCCCCAGCGTGTTCCGGTGGGCACAGCTAATGCCAACGTGGATTCGGATGCGGCTGGCGTTGGAATCAGCCCCCTAGGTGGCAGAACGGCCATCGCCATGAACCAGAATTTCTTTGGGGAAACCCAGTTTTTCCTCACGGCTGACAGCAAGGCGCCGGAGGAAACCCTTTTTAACACCCCTCGCATCAGCCTCTGGCCCATTCAAACGGATGTGAGTCATGCCCGAAATGTTAAAGACAACCTTCTGGCTTTTTGTTCCACCATCAACAGATACCCGTATTATTTTCAGAGAGCAGGATTCTATGCCAGTTCCGTGACTGGAACCTTTGCCCCTGGCGGTCCCGCCGGCTCGGCAAACGGTTCCTCCCAGGACATGGCCATCGACGGCGGCGGCCAGACCAATCCATTAGGTGATCTTACGTATGGTGATCCAACCACCCCCACGGCCATGAGCACCTCGTCTTTCGATGGGGATGTGCACAGAAACCTGAATCTCCTCGCCTATCTTCGGACGTTAACCTCGGCCGATCCTAATGGAACAATTCTCAACATCCCTGGTTTTGGCGGGAGTTTGGGTGCCAAATATACCACCAAAAGCTCTTTTTCGGGTAATAGAGATATTGACCAGATTCTTGTCGATATGTTCGATTACATCCGTTCGACGGTCAACACCTATAGCTTGGGTTACACCCCCCAGTATAGTTACACCCCCATGACAACGGCCGGAGGCGTCCTTCCGGGAATGGGCACCTCACTTCCTGTTCAACTAAAAATCAACGGTAACCCCATTTCCGGGCTGGGCAGAATAACGACCATTGGTGAAGTCGCCCTTGTCTTCATGCCGGCCCGGGATATGAATCGCCCAATCTCCGCTCAACATCCCCTCCGAGCCACCGGCTATCTGGACAACACTACTTTCGGCACCGACCCTGCGTCGACTCCTCCGTATAAGCCAACCGCTGGGGCCGATGGTCTACCGGATGATGTGGCCGACTCGGCTGGGCATTATGATCGAATTGGCGATCCCCAAACGACGAATATGCGGGCTTTTTTGATCATCAAGCCCATTGGGATCATGTCGGGCTCCACGATGATGAATCCCAACCTGCGCTACTCCGTGGCGATTTCCGGGATACATTCGGGTGTAAGCGATTTTGAGGTCAACTTCAACCCCAGTCCCTCTGGCAGTATAACCGTCACCGCCCATCCAATTACGGGTGCGCCCGATGTCTGGATTCCACTCGGGTTCCCTGACGGTGCTTGGAAGGGGACCAACCAACCCGGAAGCAACTCCGGGAGTTCTGCCGTCTGTTTGATGAATAACAGCACTTTTTATAATCGCTCGCCCATGGGCTTCGGCTGGTCCGCTTTATGTGCCCCGATACCCAATATCACCACGAGCAAGGGCCGTGGACAGGCCGGGCAGACCACTCAAACTTGGGATACGCCGAGCAGCAATGGCGATCTGCCTCCCACGGCCTCTCCCAATACAGGCAATGCATTGGTCTATCCGTTCATGGGAAGGATTATTGATCTGCCAGCCGCCGCCAATCCCTCCAATTATGCCCCGGCTGGTGGCCTTCCTATTCGTTCCAATCCAGTCAACACCTTCACCTTCAGCGGAGGAGAGATGTCCATAACCGTCACGAGCGGATTCCCCACCACTGGATCAAGGGCTCCTGTTGTTCAAACCGTGGTTATGAATTGGCCGACTATCAATTCCCTTCCCATTCCCTCCTGGTCCCGGTCCAATCCGCTTGATAATGGTTTTGGTGTCGGTGTGTATGGCGGTCTTAACACGCCAACGCCTTACATGGGCGTCCAGTACACGAACCCCTTGTGGCCTGCGGTACCGCAGCCGCTTCAATATTACACACAGGTGTTTTTTGGAAATCCATCGAATGCAAGCGCTATCGGGGGAAGTTCTCAGGGAGATATTGGATTTATTGCCAATCGTTTTGGTGACGTGGATATCAGCGGAACGTCCTCGTATTATAATTTCAGTCAGTTGATTCAGCGGGGCGATACGGTTCGGAGCATGGTTCTGAATCCGGATTGTCTCGCAGTCAAGGGGGACACGCGCATTATTGCCAACATGCCGGTCGTTCCTGAAAGCCTAGCCGGTTTTCCTGTCTATACTTACTTGGGAACTGACGCAGCCAGCGACTCCACTGGGATTCAAATTAATCCCCCCTATGCATGGAAAGACTACAACTACACCCAGTTCCATGCTCTCGTGTTTGATGGCGGCAACTACTATACACCTTTGACCCGGGTCACCTCCACGGGGACGAACGTTCACCTCAATACCCCTCTTCCCGCCGATATGACCGGTTATCCGCCTCAAACCTGGATAAACTATTCAGCGGGCCATACGGAAGCCGGTCAAGGATCATATGGAGGGGCCTTATTTGCCAATGCTACCTATAATTACCTCTCGTCGCCTTTGGTGACACCTGAACTTTCAACCTCGGATCCGTCAATCGCTGGTGCCTATATGGATACTACCGGGGGCCATACTCTCGCGGGAGACTGGACCACCGGCGTTGGTAACGCTCCGGATGGCCCCTTGGTTGCTGCTCCCGATGAAGGGTACCAAAGCTCAAAAACGGGGGGTTACCAGAATATTTATTACATGACTTACGGCGGAGTAGTCGCCGGCCAGGCCACAACTTACTCCTCAGAGTCTTTTTCACCCAATCGCGAGATCGCCTCGCCCGTCATGTTTGGGACCCTCCCGGCTTGTGTCCAGTCGGGGCAGCCCTGGCGCACGTTGCTTTTCTGTGCGAACCCTGCGACGGGGACCGCGAAGTTTCATCCCGGCTTTGGGACGGTGTCGCCGGGGGGGGCAACCGCCGGGCCCAACGATTCCGCACCCTACCAGGATCCGCCTGATCATCTTTTCCTGGATTTATTCTGGATGCCGGTCGTTGATCCTTATGCCATCAGCACGCCATTCGCCACGGCCGGTAAGATTAACATGAATTACCAGATCGAGCCCTTTACCTACATTCATCGCAGCACCGCCGTTCGAGCCGTCATGAAATCTGTCGGCTTGATTGCGCTGCCTGCAGCGGCTTCGCAAAAGCAATACGTTACAACTGGTAGTCAATATAAATCGGGCTTTTGGCACTTCCAGAATATCGTGCCCGCCCAGAACGACAATTATCGATATAATATCAACCTGGACGAGACGATTGATGCGGATGACTCCGGATTCCAAGCGCGGTTCGCCAATCACGATATCTTCCGTTGCGCTTCGGAGATCTGCAATATCTTCCTCGTGCCCCAGGCGATTCCCGGCAATAGCTATGCTTCTGCGCCAGCCGTGCCTCCCACTACTTACCCAGCCACTGCGGCGTGGTGGAACAAGTTCCCGCTGACGGGTGATAACGCGCGGGAAGCTCCTTATAATAAGATCTATCCCCGCCTGACTACGAAATCGAATTCGTTCCAAGTCCATTACCGGGTCCAAACGCTGGTGAAAAATCACCGTGTTGTGACTGGTCTGACTCAAAGCCAATGGGAAGCGATCTTTGATACATCCAGAGGAGATGCTATTGGCGGTGAATATCGGGGCTCCGCTATCATTGAACGGTACATCGATCCCAACGATAAGACCTTGCCCGACTTTGCGATCGCCTTTCGCGCTCAAGGAACGACATTGGATAACTTTTACCGCTTCCGGGTAGTCCGGACCAAATCCTTTAATCCTTAAATTCAATGGTCTTAAAGATACCTGGAAAACAGTTAAGGAAAGCTGGATTTACGCTGGTGGAACTTCTGGTGGTGATCGCCATTGGAGCGATTGTCGCCTCCCTCTCGATCACCTCCTACACCAAGGTGCTTAACGCCGGTGCCCTGACGACAACCACTCAGGCTGTCGTCGGGCTTCTTGACCAGTCCCGCCAGACGGCGATTACGCGGAACGCCTACGTGGAAGTCCGGTTTTACGAGCTACCTGCGGCAACAGCCAGTTCCACCGCTTCGCCTACTGTGTACAGGGCCATGCAGGCCTTTCTCATAACCACTACCGGATACACGCCTCTGGGCAAGCCAGTGTTCTTCACCACGCCCATGATCATCCAGACAACGTCCATTGCACAGTCCTCGCTGCTCGACGCCTCCAAAGATGCTTCTCTTGTGGCTAGAACACCCTCGTCTTGGGGCGTTGTCAAGCCGCCCATCG
>Ga0068858_100004595_pt1 | contig 13514 bp, 12 predicted proteins | sample KBSSwiS12_FD_66589 | JGI IMG/M metagenome (GOLD analysis project Ga0068858, IMG submission 66589) | Switchgrass rhizosphere microbial communities from Kellogg Biological Station, Michigan, USA - KBS Switchgrass S1-2 | ecosystem: Host-associated > Plants > Roots > Rhizosphere > Soil ... | reverse complement strand
TGCACGTTGGGCATCAGCGCGTAGGCGGTGAGCTCGAAGCGCACCTGGTCGTTGCCCTTGCCGGTGGCGCCGTGCGAGATCGCGTCGGCGGCGGTTTCGCGCGCGATCTCCACGAGCCGCTTGCCGATCAGCGGGCGCGCGATCGATGTCCCGAGCAGGTATTCACCTTCGTAGACGGTGTTGGCGCGGAACATCGGGAAGACGAAGTCGCGGACGAATTCCTCGCGCAGGTCCTCGATGTAGATGTTCTTCTTCTTGATCCCCATCTTGAGCGCCTTGGCGCGTGCGGGCTCCACCTCCTCGCCCTGGCCGATGTCGGCGGTGAACGTGACGACTTCGCAGCCGTAGACGTCCTGCAGCCACTTGAGGATCACGGACGTGTCGAGGCCGCCGGAATACGCGAGGACGACTTTCTTGATATCGGGCATCGTGGAGTGTGGGCGTCGGTTGAAATGAAATGGGCGTGCGGGCGGTCAGCGCGGTGGCCGACCTCGGTTGGGGCTTCAGTCGACCTTGAGGCCGACCTTCTTGATGACGGGCGCCCAGCGCTCGACTTCGCGCTTCATCAGCGCGCCGAATTCCTCGGGCGTGCCGCCAACGAGATCGAAACCCTGCGCCTGCATCTTCTGCACGACGTCGGGCATTTTGAGCACCGCATTGATCTCGGCGTTGAGCTTGTCGATGATCGCCTTCGGCGTGCCGGCGGGAACGACGATGCCGTTCCACGCGTCCGACTGCACGGTGGGATAGCCGGATTCCGCGATGGCCGGCAGATCGGGCAGCAGCGGGAAGCGCCTGGCAGTGGTCACGGCGATCGCGCGGAGCTTGCCGGCGTCGATCTGTGCCTTCAGCGGCTGCATGACGGCGAACAGCATCTGCGTCTCGCCCTGGATCGTCGACGTCACTGCCGGCGGCGAGCCGTTGAACGGCACGTGGACGGCGTCGAATCCCGCGGCCGACTTGAGGAGCTCCATCGTGAGGTGCGATGAGCTGCCGTTGCCCACCGACGCGTAGTTGAGCTTGCCCGGGTTTGCCTTGGCGTACGCGACGAGCTCGGCGAGGTTCTTCACGGGAAGCTCCGCGTTCACGGCGAGCACCGACGGCTGGTTCGACGTCGTGATCACCGGCGCCAGGTCCTTCTGCACGTCGTACGGCAGCTTCTGCAGCAGCGGCGCGAACGCGAGCGGACCCGGGTAGCCCAGCAGCATCGTGTAACCGTCCGGCGCGGCGCGTGCCACTTCAGCCGTTGCCACCGTCCCGCCCGCGGCCGGCTTGTTCTCGACGACTACCGGCTGTCCGAGCCGCGGCGAGAGCTTTTCGGCGATCGCGCGACCGAGCGTGTCGATGGAGCTGCCCGCAGGCGCGGTCATGATGAACTTGATCGGGCGGTCGGGCCAGGCGGGCGCCTGTGCCTGCGCCTGCGCGGTCGCGAGGGCGCAGAGCGCAAGTGCCGTCGCAACGCGGCGCAGGAAAGTCAGCGGCATGTACAAGCTCCTCCTTGGAAAGCGACGGGGACGATGCGACGCGACGGCGTCAGACCGCGACGCGGCCGCAGACGACGAACTCGAGCAGCGCCTTCTGCGCGTGCAGGCGGTTCTCCGCCTCGTCCCAGACGACGCTCTGCGGGCCGTCGATCACCGCCGCGGCGACCTCCTCGCCGCGATGCGCGGGCAGGCAGTGCATGAACAGCGCGTCGGACCGGGCCTGCCGCATCATCTCGACGTCCACCTGCCACGCCTCGAACGCGCGACGGCGCGCGTCGTTCTCCGCCTCGAAGCCCATGCTCGTCCACACGTCGGTGGTCACGAGGTCGGCGTCGCGGCAGGCTTCGTTGGGGTCGGTGAACGTGCGGAATTCTCCCGCGCCGGGAACGCCGGCAGGGTCGATCTCATAACCCGGGGGCGTCGACACGTGGACGGTGAAGCCGAGGATCGCCGCCGCCTGCAGCCAGGTGTTGCAGACGTTGTTGGAATCGCCGATCCACGCGATCGTCTTCCCGGTGATCGAACCCCGATGCTCGACATACGTGAAGATGTCGGCGAGGATCTGGCACGGGTGGTATTCGTTGGTGAGGCCGTTGATTACGGGCACGCGCGAATGTGCAGCGAAGCGCTCGATGATCGACTGCTCGAACGTGCGGATCATCACGACGTCGACCATCCGCGAGATCACGCGCGCGACGTCCTCGATCGGCTCGCCGCGCGACAACTGCGTGTCACCGCGGTTCAGGTTGATTGCGATGCCGCCCAGCTGGTTCATGCCGGCCTCGAACGAAACGCGGGTGCGCGTCGACGCCTTCTCGAACACCATTGCGAGCGTGCGATCGCGCAGCGGCTGATAGAGCTCGTAGCGCTTGAACCGCTCCTTGATCCAGCGGGTGCGCTCGAACAGCCACGCGAACTCGTCGCGCGAGAAATCGCGGAACTGAAGGAAGTGCCTGGGCGGCGCTGCGGACATCGCGAGCCGTGCGCCGGGCCGGCGGCGCAACGTCGTTAAATCAAAATATTAGCACGCGGACTGCGCGTGGCCGTGGCCGGCGCGGGCTACGCGGCGAGGTCGATGTCGTCAGTGGGGGGCGGCGGGGCCGCGATGACCGGGCGCGGACCGTTGATGAGCACCTGCATGTCGACCATGCCGTCACGCCACGCGGCCTCGAGGTCGCGCTCGGCGGCTTCCAGCGCTTCGGCCCCTTTCTCGCGCAGCGCGACGAGGCCGTACGCGCGATTGCGGCCGTGCAGCTTGGCCATGTAGAGCGCCTTGTCGACGAGCGCGAGCGCGCGGTCCCACGATAGCGTCACGTCGTACGGTGGCAGTGGCATCGGCGCATAGCCGATCGACGCCGTCACGCGAAGCGCCGTCGTGCCGTAGAGAATCGGCTCGGACGAGATCGTGTCCATGATCCGCTGCGCGATGTCGTCGAGCCGGCCCATCGTCGCGGCGGGCACGAAGACGAGAAACTCTTCGCCGCCCCAGCGCACGATCGTGTCCTCCTCGCGCAGCGTGTGGCGAAGCCGTGTCGACATCGCGACCAGCACGGCGTCCCCGGCGGCATGGCCGTGGCGGTCGTTGATCGCCTTGAAATGATCGAGGTCGATCAGCAGGATGCCCTGCACCTCGGCACCGAGTCCCTGGCCGCGCCGGTCGCCGGCCAGCGGCACCGTCGCGATGACTTCGTGGAAATGCCGCCGGTTGAACAGCGACGTGAGCGGATCGACGTCGCTTTGCGACTGCAGCTCGCGGTTCTTGACGGCGAGAAGCTGGTTCGTCACGCGAAGCTTGCGGTACAGCACGACCACGACGGAGAACATTGCCGCGAAGCCGATCGCGAGCAGCCACAGCACGCGCTCGGTGATCTGTCGCTGCCGGAGCTCCTCCGACTTCATCGTGTTCTCGTGGTTGAGGCGCTCGATCTCGAGCCGCCGCCGCTCCGTCTCGTAGCGGTTCTGCAGCTCGAGCACGGCGCGGTCGTGTGCCGCAGCCGCGATCTCGTCGTTGAGCTTCCGCTCGCGGTGGAAGAGCGCGAGCGCCGCCTTGTAGTCGCCGACGCCTTCGACGTAATGCGCGTATTCGCCGAGGAGCCCCGCGATCTCGGCCGTTGCGCCGGCACGCTCGTAATCGGCGACCGCCTCGTCGGCCAGGCGCTTGCCGGCGTCCACGCGGCCCATCGCGAGCAACGCGAAGCCCATGTTGGCCTTGGCCGTCGCCATCAGCGATGCGTCGTCGAAGGCGCGCGCTGCGTCCAGCGCCGAACGCGCGAGGTCGTACGCCGTGCGGAAATCCTTGCGGCGCAGGTAGATGTCGGCAAGGTTCACGAGCGCCAGTGACTCGGCCGTCGGCGAACCGGCGGTCCGTGCGATCGCGAGTGCATCTTCCAGCGCCGAGATCTCGTCGACGGGGCGGTCGAGCGCCTCCATTGCCGCAGACTCGGCCATCTTGGCCTTGGCCATCAGGTACGCGTTCCGCGCGAGCACTGCCTGCCGGAACGCCTCCTGGCTTTCCTCGTGCGCGCGGACGGGCTGCTTCAACGCCAGCGTCAGGACCGAGAGTTGATAGTGGGCCGCCGCGCGCCGGGTCGAATTCTTCGCGACTTCCGCGGCCGCAAGCGCCATCTGAAGGTTGTCGAGCGCCTGCTCGAACCGGCCGCGCCCGCGCGCCGACATGCCGGCGGCCAGTGCCGCCCAATAATCGAGGAACGGGTCGCCGGCGCCCGTTGCCGCCTCGCGGGCGGCCAGCGCCAGCGCGTGGGCCATGGCGGCGTCTCCGGCGCGCCACTGGACATCGCTCTGGATCAGCTTGGCGACGGCGCCGAGCGCGGGGTCGTTGCGGGTGCGGGCGTCCGTTTCGACGCGGTCGGCGAGATCGCGGGCTTCCGCGACACGGCCGGCCTGGATCAGCGCCTGGCCGCGCAGGCCGAGGCGCCGCCGGCGCTCGGCCGGATCGACGGCGGTGTCCATGCGATCGAGGCGGGTGAGCTCGTCGAGGGCGACGACGGGGTTACCCTGCAGCGTGGCTTCGACCCCGGGCGCCGCAGCGGTGACCGGCTCGGCAGTCATTGCAGCAACATCCGACTCGGCGCACGCGGCGCCGGCCAGCATCAGGCTGGCCACGACGGCAAAGAGCGCCCGGATGCGGCCAAAGCTCCGCGGCCCCCCCAACAGGGAGGCGCAAACCTGACGCACAGCGGCTGCCGGCATTGCTCGCCCTTGCCCCACCGCGGGCCCGTGCGCGTGGCGTACCGGCGTGCGCACTCCAGTTACCGTGGCGGGATGAATGAATACACAGCAATTGCCATGCCCACGGCAGGGGAATCTGTCGGAAAGGCGTTCCTGGGGCGACCGCCGGCGGCGGGCGAAAAAAAAGGCGCCCCGTGCGGAGCGCCGTTGGCGTGCCGGGCTGGAGCCGGCCTGCCGCTTGCAGCCGGCCTAAGCCCGGCGCAACACATCCGTCAGGCCATCGCCTTGATGGCCTGGGCGAGGCGCGACTTGGTACGCGACGTCGTGTTCTTGTGGATGATCTTCTTGTCGGCCACGCGGTCGATGACGGCCTGCGATTCCTGCAGCGTCTTGGTCGCGACCGTCTTGTCGCCGGCCTCGATGGCCTTTTTCACTTTCTTCACCGCGGTGCGAAGCACCGACTTCAGGCTGGCGTTGCGCTTGCGCGTCGCTTCCCCCTGCCGGGCGCGCTTGCGCGCTTGAGCCGAATTGGCCATGGAATGCCTTCCTCGTGCGTCCTGCGATTGAGATTGAACTGGGCCGGTGCGCCGCGTGCGCACGCCAGGCCGGAAAGCTGCTGCGGGTTCCCCCGCGCGAGACCGAGTTGCCGGTACCGCGGAAAGCCCAGCATAATATCGGATTTTGTGTGCATCGGCAAGGTCTTAGGCGAGGTCATGCGCCGGGCCCCGTGCCCGCATCCCCGGCCTTACCCCACCGGAACGCTCCCCTTGAACCTGCTCCGCGCCCTGTCGACCGTCAGCGGGATGACGCTGCTGTCCCGCGTGACCGGGCTCGTCCGCGAGAGCCTCAAGGCGGCCGCATTCGGCGCGGGCCTGCAAATGGACGCGTTCGAGGCGGCCTTCCGCCTGCCGAATCTCCTGCGGCGCCTCTTCGCCGAGGGAGCGTTCTCGCAGGCGTTCGTGCCGATCCTCGCCGAATACCATCGCCGCCAGGGTGCGGACGCGACGCGCACGCTTGTCAGCAAGGTCGGCACGCTGCTGGCGCTCGTGCTCCTCGGCGTGACCGTCGTCGGCGTCCTCGCGGCACCGTGGCTCGTCTACCTGCTGGCAGGCGGTTTCGCGCAGACGCCGGGCAAGGTGGCGCTCACCGCGGACATGATCCGCATCGTCTTCCCGTACATCCTGTTCGTCTCGCTCGTGTCGCTCGCGGGCGGCGTGCTGAACGTGTACCGACGTTTCGCCATCCCGGCGTTCACGCCGGTGCTCCTCAATATTGCGATCATTGCCGCCGCGCTGTTCCTCGCGCCGCACGTCGACCCGCCGATCGTCGCGCTCGCATGGGGCGTGCTGGCGGGTGGCGTCGCGCAGCTCGCCTTCCAGATCCGGCCGCTGATGAAGCTCGGCATGCTGCCGCGGCCGACGCTTGATTTTGCCGATCCCGGCGTGCGCCGCGTGCTGCTGGCGATGGGCCCCGCAGTGATCGGCGTCTCGGCAGCACAGATCTCCGCGCTCATCAACACCCAGCTGGCGGCGCTGCTCGGCAACGGCGCTATCTCGTGGATCACCTATGCCGATCGCCTGATGGAGTTTCCGAGCGCGCTGCTCGGCGTGGCGCTCGGCACGGTGCTGCTGCCGTCGCTGTCGAAGCACCATAGCGACGCGAACCATGGCCAGTACTCGGCGCTGCTCGACTGGGGCCTGCGGCTCGCCTTCCTGCTGGCGCTCCCTGCCGCCGTGGCACTGTGGCTGCTCGCGCTGCCGCTCGTCGCGACGCTCTACCAATACGGCAAGTTCACGATCAACGATGCGCTGCAGACGCGCGCCGCGCTGCTCGGCTACAGCGTGGGGCTGCTGGCGCTCATCCTGGTCAAGATCCTCGCCCCCGGGTTCTACGCGCGGCAGGTGATGCGCACCCCCGTCAAGATCGCCTTCGTCACCGTCGTCGTCACGCAGGCGCTCGCGGTGGCGCTCGCCTGGCCGCTGGGTTTCGGCCACGCAGGCCTGACGCTGGCGACCAGCCTGGGAGCCTGCGTCAACGCGTCGCTGCTGTTCTGGCTGTTGCGCAAGAACGGGTTCTACACGCCGCTGCCCGGCTGGTGGCAATTCCTGGCGAAACTCCTGATCGCGCTGGCGGTGCTGGGTGCCGTGCTCGCGACACTCACCGGCGGACCGGCCTTCTGGCTGGCGGCCACGCTATGGCAGCGGATCGCGCGACTCGCCGGCGTCATCGCCGCCGGCGGCGGCGCCTATTTCGCGGCGCTGTATCTGCTGGGCTTCCGGCTCGCCGACTTCAACCGCCGCGAGGCGGCCGATCCGCAGCTCGCCGACATCGAGGACTGAGCGGCCACGGCCGCGGGGCGCGCTAGGACGCGCTCGAGCCCTTCTTGTTCGGGCAGTTGAGCTTGGTGCAGTCGGCGTAGAGGTAGAGCGCATGCTCGCTGATCTCGAAGCCGCGCTCCCGCGCGACCTTGTGCTGGCGCTTCTCGATCTCCGGGTCGTAGAACTCCTCGACGCGGCCGCACTGCATGCAGACGAGGTGGTCGTGATGCTTGCCTTCGTTCAACTCGAAGACCGCTTTGCCGGACTCGAAGTGATGGCGCATCAGCAGCCCCGCCTGCTCGAACTGCGTCAGCACGCGGTACACGGTGGCGAGACCGATGTCGAGGCCCTCGGCGAGAAGCATCTTGTAGACGTCCTCGGCGGTCAGATGCCGCACCTTGGACGTCTCGAACAGGTTGATGATCTTGATCCGTGGCAGCGTCGCCTTGAGGCCGGCGCTCTTGAGGTCGTGGCTGGAGTTCATGGGGTCGCTTCGCGCGCGCGGATCGGGATGCCCGCGAAAGCTATAATAAACCTTGCGCCGCTCATGCCCACAGGAATGCCGTGACCCCTGCATCGCCCCGCCGTAACCGCGTGCCTCGCGGGGTCGCGCTCGCGCTCGCCGCGGCCTCGGCTGCACTGTTCGCATCCGGCTGCCAGACGCTCGAGACCTACATGCCCGTCGTGCAGCAGCTCGGCGTGTACAAGATCGACATCAACCAGGGCAACTACCTGTCGCAGGACATGGTCGACCGCCTCAAGGTCGGGATGACGCGCCCGCAGGTGCGCGCGACGCTCGGCACGCCGCTCGTGACGAGCGCATTCCGCGACTCGCGCTGGGACTACGTCTACGAGTATTCGCGGCAGGGCAAGGTGCGCGAGCACCGGCAGTTCACCGTCTACTTCTCCGAGGAGAAGCTGGCGCGCTGGGAAGGCGACGAAATGCCACCCTCCGTCGTCGAGTTGAACCGTTCCGCCGGGGACAAGGCCATCAAGCCGGAGCCGTCCGCGGACGACAAGGGTTTCTTCGGGCGCTTCCTCGACTGGCTGAAGAAGAGCTAGCGCAATGGCGATCCGTCTCGCGATCGCAGGCGCGGGCGGCCGCATGGGCCAGGCGCTCCTCGAGGCGGCGCTTGCGAGCCCCGACTTCGCGCTCGCTGCGGCGCTCGACATTCCCACGAGCGTTGCGCTCGGGCGAGACGCCGGCGAGCGCTTCGGCCGCACGACCGGCGTGGCCATTGGTGCCGATGTCGACGCCGCCGTCCGCGGCGCCGATGTCCTGATCGATTTCACCCGTCCCGCCGGCACACTTCTGCACGTCGCGGCGTGCGCCCGCCTCGGCGTTGCCGCCGTCGTCGGCACCACCGGCCTCGATCCCGAGCAGAAAGCGGCGCTCGCGCGCCATGCGGCGACGGTCCCGATCGTGTTCGCGCCGAACATGAGTGTCGGCGTCGTCGTGCTGGCCGACCTCGTCCGGCGCGCCGCGCGCGCGCTCGGACCGGATTTCGACATCGAGGTCGTCGAGATGCATCACCGCCTCAAGGTCGACGCGCCCTCCGGCACGGCCTTGCAGCTCGGCGAAGCGGCGGCGGCGGGCGCGGGTCTCGATCTCGACGCCAACGCCATCTATGCGCGCGAGGGGCAGACCGGCGAACGCCGCCCCGGCAGCATCGGCTTCGCCGCGCTGCGCGGCGGCGACATCGTCGGCGAGCACACGGTGATTTTCGCCGGCACCGGCGAGCGCGTCGAGCTCGCGCATCGCGCAACGTCGCGGCAGAACTTCGCCACCGGCGCGCTGCGCGCGGCGCGCTTTGTCGCTGCACAACGCGCCGCCGGAACGACCGGGCTCTTCGACATGCGTGCCGTGCTCGGCCTCGAGGGGTAGGCGGTGGGGCTGCAGCCGTTCGACCTCGAAGGCCGCGTGGCGCTGGTGACCGGCGGCGGCTCCGGGCTCGGCCTCGCGATCGCGCGCGGGCTCGCCGACGCCGGTGCGCGCGTCGCGCTCAACGGTCGCAACCGCGCCAAGCTCGACGCCGCGGCCGCCTTGCTCGCCGATCAGGGCATCAACGCGCGCATTCAGGCGTTCGACGTCGCCGACGAAGCCGGCGTCGCGGGAGGTTTCGCGGCGCTCGAGCGCGAGCTCGGCCCGGTCGATATCGTCGTCAACAACGCTGCGGTGAACCAGCGCAAGCCGCTCGACGAATTCAGCCTGGCGGAGTGGCGCGCGGTGCAGGGCACGAACGTCGACGGCGCCTTCCTCGTCACGCGCGCGGCGCTGCCCGGCATGAAGGCGCGGCGGCGCGGGAAGATCGTCAACATCTGCTCGATCGCCTCCGACCTCGGGCGGCCGAACATCGTCGCCTACGCGGCCAGCAAGGGCGCACTCAAGATGCTGACGCGCGCGCTGGCCGTCGAGGTCGCGCCGTTCAACATCCAGGTCAACGGCATCGCGCCCGGGTTCTTCAAGACCGAGATGAACGCACCGCTGATCGCCAACGCCGAGTTCTCCGCGTGGGTCGAGCGGCGCACGCCGGCAGGGCGGTGGGGCGCGCCGCCGGAAATCGCCGGCGCGGCCGTGTTCCTCGCATCGGGCGCGGCCGACTACATTACCGGCCACATCCTGCAGGTCGACGGCGGCTTCGCCGCCGCGTACTGACGCCGCGACGCTAGGCCAGCCGGCGGATGATCGCCGCGGTGAGTTCCTTCGTCGTGGCCTTGCCGCCGAGATCGCCGGTGCGCACCTTGTCCTGGCACAGCGTCACGCTCATCGCGTCGCGCAGGCGCGTGGCGAGCTTCGGCTTGCCGACGTGGTCCAGCATCATCGCCGCCGCGAGCAGCAGCGCGAGCGGATTCGCGATGCCCTTGCCGGCAATGTCCGGCGCGGAGCCGTGGACAGCCTCGAAGATCGCCGCACCTTCGCCGATGTTGCCGCCGGGCGCCATTCCCAGTCCGCCGATCAGGCCCGCGATTTCGTCGGACAGAATGTCGCCGAAGAGGTTCGTCGTCACGATCATGTCGAACTGCCACGGGTTCTGCACGAGCTGCATCGCGCACGCGTCGACGATGCGGTCGTCGCACGCGACCCGGCCCTCGTAGGCCCGCGCAACGTCGCGCGCGGTCTCGAGGAAGATGCCGGTCAGCGCCTTCAGCACGTTGGCCTTGTGGACGATCGTCACTTTCTTGCGGCCGTTCTTCACCGCGTAGTCGAAGGCGAATTCGGCAATGCGCCGCGAGCCCGCGCGCGTGTTGACGCCCGACGATATCGCCACGGCGTGCGGATCGCCGTCGATGGGGATGTAGTGCTCGAAGCCGACGTAAAGCCCTTCGAGGTTCTCGCGCACGAGCACGATGTCGATGTCCTCGTAGCGCCCGCCCGGGATCAGCGAGTGCGACGGCCGCAGGTTGGCGTAGAGCTTGAATTCCTCGCGCAGCCGGACGTTGACCGAGCGGAAGCCGCCGCCGACGGGCGTGGTCAGCGGGCCCTTGAGCGCGAGGCGCGTGCGGCGGATGCTGTCGAGGAGCGGCGCCGGCAAAGGATCGTGCGCAGTCTCGATCGCCGCGAGGCCGCCCTGTTGCACGTCCCACGCGAACGGCGCGCCGAGCGCGTCGAGGATGGCAACGACGGCGGCCGTGATTTCCGGTCCGATGCCGTCGCCCGGGACGAGGGTCGCGGCGATCTTGCCCGCTGACGCGCGCTTGGCCATGCATGCTCCCTGTGGTTCGCGCGTCGTGTGCCTGCGCGGGCGCGGGCGTTCCGCCGCGCGGATTGATGGAAAGGAAAGCGCGATTCTGCGGGATTATCTGCTTTGTAGAAAGTGCGCAATGCGGGCGTTCCGATGGGCACGCGCATCGTCGGCCAACGAAGCGTCACCGCGACGCCGCATCGGCCTATAGGACGAGTCCTACCCGGCACTCCTACAAACTGAACTCCGTCGGCGGGCAGCAGTCACTATTGACTGGCGACCACGACGTACGTGCGCACCGGGTGCGCAGGCAGTCTTCGCATCGGGAGCATCGAGCGGACGTCGTCGTGCGATCGCCTGCTATCGAGTTCGCATGGAGGTTCAACGATGACATACCGAACAACCTTGAGAAATTGTGCGCTCGCAGTTGCCACAGGTGTTGCCGCCGGTGGCGCGAGCCTCGCGTACGCGCAGAGCAACTACACCGAATGGGCGCCGGTTATTTCGAGCACGCCGATCGTCCAGCGCATCAACCAGCCGCGCGAGGAGTGCTGGACCGAGTCGGTCAGGACGACCGAGACTCGGCGCCTGAGCGGCATCACGCTCGGCGCGTTCGACACCAGCACCAACGTTGTCGTCCCCGTCACGCGGGACGTGTCCCGCTGCCGTACCGTCGACGCCTACACCGAGGTCGTGCAGGGCTTCGAGGTTCGCTACCGGTATCAGGGTCGCGAATACGTCACGCAGACTGCGCGCGACCCGGGCGATCGAATCGCGGTCGACGTAACCGTCTCGCCAGGGGCGCGTTAGTCGCGCCGGGGACCGGGGCGCATCAGCCCCGTTCCCCAGGCGGCTTCGCGCTGACGCGTGATGCGTCGGCGCGCCGCGCGCCGGCCCGCAGGCGCGGGCAACCGCGATTTGATCGTTGGGCCCGCTTGCGGTATCATTGATTCCCTGTGCGGCGGGGAAGGCTTGGCCTTCCCCGTTTGCACGTCCGGAGCCGCCCAACGGCGCTCCTTTGCCGCTCTCGATTTCGCCTTCGGCCCCGCGATGAACGCTCCGGAAACCACGGCCGCCACGACACCTGCGCTGTTCCCGCCGCGTATGCCCGCCGTGCTGGCGCTCGCCGACGGTACGCTGTTTCGCGGGCGCGCGATCGGCGCACGCGGCCATGCAACCGGCGAAGTCGTCTTCAACACGGCGATGACGGGCTACCAGGAGATCCTCACCGATCCCTCCTATGCGGGTCAGATCGTCACGCTGACCTATCCGCACATCGGCAACACCGGCGTCAACGCCGAGGACGTCGAATCGCGGCGCATCTTCGCCGCCGGGCTCGTCGTCCGGGATCTGCCGGCGCTGGCATCGAGCTGGCGCAGCACCGGCGACCTGTCGTCCTACCTCGCGGCGGCGAACGTCGTCGGCATCGCCGACATCGACACGCGCCAGCTGACGCGCATCCTGCGCGAAGGTGGTGCGCAGAACGGTTGCATCGTCGCCGACGACGTGATCACCGATTCGCACGCTGCGGACGCTGTCGCGCGGGCGCGCGCAGCGCCGTCGATGGCGGGTCTCGATCTCGCCCGCGTCGTGTCGTGCACGGCGCCGTACGAGTGGACGTCGAGCACCTGGGCACTCGACACGGGCTACCGTAGGATGGGAGCCGTCAAATTCGACGTCGTCGCCTACGACTTCGGCGTCAAGCACAACATCCTGCGGATGCTCGCCGAGCGCGGCTGCCGCATCACGGTCGTGCCGGCGCAGACGCCGGCCTCCGCAGTGCTGGCACGCAAGCCCGCGGGCGTGTTTCTGGCCAACGGCCCCGGCGATCCCGAACCCTGCGACTACGCAATTGCCGCGATCCGCGAAATCGTCGATGGCGGCACGCCGACGTTCGGCATCTGTCTCGGCCACCAGCTCCTCGGCCTCGCGTCGGGCGGCCGCACGATCAAGATGAAGTTCGGCCATCACGGCGCCAATCATCCGGTGCTCGACAAGGAAACGGGGCAGGTGCTGATCACGAGCCAGAACCACGGCTTCGCCGTCGATTCCGCGTCGCTGCCCGCGAACGTCCGCGTGACGCACGTGTCGCTGTTCGACGGCAGCCTCCAGGGCATTGCGCGCACCGACCGGCCGGCGTTCAGTTTCCAGGGTCATCCGGAAGCGAGCCCCGGCCCGCACGACATGGCGTATCTCTTCGACCGCTTTATCAAGCTGATGGAAAAGAAATAGTGAACGACCCCCTCGCTCGCAAGGATTGCTGCCGCAACAGGCCCCGCGCTCGAGTCGCTCGCGACTGACATGCCGCGTCGCACCGACCTCGAGAGCATTCTCATCATCGGCGCCGGCCCGATCATCATCGGGCAGGCCTGCGAGTTCGACTATTCGGGCGCGCAGGCGTGCAAGGCGCTGAAGGAGGAGGGCTATCGCGTCATCCTCGTCAACTCCAATCCGGCGACGATCATGACGGACCCGGAGATGGCCGACGTCACGTACATCGAGCCCATCACCTGGCCGATGGTCGCGTCGATCATCGAGAAGGAGCGGCCCGACGCGCTGCTGCCGACGATGGGCGGGCAGACGGCGCTCAACTGCGCGCTCGACCTCGCGCGCGAAGGCGTGCTCAACAAGTTCGACGTCGAGCTGATCGGCGCATCGAAAAAGGCGATCGACAAGGCCGAGGACCGCGAGAAATTCAAGGCGGCGATGACGCGCATCGGCCTCGGCTCGGCGCGCTCCGGCATTGCGCACAACGTCGACCAGGCGCTCGAGGTGCAGGCCGACATCGGTTTTCCCGCCGTGATCCGCCCGTCGTTCACGCTGGGCGGCACCGGCGGCGG
>Ga0068858_100004593_pt1 | contig 13515 bp, 14 predicted proteins | sample KBSSwiS12_FD_66589 | JGI IMG/M metagenome (GOLD analysis project Ga0068858, IMG submission 66589) | Switchgrass rhizosphere microbial communities from Kellogg Biological Station, Michigan, USA - KBS Switchgrass S1-2 | ecosystem: Host-associated > Plants > Roots > Rhizosphere > Soil ... | reverse complement strand
GCCTCGCGCCGGGTGCGCCTGAGAAGCTCGGCCATGCCCAGGTCGGCCGGCTCGTGCTGGACGGCGATGTGATCCTGCCCGGCGATGGCGGCACCATCAATGAGCGACGCAAGCTGGCGCTCAACGGGCAGATCTCGGTCGCGGTCGCGATCGATCGGGCCGGCAAGATGATCGGTCAGCCGCAGGTACGGTTGCAGGGCATCCCCGTCGAGGAAGATCGCGATCCGTTCGTTGACGAGACGATCGGTGCAGTCGTTGATGCGACCCGGCAGGGCGGGCGCGACCGCGACAAGCTCCGCGAAGGCATCCGCCTTGCGACCCGCCGTGTCGCGACGCGCTGGACCGGCAAGAAGCCGATCGTCGATGTGCTGCTGATCGAGGCCTGACACCGATGCGCTGGTATTCCCTGGTTGCGATCTATTTTCTGTTCTGGGCCTTTTCGGTGTTCTTCGTGCTGCCATTCGGCGTGAAGACCACCGATGAAGCCGGGGGAGAGCGCGTGCCCGGGCAAGCCGAGAGCGCGCCGCACGAATTCCGCATCTGGCGAACCGTGATTCGCGTGACGATTGTCGCGACGGTGGCGTTCGCGATCTTCCTGCTGAACTATCATTATGGCTGGGTCACGCCGCACAGCCTCGATTTCTCGGGCCGCATGGACGGGTAAAGCTCCTCAGCCGTCCTCGTCGGCTGCCTTGCTCTGCAGCTGGACATAGTTCGCAATGCCCATGCGTTCGATCATCTCGAACTGGCGTTCGAGTGTATCGACATGCTCCTCCTCGCTGTCGAGGATGCGGCGGAACAGGTCGCGGCTGACATAGTCGCGGACCTTTTCGCAATGTTCGATCGCGTCGCGGAGCAGGGGCAGCGCGTCCATTTCGAGCGCGAGATCGGCTTTGAGCACTTCCTCGACCGATTCGCCGATGCGCAGGCGCCCGAGCAGCTGGAAATTGGGCAGGCCATCGAGGAACAGGATCCGCTCCGACAGCATATCGGCATGCTTCATCTCGTCGATTGATTCGTGGCGCTCGAACTCGGCGAGCTTGCGGACGCCCCAATGGTCGAACAGCCGGTAGTGCAGCCAATATTGGTTGATCGCGGTCAGCTCGTTCTTGAGCGCCTCGTTCAGGAAATCGATGACCTTGGGATCGCCCTTCATTTCACGTCTCCATTCGCGCGCAAGCTAGCGCAGCGACGGCGTGTAGGACAGCTGAAAACGGCGGAATTCTGGGGTATTCAGGTCTTGCGAACGCTACGCAACCGCACGCTCTTCATCGATGATCGCGCGGGCGAACGGCACGCACTGGCCGCATTTGGGCGCCCGGCCGAGCGCACGATAGGCCTGGCAGGCGCTCCGAGCACCGCCGCGCGCGGCTTCACGGACATCGCGTTCACGAATGGCATTGCAGATGCAGACGACCATGGAAACTCCCTCGCTTCCGGTCACCTAGGGCTAATGCGAATAGTTCGCAAGACCTAATGCGGATCACTCGCAAGAGCGCCGCCCTTGATCGGCTGGAGACGCAGTCGCGCCAGTGAGCGCCAGAGCCATTCGAATGGGCCATAGCGGAAATGTTCGAGCCAGGGTTTCGAGCAGAGCAGCATCAAGGGCCAGACAGCGAAGACGACGAGATAGAGCCCGGCACGCGGGAGATGGCCGTACAGGCCGAATCCATATCCATAGAACAAAGTGGTGCAGAGGATCGTCGTGCCGAGATAGTTGGTGAAGGCCATCCGCCCCGCCGCGGCGATCCGCGCGGTGAGGGCGCCGGGCCGGGCGAGGAGAATGATCAGGCAGGCCCAGCCGACAATCATCAGCGGGCGGAACAGGGTCGGCAACACGATCGACCCGATCACCACCGACAGGAGATCGAAGCCGCTATGGGCGACATAGAAAGCGAGGGCGGCAAAGGCGGGCACGCCGGTAGCAAAGCCTATCGTGACCCAGCGCCGATATTGGGTGCGACTCCACTCTCCAGTCAGCATCCCCGATTTGAGGCCGGCCATGCCGAGCAGCATATAGCCGAGCGTTTCGAACCCGACGAACAGCAAGCTGTTGCGTGTAGAGCGGACCGCGTCGTTCAGGCGCCCGGTCAGCAATGCCTGATATGGGCCGCGGTGGAGCGCGAGGTCGTCCTGGATCTCCGACGTCGAGGGCACGCCAAACGCCCGCTGGAACTCCTGATAGTCCTTGATCGCTGCCGCTGTCGGGTGCGGTGCGTGCGCTGCGACCCCAGCTGCATGCACGTCGAACGGCAGCCCGGACACGAGCAGGATTTCCATCACGATGAGGATGATGGCGAGCGCGACCAGCTTGTGCGGCGGCAACTTGCGGAAGAACCAGGCGATGCAGCCGACCAGAGCATAATGGTTGAGGATATCGCCCCACCACAACAGGATGAGATGCGCCTCGCCGAACAGGAACAGCCAGACCATCCGCGAGAAATGAACCCGGGCCGGGCTTTCGCCCTTGGCGGTCGCGCGCTCGATCACCAGCAGCATCGAGGCGCCGAACAGGAAGGAGAAGAGCCCGCGCATCTTGCCGTCGATGAAGACGAAGTTGAATGCCCACACTGCGAGATCGATGCCGGTATGCCCGCCATAGGCCGCAGGGTTGGTATAGGCGGCCTCCGGCATCGCGAAGGCAGTGATGTTCATGATCAGGATGCCCATCACCGCGACGCCGCGGATCACGTCGAGCGTAGCGATGCGATCGGGCGCGGCAGCGGGCAGATCGATCGTCATCTCATTCCCATGCGCCATGCCCTGTGGACTAGGAAGCGGCGCGGAGGGGCGCAATCACTAATAGTCAGAGGAACCGCCAGCGTGTGGCCGATCTGGCGACGAGCGCGATGGGAATGCCGACAAGGACGATATGGCTGAACAGATCCTCGCCGAAACCCTTGGGATCGAGCCGCGGGTCGACCGGGAACATGGTCGGCCAGCGTTGCGGCAGGATGACCCAGTACATCACGCCCCAGAGCACGAGGCCGTAACCGACGCCGCTCAGCACCGACAGACGGTTGAGCAGCGCGATGCGGGATGCCGCGAGCAGGTAGACCGCCGCCATCACCAGCATGATGCCGAAATGGAGCGCGAGGCCGATTGCCGGCAATATATAGGGGTTGGCAAAGGCGTCGCGGTCGACGACCGCGCTGCCGACGCCTCGCAACACGCCGAGCGGCGTTCCGTTCGCCATGACTGCATAGACAAAGGCGGAGAGGATATCGAGCGTGCCGGCGATGACCGTGGCGATGATGACCGCGCGGACAAATGCCTTTCCCGAATAGCTCGATTCCATCGGCTTGCCCCCGACTGTTTCGGGCAAGGTTAACGATGGTGACGGGTGCGGTCTATGCCGTCCTGAGGGTCTTTCGGATCACGAGTTTCAATCCGGACCATTTTTCATCGACTGCGCACACCTTGATATCGACGAGGCCGATCGGCAGCGCGACTTCGCGGATGATGTTCTCGGTAATATCGGTATCGGTTTTCGCGGCCTTTTTGGGCCAGGAGACCCAGACAAAGCCTGCCGGCGCAAGACGTTGGCGCAGCGCCTCGATGTGCCTGGCGAGCTCCTCGCGCCGGGTGACGAAGATGTGCGCGGCCTCGATCCCTGCTGACGGTGAGGCCTGCTCACTGAGGCCAATTGCTTCACAATCGATCTCGGCGCGGACGCTGTCGGGCATGTCGAGGAACCATGCGCGCATGCCGGGCTTGAGCCCGAGCTTCTTCGCGAGCGGCGTTCCCGAATAGCCTGCCGGGCTCACTGCGCGGGATCGGGCGATCGCAGATAGCGCTTCGCGACCAGCCCGATCGGGATGCCGGCCAGGATGATATGGCTGAACAGCTGCTTGGCGATCGGAATCGGCAGGCTCGGATGGGGTATATGAAAGCGCAGGGGCATCACGACCCAGTACATCACGAGCCACAGCAGGATGCCGTACAGCGCGCCGGCGACGATTGGCCGATCGAGCAGCAGCCTCGATCGCTGCGCCACGACCATATAGGCCGTGACCATGCACGTCATGATCGCGAAATGGACCAGGAGGCCGAGGGGTGCATAGCTGGTGCTGGTGAGCGCGACGTCGCCGAACGGGCCGCTTGCGACGGACTGCAGCATGCGGATCGGCGACGAGCCGGCCATGATGGAGAAGACGACAGCGGACAGGATGTCGAGCGTTCCGGCAATGGCGGTGCCGACAGCGATGGGCTTGAGCATGCAGGATCTCCCCTGTGCGAGAGGTTCTTTCGCCTTCAGCCTTTCGTCAAGACCAGGCTCGCTCAGACGCCGACCTTCTCAAACGATCGTATCACCCATCAGCCCGGGGAAGAAGCCTTCATGCGCGGCGCGGAGATCGGCGAGGGTCACGACATGATCGTCGTCGGGCAGCTCGAAGATCAGCCGGCCGGCGATGGTGCGGCCGATGCGCTCGACCTCAAGGCCGATCGCGCCGGCGCCCGCCAGCGTGTCGAGCAGGGCATGATCGGCGACGGTCGCGACGTACAGGCCCTGGTCCTCGCCGAACAAAGAGCAGGCGACGCCGCAGGGCAGGGGTGCGTGCAGCATCGCGCCGATATTGCCGGCCAGCGCCATCTCGGCGATCGCGACCGCGACGCCCCCGTCCGACACGTCGTGCACCGCGGTAAGTGCGCCCGAGGCAATGCCGGCGCGGACGAATTCGCCGGCGAGCTTCTCGGCGGCGAGATCGACCGGCGGGGGCGGGCCCTCTTCCCGGCCATGGACTTCGCGCAGCCACAGCGACTGGCCGAGATGTCCTGAGCGGGTGCCGATCAGGACGATGACGTCGCCGGTGCCCTTGAAGGCGATCGTCGCCGATTTCGACCAGTCGGCGAGCAGGCCAACGCCGCCGATCGCCGGAGTCGGCAGGATCGCGCTGCCGGTGCCGTCGTCATTCTTGGTCTCGTTGTAGAGCGAGACGTTGCCGCTCACGATCGGGAAGTCGAGCGCGGCGCAGGCCTCCGCCATGCCCTCGATGCAGCCGACGAACTGGCCCATGATCTCGGGCCGCTGCGGGTTGCCGAAGTTCATGCAGTCCGTGGTGGCGAGTGGCTTGGCGCCCACCGCCGAGAGGTTGCGATAGGCCTCGGCGATCGCCTGCTTGCCGCCTTCATAGGGGTCGGCAAAGCAATAGCGCGGGGTGCAATCCGTGGTGATCGCCAGGCCCTTGTTCGTGCCGTGCACGCGGACGACCGCCGCGTCGCCGCCCGGGCGCTGGACGGTGTCGGCACCGACCATGTGGTCGTACTGCTCCCAGATCCAGCGGCGGCTGGCGATGTCGGGGGAGGCCATCAGTTTGAGCAGGTCGGTGGCGATGTCGGTCGCCTCGGGCACATTGGCCAAAGGCGCGGGCGGCGGGGTCTTGACCCAGGGGCGGTCATAGGCCGGCGCGTCGTCGGCGAGCGGGCCGAGCGGGATGTCGGCGACGGTCTCGCCCTGCCATTTCAGGACCATGCGGCCGGTATCGGTGACATGGCCGATGACCGCGAAATCGAGCTCCCATTTGTGGAAGATGGCTTCGGCGAAAGCCTCGCGGCCTGGCTTCAGGACCATCAGCATGCGCTCCTGGCTTTCGGAGAGCATCATCTCATAGGGCGTCATGCCGGTTTCGCGCTGGGGCACGGCATCCATCACCAGCTCGATGCCGACGCCGCCCTTGGAGGCCATCTCGACGCTCGACGAGGTGAGGCCGGCCGCGCCCATGTCCTGGATGGCGACGATCGCATCCGAGGCCATGAGTTCGAGGCAGGCCTCGATCAGCAGCTTCTCGGTGAAGGGGTCGCCGACCTGGACGGTGGGGCGCTTCTCTTCCGAATCCTCGGAGAAGTCGGCAGAGGCCATGGTTGCGCCGTGGATGCCGTCACGGCCGGTCTTCGAGCCGACATAGACGATCGGATTGCCGACGCCCGAGGCGGCCGAGTAGAAAATCTTGTCGGTCTCGGCGACACCCACTGTCATCGCGTTGACGAGGATGTTGCCGTCATAGGCCTTGTGGAAGTTCACCTCGCCGCCGACGGTCGGCACGCCGACGCAATTGCCATAGCCGCCGATGCCATGGACGACGCCCGCGATCAGGTGGCGCATCTTGGGGTGGTCGGGCCGGCCGAAGCGCAACGCGTTCAGATTGGCGACCGGGCGGGCGCCCATGGTGAACACGTCGCGCAGGATGCCGCCGACTCCGGTCGCGGCGCCCTGATAGGGCTCGATATAGGAGGGGTGGTTGTGGCTCTCCATCTTGAAGATGGCTGCCTGACCGTCGCCGATGTCGATCACGCCGGCATTCTCGCCGGGGCCGCAGATCACCTGCGGGCCGGTGGTCGGCAGCTTTTTCAAATGGATGCGGCTCGATTTGTACGAGCAATGCTCCGACCACATCACTGAGAAGATGCCGAGTTCGGTGAGGTTGGGCTCGCGACCCATGGCGTGCAGCACGCGCTCATATTCTTCCGGGGAAAGCCCGTGCTGGGCGACGATCTCGGGGGTGATCTGGCTCATGCCCGCGGGCTTTAGGGTCCAAACGCACTCCCCACAACTGCTGACCGCCAGCCCGCTCGTCGTGGCGGCGATAGAATTCCCTGTTAATTTGCCGGAACAGGGAATTTTTTCTTTTTTCTCGGTGCCATTCTCGGTTGGATTGCAGAAAGTTACATATTTTGCAATGACTTATAGAACTCTCCATCAACCGGCCCAACGCGGAACAGGGAAATAACAGGGAATTAACAGGGAAATTGCGTCGCGCAGTCGCCATCCATGGCACCGCGCGCAACATTCAGGATCCGGACGATAGGAAAGAGCGGCCCGGGCTTCTGAGACGTCCCGTGCGCATCCTATGGCCGATCCAGCGATGCGGTTGAATCACGGTCGCGGCGCTCTACCGCGTCGCGGCCGCCTTGACGGCCTGGGGCTTCGGCGCATGGACCAGCGGCCAAAATAATTGCTCGGCGGCGGTGGTCGGCGGCAGGTTCTCGACGCCGATCTTCTCGGGGTAGCGGCGGGTGATCTTCGCGGTGCCGAACAACACGTCCCAGAAGAACAGCAGATTGCCGAAATTGCCCTTGCAGTTGGTCACCCCGTCACCGGCATGCTTGCCGTGATGCGCTGCGTGGGTCGTCGGCGTGGAGACGGTCCGCTCGACCAGCCACATCAAAGGCGAGAGCCATTTCACCCGATATAGCGGCGCATCCCAGCGGCGATCGGAATGGGCGGCGATGATCACCGCCATCTTGAGCACGGCATAGCCGGCATAGATCCAGCCGAGCCCGAGATAGACCAGCATGCCCGAGAGCCAGAGCGAGGGCATCGGCAGATCATAGAAGATGTTGTTCGGTAGACGATCCGCACCGCCAGGGGTGCTCACGCCAGCACCCCGCTTGCGATGCAACAGGGCGGAAGCCCATCACAGGACAACCATTTGCGCCACTTCGGCGAAACCGTCCACGTCCGGGCCAAACGCCGCCTGTGCGCCGTTGGCGAAAAAGAAGGTGATCTGGTCGGCGTGATCAACAATATCTGCCTGTTCGCGGGGTATCCGTATTGCGCGGACGGAAATCGGTACATCGTCCGCAGAAGCGCTCGGGTGCATCACCACAAGCCTCGCGAGTATAGTTGCCGGATTGCCGGCCGCAGCGTCAGCTTCCTGGATTCCATCGATTTCTACGCGGGTCATAGATTTGCCTTTGCTATCCAAGTAGCTGCCGTGGGATTGCTGACTGTACAGAGCCAACCGCTCGGCTGCCCCACCACCGGAACGTCCAGTTCATACGTATCCCCCACAAGGCCGCCGCCAGTGGGGGCTGCCGCACCCTTGATCTTACGCCCGCTGTGGACCGCAAGCACGGTGCCAGATACCGTGCTGCCAAGCAGGATGTCCTCAACCCGCCACACACCGCCGAGTGACACGTAATAGCGCGCATCGACGTTCGATCCGATTTGGGACAGCGTTAGCGCCGGATTCGCGTTGCCCCGAACCACCGCGTGCGGAATTTCGGCAGCGCATCCATAGGAGTTAGGTATCACCGACTGATCCGAAATAATCTGTATACCACCCCCGGCAGCCCTGCCGAGATTGATCGGCCCGTCATACAGCCACCGTCCGGACCGCTGGTATATGCGCTGTGTGTAATAATCGCCGTTAAAGGTGATGGACCCAAGGCTTGTCGTGTATGAATAGCCGGCGCCAGTATATTGAATGCCGCTGCCCAATAGCCCGTAACTCGGAGAATTGCGGTTACCCCGGATCTTATTGATGACCAGATTATCGAAATTTATAATCGCTTCTGGCGTGCATGTACCCCCGCTGCTGTTGGATAACATGATAGCTGTCTGACGATCGCTACTTACGTTATAGGAATTTTGCACCGCACCCGTGTTACGCGGGGAGTGCGCGACGCTGCCTGACATCCTGACCAAAGACGGGAGAATCGTGCTGAACGAAAGCGCCGCATCACGACACACCCAGTCGACTTCCAATTGCAGATCGCCGGCACCGCCACCGCTCTGTAGCACTAAATGCCTGGCGCCAGCGATATAACCGGTGATTTTGACGCGGCCGAGAAATGGGAAGATGTTGCACCCCCGCTGCGTGTCGCAAAGGACATCGGTGATCTCGATGTCGATCGCGGATGACCCAACGACATGTGTCATCTGGCACCCGCTTCCAGTCCCGCCCTTCATTGCGATCCCGGTGAGGCTGGTTGGCGTCGCGTGATATCGCCCCTCGCTGGTCGGAATAAAGCTGGTGATCCCGCCCGAGCCATCAACCGCCGCGACGACCATGGACCATGGTTGATCGTAGAGGCCGGTGGGCACGTAAAGCGCGTCGCCAACAACATAGCCGGACCCCGCCGCAGTGATGGCCGGGCCGTTTGTGGCGCGCAGCTTGGACGTGTCGTTCCAGTAGCCACCCGACAGCTCGATATCGATTCCAAGGCCATATCCCGTGACGCTGGCGCCCTCTGCCCGATATCGGCACCCAGAAACCACAGTGAGGCCGCCCCGGAAGTGATTGTTGGTGGACCCGCGGAAATCCACGTCCCAGGGTGAGCCGACATAAAAGGCATCGCCCTGCGTATTCTGAATCTGGACGCCCGAGCCGACATAGAATTTCGGGCGGTAGGAAAGCCCTTGTGGGCACCGGAGCCATAGGCCGGCATTATGCTCGTTGGTGCCCGTGCCGAACACGCCGTTGCGGTAGTAGTCGCCGATCCAATGGGGAACCGCGGTTGCTCCGGCGCCCCCGCCGCCAGTAATCGACAGGGCTAGATTGCCGCCGAATTCCGGAAAGCTGGCGACGAAATAATCCGTGCCCCTGGCTCCATTCTGTACGTCGACCAGCTTCCATGTGTTGACGGTGACGGTGAGACCAGAGCGGCCCGCCAATATGAGGCTGTTATTGGCATAGGAAACCACGCTCGATTGGGCGAGGTTGCCTGTGGCGAGAATCGACCACGCGCCGGCTTCTACGACCTCCCATGAGGTAGGCACCCCTGCGGTGACGGCCAGAATGCGCAGTCGAAACGCCGTCGAATTGAATAGCGTACCAGCACCGGCGCCGAAGATGACTTCGTCGCCAACCGCATAGCCTGTAGCGGCCCCGGTATTCACCGTGACCGTTGCCGCGCCCATGAGCGGCGTGGCTGTCATGCCGGTGCCAAGACCGCCAGAAACCGTCAGCGTCGGAAGAGATGTGTAACCAGAGCCCTGATTGGTGGTTTCCCAATATTCGACAGAACCGGTCCATTGCGAGGCATAGAGCCAGTTGCCATCGATTGCGCCATCGCCGTCGAAACCGAAGTGAAACCCGTCGTTGCGGTTCGCAAGCGGCACATCGATCCAAGCCACATCATTATATTCGATCCGCCAACGCCGCCTGTAATCGCCATAGGTTGACGCGTTCGCGAGTGTCTTGAAAATGGTGTTGTGGAGGATGTTGCGGACCAACGGTCGGGGAGTATTATTGAGCCCGTAGTTAAATCCTCCGGGCCAGTGCAAATCGACAGTACTTCCGAGCGCAAAGGCAGCCGCCATCGCCGCGTCTTCGGCTGCCTGGCAGACCGCAGTCTGATCGATCGGAGTGTCGCCGGCATTCTGGCCGACGACGCCGTAATCGGATGCGTAGAGGGCGGCATTACCAATTTCTGCTCGGATCGTGGCGACGGCAGTCGCGACAATTGAAGCAGTATCGGCTGACACCAAGGGGGCACTCGTCAACTGGTCCCATATGACATTACCGTTCACGTCCTTGACGATCTGGCGGTAGTCTCCGCTGCCGAAAATAACGGCATAGCCGCCGCCATCCAGCGGGACCGGGTTGGCGTTCATCGTCACCTGTCCAGCATCCTTCCACGTCGCTTTCGGCGACAGGGTGCCCGGGACGTAAAAACCCACCGTGCCGAGCGCCAGGGATACGCCTGCCGCATCGCAAAATTGCTGTTCGCCATTGGGAAGAAGGGCGGTCATTCAAGTCTCCCGGTAAAGGGTTGTGGGGGAGTGGTAGGGCATCTGCGGCGGTCGGTCGATCGCATTGAGAAGGGCGGCTCGGAGGATCGCCCTTTAGAGTCTGATTCATCCGATTTGAATCGAACTGGGATTCTCAAGCTGCCCCTGCGCAAAGCCGCTGGGCGCTCGGTCGAGGCAACATGCACCACATCTGGTCACTCCTCGATGCCTTCCCGCCTCACGAATGCGCCAGCTATCTCAGGAACTCTGGATACGCTTCCCCCTAGATGGATCAGACTCTAGTCGGGCATCGATGCGAAAAGATCTTCCCCCGGCGAGAGCTGAGGCCGGATTGGGGCGCAGAGAGGCGGTCGTTGCGCGATGTCGAGAGAGCAATCCAACCAGACCCAAGTATCAGGTTGAACATGCCCGCATGTTGAAGGGTCGTCCGGGGGACGATCCGACCTGATACTCTTTGCCTGGGAAGGAAGAGGTGGCGGCTCTTACAGAATCTCCCGTACCTTCTCAGGCGGCCGGCCGAGCCGCACGCCCTTCTCAGTCTCCACCAGCGGGCGTTCGATCAGGATCGGGTCGGCGATCATCGCATTGAGGATCGCATCGTCGGTGGCGGTCTTGAGCGGCTTCGCGCCGTCCTCATTCTTGCGCAGGCCCTCGCGCGGGGTGATGCCGGCGCGGGCGTAGAGCGCCGCCAGTTTCTCGCGGGTGGGCGGCGTCTTGAGATAGTCGATGATCTCGACCTCGACGCCCGGCGTGGCTTGCAGGATGGCGAGCGTTTCGCGCGATTTGGAGCAGCGCGGATTGTGCCAGATCGTCGCCTTCATTCGGTGCCTTTCTTCCATTCGGCGAGCGCGCTCTTGTATTCGCTCGACCCCTTGAGCCGCGCCATATAGGTGATCGCGCGCTTGCTCGACCAGGGCAGCGACCCCTCGCTGAAGCTCCCCCGCGCGCCGCAATAGGCCCGGCACGTGTCGTCACCATCATCCCAGCCGAGCCTGGCGCCCTTGCGCGCGATCGTCAGCGTGCAGCGCTTCTCGCCCGCGCCGGTTGGGGCCTCGCGATACGCCAGCCTGTTCCCCACGGCATGAGCGATGCCCTGCAGGGCGCAGCTATGGCCATTGTAGAATTGCAGGTCGAAACGGAAATACGCATGGGTCGCGTCCACCGGCACGATCTCGAGAATATCGTCGCTCTCATATTTCTCGCCCGTGACGAAGCCATTCTTGAAATGGCTGCTGTAGCGCCCGGCAAGTTCAGTCACCGGCGAAGGCGCCGCGGCGCCCGCCGAGAGCAGCCCGATCAGCATCGGCGCCAATATCGCGATCCTCATGCCTTCAACTCCTGGGTCCGGCTCACCCACCAGGCAAGCGCCGCCATGACGCTATAGGCGAAGAGGGCGCTGAGCGGAATCGCTGCCGTGACGGCGGTGGGTTTCGGGAGGAACCAGTCAATGTCCTCGAAGGCGATCATCGAAAAGGACAGCAGGAGGATCGGCCAGCGGCCGGCGGGCCCGGTTGGGCGGGTGCGCTGGGCGAAGAGGATGAGGCCGCCAAAGCCGATCGCCGCTTCCAGCGGCATTTCGATGACGGGGTGGTTCCACAGGCCGAAGCCATAAGCCGGCGGTGCGCCGGCCAGGGTCAGATCGGGGCGGTGGACGAGCAGATCGAGCAGCCAGTGCGAAAAGACGACCGCGCCGCCGATCAGCGCAGCGCTGCTTCGCTTTTGCCAGAGCCAGAGCAGCAGCGCGAAGCCCGCCGACCAGCCGAGCGCGCCGACAAGGCTGTGAGTCCAGGGCATGTCGTACAGGTCCATCGGGTTCATCTCGATGATGCCGGGGACGAGCCGCATATGCTCGACGCCGGCGAGCATCAGGGTGAAGAAACCGAGGTCGACGAGTTGCGCCGCGATGAAGAGCGTGCCGAGTTTCGGGGCGCGGCGTGAGGTGGCGGCGAGGAAGGCCGGGCCGTAGTGACCGATGAACATGATGATCCTCCCCTCGGCGGGACCTTACCGCATTGTCATCCTGACGACACTGGAAAGCGGGGCTGAATGCGCCCCTGGCCTTCGGTAACCCTCACAGCGAAGACGCGCGCGGTAGCTCAGCTTCGGACATGCTCCCAAACCCTGGATATCACAACGGAGCCTTCACCGACTGAAGATGCCACACGTTTCACGGAGCCGGCGCGGACATCGCCCACGGCGAAAATGCCGGGCTGGGATGTCGCGAAGGGCGAGGTTGCGCCAATCGCCTCTCCGGTCAGCACGAATCCGTGGTCATCGAGATCGACCAGATCCGAAAGCCAGTCGGTATTGGGCGCAGCACCCACCATCACGAACAGCGCGCAGGTCGGGATCGTCCGTGTCGTGCCGTCCCTGACATTGCGGATCGTTACCGCTTCGAGCTGATCGTCGCCGTGCAGCGCGCTGACTTCAGCGCCATATTCGATTGTGATGGCCGGATCGGCCTCGAGACGGCTGGACAGATAGCTGGACATGGAGGACGCGAGCGACGCGCCGCGCACCAGCAGGCGCACATGGCTGGCCGCGCGGCTGAGGAACATCGCCGCCTGGCCGGCGGAATTCCCGCCGCCGATGATGATCGTCTCGGCATTCCGGCAATAGCGGGCCTCATTCTCCGTCGCCGCATAATAGACGCCCGCGCCTTCCAGTGCCTCGAGCCGGTCGATCGGCAGCCGGCGGTACTGGACGCCGGTCGCGACCACGACCGCGCTTCCCCGGACGCGCTGCCCGTTGTCGAACGTGGCGCAGAAAGTGGCATCTTCAAGCCGCTCCAGCTTCACCACCCGGCGGGGCATCGCGAAGCGCGTGCCGAACTTCATCGCCTGCACCTCGCCGCGCCAGACGAGATCGGCACCGGAAATCCCGGTTGGGAAGCCCATATAATTCTCGATCCTGCTCGACGTGCCTGCCTGGCCGCCGATCGCGACGTCCTCGATGACCAGCGCCCGAAGCCCCTCGGCACCCGCATAGACCCCCGCCGCTACGCCCGCCGGGCCGCCGCCGACGATCAGCACGTCGAA
>Ga0068858_100004587_pt1 | contig 13528 bp, 26 predicted proteins | sample KBSSwiS12_FD_66589 | JGI IMG/M metagenome (GOLD analysis project Ga0068858, IMG submission 66589) | Switchgrass rhizosphere microbial communities from Kellogg Biological Station, Michigan, USA - KBS Switchgrass S1-2 | ecosystem: Host-associated > Plants > Roots > Rhizosphere > Soil ... | reverse complement strand
AGTTAGCATAATCGTACCCCCTGCATAAAAAATAGGAACGTAAACAACCTTCATTTACTTAGCATCAGTTGCATGCTATGCTCTAAGAATGTGTGAACCCTGGAAACTCGCCTACGAGACACATTCTGAAAAGCAATAGGGGTCACGCCCAAGCAACTCTTATGTCCTTCGTATAATGGTAGTACAAGAGATTCCAAACCTCTTAGCGTGGGTTCGATTCCTACAGGGCATGCTTGACAGCAGGTTCCATCACCTGCTAGAGTAAAGTACAACGCAGCGAAAGCTGCTATCAGGCTCGGGGAAGATGGTAATCCGTTGGCTTTGGAAGCCTAAGAAACTCGGTTCGATTCCGAGGGGCCTGACTTAGGGACAGATGAACATAGCTGGTGGATGCCAGTGAAAATCCCCCTCTCTTCTAGAGGTGTTCATCATATCGGGATATAGCTCAGCTTGGTCAGAGCGCGCGGTTTGGGGCCGTGAAGTCGTCAGTTCGAATCTGACTATCCCGACAATTTGGGTCGATTGAGATACGGTTATCATTCAATGGAAATGCGACGTAAAAACTCGCTAATGAACAGTCATCCGAGATGCGTGTGGTAGGATGGCATTGGAACAACACGCTCTCCGTTCTCGCCACTTACCTAAAGGATTTACATTATGAAGGTACTTCTAAGGACAATCCACGGAAGCCACTGTATGGTATGATGGTAGTATGAAAACTACCGATATCAAAAGATTTTGGACGAAGGTAAATGTCCGTAAAGAGAGCGACTGTTGGGAATGGAAAACAGGGTTCTTTGATACAGGATATGGAGCCTTCTTCCTGGAAGGGCAGAACCGAGGAGCCCATAGAGTTTCACTAGAAATTCATCTCGGCAGAAAGCTTGACTCAGATGAGTTTGCGTGTCATACTTGTGATAATCCGAAATGTGTGAATCCGAAGCATTTGTTCGTTGGAACACACGAAGATAATCTAAAAGATATGGCGGCGAAGAAGCGAGGCAGGAACCAGTATACTGGTCGGGAAGCTTGCTCTAAGGGTCACAAATATACCGAAGGAAGTTTTCGAGTCTCCATTAGAAAAAATGGAACTAAAGAAACTGTTTGTAGGGAGTGTGAGAAGGCACGTGGGGAAAGATACAGCAAACGAAAGTAGAGTTCTTCTTCGTACCATCCATGGCTCTCATCTATATGGCCTCGCTCATGCAGGGTCTGACAAGGACATTTACGAAGTAATTGCCACTAAGCGGACTGCGCGTAAGCGAAATATTAAGCAGACCATTGCCAATGGGGTTGACAAGACTGTAGTCGATATGTCAACCTTTATGCATATGGTTGATGAATGTGTACCTCAAGCACTTGAAGCGCTATGGACGCCGGTTGCGGACGTTGATGAAATTAACGCCTTCCGGACACAATATCGAGTGAATCGCGCCAAGATGAAGGATGTATATATTCGAACCGCTCTGAACTTTGCTAAGCATGATGATGTAAAGCGTAGGCGACATGCACTACGCTTGCTTCTCAATCTTGGTTCAGCTTTGGAATACGGTACATTCAATCCCCGACTCTCAACCATGGATAAGTTTATTATAAACTCCACTATGGGAGAGACGGGAGCTTATGAAGACGTCTTCGTAGGCATCATTGATGAAGTACAAAAGTGGGTCTAAACGGCTCACGCCAATGGAGTGTATCCCCTCTCCCTGATAAGGAGTTGAAAGGGTAGCCTGGTACCACGTGGGTTCAAATCCCACCTCTCCAACTTGGCCTCAATGGTGAGGCATCACAGAAAACAAATAACATGGTAGATTTCGATAAGAAGCACTCCACGGAACTTGTTAAACACCCTGACGCAGACCTGGTTGATACCAGGTCTTTTCGGTCTTCCGAACGGGGTGTATTTTCGCATGTCATAAAGGGTGCCAAGATTACTACTCATGCCATTCTGGACTGGGTTTACCTGAATGAATATAAGGAAGAAATATCAAAGGCCAGACTGGATGGCAATCTTGAAAAAGCCAGAAAGCTGAGACTGGAACAAGAGAAGCGCAGCGAGCCAAGACGTAAGAGGTTCTACTCAGTGCTTGCTATACTCATTGCAATAATGGGCTGGGCCTATGTGACATGGGCTATTATTCCAATTATTGTCGTGGCTGGCACCAGCCTTGTAGCTCTATGGATTATAGGAAGCGGATTCAGGCCACAGGACGCCCTCTCTGCAATTGCCGGAAATGGTGATGAGTCAGATGACCCTATGGAGCCTTTTCCAATTGCTGACGCTCGAACCAGAGATGAAGCGCAGGAAGCATTGAGACGTGCCCTGCTTGCAGAAGGCATCACTCCTAGAGTAATCTTGGAGCCTACTCGATACAATTGGGGATGGGAAATCCCGGTAGTTCTGAGAAAGGGCACTCCAGATGATGTAATGTCAAAGGCTAAGAAGATGGAGACTCTATTGAGACTTCCTTCTGATGGAATGCTGGTAGCTGCTACTAGATTCCGGGCCGAAGTTGTCATCAGACTTATGCAGACTGACCCATTCTCCAATATGGAAAATGAGCGCAGAGCAGAACCTTTGTCTCGTTCCATCAAGAACAAGTACAAGGTTGCTCAGCGAATGGATGGTCAGCCTCTTGAAATCAGCTTGCTTCGAAATCACGCAGTCGTTATTGCAGCGCCCGGTGGTGGAAAGTCTATGTTTATGCGTAAGCTAGCAGACATCACCACTAGCTGTAGAGACTGTGTAACTTGGGACATTGACCCTGGTGGTAATGGCCTTGAAGTCTTCGGAGGTGCCATTGCACGACGTGGAAGGACCCCAGAAGAAATTGAGGAAATGCTCACTGAGGCTCTGGAGTACACAAAGATTCGTGCAAAGAAGCTGACGAAGCTGGGCATGGGAGACAACTGGCAGCCAACAAAGGACCATCCTGCACTTATCATCTTCATTGATGAGTTCATTCAATTGAACAAGAAGTGCAAGGATTTGGCTATTCAGATTATCCGCAATGGACGTAAGGCTGCTATCACTGTTATTCTGGCAGCACAGCAGGCTACTAAGGACACCCTTGGCGCCGCCATTGCAGACGCAGTGTCTATTAAGGTTATGTTTGCTTCTCGTCATGCTGACGTACCTCTCGTGTTCGGAGAGGGCATGTTGTCACAGGGCTGGAGACCTGATAAGCTACATCCAGCATCAGGTGAAGACGTCGAAGATGCAGGTAAGTGTTACATTTTGGGCGGTGGCTCAAGGGAACCTTACTTGTACAAGGTTCTTCCTATTGAGGCTGATGAAGCCATAGAGATGGGAGACGAGCGTGAAGGCGAAGGCGTCCCAGAGCTTGACAAGGATACCTACCTTGATGTTACAGTGACAGATACGTCAGACAAGCGACTGTTTGAGGACGTGCTTGACATCTTTGAGAACTTTGATGAGAATGATTGGCTACCGGCCAGTGTTCTGGTCAGGGAACTGAAGGGTTACGGACACACCTTGACAGCTCGTCAGTTGCATGAAACACTCGGAGATACCGGCCGAGAGAGCCGTATTTGGGAAGGGTCCAAGTACAAGGTGGCTGGTTACTTCAGGAAGAACATCGAGAAACAATTGGATAGGTAATGGAGACACTACTTGTTGGTCCAGTATTGCTCTGGGCCATTGTCTCACTCTATCTCGTCAAGAAGAAGGGTCGTCAGTGGCCTGACCTTGTATGGGGTATTGTGGGAGGATTGATTCTTGCCACCATCTTTACCGGGCTTCCTAAGACGGTATACAACGTGGCAGACCAGTCCTGGACTGGCATCGTAAGCGTTGCTCAGAGCCTCACCAACTCCCAGAGTTGACAGGGGCTCTAGCTCGCAGTAAGATGTATGTAAAGGTCTTCGGACCATGCGCCTGTAGCATAACGGTCGATGCATCTGTCTTATAAGCAGACGATAAGTGGTTCAATTCCACTCAGGCGTACTCCACAATTATATATCCCATAGGGGGACGCTATGGCACTATCACTGTCCGACGGCACGCGAGTAACGATTGTTCGTGGTGACCACAAGGGCAAGATTGGCACGGTCCGTATGGAGGGCAAAAGCAAGGTTGTCATCCTGGACAGTGGAGTAAAGCTCATGGGTGTTAGTGACGAGAATACTCGGAGGCTGTAATGGCAAACAAGGAAGACCTCGAAGTGGGCCAGCGCGTCTACGTTCTTGGTTGTGAGGGCGAAGTCTGGGATATGGTTGAATCCAATGCCAGCGTCGTCAAGGTACTCATGAAGTCCGGTCCTGCTGAGGGTCAGACTTTTCTGGTGGTACTGAAGCAGGTGGAACTCTACTGATGTTCCAAAGAGGTGACACCATTCGTGTAAAGTCCGACAATCCAAAGATGCCTCGAAAGTATTGGGGAATAACCGGTGTTGTCGTAGGTCGTGAATCATTCCTTGTTCGTAAGATATTCAGGACAGATTACATGGTTGTACTTCATGGTAGCCTTGAGCCTACTACATTCAAGGAATCTGACATTGAGCACTACCGGCCCTGATGGGCCACATGGAAAGTAAGCGATTGGCTAGCAGGTATCTTGGAACGGTACCAAGGGTGTTATAGCCCGGCTGGGTTCGATTCCCAGGCTTTCCTCTGTCTGTTCAATTTTGCTTTAGGAATTGAACAGAGATATAATTCTGCTATGAATACTTTTAAGGCAGATATTCTTCGTCTCCGTGACGAAGGAAAGACATATGCAGAAATTGTTAGTGAACTTGGGTGTTCCAAGGGAACTGTTGCTTATTATTGTGGCGCAGACCAGAAGTCAAAGATGCTATCTCGTCAGAGAGATAGAAGAAACAAAGTTCGGAAGTTTCTTCAAGAGCATAAGCAAGCATCTGGATGTGTTGACTGTAAGGAAATGTATCCTTACTGGATTCTCGAACTTGACCATTGTCGAGGAGAGGCTAAGGTAGGAAACGTATCAGAAATGATAGGTCACTACAGCTTCGAAGATATTATGAAAGAGGTCGAGAAGTGCGACGTTGTTTGTGCTAATTGTCACAGGCAACGTACGTGGGAAAGAATGGTCAAGTCTAGCGGCGAAGTCATGATAGACTAGTCGCAGGAGGTGTGATATGATAATCTGTGGTGACACAGTTGAAGTAAAGCACGACCGTCCTAATGTTGACCCTGCCTACTATGGTAAGCGTGGTAGGATTCATAAGAGGACTCGTATGCTCGGTGTTCTTGGTGCCGGGAATTACGAAATAATGTTCTTCGAAAGAGACCTCAATCATCCTATCATGGGTGTCATGGGCGGCTTCAACGAAGATGACCTGGAAGTCGTAAGCTGACTTCCCTATGGAGGCACGCATTGGAGTGCTTATCGGTCTTGAAAACCGTGATGACGTAGTGATATGTCGTGGGGGTTCGACTCCCTCTGTCTCCGCTTGAATTTGCCCGGTACTAAGTGTACCGGGCTGTTTTGTTAGGAGCAATATGGGAAAGGGTAAGAAGCAGAAAGACTGCTATCATGTCAACGTGAGACCGATTCACGGTGATGAAATCATAGCCAGTGGATGGAAGAGAGCCTACTGCTATGATTGCGAAAGATTCCTACCGACTCTACCTCCAGAGAGGAAAAAGTAAATGGACAGAGAGCAGAAGAAGCAGTATCTAGCCCGTCTTGAGCAAGAGCTTCCAGCAATGGTGGCAAGGCTGTCTCAGCTAAAGGCTGAAATGCGAGGACTCAAGGGCGGTGACAAGGACGCAAAGGGTCGAAAGGCTGTTCAGCTTCATCTTGAAATCAATGGGATGAAGAACACCATCAGAGACCTGAAGAAGGAGCTAAGGTGAGTGCAGTTGTTCTAGCTGTGCTCATGCACTTTATCGGTGACTACATTATTCAGACAGACTGGATGGCTCAGACAAAGACGAAGCATTGGCTACCGGCCATTGTCCACGGTATCACATACACTGTCCCGTTTGTCTTTGTCACGATGTCACTACCAGCTCTACTTGTCATTGCAGTGACACACATTGTCATCGACCATTATCGACTGGCAAGACATGTCATCTGGGCAAAGAACCAACTGTCACCCAAAGAGTGGCGCTATTCTTGGAGCGAAGGAAACCTCACAGGTTACCATAATGACGCTCCAGTATGGCTGACAACCTGGTTGATGATTATCGCAGACAACACTATGCATATTGCCATCAACACTCTAGCCATCCTCTTTCTCTGAGGATGGCTTTTGTCATTCCCAGGACAGACTGTCACTTGTCACGTGACACTGTCCCAGACTTGTCCTGTTGTCCCAGTGACATGTCACATGGATGTCCTCGCTAATTCGTTAAATGGTACACGCCTCTGTCCCCACATGTCGTTTGTTCTTTTGCCAGAGGGCGGCCCGGTGGCCTTGAGGGCGGAAGAATGTCTGACACACCAGATACCTAGCAAGAGAGAAAAATAGATAGCAAGGAGGGAGTTGACAGAGTTCTTGAAGACGTGCTACTGTAAAGTTACACTTGAAAAAAGAAGAGAAAAAGATTGAAAAGAAGATAGAAACCGTATAGAAATCGGTTCTAATCAGGTTTAAATATATAAAGAAAGCGAGCTATGAGACTCTTTGAACTTCATAGAGACATCGATTCATCTGGTGTCTCTGGTACAGGTGTCGTTGCTCAAGGTGTACAGTTTGACAGTGGTCAGTGTGCTATGACATGGTTGACTGAGTGGAACTCAGTTGCAGTCTATCCTGACATCGCTACCCTTGAAGCAATCCATGGACACAACGGTAACACTCGTGTAGTCTTCGTAGAAGGCCCGGTAACTGAGAAGTATGTCAAGGTTGCTGGTCAAGACAGGCCAATCCAGAGGGTTGACAAGCTCTCCTAAGAAAGGTAATCTCATCTCATGGACAATGACGGAATGCTCTTTGGAAGCTTTGGTGACTTCATGCAGACCATGAAGACCTCCCTTGAACGATGGGATGAAGAACAAATTGAGATTCGAGAGACTTTCAAGGATGGAGTGGATGTTGAATTCACCGATGGTGAAGTTCGCACCTACAAGTTCTAGTTGACAAGCTCTCTTGAGTCATGTAGAGTAAAACGTAGATGGCAGAACCGATAGCAAGTGGGCATACTCAACTGGTTCGTATCTGTCCCGCCATCACCTTGCCTCTGTAGTATAGTCTGGTCTAATGCACCTGATTGTCAATCAGGAAATCGCCGGTTCAAATCCGGTCAGGGGCGCATATAATATTCTCTAGGAGGCTATCTGTAATGGCAGTAAGATTCTGTCCTAGTTGCATTCAGAATGTTCTGACGAAGACTCTGAGTCCAAAGTGCTCACATTGCAGCACAACGACAAAGCCAATCGACGACAAACTACCTATCCCAGAAGACAAGACTCTGGGATATACTTACGGAAGACACAGGAGAAATGGCTAACAAGCTTTATGATGTATTTGGTGAGCTAATGCGTGACGGCAAGCCACAAGAATACAACAACCTCTTTGAGGCAAAGAATCCTGAAGCTGCGAAGAAGGCGGCAGAAAAAGATTATCTTGACTACCTCAAGGCAGGTTATGAGCCCGGTGTAAAGTATGGTCCCAAGCTCAAGGTAACCAAGGTTATTGAGACTACTTGGGAAGAAATACGCGAGAACAAGTAATAGCCCGAAAGGGTTATCCCGGCGTGGTGTAATGGTAACATACTGCGTTGTCAGCGCAATGTCGAGGGTTCGATTCCCTTCGTCGGGACTTTGTGGGTCGAAAGAGTATTCGGTTATCTTCCCTTTGAAATGAGAAATGGCTGGTTCGAATCCAGCGTAGGCCAAGGAACGGCCAACTCCGAATCTCACCAATATATCCACACCAAGATGAATACAGAAGAAAGAATTCAGAAGCTAAAAGAACTCTGGAAAGATGGCTGGCATCTCGAAGATGCCATTGGAGAAATTGAAGACCATCTCTCCGAAGACGAGTTCAAGCCTGTATTGGTAGATACCATCGAAGAGTATAGTCATCGATGGATGTACGGCATTTTGGACATTGCTGAGATTGACGAAGGTGTATACGTTGGTGTACGCTGGGAGCGAGGCAAGACCGAAATGCAAGAGAACATGTTCGATGACAAGAATGTATACCTTCTTGAAAAGATTGAGAAGGTCGTCACAACTATCGACTGGAAGAACAAGAGGAAGCTATGAAGAACTGGCTCGGACATGACATTGTTCCTGGAGCCGTAGTCTTTCGAGGAGGGCGGCAGGGAGACAGTAGCTCCTTCCGCCTTGGTGTGGTAGACTCTGTTGATGAAGCGAAGTTCAAGGCTCGTGTAGTCTGGCACTGGGTTCCAAGTCATCGTTACATCTGGGACAAGGACCAGTTTCAGTATCCGAATCAGGATGCCAATCGCTACAGTGTAGAGGGTCCTGCAAAGGCTCATACACAGAAGACAAGCTACAACATCAACGACCTTGTACGACTTGAAGACAATGCAATTGAGTATGCGAACAAGCGTGACCATCTCATCAATGCAGCAATGTACTTCAAGATTCGTAAGGAAGACTTTGAGAAGTTCGAAGAGGACTTCAATGCTGGACGAGTTCCAGATATCCCAGAAAACTTTTAACAAACAATTGCCTTAGAAAGGGCCGGTAAAGAAAATGTCAAATGCACTTAATAACGCTGCCAAGGGTCTGAACAAGACTCCTCAGACTCAGCGCGCTCGCAAGGACCAGGTCAAGAACGATGCTGGAGGATTCGTCTTTCAGGTCTCTGACCAGTCTCGACTGGAGCGATTCCTGATTCTGGGTGTTGATGGTGGCACCTATTACGTTGGAGAGGTTGACCACGCAAAGCGTAACGTCGACTTCCTCAACGACATGATTGAGCGAGACGAAGCCTCTGTTCTGGCTACCATTGTAGACGTGTCTGTCAATGGTCGTGCCTACAAGCAGTCTCCCGCCCTGTTTGCTCTAGCCTCTGTCATTGCCCATGGCAAGGACAAGCAGGCAGTCAAGGCGGTATTCAATCGCGTTGTCCGTACAGGAACTCACCTGTATGAAATCATGAACTACCTTACTTCACTCAATGTGGGTTGGGGACGTTCAAAGCGCGAAATCGTTGCTAGCTGGTTCGACCGTGACGCTGATAAGCTTGCTTACCAGGTAGTCAAGTACCGCTCTCGTGCCTTTGGGGAGCAGAAGTGGACCATGCGTGACGTAATGCGTCTTTCTCACCCACGAGACGTCAACACGTCTGTTGCTGATTTTGTTCTGGGCAAGGAGCACGATGCTATTGATGACCTTCGGGCCATCGAGGGCTTCAGGCTCGTGCAGCAGGCAAAGACGGTAGAAGACGTTCACAACGTTCTTCGTGAGTACGAGATGATTTCATGGGAGATGATTCCTACTCAGTTCCACAAGGACCTGAGTGTCTGGAAGCGCATCTTTGCCAATGGTCAGCTTCGTGGTCAGGCTCTTATTCGAAGCATCACGCGTCTCGCACGCATTGGTGCTTTCCAGGACATGCAGTTTGCTGCCGCTTATGCTGGACAGCTCACCAATGGGGCACTGATTGAGCAGACTCGTCTGCACCCAATCAACTTCCTCAATGCTGCTGTTGTCTACGCAGAGGGACAGATTGACCGAAACGATGCTTGGGCCGGTCGTAAGAAGACTTGGACAACTGAGAGTGTTATTCTGGATGCCCTCAATGAGGGATTCCACAAGGCATTCAAGTCAGTTGTTCCAGCTAACAAGCGTACGATGCTCGCCATCGACGTCTCTGGTAGCATGAGTGCACAGGCTAATGGTCTCGACCTAAGCTGTGCACAGGTTTCTGCGGCAATGGCAATGACCATCGCTCGTACTGAGCCAGCTCACATCATCCGTGGCTTCACCCGAGGCGATGGATATGGTTGGAGGAACAGCGGTCTTACCGACATCGGTATCAGCGCTCGTACAGACCTTGCTACGGCAATGCGTAATGTACAGCGTCACAACTGGGGCGGTACGGATTGCTCACTTCCAATCAAGTGGGCTCTGGAGAACAAGGTTGAGGTTGACACCTTTGTAGTTATCACTGATAACGATACATGGGCTGGCGACATTCACCCATTCCAGATGCTCAAGGAATACCGTCGAAAGACTGGTATCGATGCTCGCATGGCAGTTCTGGGAGTTCAGGGAACTGAATTCACCATTGCTTACCCAAGCGATGCGGGAATGCTAGATTTTTGCGGGTTTGATTCAAATGCGCCAAGAGTTCTAGCAGACTTTAGCGCTGGTAGGATTTGACAAAATCCCCTGGATTCGATACTATATCGATGAAAGGGGATTTTATTATGTCAAGAAAAATGAAGTATAAGGTAGGCGATGAATTTCCTAACCGAAAAAGACTGACTAAATATATTGGTTCACATCCAAAGTTCAGAACTTCTCTGTGGACGTGGGAATGTATGGATTGTGGAAAGCCTGGTGGCCCCAGCCTAACAAATAGCATTACTCGTCCGAAAAAGCCTGCCTGTTGTTATCAGGCACGCTCCGGAAAAGAGGCAGGCAGGTGGAAGGGCTTTGAAGAAATGACCGGTGTGTTCCTGGGTTCATATGAATATAATGCCAAAAAGCGTGGCCTTGATTGGAATGTAACTCCAGAGCAACTATGGGACCTGTGGATAACTCAGGACGAGAAGTGTGCATATACTGGCAGAAAGCTGAAGCATGGAGTCGATGCGTCAATTGACAGAATCGATAATAAGCGTGGATACACGCCGGATAATGTTCAATGGGTCCACACTGATATCAACAGAATGAAGAGTGACTTCGGACATGACTATTTCGTAAAGCTATGTAAGGAGGTTGCTCGTAAAGCATGATAAGCAAAGAAGAACGAAGAGAACTACAGCTCGCAAGGTCAAAGGCAGAACTGGTAAGGACTGTAGTCAGTCTGTTTCAGATGATTATTGCTTCTGCCACACTTATTATCCTGGTCTATGTCAACTTCATCCGTTGACAGGGCCGGGGTCATGGTGTAGAGTCTTACTCATGGGAACGAAGATTTCTGTAGAAGAACTGTACGAGCGAGACAACGGCATGTGCGGTATCTGTGGTAATCGCGTAACACGCAGGCAGCTCCTCCGAGGACTTGCCAATCGAGACCACATTGTGCCAGCATCATTGGGAGGTACAAATCACCAAAGCAACTTGCGACTGGCACACTATACGTGTAACATTCGTCGTGGCAATGACCTTCCCAACAATGGAGACCCAACTCATGCAGAGAAGCGAGAGTTTGCGTTTCGTAGGCAGAACGGCCGTTGTGGACTGTGTGATTTGCCGGTAGAGAATGAGAAGTCAATCTCTGCATTGCATCACCTCTTGCTTTGTCATAAGACATGCATCAGGGAGATTTATGCAAAGTGATGAGCCAGGCGTAACACTGGGCAGTCTGCTCAAGATGTTCAAGAGAACTGAGAAGATTCGGCCGGTAGTGAAGATGTCCACCTGTGGCCACTGTAAGCAAAAATACGATATCAATAAGGGACATATGTGCCCTTACATCAGAGAAGTATTCAAAAAGATTGGAATCGTCATGAGCTACAGAGCTAAGCAGTTCACTCGTACTGGCAACAGTAAGATGGCTGCCAACATCAAGGATGCAGCGAAGTCATGTGGCCTTGCGGTAAACAGTTTTAGTGCCAACGGCTGGGTCCTCAAAACAATTACCATTACGGTATACGGTCACGAGGATGACATCAAGCGCTTCGAGTCCATGCTGCCTCACGGCGTAGGTGACTTGACCTGAAAAAAGCCCGGTGGTACGATAAAGACCACACGTAAGGAGTACAATGTCACTAGAGCATATAGATGCTGAACGAATCCTTGACCTCATTGCAGGAACCCTTGATGGTGACTATAATGATGGTATCGAGGCTTTTGTGGGAGCATCAAGTGATGGTGAGTTTCTTCACATCAGCGTCGATGACGGTGAGGGTAATCAGAAGAGCTTCACTTTTACTGTCGAACAGGGGCAATAATCATTATTATAGTACAATAGATACCGAAGGAGGTGTTACTATTGTCCTATGTAGAGATTAACAGCTTCCACTTCGACACGGAAACTGGAAACATTATTGTTCAATTCACTCGCCCAGTAAATGTATCTTACGAGGTAAACGAGGGTGACGGTGGAGCCTTCGAGGTTCTTGAAGGTGAACTATTTCTTGACGCCAACAGTGCTGTAATCGGTAACTGGTGGCCAGCTTCTGAAGATGGTACGATTGACCAAGGCCAGTCAGGAAGACAGCCGGGCCAGACCCGCGATGAGATTCCTACTGTTCCTTTGCATGATGTTCCAACATCAGACGAAGTTCCTCAGCCATCCGAGTGACTTGACAAGCAAGTCTAGGCAAGCTAGACTGATAACACAACGCAGGACGGAGCGTTTCAACCGTCACTTGCTCCGGTAGGATAGTCCGGTCTAATCCGCTAGACTCTCAATCTAGAAATCACGGGTTCAAATCCCGTTCGGAGTACGTAAGAAATAATGCCCCGTTAGTCTAGTGGCCCAGGATACCGGACTTTCAATCCGTGTGAACGTCGGTTCAAATCCGACACGGGGTACTCCACAAAAACAAGTCTAAGGACAAATAATGACTACTCGAATCACTGTTATTCTCAAGGGTGACGCTCAGGTTGGTCACTTCAACGCTGAGTACACTCCTGAGTATTACAATGAGAGTTACAATGGTGCAGTCGAGAGCGGTGCTCCGAACATCTCTTTCAGGGATGTCGATGGGGACTACTTCAACTTCACCATGGCAGAGATTAAGTCAATCTCTTTCATTAGAGACTGAGTCTTGGCTGTGGTAGACTGAGGAACTACCATAGAGATACGGCATAACTACTCGGGCCCATTCGGACCCAATCCACATGCGCGGTATCTATGCGGGCGTCGTCTAGCGGCAAAGGCTCCTGGTTTACACCCAGGTAATCGTAGGTTCGAGTCCTACCGTCCGTACGTTGGAGAGTTGAAAGTCTCGAAAAGTTGGTCACTCAGTAGAGATTGTTTCACATGCAGGTCTAACCAGCCTCCGTGCCGGGTTCGAATCCGGACTCTCCGTTGACTCACTTGGGTTTGATTGGTATGATGTTACTGAAAGCCCCAAGAGGGACCGGTAACAGTAGAGGGTTCGAATCCCTCCAAATCCACTTTGCTCTCATAGACCAATTGGCAGGAGTCGCACGGCTCAGACCCGTGAATGTGTGAGTTCGAATCTCACTGAGAGTACGTAAGAAATAATGCGTCGGTATCCCAGCGGCTAGAGGAGCTGGTCTTAGAAGCCAGTTGTCGTGGGTTCGAATCCCACTCGGCGCACTTTGGCTTTGTTCGCGACATAGCCAAATGCATATGGGGTCGCTCCCTGTATGAGGGACATAGTTTAACGGGAGAACAGCGAAATGCGCTGTCGAAAAAGCGGTGGTGCCTCGTTGGAGGTTCGTCCGTAAGTAGATAACAGAGTAGCAGGTGTCGGTTCG
>Ga0068858_100004581_pt1 | contig 13538 bp, 10 predicted proteins | sample KBSSwiS12_FD_66589 | JGI IMG/M metagenome (GOLD analysis project Ga0068858, IMG submission 66589) | Switchgrass rhizosphere microbial communities from Kellogg Biological Station, Michigan, USA - KBS Switchgrass S1-2 | ecosystem: Host-associated > Plants > Roots > Rhizosphere > Soil ... | reverse complement strand
GCATTGGCCGAACAGGTCGGGCGGGAAGTGGGACGAGACGCGCGCGCACGCGGCGTGCATTTCCTGATCTCGCCCGGCACCAACATTTATCGCTCGCCGCTCAACGGGCGGAATTTCGAGTATCTCGGCGAGGATCCGTGGCTCGCCTCGCGGGTCGTGGTGAGCTTCGTGGTCGGCGTGCAGAGTCAGGGGGTGGCCGCCACCGCGAAACACTATGTGGCGAACGACTCAGAGTTCGCCCGTCACACTCTCGACGCACGCATCGACGAGCGCACCCTGCGTGAGATCTACTTGCCGCCTTTCGAGGCCGCGGTTCGCGAAGCTCGTGTGGGGGCGATCATGAGCTCGTACAACCTCGTGAATGGCGAGCATATGTCGCAGAACGGCCACTTGAACCTCGAAGTTCTCAAGCGAGACTGGCGGTTCGATGGCGTGTTGATGTCCGATTGGGACGCCACCTATGACACGCTCGCGGCTGCGAACGGCGGGTTGGATCTCGAAATGCCCTCCGGCAAGCATTTCAACCGCGCGACGCTGTTGCCACTCGTCGAAGCCGGCAAGGTCTCGCGGGCCACGATCGATGACAAGGTGCGCAGAATCCTACGAACGGCGGCGCGTTTCGGATGGCTCGATCGGTCGCAACTCGACACATCGATCCCGGTACTGAATGCCCAAGGCCGCGCGGCGGCCTTGCAGACGGCGCGGGAGGGCATCGTGCTGTTGAAGAACGAGCGAAGCGTGTTGCCTCTCGACTCGTCACGCGTGAAGCGCATCGCGGTGATTGGTCCTGGTGCGTATCCGGCTGTGCCACATGGAGGCGGTAGCGTCACTGTCGCCCCGTTTCACGCCGTGAGTTTCCTGGAGGGAATCAGTGCTCGCGCAGGCATGACGAGCACCGTGCAGTATGCGCGCGGCATTCCGGAGCTGCGACGCGTCGCACGAGCCACGATTTTCGAGACCGCCGCGAGTGCCGGTGAAGCCGGTGTCACGGTTGAGCTCTTCGACAATGCTGAGCTTGCCGGCAAGCCCGTGAGCACGACGGTTGCGAAGTACATCGATCAGGGCGCGCCGCTGGATCTCATACCGCTGGCTCTCGGCGAATTCCAGCCGAGCCGGGTGGAACTACGGCCGCAATCGACGCGTTGGACCGGCTTCCACACGCCAGTGCGCTCTGGCGCGCAAGATATTGTCGTGCAAGCCGGCGGATTCGGGCGCAATGTCGGCTATCGCCTCTACGTGGACGATCGACTGGTGCTCGATCGCTGGAATCTCAAGAAAGCCGCATTGGAAACGGCGCGTGTCGATATGGATACATCGGCGCACGAGGTGGTGCTGGAGTATCACTGCGAGCCGGCTGCGATCGACGGTGGGCCGCCGTTCGTACGTCTCGGTATTCTGCCGCGGGACGCGTGGGTGGATACTTCGGCGTTAGAGCTTGCTGCCAAAGCCGATGTCGTCGTCCTCGCGGCCGGGTTTGATACAACCACCGAGACCGAGGGTTGGGATCGCACATTCGCGTTGCCCCCCGGTCAGGATGAGCTGATCGAAGCCGTCGTGGCACGAAATCCCAACACCGTTGTCCTGTTGACTTCGGGTGGCGGCACCGACATGAGCCGCTGGCTCGAGCGCACTCCCGCCGTGTTGCAGACCTGGTATCCCGGCCAGGAAGGCGGCACAGCCGTTGCTGAGGTTCTCTTTGGCGACGTGAACCCATCCGGACACCTGCCGGCGACATTCGAGCGGCGTTGGGAGGACAATCCAGTCCATGACAGCTACTACCCACAGCCCGGGAGCCTGCGTGCGGACTATCGGGAAGGCGTTTTCGTAGGGTACCGGGGCTATGAATCGAAGGATACGAAGCCGCTGTTCGCGTTCGGGTACGGACTGTCATACACACGATTCAAGTACGACGCGCCGACCATCAAGCCGATGTCAGGAGCAGAGGGACGATTCGTCGTCGAGTTCGACGTCACGAATATTGGCGAGCGGGCGGGTGCGACTGTCGCACAGGTGTACATCAGCCCCCCTCCAGGCGGCGTGCCGCGTCCGCGCAAGGAGCTCGAGGGCTTTGCCAAAATCCTGCTGCAACCAGGAAAGACGCAGCGAGTATCAATTCCACTCGGTGCACGCTCGTTCGCGTACTACGACACCAGGCGTAAACAGTGGCGAGCGGATCCGGGACTCTATCGCGTGCTGATTGGGGACTCGAGCGACCACGCAGATCTCATGACAAACGTAACACTCGGGCGCGCGCTCCTCGGACCCTAACGATTCACCCAGGACATATCGGCGTACCGTGTGCCACTCACGGCGTTCGCCAGCCCATCCAGAGACTCCAGCTCGGCGGGTGTAAGTGAGATCTCGACCGCGGCGGCGTTCTCCTCCAACCGCGAGATGCGCTTCGTACCGGGAATCGGAATCACCCACTTGCCCTGCGCCAACACCCAGGCGAGAGCGATCTGCGCCGGTGTTGCACCTTTGGCCTCCGCGAGAGCCCGGACACGTGACACGAGATCGAGGTTCCTGGAGAAATGCTCCGCGGCGAAACGGGGTAGCGTCCGGCGGAAATCGTCCGCGGGAAGATCGTCGGCCGAGCGCAGCTGACCTGACAGAAAACCGCGTCCGAGCGGGCTGTACGGCACGAGGGCGATGCCCAGTTCCTCCGCCGTGTCAGCCACTCCATTCTCCTGAATGTCCCGTGACCACAGCGAGAACTCGGATTGGACCGCGGTGATCGGATGTACGGCATGTGCTCGCCGGATGTTGTCCGCGCTGGGTTCGGACAGGCCCAGGTAACGCACCTTACCCTCCTTCACCAGTTGCGCCATGGCACCGACGGTCTCCTCCACGGGTACGGTCAGGTCGACCCGATGTTGGTAATAGAGATCCACGTGGTTCACATGCAGGCGTCGCAAAGAGCCGTCGATGGCACGGCGCACCGTCTCCGGCCTGCCGTCCACTATGAGCGCGGCGTAGCCCTGCTGGCTGTGCGAACGATAGAGTCCAAACTTGGTCGCCAGAAACACCTCGTCACGCCGCCCGGCGAGGGCCTTACCGACCAACTCCTCGTTGTGGCCGTTGCCGCCGTAGACCTCGGCCGTGTCCAGAAAAGTGACGCCGAGATCGAGCGCGCGGCGCAGAGTTCGGATCGACTCGGTATCGTCGGCCGGCCCATAGACGCCCGGCGACATTCCCATACAACCCAGGCCTATGGCCGAAACCAACGGGCCCTGACGTCCAAGTGATCTTTGCTGCATATTGACTCCTTCATTGTCCCCGGCGGCGCACAAGATAAGGCGCGCGGATTGATTCGATAATCCGCCGAATCCAAAATGGGTCATTTAGCTCATCTTTATAATTCTTATGGCCCGCGTCGACGCATTCACCGGTCTTTCCGAGTTTCTGGCTGTGGCCGAGCACGCGAGCTTTCGAGCCGCGGCGGCCAGATTGGGAGTTACTTCGGCGGCGGTGAGCCAGGCGATTCTGGCGCTGGAGCGACGGCTCGGTCTGCCCCTGTTCCAGAGGACCACCCGCCGCGTGAGTCTTACCGAGGCCGGGGCGAAGCTGCTGTCCCGACTCAAACCGGCCGCCACCGAGATCTTCGACTCCATTGAGGCCTTGGGGGATTTGCGGGCGCGACCTTCGGGTCGGCTGCGCCTATCGGTACCGCGAATGGCGATTCCCCTGGTGTTGGAGCCCCTGCTCCCGCACTTCAGTCGCGCTTACCCCGATGTGGAAGTCGAGGTCGACGTAAATGATGCGTCCATCGATTTGACGGCGGAGAGATTCGACGCGGGCATCCGCATTGGTGAATACGTCGAGCGCGACATGATCGCGGTAAAGCTCACGCCTGACATCCGGTGGTCTGTGGTTGGGACACCCGGTTATTTCGCGGCACACGGGCGGCCGAACAGACCGGAAGACCTGATTGATCACGAGTGTGTCCGCTTCCGATTCGCCAGCAACCGCGAGATCTACCGGTGGGAATTCGAGCGGGATGGTCGCGAGTTCTCGATCGAGCCACGCGGAAAATTCGTCGTGAACGACAGCGCTCTGATGCTCGCTCTGGGTCTCTCCGGCGTGGCGCTGGTGTATGGCTCCGACTTGCAGACGGCGACCGACGTGGCGGAAGGCAGGCTCGAATACGTTCTCGAGCGTTACCTGCCTACGACGCCAGGCTTGTTTCTCTATTTCCCCGCGCGTAGCCAGATGCAGCCGAAGCTACGCGCCTTCATTGACGCCGCCCGTACTCTCCAGAAGCAGCGGTCGCGCAAAAAAATGAAGTGACTGTCAGTGCTACACGGCGGATCACGTCGAAGACGTGTCGTTCAGCGACCGTGGGACCGTCGTCCGCTCATGTGCGAGATCGCGATGCGGTAGAAGATCGGTGGGCGTGGCTCCTGCCCCTCAGTTGGCACGCAGGCCGGCTCCCACCAGAGCGTGCGTCTCTGCAGGGCTTCGAGAGCGTATGCGCGGGCCTCCTGGAACTCTGGGCTGTCGGATATCTCTTCGTACCGACCGAACACAATGATGCTCATCCAATCATAGTGATCACGCCGCTCATCGATTTCCAGGCACACGTTCGGATTGGCGCGCATCCATTCCACTTTTTGCCCCAGCGTCGTAATGCCGTACAGGTGCAGACCGTCAAACGAGAAATGCACAGGAACGATGTAGGGTTGATTGTCACGGGCGCAGGCCAGTCTGCCGCAGTCAATGCGCTCGAGCGCGAGGCGGCATTCGTCCTGGGTCATCTCATGAATCATCATGGCCGCTGTCCAGATGTTGATCGGGTCCCAGGATGGAGACTACGACTGCCTGAGCTTTGCGGAATCGGGAGATATACGTATCACGGAAGGAACTAAGCGGCTCCATCCCCGGTCGGACCGGGATGATCCGGATCCGGCGACAGGCTGCCCCGTGAGCTTCAAAGACCTGATTCTGAAAGCGTCCAGAGTGGGCGCAAGCGACCTGCATCTCGAAGCCGGCACGGTCATGGTCGCCCGGGTGCGAGGCGAGCTCACTCCGGTCGGTGAAGCGCTGGCTGCGCCGCAGCTGATGGAAGTCGCCCGTGAGCTCCTGAATGACGAAGACTGGGCCGTTTTCAATTCACGAGGCTCCGTTGATCTTTCGGTGGTCGTCGGTGGAACGCGGTGCAGGATCAACGTCTATCGAACCCTGCGGGGCCTGGCGCTCGCCGCGCGTTTGCTTCTGCCTGCCGTGGGGAACCTCCGCTCCTGCAATCTGAATCCGGAACTGCGCCGGCTCATTGCGCCGACCACCGGGTTGGTGTTGGTCTCGGGGCCAACCGGCAGCGGCAAGTCGACGACTCTGGCGGCCCTGCTGGAGGAGGCCAACTCCACGCGTGGGCTGAATATCATCACGCTCGAAAGCCCATTGGAGTATGTGTTTTCGAATCGCCGTTCGTTCATCCGGCAGCGGGAGGTTCCCACACACTCGCCGAGCTTCGAGCAGGGCATCGTCGATGCGTTGCGCGAGAATCCCGATGTATTGGTCGTTGGGGAGATGCGCACCCCGGATGTCATGCGCCTCACGCTCGACGCGGCCGAAACCGGGCACCTGGTGCTCGCGACGATGCACTCCGCGAATTGCGGTGAGGCGTTGAGCCGGCTGTGCATGTCTTTTCCATCGGAAATTCAAGGCAGCATTCGCGCGCAACTTGCCGATTGCCTGGTCGGTGTGGTCAGCCAGCGTCTGCATTTCCTCGAACGCTGGCAGTTGCGCGTCCCGTTGTGCGAAATCCTGATACCTAACTCCGGCGCTCGCGGCACCATCCGGGCCGGCCAGTTCAGCCAGATCACTAATGTCATTCAGTCAGGCGGCGAGGAGGGGATGTGGACGTTTGATCGCTATCAGCGTTGGATCGAGCAGCAAAAGGAATGGGTGCGTCCCGCGACCTCGCCACCGGCCACTGGGGACGGTGGGATCGTCAGGGCCGCCACGCGCCTGGTGACGCCGTCAGGCCGCAAAGCAGCTGCCAGTCCCCGGGCTGCGCCAAGTGCCGCTGCTCCCCGGCCCGCGCCTGCTTCTGCCGCTGATACCGGGGAGGAAATCAACATCGATGAGCCCCTGGATCTCGAGGAGATCGCGGCCCTGGCGCGCAAAATCGAGCAGAGCACGCCCCAGCGGTAGATTCCAGATCTTCGTCGTATGATGTGGCGATGCCGTCACTGAATCGCCGCGAATTCTCCGTTTCAGCCCTGCTGATGGGCCTTTTCGGGAAGGCGCACGCCGCGCATCCACCCGCGTTCGAAGTCATACTGGAGAGCAATCACCGCGTTTCACTGCGTGATGGCGTTCATCTGGCGACGGATGTCCATCGTCCGGCACGCAGTGGCAAGGCTGTGGCAGGACGGTTTCCAGTCATCCTGGAGCGCACCCCCTACGGTCGCAATGTAACCTATTTCCGCGACATCACTGCTTCCAATCCGACACCGCGCTCTCGCGCCGAGGTGGCCGAGTACTATGTTCGCCACGGCTATGTCGTGATCTTTCAGGATTGCCGCGGGTGTCATGACTCGGAAGGGAAGTTTGTAAAGTATTTGAACGAAGCCTATGACGGCTTCGACACCTGCGCCTGGATCCGCGCGCAACCCTGGTCCAACGGGCACATAGGCACCATGGGCCTGTCCTACGCGGCACACACCCAGGTTGCATTGGCATGCCTCCATCCGCCGGGTTTGAAGGCGATGTATGTGGATTGCGGCGGCTTTTCCAACGCCTACCAGGGTGGAATCCGCCAGGGCGGTGCCTTCGAGCTGAAGCAGGTCACGTGGGCCTACAACCTGGGCCTGGAGAGCCCCGAGGTCCGGAAAAATCCGCAGTTGCTGGCGGCACTCGAGGCGGTGGACATCGAGGCTGCATTCGCCAACATGCCCTGGAAGCGGGGCCACTCGCCTCTCAGCCTCGTTCCTGAGTACGAAAACTACGTGTACGAGCAGTGGGAGCATGGCAGGTTCGACGAGTTCTGGAAGCAACTCGGCATCTACGCGGAAGGCTACTATTCGCAATGCGCCGATGCGGCAATGGTGCATCTGTCAGGGTGGTATGACGCGTATTCACGCACGGCCACTGACAACTATGTTGGCCTGTCCAAGCGCAAGCACGGGCCCGTGCGTCTCATCATGGGGCCGTGGACACACGGCGCCCGCTCAACCTCTCACTCAGGTGATGTTGAATTCGGACCGGCTTCGACACTGGATGCTGACGGTGGCGACATTTTCGAGCGGCGATTGCGTTGGTTCGATCGTTATCTCGCGGAAACGGCGTTCGGCACGGACCACGAGGCACCCGTGCGATTGTTTGTCATGGGTGGCGGGACTGGCCGAAAGACCGCGGAGGGCAGGCTCGACCACGGTGGCCGGTGGCGCAGCGAGTCTGACTGGCCGATCCCCAGAACCCGGCCGAGCCCCTATTATTTGAGTGCGGACAGAAAGCTCTCGACGGCGCACCCTGTCGCCGCCGCCGCCGTGCTCACCTATGACTTCGATCCTGATCATCCCGTCCCCACTCTGGGCGGTACCGTCACTTCCGGCGAGCCGCTCATGCGACCGGGCGGCTTCGATCAGCGCCAGGACGCGCGGCCGGATGTGTTGGTATTTGAGACCGAGCCGCTGGCACGAGACGTGGAAGTAACCGGCGCGATTGAAGCCAACCTCTGGGTCAGCTCCGACGCCGTGGATACTGATTTCACCATCAAGTTGATCGACCTCTACCCGTCGAGTGAAGACTACCCGCAGGGTTATGCCTTGAATGTGACCGATGGGATCCTGCGGTGCCGCTATCGTGAATCGTGGTCGGATCCAACGTTGATGACTCCCGGTAAGGTCTACGCCATCAAGGTTGCCGCTTTCCCCACTTCCAACCTGTTCAAGCGCGGCCACCGGATCCGGCTGGATATTTCATCCAGCAATTTCCCTCACTTCGACGTCAATCCAAACACCGGTGCACCCGAAGGCACGGGCCTCGAACGACGGATCGCCCGTAACACGGTGTACATGGATGCCACGCGACCTTCACACGTGCTGTTGCCAATAATCCCGTAGCCCCGCGCGCGGCCAGGTACCACGTCCGATGAATATAGTTCGCTGAGAGATTCCATTATGACCAACCAGCGGCGGCCAGGCGATGCGTCCCTCGGGATGGAGGCGTCTATTACGCGGCGCGACTTTCTTGGTTCAACGTTGCTCGCTTCCGGCGCCGGATTACTTTCGCAACAGGCGTCAGCGAAGAGTGCAGCAACTGATGAATTCACCGGCTATGGTGGCCTCGGTGACTACGCAACTTCAAATGGCAACACGCTCGAGGTTGTATCCGCAGGGCACGGCATGCGGGATGGGTTGTTTGATAGGCCGGATGCCGATCTCGTCGACACCGGTGAGATTTACGATTGCGTCATTGTCGGTGGCGGCATCAGCGGTCTGGCCGCGGCAGTGACTTTTCTGCAGGAGGCAGGGCCGCGGAACAAGGTTCTGATCCTCGAAAATCATCCGATCTTTGGCGGCGAAGCCAAGCGCAATGAATTCGAGGTCGATGGCAAGCGGCTCATTGCGCATCAGGGATCGGCCATCTATTTCGTGCCGTATCCCCACAGCGTCATCGGCCGCTTCTACGATTCGATTGGTCTCAAAACCCCGCGCCTCGAATATCAACGGTGGGACGGGCCGGGCAAACTGGGTCGCACGCCCTACGATTCGGGTGAATACGGATTCTGGTTTGCGTCACCGAAGGGCGTACGCGACGGGATCTGGGTCATGGATCCCGTCAACTCCCAACTGAAGGGTGCACCGCTGCCTGAGGGTGATCGCCGGGAGTTGTTGCGTTGGCTGAATGGAAATCCGGGTGTGACGGACGCGCCTCCGAGGTACGAGGGGGACGAGATATCCCGCCATCTCGACTCCATTACGCTCGAGCAACATTACATGAACCGCTTTGGGATCACGCAGGAGACGAGCCGCAAATATCTCACCGCGGTTGAGGGTGGAGCATATGGCCTCGGACCCGATGCTTTATCTGCGTACACCGACTACGCGTTCGACATGCTGCATCCGTTGGGAGACGAATCAGATTCAGTGCAGATGTTTCCGGGTGGAAATGCGGAAATCGCGCGCCTCATGGTAAAGACCCTCAATCCGGCTGCGATTGAAGGGGAGCACACGATTGAAGGTGTGCATCAGGGAAGAGTGCGGTTCGACCTGTTGGACACGCCCGAGTCGGCCGCGCGCCTGCGATTATCGTCAACTGTCGTATCGGTGAAGCATGATGGCGATCCGAAGAAAGCGGACTCGCTGTCGATTACCTATCTGCGAGCCGGGACGTTGCATCGTGTGAAGGCGCGATCCGCCGTAGTTGCAGGCGGCAGTTGGACTGCCAAACACATCGTCGAGGATCTGCCCGCGGAATATGCGGATGCCTATGCTCAATTCCACCGCTCTCCTTGCCTCATGGCCAATGTCGCGGTCCGCAACTGGCGCTTTCTGCAGAAGCTCGGAATCACTGGATGCCGTTGGTTTGACGGCTTCGGCACGGACCTCAACGTTTACCGCGGAGCCACCATTGGTGATGTCGACGAGACGCTCTCACCAGACGCTCCTATCGTCCTGACACTGAAAGTCTTGTTTCAGTCCCCCGGACTGACGACGCGCGAACAAGGAATGCGCGGGCGCGCTGAAATGCTCGGCACGCCATTCAAAGAGTACGAGCGGCGCATCCGCGAGCAGTTCACCCGGATGTTCTCGAAAGCCGGTTTCAATCCGCGCCGCGATATTGCCGCCATCATTCTCAATCGGTGGGGCCATGCTTATCTGAGCCCGCAACCCGGCTTCTTCTTTGGTACAAAGGGCAAACCCGCCCCGCGCGACGTGCTGCGCGGTGCCCCGTTTGGCCGGATTGCCTTTGCGAATACGGATCTCGCGGGAGCGATGGACCACCGGTCCTCGATTCTGGAGGCGCAGCGGGCGGTGAGTCAGTTGCTGGACCAGGTGTTGGTATGAAGATCTACGGGCATGGGGCGTCCATCAACGTCCGCAAGGTGCTTTGGGCGTGCGAGGAGTTGGATCTCCCATTTGTCCAGGAGGATTGGGGTGGGGCCTATCGCCCTATGTCTGATCCACAATTCGAGGCGCTCAATTCGGTAGGAATGATTCCGGTCATCGACGACGATGGTGTCGTGGTCTGGGAGTCAAATACGATCGTTCGCTACCTCGCGGCGAGCCGGGGTCGTACAGATCTGCTTCCGACTCACCCCGCCGCACGGGCACACGTCGAGCAGTGGATGGACTGGCAGGCGTCTGATTTCAACAATAGTTGGCGTGTCGTCTTCCAGGGCCTGGTGCGCAAGAACCCGGCCTTCCAGGACCCCAAAGCCATCGAGGCTTCCTGGGCCCAATTCTGCGCAATGGTCGCTCTCATCGACGCGCAACTGGCTCGCACCCGCGGCTACATCGCAGGTGACGCATTTACGGTGGCCGACATCGTGATCGGCCTCTCCCTGAGGCGCTGGCACTCAATTCCGATGACCCGGCCGCCGCTTCCAAACGTCGAGCGCTACTACGAGCTGCTGCTAACCCGCAGCGGTTTCCAGCAATACGGCCGCGACGGCGGCCCCTGAGTCGGGTGCGGGTCGCCGCCCGCGCAGCCTGAGTCGACTGCGCGGGTTTTTTTTGTGCTTACTTGCCGCTGTGTTGCAGCGCTTGCAGGATCGGATAGTTGTTGTGCACGCGGGCAGCGCGAATCGCCGTTAGGCCGCGCGAGTCCGGTGTGTTCGGATTTGCTCCGTGAGCCAACAACGCACGGACGGCATCCAGGTGGGTGTGTTGGATCGCCAGGATCAGCGCGGATTCACCGCTGGGGCTCAGTGAATTCACATCGACGTGGCTGTCAAACGCGGCTTGCAGGCCGGTCATGTCGCCACTCTTTGCCGCTGTCCAAAATGCGTCCGACGATCCAGCCGGGGTTGGAGCCGCTGTCGCTGTGGCGGCAACACTGGCGGGCGGTGATGCTGCTGTTGCTGCAGGAGCACCACTGGCAGGCCGGGATACTGCAGGGGCAGGCTGGGATGCCGTTGGCGGCGGTGTGGCCGGTGCGGTTCCGACCGACGCGCCTGTTGCAGCGGAGGCCGGTGTTGCAAGCGAGGCGTTTGTTGCAGCGGATGTGTCCGGAGCCAGTGCCGCTTTCGAAGTAGCGGTTGCTGCCGCGGGCGTGGACCGCGCCGCTGGCGCAGCGGAACCAGATTGGTCGCTGGTACTCGGGGTGGTTTGCGCGACCGGCGGTTGTTTCGTAGCCCGGGCAGTGCGAACGACCGGCGGTGACATGGGCGACTGAGATTGCGGCGCTACCAATTGGCGAGATCCCGCAACGGTTTTTCCTGGGGCGCTCGCAGCTGCCGCACCAGGTTCCGTAGGTGCACCCGCCCGCGAGGTAACCGGTGTCGTCGCAGGTTGAGAATGAGCCGTCGCGGCTGCCGTCTGCGCGGACGCCGATTGCGCCGCCGCCGATCCCGTCGCCGATGACCCGCGCGCAGCCGTTCCGGTCGCCGAAGAAGCGGGCGCGTGCGCCGGTGCCTGGGCGGCTGTCATCACCGCCGGAGAGGCCGCTGATTCGCTTGCGTGCGTCAGCGAGTTCGCACCGGCGGATGGCGGTATCGAATTGGCTGTCGCGGCCGGCTGTGTGCCGTCCGCATCGCCCGCGCCGGCGGATGTTTGAGCGGACGCCGGTGCTTCCATTGCGTCAGGCCCTGACGCCTGCGGAGGCGGTGGCGGTTCCTCGATTGGCGCGTGAGAGATCTCAGCCTGAGTAGCAGCAACCGGCGGAGCCTTGCTCGACTCCCCAGATGCGCCCATCAACTTGGGCACGACAAAAAATCCAACAGCGGCCACAACCGCCACGCCGCCGACGATGGCGGGTATCAACCACGGCTTGCCGGCGGGCTGCTCGATGGCAGTGACGGCGGCGGCAGGAGCTGCCCGAAGCGCTGGCATCGTGCCAGTAGTGCTCAAACCATCCTGGGTTTTGGCACTCGATCGAACAGCACGCTCCGCAGCCTGCTGTGCAGCGTATGCCTGCACCCTCCTGCGGACCCATTCACCTGGACGTCCGGGATCCTGGCCTGACAGGCGCCGATAGATCTGATCAATGTCAGTAAGGTGTTCTGCGTTGGGCGGTACTTTGTTCATGACTTTTCGCCGAGAAGCTCATGCAATTTCGCTCTTGCCACCCACAGCCGGCTCTCCACAGTGTCGATGGGGCTCTCGGTGATTTCGGCGATCTCGCCAATGCTCAATTGACCTTCGATGTGCAACAGGTAAGCGTCACGCTCATCACCACCCAACTGGCCGAGGGCGCGCGAGAGGGTGTTTGATGACTCGTCACTCTTCGGTTGGCGGCTGGGCGCTGGGATGCCCTTCGAGGCTCGGTCCCGGCGCGTCTGGACCATGCGGTCGTGCGCCAGGGTGAAGAGCCGTGTTCTGAATCGCGTGACCGATTCGAGGCTGACCGCATTTCGGGCCAGGGCAAGCCAAACGTCTTGGAGAAGGTCGTCTGAAGTGTCCTGATCGCCGACATTGCGTTCCAGGTATCGCCACACCCGCAATTCGTGGCGTCGGTAGAGCTGGTCGAATGCTGCCGCGTCACCGCGTGCGTAGCGCCCGATGAGGATCTCGTCGTTTTCTTCCGTGGTGTTCATAGGCCGCGATTATTGCAGCAGCGCAACATTTATTTGTGTTGCACCCGTCACGTGTTAAATCCTTCAAATTGAAGGTATCGACTGCAAACCACCCAGTGGTGACGCCGAACGGCGACAGGGGGGCGGGGCAGCCGCTGCCAGCGTGACCGGCAGCGCTGCAATCAGGGGGTCAGGTGAAAATTCTTAAACGAATTCCTGATCGTCGCCCAGCACGTCGTCATTCGAGATCGTACCGTCGGAGTCATCGGACTGCGGGCTGTCGAAGTCGTTGTTTTCCACAATCACTTCCTCCGGCCCATAGTAATTGTTGATGGTGACATCCTCGGTCGGGCCGGCGTTCGCAAACCCCTCGCCGCCGTAGCCGCCGCCGCCAAAGCCAGGCCCGCCGACGCCACCTCCGCCGAAGCCGCCCCCGCCGAAACCGCCATGGTGGCCGAACATATTCTCGATGCCCTGAAACAGGAACTCGCCACCGGCGACACCGGCAGCCGTTGCCGCCGCCTGCCCCAGAAAGCTCGAGAAGCCGCCGCCCATCGGCGCGCCGTATGCCGGCGCATATGCGGGGGGCGCACCGAAAGCCGGCCCATACCCAGGAGGTGCCCCGTAAGCCGGAGCGTACTGCGGAGCGGGCGCGTACTGCGGAGCGGGCGCGTACTGAGGGGCGGCCGCTGGCTGTCCCCGGTACCCCGTGACCGGTCCGGGCCCACCCGACGCGGGACCCGACGGACCCGACGCAGGCCCGGACGACTGATTGCCCCAACCTGACGCGTTGGGATCCAGAAAGCCTCGATCCCGGCCGGCTTCAGCTTGCTCCAAGGCAGCGATGTGAGCCTTG
>Ga0068858_100004580_pt1 | contig 13540 bp, 10 predicted proteins | sample KBSSwiS12_FD_66589 | JGI IMG/M metagenome (GOLD analysis project Ga0068858, IMG submission 66589) | Switchgrass rhizosphere microbial communities from Kellogg Biological Station, Michigan, USA - KBS Switchgrass S1-2 | ecosystem: Host-associated > Plants > Roots > Rhizosphere > Soil ... | reverse complement strand
ACGCTTATTTTGCATTTAGGCATGTCAGGGCGGCTTTCGGTTCACAGTAAACCGCTTGCGCCACAAAAACATGACCACGTTGATCTTTGTTTTGCGAACCAAACATACTTACGCTTTACTGATCCACGCCGTTTTGGCGCCCTACTTTGGACAACAGACCTACCTGACCGGCATCCATTACTTGTGCATCTTGGTCCCGAACCGCTGGGCACCGCGTTCTCTGGGAAGTATTTATGGCAACAAGCCAAAAAGCGAAAAGTGCCGATTAAATCTTTTATCATGGATAGCAAAATTGTTGTGGGGGTAGGAAATATTTATGCGGCAGAAGCGCTCTTTCAAGCCAAGCTCCACCCCCAAACACCGGTAGGACAAATTAGCCTAGCTCAATATCAATTGTTAGCAACAGCTATAAAAAACGTATTATCTGCTGCGATAAAAAAAGGCGGCACCACGCTGCGCGATTTTATGAACAGCGATGGCAAGCCGGGATATTTTAGTATTGAACTACAAGTTTATGGCCGCGGCGGGCAAGCGTGTATGCGCTGTGGGGAGACACTGCAGTCGTTTCGCATGGGACAGAGAGCAACGGTTTATTGTGCTGGATGTCAAAAAATCCCGTAACACGTGAACGTGTTACGGGATTTGTGAGGCAAGACCCGGCCGCATATCATAGACTATACTTTTCCATATTAATCACATGACCATGATATGACTCAAGGCTAGCGCGATGGCCAACGCTGACGATGGAGCAATTGGGTAAATTCGTTTTGACAGCTTTATACATCGCTTCTTCATTCAACATATCAAGCATAGAAGTGCTTTCATCCATAAAAATCCAATCTGGTTTTTGCAGTAACACACGGGCAAATGCAATGCGTTGTTGTTCGCCTGGGGAAAGCTGTTCTGACCAAGAAGCTGTTTCACGTAAACGCGGAATAAAATCGGCTAGGTTGCATTGACGTAATATTGTTTCGAGCTGACCTTCCTGTCCTTTTTGCATTTGATTAGGAAATAAAATTGCTTCTGCTAAGGTGCCGATTGGCATATAAGGTTTTTGCGGCAGATACATGACATGTTGTGTATCGGGGAAAATAGCTTCGCCACCTGCATAAGGCCAAATGCCTGCCATGGCACGAATAAACGTACTTTTTCCTATGCCTGATTCACCTTTAATTAAATAATGTTGCCCGTGAACAAAATTTTCATTGATGTTTTCTAATAACACTTGGTTGCGCGGTGTACTGATACTCATGTTGCGAACAGTGATAACATGCTCCGCATGTTTTTGTATGACTAACTTATTTTCTTTTTCGGCTTTTTCTTCTGCATCGCTAATATGATTAACAAATGTTGTTAACCGTTGCGCGACGGCTTGCCACTCAGCAATGCGTGGATATGAATTTACGAGAAAAGACAAAGAGTCTTGAACGCGACCAAATGCTTGCAAACTTTGAATTAAGCCGCCGAGTAAAAAAACCTTATCAAAATAATTTGGTAAAGCGACAACCAAAGGTAGCAACACGGAAACTTGGTTGTACCCTGCGGAAAACCACAACAACATTTTTTGTCGCAAAATAATCATTAACCAATTATCCAGCACGCGGCCGAATAAACGATTCAAGATGCTTTTTTGATGTTCTTCGCCGCGATACAGCGCCACGTTTTCAGCGTGTGAACGCAAATCAACAGCAGCATAACGAAAAGTTGCTTCACGACGTTGCTGCTCAAAATTCAAGGGCACCAGTGGGCGACCAATTTTGAATGCAAAGAAAGTACCTATTAGTGCATAAATCACACCGACCCAAACGAGATAGCCTTGAATATGTAAGGTGCCAAATCGACCCAAGGGGATAGACAGCTGCCCAGATAACTCCCAGAGAATATAGATGAAAGCAAAGAAAGTGGTAAACGCACCAATCAAGCCCATGGATAAATCGATAGAGAAATTAATAAGTGAGCCAATATCTTCTTGGATACGTTGATCGGGGTTATCGGTTTTTTCATCAAAATTTTCTAACAGATAATAGCTGCGGCGTTGCAACCAACGTCCGACAAATTGTTCAGTCAACCAGCGACGCCACCGCAAACCAAACAACTGGGAGACGTAATAACGATAAACAGCGAGAATAATGTAAAAAACAGCAATGAGACAGAACACCATGAGCAGACGTATCACGCCGTGTTTATCGTAAGCTTGCAGCGCATTGTAGAAATAGTTGTACCAATAATTGAAAACGACATCTAAGCCAACGAGTGAAACTGTCATGACCATGACGATGATAAAAAACAAATAGGCCGGAAAACGCTGGTCAGATTGCCAATAGAGTTTGATGAGTTGCCAAGGAGTGCAGCGATTTGCTTGAGAAAATTGACCCATGTAACGTTCTTTATATTGATCCATTTTATCCACTCCCGAGAACAGCGGTTAACTTTCGTTATCAATACTACTTAATTAAAAATTTAATTTCTAGAATTCTATGCGAGGGATGATGAATCTGGACATGAAAAGCAGGTCCAGGCTACTATCGAAAAAATTCTTTGGGAAATGCATGATGAAACGGAAGGCTGTCACTTTGCTTGCTAGCGTTCTCTTCTTGAGCGCTTGTAATACCAATCATCCTACTGGAAGTGCAACTGGCGCCTTGATTGGCGCGGGTGCTGGTACTGGCATCATGGCGGCACTAAGTAGCTCAAAACCGCTCATGGTGTTGGGTGGGCTTGGTGGCGGGGCCATTGGTTACTATGTCACAACACTGCGTTATGATTCCGGTGGCGTGGTTCAATCTGGCGGGCAAGTGTATACCATTGGGCAACGTGTCGGCATTTATCTTCCCAGCGATCAACTTTTTGAGCCAAATTCTGCTGAATTTTTACCGGAAGCGTCGCCCATACTAGACAGTGCCGCCGCTGTTTTGCAGCGTTACCCCAATAACAACATTTTAATTTCGGGAAATACGAGTGGCATTGGCCGTCCGGGCTGGGAAAAACAACTAGCCATGAAACGCGCGCAAAAAGTGTCGGCTTATCTTTGGAACGCTGGCATCAACAACTTCAAAGATCCTACCAACGACATGCGCAAATTAAATTATGTCGGCTATGGAAATTTTTTCCCTATCGCTAGCGATCAGACTAACGCTGGCATTCGCCAAAACAACCGTATTCAAATTAATTCTTACCCATCAGATTGCGATTTGCAGCTCAGCAAGTCCGACCAGGCGGTTCATAATATTGGTGCAATTGATTCAGAATTTAATAATGAAGATTATAAGTGTGATAAAGAAAGCGGGATTGGATGCTAGCGCTGTTCCCGTACACAAAAAACGTGTACTGGCTTCATGTCTTATGAGCCGAATTCATTCGTCAAACGCTGCACGGTTTCCCATACACGTTTAGGTGGAATTGTTGCATAGCAAGCTGGTGTTACTTCCGCTGGCTCTTTGTATGCGCACACACGTTTAAGGCAAGGCGCGCAAGCGAAATCAGGTGCAAGGTGGACTGAGGTTTTGCCTAGCGCACCGGTGTGATCTGGATTGGTTGAGCCATAAATAGAAACAGTCGGCACATCTAATGCCGCAGCAAGATGACCAAAACCTGTATCGACTGCCACTGCCGCTTTAGCATGCGAAAGTAAACCAGCCATGGTTTGAATACTCATGTAAGGCATCACATCCACGCAGGTATTATGTTTGCCAATACGCTCGGCGCGCGCGACCTCTGCTGGATTACCGCCACCAAGTTTAACGCGATAACCAGCAGCTCCTGCAAAATCTGCAAGCTGCATCCAGTAAGATTCCGGCCACTGCTTAGATTCCCAAGTGGTGCCATGCAGAAATACGATATATTTTTCTGTTGCGCTCTCTGGTGCTGATGGCATGGTTAAACCAAACACGGGATCCGTTTCTGGCATGGGATATCCAAGCGCTAAACTAAATAACAAACGCATACGCCTGATGGCATGTTGGTAAAAATCAACGGTGTGTTTTTTTTGATAAATTAAAGAAGCTAAGGGCTCGCGCGCAGAACCCCAATCTAAACCTGCACGTGGGCCTTTGGTAAATAAAGATAAGAATGCACTTTTTGCTAAACCTTGCGCATCTAACACTAAATCATAGTCGCGTTCATTTAAGGTTTGCCGAAACGCTTGCCACTCTTGGCGGGTTTCTTTGGCAAAAATATTTTTACGCCAACGTCGCAATGCAATGGGAATGACTTTATCAACTAAAGGATGCCACGGTGGAATTTCCGCAAAACTTTTTTCAACTACCCAATCAAAACGAATACCTGGCAGTGCCTTTCCTGCATCCGTCAACGCTGGCAAGGTGTGGATCACATCACCCATGGAAGACGTTTTAAGAAGAAGAACACGCATGTATTAAGCTTTCCATTCTGTCATGTGAGATAAAACCTGACTTGGATGAATGTCTTTCATGCAGCGATGATGAACCAACGGACAAGTGCGTTGAAAACAAGGTTGGCAATCGAGTTTCAATTGCAACACAGTTGCATCAGGTGATAACGGTGGCGTGAACGCAGGGCTAGTTGAACCATAAATTGCGATTAGCGGCTTGCCAAGCGCGGCGGCGACATGCATCAAACCAGAGTCATTAGTCACCACACCAGAAACTAAAGATAACAGTGCAATTGTCTCAGCAAGTTCGGTACGACCAGAAATATTTTCACAAAGATTGTCAGTCAACTGCATGATTTTTTCAGTCACGGGTCTATCTTTTGGTGAACCAAACAACCAGATATCCCAACCTTCTGCCATTTTCTGCTTAGCAATTTCTGCGTAATATTCTTCTGGCCAACGTTTAGAAGGGCCAAATTCAGCGCCAGCACAAACCGCCAAGACAGGACGACCACGCCAAATTGGTTTATGTTTAGCAAGCACAGCTTCTTGTGCTTCTTTGGAAATTTGGAAAAGTGGAAATAGTGGATCGGTAGGTAATGGCGCGTCTTTCGGTAAGCCTAAGGCAAGATACTGATCTATCATGAGTGGATAACGTTTTTTATCCAACTTGCGGCCATCATTCAACACCACATAACGACATTCACCTAACCAGCCAGTACGGATTGGAATTTTTGCAAACCATGGAATGAGCGCGGCTTTAAACGAATTTGGCAAGACGATAGCTTGATCATAACCACGGTTACGTAATGTTTTGGCGAAGCGATAACGCTCAGCAAGTTTCAACTCACCATGTGTAAATGGTATTTCGATTGCTTCTGACACTTCCGGCATGCGTGATAACAAAGAAAAAGTCCAAGCTGATGCTAAGACATGAATCGTGATGGTTGGATCGCGCTGCTTTAATAATCTAAACAAGCATTGCGCCATGACCATATCCCCCACCCAAGAGGGACCGATGATAAGAATTTTTTTAGACGTCATCTTTTAATATGTACTCTGCACTACAATAGGGGCACAAAATATTACCAGTTGCTTCTATGGGTAAATAAACTCGCGGGTGCGCATCCCAAACACGTTTGTCCGCAGGCGGACAAGAAAGCGGTAAGTCCGCTTCGGTAATTTCGTAACGGCGTTTGGTACAGGCTTGATCGTTAAACTCAGCTTTTTTATGCACAACCTTCCCCCATCGCAACGGGGGCATCATAACTGATTATGTACTTTTAACCAACTGTTCCATCCCCTCTTGTAGCGAGATGCGGGCTTCAAACCCTAGCTGTTGTGCTGCCATTTTTACATTGGCATAAGAAGAGTGAATGTCACCGCTACGTGCAGGCTGGTAGGCAACGTCGGCTGGCTGGCCGCCGCCTAGTTCAATATATTTGATTATATTCAATAATGTTTCTGGTATCCCGGTCGCGATATTCAAAGCGCCAGTATATTGATTGCTGAGCGCCAACAGATTGGCGTTTGCGATATCTGTCACCGCAATAAAATCACGCGATTGCAAGCCATCACCAAAAACAGATAGGGTCGCTGATTTTTTATAAGCATCCATAAAACGGCTAATGACACCGGAATAAGGTGAGCTTGGGTCTTGGCGCAGGCCATAAACATTGAAATAACGCATGGCTAGGCTTTGCACCCCATGCAACTCTGCATATAAATTGGCGTAATCTTCGGTGTGACGTTTTTGTAAAGCATACGGTGACAATGGCATACCCAACAATGGTGTGTTGTCATTACAAGGCAGCATTTTTGTATCGCCATAAACTGCGGCGCTGGATGCAAACACTAAGCGAATTGAACGTTGCGCACGGCGCACGGCTTCCAGCACATGCAAGAAACCTTGGGTATTTACTTGGAAGCTATAAATTGGCTCTTCTATCGAGCGTGGCACTGAAGACACGGCAGCAAGATGTAACACAGCATCGCAAGTTGCAACTAATTCCGCCACATAGGGAAGCTCGAGCACATCGCCTTCAATAAATTCAAGATGTGGATGGGCTAAATTTAAATTTTCTAATTTTCCCGAGCTGAGATTATCTAGCACCACTACATCGGCGCCATGATTTAGTAATAACTCAACCGTATGTGAGCCAATAAAACCAGCGCCGCCAGTTACTAAAATGCGTTGTGGTAATTTAACTTTGATAGCTGCATTTTTCATTTTGATGAACTTGCCGTTACGGATAAAGGCACCCAAGTGCGATATAAACTAATTGCCAGGTAAAGCAAAAGATAACCCATAGAGATAGCGACTAAAAAGTAGTTGGACTCTGGGTAAATCCACAGTAAACCGGCTGTTGCAGCTCCCCATAATACAGTCATTACCGCCATGCTTAAGCGCAGAAAATCATTTTCTGTTAGATAATCCAAACGTGACGGGTAAACATATTTGATTGGCACAAAACTCATTATCGCCAACATCAATAATACCGCCATATTGGCATAACTATTCATTTGCCAAAAAAATAGGTAAAACACGGCGATATTCCAATAACTTGGGAAACCTTTAAAAAAATGATCGGATGTTTTCGCATCAACTTGCGTAAATTGGTAAGCGGATGAAAAAGTGATAGCCATGACACAAGCAAAACGCCAATACTCCGGCAACAAGTTGGTTACTAATAAAAAGAAGCAAGGCACGATGGTGTAATTAACAAAATCAACGATATTATCTAAAAGCTCGCCATTAATTTCTGGCACGGCTTGTTTAATTTTAATTTTTCTAGCGAATATGCCATCGACGGCATCAATCAAGATTGCGGCACTCATCAACCAAAGCGCTAACAATAAATTGCGCTCATAAATTGCCAGCATTGCTAGCAAACCAACATAAGCGCCACTTGCGGTGAAAGCATGAATTAGCCAACCTAACAAACGCTGCGTAAAACTAACTGGTTTTAATGATTCGTCAAGCAACAAGGCTTTACCTCCGAGCAAAAGCGATCCATAAAACAAGTGCGCCCATTAAGCTAGAGATTAACGATCCTAGCAAAACGCCTAACCGCACATCGGTTAAGTAACTTCCATCCTGAAACGAGAGGGTACCAAGAAAGAGACTCATAGTAAAACCGATTCCGCAAAGCACCGCCATGCCGTAAAACCCTAGCCAGGATGCGCCATTTGGCAGTTTTGCCAAGCGCGCTTTTATCAATAACCAAGAAAAACCCATCACACCAATTTGCTTGCCAACCACTAATCCCAGTGCAATGCCAAGCACAACGCCATTGAATAGTGCGGGGAGTGTCATGCCATGCAACGAGACGCCGGCATTCGCGAGAGCAAAAAGCGGCATGATGAAATAAGCTACCCAGGGATGCAGCCAGCCTTCTATACGTTTTAACGGTGAACCAAACCGGCCGCTTTTATTGGGAATGCTAAGAGCTAATAAAACACCGGCGATAGTGGGATGTATCCCGGAATGATGCAAACATAACCAAAGCAAAATCCCGGCGACCAAATAAATACCCACCCAATTTACAAAATAGCGCCGAAACAAATATAAGTTGAATAAAATAATGCTTGCGAGAATTAGCATCAAATAAGATAAATGCTGGGAGAAAAAACCCGCAATAATGATGATGGCGCCTATATCATCAAAGACGGCTAAGGCGAGTAAAAATAATTTGAGTTGTTCTGGCACGCGCTTGCCAAAAAACGAGGCGACCGCTAAGGCAAACGCAATATCAGTGGCGGTTGGAATCGCCCAGCCTTTTTGCGCTAAGTTATTGCCTTCATTTACATACCAATAAACTAAGGCCGGCACCAGCATGCCTCCCACTGCCGCTGTCAGCGGCAAGCTGATGCGAGTAAGCGAGGCGAGGCCTCCATCCAGTAAGCCGCGTTTTAACTCAAGACCTACCACCAGAAAAAAAATGGCCATCAATCCTTCGTTAATGAAGGATAAAAATTGCTCGGTAAGCTGTTGGTACTCCGGGGCAAAGGAAGAATTTGCCCAAATCATGGCGATGATGGCCATGGCAAAGATGAGAATGCCGCTTAAAGACTCTAAAGCTAAAAATTTTTTTAATAAATTCTGCATGTGGTAGCGTCCAGGTAATTTACAGTATTGTGTTTCTCTCGGTTATGCAATAGATTCACAAACTAGCGTCTTTTTTTGGTTTTATTTAGTTTTCAAAGGAGCGAGTGAATGGCTATCCCAACCATGTCTGATTTTGATCTGAAAGGAAAGCGGGTCTTAATTCGAGAAGATTTCAATGTGCCTCTTAAACAAGGCGTAATCACCAGTGATTTGCGTATTCGTGCGGCACTGCCCACTATCAAGCAAGCATTAAAGCAAAAGGCCAAAGTGATGCTCATGTCGCATCTTGGTCGTCCTGCGACAGCTGGATACGATGAAGCTTTTTCACTCGCACCCGTGGCAAGACAGTTATCCAAATTATTAAAAATGGAAGTGCCTCTCATTCAACACTGGATGGATGGCATTAACATGGGCGATGCTCAAATTGTATTGTTAGAAAACGTTCGCTTTCAACACGGCGAAACAGATAACAATGTCGAGCTCGCTAAAAAAATCGCCTCTCTCTGCGATGTGTTTGTAATGGATGCATTTGCTACCTCGCACCGCGCAGAATCTTCTACGTGTGGCGCCATTAAATATGCCAAACAAGCTTGTGCTGGTCCGCTCTTGTTATCTGAGTTAGAAGCGCTAAGCAAAATTTTAGAAAAACCTGCTCACCCTGTGGTTGCTATTGTAGGCGGCTCAAAAGTATCGACCAAACTTTCTTTGCTAAATTCCTTGGTGAAAAAAGTAGATGCACTCATTATTGGCGGCGGCATAGCTAATACATTTTTAGCGGCGGAAGGCTATACGGTTGGCAAGTCTTTGTATGAACCAGATTTACTTGATGAAGCTGAACGTTTAACCATAGAAGCAAAACAACGCAACGCAGAAATTCCTTTGCCTATTGATGTTGTTGTCGCTGAACGCTTGTCTGAAGATTCCGAATCTTACGTTCGCTTGGTTTCACAAATCGATGACAAAGAAAAAATCTTTGATATGGGACCAGATACGATCAAGCTATTTATTAGCATTATCAAAAAAGCCAAAACCATTTTATGGAATGGTCCAATTGGTGCTTTTGAAATTGAAGAATTTGCCGAAGGCACTAAAGCTGTTGCTAAAGCGATTGCTGAAAGCAAAGCATTTAAAGTGGCCGGTGGCGGTGACACATTAGCTGCTATTGAAAAATATCATGTTGAAGATAGCATTGATTACATTTCAACAGGTGGCGGCGCATTTCTTAATGTGCTCGAAGGAAAAAAATTACCTGTTATGGCTGCTTTAGAAGAACGCGCGCTGAAAAATGATAAGAACGATAAACACGATAAGCACGAAAAAGTTTCATAAAACTAAAAGCGGCTTGAGTATAATGTTCCTAACTTGAGCCGCTTTTTAGAGAACAACGAGGAAAACATCTATGAATTTACGTCGCACTAAAATTGTCGTCACCTTAGGCCCATCATTAGATGATCCTGCCATGTTAGAGCGTGTTATTTTGGCAGGTGCTGTTGTTTTCCGCGCTAACTTTTCTCATGGCGATACAGCCATGCATGAAACTCGCATCAACATGGTAAAAGAAATTGCTGCGCGTCATCACATTTCTGTTGCCATACTCGTTGATTTGCAAGGCCCAAAAATTCGTATTGGTCGGTTTACCAATAAAAAAGTTGAGTTACAAGAAGGTCAGGATTTTGTACTTGATACTGAACTTGATAATAACCTTGGTAATGAAAAAACAGTTTCTCTCGATTACAAAAGTCTTCCTAAAGATGTTCACGAAAACGATACGCTTTTATTAGATGATGGACGCATAGTCTTTGTTGTCAAACGAGTGGAGGCCACTAAAATTCACTGCCAAGTTATTGTTGGCGGCGAGCTATCCAATAATAAAGGTATTAATCGCTCAGGCGGTGGTTTATCTGCTGCCGCATTAACCGATAGAGACCGCGAACACATTAAAGATGCGACACGTCTTAATGCTGACTATATAGCTGTTTCATTTCCACGCCATGAAGATGACATTAAGGAAGCGCGCGCGCTAATCAAAGCGGCGGGCGGCAATGCTGGTATTATTGCAAAAATTGAACGCACAGAAGCAATTATCAATTTAAACGGGATTATTCAAAGCTCAGATGCCATCATGATTGCGCGTGGTGATTTAGGCGTAGAAATTGGCGATGCTGAGTTACCTGCAATGCAAAAACACATTATCAAAATATCGCGCGTTTATAACAAACCGGTGATTACCGCAACGCAAATGCTTGAGTCTATGATAAAGAACACCATTCCTACGCGTGCGGAAGTATCAGACATTGCCAACGCTGTGCTAGATGGCACGGATGCAGTGATGTTATCGGGTGAAACAGCAGTAGGTTTGTACCCAGATAAAGCGGTTGCTGCAATGGATCGTATTTGCTTAAGCGCTGAAAAACATAACAACACCGTCGCACATTCCCATGATACGGCTCATCAACTCAAATATGTGGATGAAGCCATTGCCATGGCCACTATGTTTACGGCCAATCATCTAGATATTAAAGCCATTATTGCTCTCACTGAATCTGGCACTACGCCATTACTCATGTCACGTATTAATTCTAATATTCCAATTTATGGCTTAAGCCGTTATGAAGGAACCTTGCGACGCATGAGTTTGTATCGTGATGTTTATCCCATTCCTTTTGACGCAACTCACATTGATAGGCGCGTGCTCAATTCTTCTGCTGTCTCTGCGTTACAACAACGCGGTATTTTAAAAAATGGTGATCTTGTCATTATTACCAAAGGTGATTTAATCGGCGTTCATGGCAGAACAAATTCCATGAAAATTGTGACGGTAGGTGATTTATCCGAGCATCTTGCTTCTTAACTGTTAGCCAGAGCAAATACTAACTAAGGGTGACACATCGACACAAACATTATTTTGCATTTTTGGATATTTTATATTTAAGCCATTTTCAAATCTATCTAAATTACGTTGTATCAAGGCTGGGTTTGATGACCCTGATGATGGCGCATAATTTTGCCCAGAGAATGGGAAGATCGCTTGATAAGGAATAGTCTCTGCATTTGGTGTTGGTGGTACAGGTGGCGCAGGTGGTGGTGGCGGTGCTTCACCTAAAATGTCAGCAGAAAGACCTGCTGGCGGAATGGTTTGATAATTATTAGCAGACAATCCTGTCAATCCAATGTAATGAACAACAACCGTAATGTTAGTACCTGGTAATGCGCTAGCAAAGTCTGCGCTGTAATCAGCGGTATTAATACTTACATTATCGCCTGCATACACGCCAGATAATACCGCTGAAGATAAGTTTAAGGTGGCAGTTGTATTCGCATCGTATATTTTATTGTTTGCTATCGCGCCAGATACGTTGAGTGAAGCTGGTGTAATATTTGCTGTTAAACCGGCTGGTTGTAGCACACTGTAATTACTTGCTGAAGTGCCGCCTAGGGTAAATCCTGTTGCTAACACACCGATATTGTTACCTGCGTTTAGTGTATTAAACACGCCTGTTCCTGAAGTGAGCGTAACATTATCGCTACCAACGACACCAACTAAACTAGCTGAGCCTGTATTCAAGCTGGCAGCGGTGGATTGATCATAAACTTTATTGTTTGCCGTTACATTGGTAACTGATAATGCTTTTTGGGTAATCGTCGCTGCAACACTTAAACTGGTTGGTGAGAAATTATAATCGCTGCCAAGACTGCCGTTACTGCCTGATACGCTATTTACGCTAAGCCCATTAACCGTTAATTGATTAGCAAGCGTTACTTGTGAGCTATTATAAGCGCTGCCAGTATTATTTAAAGTTGCTGTTGTATCGCCCGCAACTAAGCCGGTGAAGGAATAAGTTGGGTTGAAGCCTGCTGGTGCGACTGTTGTGCCATCGTAAACTTTTGTTACACCAGTGTTAGTTAAACTTGCAGTTAAAGTTTTTGCTGTAATCGTTGCTGCAACATTTGCACTGGCGTTAACACTGTAATCTGATATGGCACTTGAATTGCTTCCTGTAATGCTGCCAACTGCAATTCCATTGACTGTTAAGAGATTGGCAGCTTGAACATGTGCGCTATTATAAGTTGCGCCTCCGTTCGTTAAAGCAGCAGCCGTATCACCAGCAACAAATCCAGAAACATTATAAGTTGGCGTAAATCCCGCCGGAGCAATGCTTGTGCCATCATAAACCTTGGTGACACCGGTATTAGTTAAGCTTGCAGTTAAGGCTTTGGCTGTAATGTTGGCTGCTACATTTAAACTGCTTGGACTGAAACTATAATCGCTAGGCAAACTTGCATTGCTGCCAGTGATGGCAGTTAAGTTAAGCCCACTTACTGTCACTACCGTTGCATTTGCAACGTGGGCGCTATTATATGCGCTGCCTGTGTTGCTTAAAGCGGCTGTTGTGTCGCCTGCTACTAAACCTGTAAATAAATAAGTTGGCGTGAAACCAGCTGGCGCTACCGTTGTGCCATCATAAACTTTAGTGACTCCTGTGTTGGTTAAACTTGCGTTTAAGGCTTTAGCTGTAATGCTGGCTGATACATTTGCACTTGGATTGACGCTATAGTCTGATACGGCGCTACCGTTAGTGCCGGTGATATTGCTGATTGCAATACCATTTACCGTTAAGGTATTAGCGGCGAGAACGTGCGCACTGTTATAAAAAACACCGGTGTTAATCAATGCGACCGCGGTATCACCAGTAATAAAACCACTTACATTATAAGTAGGTGTAAACCCAGCGGGTGCATCGGCGGTACCATCATAAACTTTGGTGACACCGGTGTTGGTTAAGCTTGCTGTTAGAGCTTTTGCTGTAATATTGGCTGCTACATTTAAACTGGTTTGGTTGAGACTGTAATCGCTTGTTAAGCTTGCGTTAGTACCTGAGATGCCTGTTAAGCTAAGGCCACTGACTGTTACTACTGTTGCATTTGCTACGTGAGCACTATTGTATGCGCTACCAGTATTGCTTAAGGCAGCTGTTGTATCACCTGCTACTAAACCTGTGAATGAATAAGTTGGAGTAAAGCCAGCTGGCGCTGCAGCGGTACCATCATAAACCTTTGTTACACCAGTGTTAGTTAATGTTGCA
>Ga0068858_100004575_pt1 | contig 13544 bp, 10 predicted proteins | sample KBSSwiS12_FD_66589 | JGI IMG/M metagenome (GOLD analysis project Ga0068858, IMG submission 66589) | Switchgrass rhizosphere microbial communities from Kellogg Biological Station, Michigan, USA - KBS Switchgrass S1-2 | ecosystem: Host-associated > Plants > Roots > Rhizosphere > Soil ... | reverse complement strand
AGCGACATCTGGTAGTTGACGTCGAGCATGCGCGCGGTGTTCTCGGCGCGCTCCATGTAGCGCGCCATCCAGAACAGGTGGTCGGCGGTGCGCGACAGCATGCGTGACTCCGCTCAGGCTTCCAGGATCCAGGTGTCCTTGGTGCCGCCGCCCTGCGACGAGTTGACCACCAGCGAACCTTCCTTGAGCGCGACCCGCGTCAGCCCGCCCGGCACCATCTGCACGGTCTTGCCCGAGAGGACGAACGGGCGCAGGTCGATGTGGCGCGGCGCGATGCCGCTCTCGACGAACGTCGGGCAGGTCGAGAGCGCGAGGGTCGGCTGCGCGATGTAGCGGCTCGGGTCGGCCTTGAGCGCGCCGCGGAACCGCTCGATCTCGTCGGCGGTCGCCGCCGGGCCGACGAGCATGCCGTAGCCGCCGGCGCCGTGCACCTCCTTGACGACGAGCTCGCCGAGGTGCTCGAGGACGTGGCCGAGATCGTCTGGGTCGCGGCAGACGTACGTCGGCACGTTGTTCAGGATCGGCTTCTCGCCGAGGTAGAAGTCGATCATCTTCGGCACGTACGGATAGATCGACTTGTCGTCGGCGACGCCGGTGCCGATCGCGTTGGCGAGCGTCACGTTGCCGGCCCGGTACGCGGCGAGCAGCCCCGCGCAGCCGAGCGTCGAGTCGGCACGGAACGCGCGCGGGTCGAGGAAGTCGTCGTCGACGCGGCGGTAGATGACGTCGACGCGCTTGGGCCCCTGCGTCGTGCGCATGTAGACGAAGTTGTCGCGGACGTAGAGGTCCTGGCCCTCGACCAGCTCGATCCCCATCTGCTGGGCGAGGAACGCGTGCTCGAAGTAGGCGCTGTTGTACATGCCGGGCGTGAGCACGACGACGGTCGGATCGTTGACCGCCGCCGGCGCGACCGAGCGCAGCGTCTCGAGCAGCAGGTCGGGATAGTGCGCGACCGGCGCGACGCGGTGGCGGCCGAACAGCTCGGGGAACAGCCGCATCATCATCTTGCGGTTCTCGAGCATGTACGAGACGCCGCTCGGCACGCGCAGGTTGTCCTCGAGGACGTAGTAGCTGCCGCTGCCGTCTGGATTGGCGGCGCGGACGATGTCGATGCCGGCGATGTGCGAGTAGATGTCGCCGGCGACGGCGACGCCCTGCATCTCGGCGCGGTACTGGGCATTGCCGAGCACCTGGTCGGCGGGGACGACGCCCGCCTTCAGGATCTCCTGGCCGTGGTAGACGTCGTGGACGAAGCGGTTCAGCGCGGTGACGCGCTGGCGCAGCCCCCGCTCGATTTCGCGCCACTCGTGCGCCGGGATGACGCGCGGGATGAGATCGAACGGGATCAGCCGCTCGGTGCCGCCGTTGGCGCCGCCGTCGTCCTTGGCGCCGTAGACCGCGAACGTGATGCCGACGCGGCGGAAGATGACCTCGGCCTCGTCGCGCCGCGTCTGCATGACCTGCGGCGGCTGCTCCTTCAGCCAGCGGTCGTAGCCGCCGTAGTGCTCGCGCACCGCGCCGCTCGTGTCGAGCATCTCGTCGAAGGCCGGCCTCACGCGTCTTCCTCCTTCGGTGGGGAGGTTAGCAAAGATCGGGCCGCTGCTCGACGGCGTCACTCCTCCTTGAACCGGTGCGCGAACGCGCGGCTCACCGGCAGTCGCTCGCCGCTGCCCTTGAGGACGACCTCGAGCCGGTCGCTGTCGATCCGCTCGGCGGCGGCGATGGCGTGCACGTTGACGAGCGCACCGCGATGGATCTGCCAGAACATGGCAGGATCGAGGCGCGTCGCCAGCTCACGGATCGGCGTGCGGACGTGGGCGTCGCTGCCGTCGGCGCAGACGACACGCGTGTACTTCGCGTCCGACTGGAAGTAGCGCACGTCGGCGGCGGCGATGAGGCGGATGCGGCGTCCCGACGATGCCTTGATCCAGGCGCCGTGTTCGCCTTCGGGCCCGCGCAGCGCGCGCAGCACGGCGTCAAGGCCGGCCGACGTCGCCGGCGCGGCTTCGTGCAGGCGGCGGATCGTCATCGCCAGGCGCTCGCGCTCGATCGGCTTCAGCAGATAGTCGGTGGCGCCGCGCTCGAACGCCTCGATCGCATGCTGATCGAAGGCGGTGACGAAGACGATTCGGGTGGGCGTCGAACCACGGGCGACGGCCGCCTGCGCGATGCGCGCGGCGACGTCGAGGCCGGTCAGTCCGGGCATGCGGATGTCGAGGAAAGCCACGTCCGGAACGTGCTCCAGCCACGCCTGCCAGGCCTCGTGGCCGTTCGCCGCGCGCGCGACGATGCGCGCTTCGGGCCAGAGCTCGGCGAGCTGCTCGACGAGCCGCTCGGCCATGAGCGGTTCGTCCTCGGCGACGAGCACGCGTGCGCTCACGGCGACGTCGCCCGCCGCCACGGCAGTCGCACCCTCGCGACGAGGCCGTGCGGCTCGTTGTCGAGCAGCTCGAGCGAGGCGCGACCTGCGTAGGCGAGCGCGAGCTGATCGCGCACGCTCGCGAGCCCGTTGCCGTTGCCGGGCAGCGCGGGCATTCCCGCGCCGGTGTCGAGCACCTCGACGACGACCGTGGTGTCCGCGGCGCCCGGCGTCGCCAGCGACGCGCGCACGTCGATGCGGCCGCCCTGAGGCGAAGGTTCGATGCCGTGCTTGATCGCGTTCTCGACGAGCGTGACGAGGACCGTCGGCAGCATCGGCGCATCGCGCAGGGCGGCGGGAAGCTCGAGGGCGTAGGCCAGGCGCGGCCCGAGCCGCACCTGCATCACGCGCAGGTAGCCGTCGACCATCTCGAATTCATCGCCGAGCGTGGTGCGCTCGGCGCGCAGCCCGGCGAGCGCGCCGCGCAGGAAGCGGATGAGGTGCGCAGTAAGCGCTGCGGCCTGCGGCGCGCCGCGCTCCGCGAGCTGCTGCACGGCGCCGAGCGTGTTGAACAGGAAATGCGGCTCGATCTGCGCCTGGACCAGGCGCAGCCGCGATGCGCTCAGCTCGTTGGCGAGCCGCGTTCGCTCGGCGTCGGCGGCGAGGCGTGCGTTCTCCGCGTCGAGCTCGCGATTGCGCCAGAGGGCGACGCCGGCGACCACCACGAAGAGCCCCACCAGCATGGGCACGCCATCCGTGACGAGCTTCGGCGCGGCGCTCTGGAGCACGTCACGGAACGACCCGCCTTCGAGCAGCGACCGGGTCGCGAGCCCGGTGAGCACGCCGGCGAGCCCGGCAGCCGCCGCCTTGCCCCACACCGACTTCCTGCCACGCAGGGCGCGGGGGTTGAACCACACCCCGATGACCGCGAGGCCGAACCCGAACGCCACCAGGTTCGCGAAGACGATTCCCTTGACGGCCCCGAACTCGCGCGGCAGCGCGAGGTGGAGGACGACGCCGGCGGCGGTGGCCGCGATCGCCCAGCCGGCGATCGCCGCCCAGCTCCGCCAGCCGCGCCAGCGCCAGATGAATTCGCGGAGCGCGCGCCGCTCCGCAGGCGTCATGGCCCGGTACGTTGCCAGCGTGCGGCGCCCGTAGCGGCTGCCCTCCCAGTCGAGGGGCGGTGCTCGCCCGGCATCGAGCGCATCGAGCAGCTCGATGTGGCGATGCTCCCACGCGCGGTAGCGCTGGTAGATCGAGGCGACGGTCATCCGGGCAAAGCGTAGCGTGAGCGGGCGCCAGCCACGGCGGCGCTGCGACGAACGACCGCCCGCTGCGACAAATGTCCGCCCGCAGCGACCGACGACCGGCCGGGATCGACCGGCCGGGCGTCACGGGCCGTCCGCGTCGATGCGGTGGTGCCAGTAGCGGCGCGCGACGTCGCGCTCGCAGCTGCCGCCCTCGGGCCCGTCGGCGCGCCATTGCCAGGCGCCGCATGCGGCCGTCGCGACGATCGCGACGCCGCGCTCGCGGTAGCGCTCGACGACGTCGGCGGCGGGGTGGCCGAAGCGGTTGCGGTAGCCGGCCTGGAAGACGGCGATCCGCGGCCGGACGGCGTCGAGGAACGCCGCACTCGACGACGTCCGGCTGCCGTGGTGCGGCACGACCAGCACGTCGCTCTTCAACGCCGCGCCGGCGACGACCAGCGCCGATTCCTGCTCGCGCTCGATGTCGCCGGTGAGCAGCACGCTGCGGCCGCCGCCGGCGACGCGCAGCACGCACGACATCGCATTCGGCTTGCCGCTGCGCGCGTAGGCGTCGGCGCCCGGGTGCAGCACGGCGAAGTCGACGCCGTCCCACTGCCAGCGCTCGCCCGCGACGCAGCGGCGGGCCGGCCGCGCGCCGTCGAGCAGCGGATGGCCGTCTTCGAGCGAGCTGGCGAGCGCGGCGACGTCGAGCGCGCCGAACAGCGTCCGTGCGCCGCCGACGTGGTCGCTGTCGCGGTGGCTGAGGACGAGAAGATCGAGCCGCCGCTCGCCGCGGCCGCGCAGCAGCGGGACGAGGACGCGCTGGCCGGCGTCGCTCTCGCGCGAGTACGCAGGGCCGCTGTCGAAGAGGAGCGCATGCGCGCGCGTGCGCACGAGCACCGCGGTACCCTGGCCGACGTCGGCGGCGACGACGTCGAACGTGCCGTCGGCCGGCCGCGCGAGCGGCGGCAGGACGAGCGCGAGCGCGAGCGGCAGCGCGACGGCGCGCGCGCGCCACGGCAGCGGCAGGACGACGAGCGCCGCGGCGACGAGCCCGGCGAGGCGCGCCCAGGCGGGAGCGGCCGGCGCCGTCCACACCGCACCGGGCACGGCGGCGAGCGACGCGAGCAGCGCGGCAAGCGCGCCGACCAGCCAGGCGCCGATCGACCAGAGCGGCGCGAGCGCGATGCCGAGCAACGCGAGCGGCGTGATGACGAGCGTGACGAGCGGAATCGCGACCAGGTTGGCGACGATGCCGACCAGCGACACCTGCTGGAAGATGACGAGCGTGAGCGGCGTCAGGCCGAGCGTGGCGACGAGCTGCGTGCGGATGCCGCCGCGCACGGCGGCGACGGCGCGCGCCGGCCAGCTTCGCCAGCCTTCGCCGGGTGCCGCGCCTGCGGCGCGCCCGGCCGGCGACGACGACATCAGCAAAGCGACGGCAGCGAACGACAGCCAGAAGCCGGGTTGCAGCAGCGCCCAGGGGTCGAACAGCGTGACGACGAACGCGGCGGCGAGCAGGACCAGCGACCACGGCCAGCGCAAGCCGAGCGACTGCAGCAGCGTGACCGTCGCGAGCATCCACACCGTCCGCTGCGCCGGGACTCCCCAACCCGCGAACGCCGCGTACGCGGCCGCGGCAGCGAGCCCGCCCCAGCGCGCCGCGACCGTCGCCGGCAGCAGGTGGGTCGCGCGGACGCTGCGTCGCCACAGCGCGGCGACGAGCGCGCCGAACAGCCAGGCGAACATCGTCACGTGCAGCCCGCTGATCGACATCAGGTGGGCGACGCCGGTGTTGCGGAACAGCTCCCAGTCGTCGCGTTCGATCGCGCCCTGGTCGCCGACCGCGAGCGCGGCGAGCACGCCGGCGGCGCGCCGGTCGACGACGTGCGCCTCGATCGCGTCGCGCACGCGCTGGCGCGCGCGCTCGATCGGGAACCCCGCGTTCGCGTCGACGAGCGTCGCCGGCGCGTCGCGCACGTAGCCGGTCGCGCGCACGCCCTGCTCGAGCCATGCCAGCTCGACGTCGAAGCCGTGCGGGTTGAGCGAACCGTGCGGCTGGCGCAGGCGGACGCTGAACCGCCAGCGCTGGCCGGCGCGCAGCGTCGCGCGCGGCTGCACGAGCGCGGCGTCCTCGTGGAAGCCTGCGTACCAGCCGAGCGCGAGCGTCGGCGGCACGCCCGCCGGCGCGCCATCGCGATCGACGGCGAAGCGAAAGCGCAACCCGCTCGGACCTTGCTGCGGCAGGCTCGCGACGACGCCGCTGACGACGACATCCCTGCCCTCGAGATCGGCCGGCAGCGCGTCGGCGAGCAGCGTGCTCGCGTGCCAGCCCGAGACCGCGAAGCCGAGCCCCAGCGCTGCGGCGATGGCGACGAAGGTTCGCAGCCTTCGAGCGAGCCAGGGCGTCGCCGCCGCTGCGAGCAACGCGATCGCCGCAGTCGCGATGTAGACGCCGGGCGAAAGAAGCGAACGCTCGTGCAGCTGCCAGGCGACGCCGGCGAGCCAGGCGAGGGGCAGCGCCGCGAGCCACCCGCCGCCGACGCCCGATGAAGCCATGCGGGAGTGTAGGATTCGCGCACTTCGCGCCCGACTCGCCATGGCCTCGATCTACGACCGTCTGACCGACCTCGACATCTCGCTGCCGCCGCTCGCGATCCCCGCGGGCGCCTACGTTCCCTTCGTGCGCACCGGCAACATCGTCTTTCTCTCGGGTCACATCGCCAAGCGAGACGGCAAGGTCTGGGTCGGGCAGCTCGGCCGCGACATGAACACCGCGACCGGCAAGAAGGCGGCGCGCGCGGTCGCGATCGACCTCCTCGGCACGCTCCACGCCGCCGTCGGCGACCTCGACAAGGTCGAGCGGATCGTGCGCATCACGAGCCTCGTCAACAGCGCTCCCGACTTCATCGAGCACCACCTCGTCACCAACGGCTGCTCCGAGCTGTTCGGCGAAGTCTTCGCCGAGAAGGGTGCGCACGCGCGCAGCGCCTACGGCGTCGCCCAGCTGCCGCTCGGTGCCTGCGTCGAAATCGAGCTGATCGCCCAGGTCGGCGAATGAGCGTGCGCGCGAAGGGCAGCGCCCGCACGTCGGCGCTGTTCGCCTTCGTCGCCGCCGTCTCGATTGCCGCGCTCGCCGCCGCGCTCGTCTCGCAGCACGTCTACGACATGCAGCCGTGCCCGTGGTGCGTGCTGCAGCGGCTCGTCTTCGTCGCGATCGTCGTCTTCGCGGTGCTCGGCTTCGTCTGGCGCGGCGCTGCCGGCGGCCGCGTCGCCGGAACGTTCGCGCTCCTGCTCGCGCTGGTCGGCATCGGGGCGGCGCTCTGGCAGCAGCTGGTCGCGGCGAAGTCGGCGTCGTGCAACCTGACGCTCGCCGACCGGATCGTCAACGCGACGACGCTCGACCGTCTGCTGCCCGACGTCTTCGAGGCGCGCGCCAGCTGCGCCGACGCCGCCGTGTCGCTGCTCGGCGTGCCGTATGCGTACTGGGCAGCGGCGGTTTTCGCGCTCTGCGCGATCGCGCTGCTGCGCATCCTCTACCTCAGCGCCTGAGCGTCGCAGCGCACGCCGCGGCCGCCATCACTGCCGGTCGGCAGCGACGACGCGCGTCGCGGTCGGCATGACGTGCTGCTTGCGGCCCTTGCGCGCGCGCCGGCCGACGTAGTCGTCGAGCGCGGCGCCGCGCAGCGTCTCGTCGCGCGGTTTGCCGCCGCGGCCGCTGCCGAGCACCTGCAGCGCGCTCGCGAAGACGGCGACGCTGACGAGCGCATCGTTCTCGTCGACGTCGATCAGCGTCAGGCCACGGCCGCCGTTGGGCTGCAGCTTCAACTCGTCGACGCCGAAGACGAGGAGACGGCCGAGCAGCGTCAGGCAGGCGACGCGCGACGTCTGCTCGCCGCCGACGACGACCGGCGGCAGCGGCTTCTCTTCGCCTTCGAGGACGAGGAAGCCCTTGCCGCCGCGCTGTCGCGAGACGAGATCCGAAGCGCGCGCGAGCAGACCGAACCCGCCCGTGTTGGCGAGCAGCAGCAGCTCGGCTCCTCCGCCGGCGAAGTAGTGCGCGGGCTGCGTCCCAGCCTCGAGCTCGATCAGCGACGTCACCGGCGCGCCGTCGCCGCGACCGCTCGGCAGGCTGGCGACGGCGACCGAATAGACGCGGCCGTTGCTGCCGAAGACGAGCAGCGTGCCGGTGCTGCGGCAGCCGAAGGTTCCGTAGAGCGCGTCGCCAGCCTTGAACGCGAGCTGCGCGCCTTCGACCTCGTGGCCCTTCATCGCACGCACCCAGCCCTTCAGGCTGACGACCACCGTCACCGGCTCGTCGACGACGCGCACCTCGGCGACGGCACGCTTCTGCGCCTCGATCAGCGTGCGGCGCTCGTCGCCGTACGCCTTCGCGTCGGCTTCGATCTCGCGCACGACGGTGCGCTTCAGCGCCGCCGGGCTGGCGAGGATGTCACCGAGCTTCGCGCCTTCGGCGCGCAGCTCCTTCAGCTCCTGCTCGATGCGGATCGCCTCGAGCCGCGCGAGCTGGCGCAGGCGGATGTCGAGGATGTCGTCGGCCTGCCGCTCGCTCAGCGCGAAGCGCTCGATCAGCGCCGCCTTCGGCTCGTCGGCGGCGCGGATGAGCGCGATCACCTCGTCGATGTGCAGCAGCACGAGCTGCCGGCCTTCGAGGATGTGGATCCGCTCCTCGACCTTGGCGAGGCGATGGCGCGAGCGCCGCTCGACCGTCGCCGTGCGGTAGCGCGTCCATTCGCCGAGCAGCTGGCGCAGGCTCTTCTGCGTCGGCCTGCCGTCGGCACCGACCATGGTCAGGTTGACCGGCGCCGAGCTCTCGAGGCTGGTGTGCGCGAGGAGGGCATTGACGAGGTCGGCCTGCGGCACCGTGCGCGACTTCGGCTCGAACACGATCCGCACCGCGGCCTCCTTGCTCGACTCGTCGCGGACGGCGTCGAGCACGGCGAGCAGCGTCGCCTTCAGCTGCAGCTGCTCGGACATCAGCGCTTTCTTGCCCGCGCGCACCTTCGGGTTCGTCAGCTCCTCGATCTCCTCGAGCACCTTCTGCGCGCTCGTCCCCGGTGGCAGCTCGGTGACGACGAGCTGCCACTGGCCGCGCGCGAGGTCCTCGATCTTCCAGCGCGCGCGCACCTTGAGCGAGCCGCGACCGGTCGCGTAGGCGGCGCGGATCTCCTCGGCAGCGCTGATGATCTGGCCGCCGCCGGGATAGTCGGGGCCGGGGACGAGGCGCGCGAGCTCGTCGTCGCCGAGCCGGTCGTCCTTCAGGAGCGCGACCGCGGCGGCGGCGACCTCGCGCAGGTTGTGGCTCGGGATCTCGGTCGCGAGGCCGACGGCGATGCCGCTCGCACCGTTCAGCAGCACGAACGGCAACCGCGCCGGCAGCAGGCGCGGCTCCTCGGTCGAGCCGTCGTAGTTGGGAACGAAGTCGACCGTGCCTTCGTCGATCTCGTCGAGCAGGAGGCGCGCGATCGGCGCGAGGCGCGCTTCGGTGTAGCGCATCGCCGCCGCGCCGTCGCCGTCGCGCGAGCCGAAGTTGCCCTGGCCGTCGATCAGCGGATAGCGCAGCGCGAAGTCCTGCGCCATGCGCACGAGCGCGTCGTACGCCGCCTGGTCGCCGTGCGGATGAAAGCGCCCGAGGACGTCGCCGACGACGCGCGCGCTCTTCACGGCCTTCGGCCCGGCGCCGGTCGGCGGCGTCACCAGGCCCATCCGCGCCATCGCGTAGAGGATGCGGCGCTGCACCGGCTTCTGGCCGTCGGCGACGTCGGGAAGCGCGCGCCCCTTGACGACCGAGAGCGCGTACTCGAGGTAGGCGCGCTCGGCGTATTCGGCGAGCGCGACGGCGTCGTCGGCGGGCGGAGGCGAGAAGAGATCGAGCGTGTTCACGGCGGGTCGAAAGAGCGAAGCCTTGCGAGTCTAGTCACCCGCCGTGGCCGTCTCAGGCCAGGCCGGGGGGCCATGGAGCGGAACCGGTCACCCCGCGGCCGCGGCAGCGCGCTCGGTTGGCAATGAGGAAACGAGCTCCTCAGCGCCGTGGCGGGTCGAGCTGCCGGCGCGCCTCGTTCGCTTCGGCCTGTGCGTCGAGCATCAGCCTGTAGGCGACGTAGTACTTGTAGATGTTGCGGACGTACGTCGTCGTCTCGATTCCGATCTGCCGGGCGATGACGATCTCGACGTTGTTGAACCACTTGTCGGGGTCGAGGCCGCGCCGCGCCGCCTCCTTGCGCGCGCGCACGACGTTGCCGGGACCGCAGTTGTAGCTCGCGAACGCGAACAGCGGGCGGTTGCCCGCGCTGAAGTTGGCGTCCGGGAAGTACCTGCCCATGAGCAGGTCCATGTACTTCGCGCCGGCATGGATGTTGTGCTCGGCGACGCGGATGTCGCCGACGCGCATCTCGGCACCGGTGGCCGGCATCAGCTGCATGATTCCGACCGCGCCGACCGGGCTCCTCGCATCCTGGTCGAGCTGCGATTCCTGGTAGCCCTGCGCGGCGAGCATGAGCGGATCGAAGCGATAGCGGTCACCATACTTCTCGAACAGCGCCAGGGTCTGCTGGAATCGTCGGTACTCGGCGCTGGCGCTCGGGTCCTTCAGCGCCTTGACGCGTCGCATGTAGCTGTTCATGCGCGCCGCGGCGACGCCCTGCTTGGTCGCCCAGTTGAGGAAGAAGTCCTCGATCTCGGCGGCGAGCCCGGGGCTGTCCTTGCGGATCGCCCACCCGGTCCTGGCATCGTCGCGGAGGACGAGGTCCGTGCGCACCTTGAGCTGCGGCAGCACCTGCGCCCACATGCGCGCCTTCCAGTCGTCGACGGCGAGCAGCTCGATCAGGCCCGCTTGCTCCATCTCCATCAGGTCCTCGTCCTCGAGCGCGTCGGGAACGCGGACCAGCTCGATCGGCGCCTTTGCTTCGCTGGCGAACCGCTCGTTCAACTTCTCCAGGCTCTCGAAGTAGCTGGACGACGGCCGAACGTGGACGCGCTTGCCGGCGAGATCGTCGAGCGACGCGAGCTGGGGCGATTTCGGCCCGGTGACGATCACCTCGTCGACCGTGCGGCGGCCGTCGGCCCCGGTGACGAAGTCGGCCTGGTCGAGCCGCTCCTCGGTCACGGTCAGGTTGCCGATCGCGACGTCGGTGAGACCCTGCCCGAGGAGGCCGAGCAGCTTGTCGCGCGTCGCCGGACCGATGTAGATGGTGAGCGGCCGCTTGCCGAGCACCTGGGCGTACTTCGCATTGAGATAGCGCTCCCAGTCGCGCACCAGCTCGACCGCGAGCCCGCGCTCGCGGCCGCGGTCGTTGAAGTAGAGCGACCGCGAGTACGGCGCGGCGACGCGGATCACCCGCCGCGCGAGCATGCCGTCGAAGTCGCCGGCCCAAGGTTTGTTGTGGATGGCGAGCCGGCGCGGCGTGGCGGTGCCGTCCGGGGTCGCCTGGCCGTGCGCCGCCGTCGTGCAGGCCGCGAGCAGCAGCGACGCGAGCAGCGCGCGACCGAGCCGCGCCGTCAGGTGCATCGCGCCAGCCTGGTGGCAGACCGCATTTGCCATCGTCGGGCTCCTCGCGGCCGTGCCCTCGTCCGCTCAGCGAGGAAACCGCTCCCGCAGTTTGACCTTCCAGAACTTGCCCGTCGAGGTCCGCGGCACGCCGTCGATCACTTCGTAGCGATCGGGCAGCTGCCACTTGGCGAAGCCCCGGCCGAGGAGGTGGCGGCCGAGGTCGTCGCGCAGCCGATCGCCGGCGAGCTCGCTGCCCGGCTTCAGCACGACGCACGCCAGCGGCCGCTCGCCCCACTTCTCGTCGGCGATCGCGATCACCGCCGCCTCGGTGATCGCCGGGTGCGCCATCAGCGCGTTCTCGAGATCGACGGAGCTGATCCACTCGCCGCCCGACTTGATCAGGTCCTTGGTGCGGTCGGTGATGCGAACGAACGCGAGGGCGTCGATCGTCGCGACGTCGCCGGTGCGAAGCCAGCCGTCGTCGGTGAACTTGTCTTCGCTGCGCGGCACCTCGTGGTACGAGCCGGTGATGAACGGGCCGCGCACCTGGATCTCGCCCATCGTGTGGCCGTCGTGCGGCGCGTCGCCGCCTTCGTCGGTGCGGATGCGGACGTCGACGAGCGGCACCGGCACGCCGGCCATCGCGGCGCGGCGGAAGCGCTCGTCGTCCGCAGCGCCCTTCAGCTCGTTCGTCTGGTACGAGACGGTCGCGATCGGCGACGTTTCGGTCATCCCCCAGCCCTGCACGATCCAGACGCCGTGGCGCGCGAACGCGCGGATCAGCGACTCGGGAACCGCCGAGCCGCCGACGAGCGAGCGCATCCCGGTCGGCAGCGTCCAGCGCCCGGGCTGCTCTTCGAGCGCGCGCTCGTAGAGCTGGATCAGGCCCATCCAGATCGTCGGCACGCCGAGCGCCAGCGTCGGCGGCTCGGCCTTCATCAGGTCGAGCAGGTCCTCGGGGTGCAGGTGCGGACCGGGGAAGACCATCTTCACGCCGAGCATCACCGCGGCGTACGGGATGCCCCAGCTGTTGGCGTGGAACATCGGCGTCACCGGCAGCACGACGTCGGTCCCTTTCAGGCCCCAGAAGTCGGCGAGGCAGCCGACGAGGCTGTGCAGCACCGTCGAGCGGTGCGAGTAGGCAACGCCCTTCGGCCGCCCGGTCGTCCCCGACGTGTAGCACATCGCGATCGGGTCGTCCTCCTCGTGCGCGGCATAGACGAACGCATCGCCGTCGGCGCCCTCGAGCAGCTGCTCGTAGTCGAGGAACTCGGGATCGACCTTCGCGCCCGAGAACGGAAAGACGATGACGCGGTCGAACGCGTGCTTGTCGGCAAACTGGCGATAGAGCGGCAGCAGCACGTCGTCGACGACGAGGAAGCGGTCGTCGGCGTCGTGTGCGATCCAGCCGATCTCGTCGGCCGACAGCCGCAGGTTCAGCGTGTGCATGACGCCGCCCGCGGCGGGGATGCCGAAGTAGCACTCGAGGTGCGCGTGGTGGTTCCAGCTGAGCGTCGCGACGCGGTCGCCCTTCTTCAGGCCGAGCGCCTGCAGCGCCGCGGCGAGCTTGCGCGTGCGGGTGTGGTACTCGCCGTACGTGTGCCGGCGCAGCGTCTTGTCCGGCAGCCGCGAGACGATCTCGTTGCGCGGGAAGAGCTCTCCGGCGCGGTCGAGCAGGTGGTTGAGCGAGAGCGGAACGTCCATCATCGTCGAGCGCACGGCGGTCTCCTCGTTCAACGTCCTGCTGGGTGGACGTCGCGTCCTGCGACGGCCGCTTCGTATTCGTCCTTCAGCACCGACAGCACGACCAGCGAGTCGAAGCCGCTGCCGCTCCGGACGCTCTCGCGCAGCAGCCCCTCCTCGACGAAGCCCTCGCTGCGGTAGAGGGCGAGCGCGCGCGCGTTGGCGCTGCGCACGTCGAGCCAGAAACGGTGCGCGCCGAGGTCGCGAAACGCCATCTGGACGAGCAGCCGCAGGCAGGCTCGACCGTAGCCCTGGCTCTTCGGCTGCAGCACGATCCGCTTCAGTTCGATCGAGGCGTTCGGATTGCGGCAGCCCTGGAGGATGACGAATCCAGCCGACGGATAGCCCTCGCCGGCCTCGACGATGAAGTGGCGGAAGTCGGGAAACCGCACCGCGCCTTCGTGCTGGACGCGCTCCCAGGGCGTGATGAACGGCCGGTTCGCCGGGTCGTCCTCGACCGAGGCGACGAAGTCGAGGTCGGAGAGCATCGTCGGTCGCAGGCGCACGCCCGCGCCTCGCTGCGGAGTCTTCACACGTCGACCTCGACGGCGTCGGCGCGCAGCTCCATCAGCTCGCGCCTCGCCTGCGCCTCGCCCTTGCCCATCAGCTTGGTGAGCGACGCCGCGGTCGCGGCGAAGCCGGCGGCGGCAAAGCCGATCGGCAGCAGCCGCCGCGTCTCCGGATT
>Ga0068858_100004572_pt1 | contig 13546 bp, 12 predicted proteins | sample KBSSwiS12_FD_66589 | JGI IMG/M metagenome (GOLD analysis project Ga0068858, IMG submission 66589) | Switchgrass rhizosphere microbial communities from Kellogg Biological Station, Michigan, USA - KBS Switchgrass S1-2 | ecosystem: Host-associated > Plants > Roots > Rhizosphere > Soil ... | reverse complement strand
TCCTCTTCTGGAGCCTGCTCCTCCCCGGACTCCTCGGTCCCATCGTCGCCGTCCCCCTCACCTGCGCCATCGTCGTCATCATGCGCCGCTACGTCTGGCAGGAGAAAAATCCTCCATCTGAAACAGTATCTGCCGAACCCGCACCTCCCGCAGCCTAACGGTAAAGTTTAATTTAATCGCCGTCATCCTGAGCGAAGGCGAGCAGGCGATACTATTTATTCACAGGATCCACCCGAGCCGCAGTCGAAGGACCTATCTCCATCGAAGCGTAAAGTGTAAGTAGCGCCAAAGATCCTCATCTTGCATGGAAAGCCTACCGCGCTTGGCCTCCACTCAGGATGACTTTGTTTAAAATATCGAGTTTTCTCATGAATTTCTGGCATTATTGATAATCCGCCATGAAATCCTACTCCCTCCCCGCCACAGAAATCCCCCTCGATGACTCCTGGGATGTGATCGTTCTCGGCGGCGGCCCCTCCGGTTGTGCCTCCGCTACCGCAGCCGGACTCGAAGGCGCGCGCGTTCTTCTCATCGAAGCCACTGGCTCCCTCGGCGGCATGGGCACCTCAGCCCTCGTTCCCGCATGGACGCCCTTCTCCGACAAACAAAAGATCATCTACCGCGGCCTCGCCGAAAAAGTCCTCAACCTGTGTAAGGCGAACCAGCCCCACGTCAAAAAGGACGCCCTCGATTGGGTCCCCATCGACGCCGAACTCCTCAAGCGCGTCTACGATAAACTCGTTACCGACGCCGGCGTCAAAGTCCTCTTTCACACCCACCTCGCCCAAGTCGATGTGCAGAACGGCGACGTCAAGGTCATCACCGTCGTCAACAAAAAGGGCCTGACCGCGTACAAGGCCAAAGTCTTTATCGACTGCACCGGCGACGCCGATCTCTGCGCATGGGCAGGCGCTGACTTCCATCAGGGCAATGAAAAGGGCGAACGCCTCATGCCCGCCACGCATTGCTTCATTCTTTCCAATGTCGATGAGTACGCCTATCTCAACGGCCCCAATATCTACGGCGGCAATCCCGACAGCCCCATCCACGCCATCATCAAATCCGGCAAATATCCCGAGATCCCGGACATCCATATTTGCAACAACCTCGTCGGTCCCGGCGCCGTCGGCTTCAATGCCGGACACATCTGGAAAGTCGATAACACCAACCCGGAAAGCGTTTCCGCCGCCCTCATCCAGGGCCGTAAAATGGCCGAGGCCTTCCGCGCCGCTCTTGCCGAGTTCCACCCCAAGGCCTTCGGCAACGCGTTCCTTGTCAGCACCGGTAGCCTCATGGGCATCCGCGAAACGCGCCGCATCGCCGGCGATTACATCCTCACCCTGGAAGACTATCTCGAGCGCCGTTCCTTCGACGACGAGATTTGCCGCAACGCCTACTTCATCGACGTCCACTGGGCCAAGGAGGAGGTCGCGAACAACGTCGACACCATGAACAAATGGGAGAAGACCAACTTCCATTATCAGCCCGGCGAATCCCACGGTATCCCCTACCGTTGCCTCACGCCCAAGGGCCTCAAGAATGTCCTCGTTGCGGGCCGCTCCATCTCCTGCGAGCAAACCGTGCAGGGCAGCGTTCGTGTCATGCCCGTCTGTCTAGCCATGGGCCACGCCGCCGGAATCGCCGCCGCCCTCGCCGCCAAAAAAGATTCTGACGTGCACAAGGTCTCCGTCCCCGACCTCCGCCAAAAGCTCCTCAAAGCCGGTGCCTATCTTCCCGAAATCCCCCAGCCTCAAGCCAAGGTCTCTGAACCCGCCATAGCATAGCAGATGACCGTCGCACTCCGTGCGGTGCCTTCCGCCTCCTCGTTCCCAAACTCCATTTGGGAACGCAATTGTCAGCGCAACTCCATTGCTCCCTTGCCTTTCCCCAAATCCTCTTAATCATATTAATCCCGTCAACACTCCCCTCTTCCCATGCCCCACTTCATCGCCCTGCTCCGCGCCGTTAACGTCGGCGGCACCGGCAAATTGCCGATGAGCGACCTCAAGGCCCTCTGCGAAAAAGCAGGGTTTGAAAATGTCAGGACTTATATCGCCAGCGGCAATGTCGTTTTTAAATCGGACAAGACCGAAGTTCAGGTCAAACAGACTTTGGAAGCTGCCTTGCAAAAGTACGCAGGCAAGCCCGTTGGTGTCATGGTGCGTACCGCATCCGAAATGGCGGAAGTCCTCACAAAAAACCCCTTCCCCGATTGCGCCCCCAATCGCACCGTTGCCATTTTTCTCGACGAGGCTCCACCCAAATCCGCCCTGAGCGACGTGAACGGCAAGAAGAACGAGGAAATCAAACTCGGCCGACGCGAGATTTACGTCCACTACGGCGATGGCATGGGACAATCGAAATTGAAGATTCCCGCCGCGAAAACGGGCACTGCGCGCAACATCAATACCGTGGCCAAGCTTACCGAAATGGCAAGGTGACGCTCCAGCTCTCAGAGCTTACCCTCCAAATAGAGGGTAACGACCATTGACAAGTCATCTTCCGCAGATTTAGTAAAGGTAACCATGAGCACCAAGATCCTCGTTGTGGATGACAATGCCACGGACCTGAAGCTTCACCATTATGTCCTGGAAAAGGCAGGTTATGAAGTATGGGACGCGTGCAGCGCGGAGCAGGCGCTGGAGTTCCTGCGCACCAACAAGCCGGACATTATTGTGACCGACCTGAACCTCCCGCGCATGGACGGCCTCACCTTCGCGCGCGAACTCAAGAAGCTGAGTGACACCGCAAAAATCCCCGTCATCGCCGTGACTGGCGCCGAGGGCGAATTTTCCAGCCGCGAAGCTTACAAGGCCGGCTTCCCCGCCTTCTTCTCCCGCAGCACGGCCGAGACATCAGGAACGGTCGCCTACCTTCCCAAACCCGTCGACGTCGAACAACTCCGCCAAATCGTGGCTGAAGTAGCCGCGAATCTGAAGAACGCGTAACAAGCATTTCGCGCAAAAAGCGAAGGGCGCCCCGGTTTCCCGAAGCGCCCCTCTTTGTTCCGGGCGTAAGCCGAATTCTGTTCCGCTGCGCTTGCTAAAGGCGCACCGGCGATGGTCATTCATCTCTGCCGCGGATCGCTCCGCGCCAGCGGCCTCCCGCAGAGCGGGACGCGCATGCGACCGATACCCGAGACGGGCCCCGGAGTTTCCCCCGCGACCGGGCAGGCGACCCGGCGTCTCTGTTTGGCCTTGCACCGCATGGGGTTTATCGTGCCCCGGAAGTCACCCTCCGGGCGGTGGGCTTTTACCCCGCCTTTTCACCCTTACCCCGGCTCCCAAACGAGCAAACCGTGGCGGTTTATTCTCTGTGACACTTTCCATCGACCGGAACTTTCGCCCCGGTCCTCTGCGGACTTTTCCGCAGCATGCTGCCTTGTGGTGTTCGGACTTTCCTCTCCCGCCGAAGCGAGAGTGACCATCTACCCGCTGCCAATCTACCGTATCTCCTCCTCCAACCCAAGTCGAAAACGCAGCAATAGCCGTCAACTTCCATTCGCCCTATCCGCCCCATAAGACCTATCTCTTAACTAAAGTCTTACCCCACCCCGCGAATTGACGATTCCCCCGTTAAGCGTAATCTCAATTCCGTGCTCCATCGCCTCTTCCTCTTCGCCGTTGCTATCGCCATTGCCGCACCGCTCCACGCGCAAAATGACCCCGTCAAGATGACGCCGGAATTTGCCCTCACCTTTCCCCTCGCCCAAAACGGGACCACTGTATCAGTTAAATATCCCGTCTTGATTAATCCCGACACCATCATCCAGCCGGGCATGACCCTCCGCGTCATGTACATTCTCCACACCGCCAACGCCGACGGCTCCTCCGACCTCATCCTCGCCCATAAAGGCAACATGGAATCGTCCTACGCTCGCGCAGGCGCCGCCGCGAGTGAGAAAAATAAATTGCCACCGGAAGTCGCGCATGAGCTCGAAGGCTACCGCCGCACAATTTGGGAAGTGGCCAATAATTTCATTCTCGCCATGGCGCAGTATCCCACCGACCAGATGCACCTCATCTATGTTCCCGGAACCGACACCCGGGACCTGCACGACGAACGCTTCAGCTTTTTCGACGGCCTCATGGTCGGCTTGCCCGACGGCAAAGTTACCGTCCTCGCCGTGGAAAAAGATAGCTACGCCGATCACGCGGGCATCAAGGCTGGCGAGGAAATCGTCAGCGTGGGCGGTATCCCGGTGCAAAATAATATTGCCACCTTCGCCACCGCCTTCTCCGCCACCAAAAAAGCGTCCAAGGAAAATGAGACCTCCAGTTATCCGATAGTCCTCCGCTCTGGCAAAGGCGAGACCCGCACCGCCAATATCTCCATGCCTCCTTCGCTCAAGGGCGGCTTGATGAACGGGTTCTAATTTAACAAAATCTCATGCCTACTCTTCGCGCCATCGCCTTTCTTCTCTTCAGCTTCATTTTCGCATTCTCATGCGTGCGCGCAGATGCCCCTGCGCCCATGGTCTCCTCCTCCAGCGATCCCAACGTCCACATCTTCTTCAGCGGTTACCAGAAAACTCCTGCCGGCTACGTCTTCAGTTTATACCTCATGGACCTTCCCCCCAATCAACAACCTGGTTTAAAAAAAATCGGAGATCCCGTCGGCCTTAAAGGTTTTGTGGTCGGTGCCTTTAGCCTGAATGTCTTCAAGACCACCGTGGGTGACGGTCCTCCAACCCGAGTCGACGCCTCCACCCTGGAACTGATTGATTCCAAGGCCCATCGCAAGGTCGTGCTGACCTATCACGGACCCGCGCCACAATAAGGGTCGCCGTGAGACAGTGTTGACATAAAATAGATTTCTGCCAGTTTGGCGGGCTATGGCCAATACCCGTTCCGCCGCCAAGCAGGCTCGTGCAGCCGTGCGCCGCCGCACTCTTAACCGTACCCAGATCAGCACCGTCCGCACTTCCGAGAAGAAGATTCGCGCCCTGGCCAAAGCCGGTAAAACCGACGAAGCCGCCAAGCTCCTCTCCACCTTCCAGTCGCAGATCGATCGCGCCGCCAAGAAAGGCGTCGTCCACAAGAACACCGCCTCCCGCCACAAGAAGCGCGTCGCGGCCCTCTTGAAGCCTGCCAAGAAAGCCTAAGGCTTTCTCAGTCTAGCCATCGCATCCTCGTTCCCAAGTTTCATTTGGGAACGTCTCCTGCACATCGCGAAATTTCATTTCGCGCTAACTGAACTCCGTCCCGCCAAAACGGGCCACCAAAGTTACTGCGAGCCCGAGGACTTTTGTTATTGGCACCCTGCGAGGGCGCTGCTACCACATTGTAGCTTGAGGATTGTGCGTCTTACCCATCTTTTTACTGCCTTTTGTATAATCTGCATTGGCGGGTTGGCCCCCCTGTCGGCACAAGATGCTCCCGCCGTCGCCACGCAACCCCCCGTCAGCAACGCCGGCGATGACGCCGTCGTCATCCAGGCCGATGGCGAAAACACCTACATCGGCAACATCGCCACCGCCGATAACAACGTCATTATCAAGTATCGTGGCGACGTCATTTACTGCGACCACGCCATCCTCGATCGCTCCACCAAGGTCGTCACCTGCACGGGCAACGTCCGCATCTTCAGCGCCACCCGCTTCTATCGCGGTGACATGATCACCTACAACCTCGATACCAAGGCGATGACCTCCGCCTCCTTCCTCGGCGAGGAATATCCCAAGTTCCTCTCCGCCAAGAAAGTCACCACCCCCGAGTTCAATCACTACCGCCTGACCAACGCCACCTTCACCACCAACAACCGCGAACGCCCCAGCTTCCACATGGAAGCCAGCACGATCGAGTACCGCCCCAACGATGTCGTCGTGCTCAAGAACGTGGTCCTCTTCGTCGGCCAGGTCCCCATCGCCTACTTTCCGATCTTCGTCCAGTCATTGACCGACTCGCGCCCCACCTATCAGTTCAACGTGGGCGACAGCGGCCAGTTCGGCGCTTTCCTCGACAATACCTACAATTGGGTCGCCAATGAAAAAACCCGCGGCTCGGCCGAGTTCGACGTGCGCCAAAAGCGCGGTTACGCCGGTGGCGTCAACGTCCAGTACTATCCCTCCGTCAACAGTGACATGCTCCTGAAAACCTACGTCGCCCAGGATAACCTTTACTCGATGACCAATCCCAAGGTCCCCAACGCCGTTTCCCGCGGTGACCTCACCAATCCCTACACCTACGACGGGGTTCCGTACGACACTCGTTATCGCGTCGCTTATCAACATCATCTCCAGTTCGGCAGCGATTTTTCCTCCATCGCCGACTTGAACTTCTGGAGCGATCCCTGGGTCACGCGCGACTTTTTTCCGGGTGAATACCAGCAGGAAAATCAGCCCCCCAACGTCATCACGCTCGACCAGTACAACCCCAACTTCACCGTCGGTCTCCTCGTCGCCCCGCAAGTCAATCCCTTCTTCCAGTCCACCGAGCGCCTGCCCCAGCTGGAAGGCGACGTGAAACAGCAGAAGATTTTCGGCACCGGCATCGAGTGGACCAGCCAGAACAGCGTCGACAATCTCGAGATGCGTTATGCCGACCTCAAGTATTTCCAGAATCCCCAAGCCTATATTTACAATTCCTTCCCCAATAACGCGCCGCAGCCTCCCACCGCTTACACCTACTACCATCCCAATGCGAGTTACGGATACAACCTTACCCAGCAAAACGATTACAACGCTTATCGCTACGATACCTATCAGGAATTCGCCTACCCCAAGCAGTATTTTAATTTTCTCTCGCTCACACCCCGCGTCGGTGGTCGCCTGACCCAATATTCCGACAACAATCAGGACATCAACGACACCGTCAACAACAACGGTCAGGCCAGCGACATGATCCACAATCCCGTGACCCGGTTCGCGGGTGATATCGGCCTCAAGGGCGATTTCAAAATCTCCCGCACCTGGCTCAACATTCAGAATCCGAATCTCGGTATCAACGGCATCCGCCATGTCGTCGAGCCCTTCTTCGATGCACAGTACGCCCCTGCCCCCACGGTCACGCCCAACAATATTCGCGGCTTCGACAATCGCCTCTATTCCACCCAACTCCAGCCGATCGATTGGACCGAATACAATTCCATCGACTCCATCGATCGTCAGGCTGTGATCCGCTACGGCGTCTGGAACAAAATCCAGACCAAGCGCAATGGGGTCAACTATGACCTCTTGACCTTGCAGACCTACGCCGATGCAGACTTCGACCACAACTTCAGCGCCGCCACGCCCAACTCCACACTGAGTAATTTGTTCAACAAGCTCACCTTCTACCCAACTCCGGAATTGCAGATCACGTCCCAGAGCTCGCTCAACATCAGCGGCAACAGCTACAACCAGATCGACAACTCCGTCCAGTGGCAGCCCGATCCGTCGCTGAAACTTACCGCAGGCTACCACTACATCAATCACAGTTCCGTCTTCGCCGACAGCAACACCGTCAGCATGGATATCTTCTATCGCATGAACGAACACTGGCAGATGGAAGCACAGGAACAGTTCGAGGCCACCACCGGCCGCCTCCAGCTCCAGCAATATACGGTCTACCGCGACTTGGATTCCTGGCTCCTCGCCCTCAGCTATTCCGAGAGCGAAATCAACAACGTCAATAACCAGACCATTTTCTTCACCCTGACGCTCAAGGCCTTCCCTCAGTTCGAACTCCACACCCCTCGCCTCTAAAAAAGGTAGGGACGCGAGTCCCATCGCGTCCCCAATTGCCTTCCTTGTAGCGGCGGTCTATGACCGCCGTGCCTTTCCTTCCGTGGTAGCCGCCGCACGCTGGGCGGCGGTGCTTTCCTCGGAGGTAGCCGCCGCTGTACCTAGCGGCGCACAATCCTGTAGGGGTTGAATCCCCGCTTGAATTTAGCTGATAAGACCTCAGGTTCCGGTCTTGCCGTCCGTCACAGTCATGGCACAATAAACGTCCCTTTATGAATCTCGCCATTGTTGGATCAGGTTATGTCGGACTGGTGACGGGGGCCTGCTTTGCAGAAGTCGGCCACACCGTCATCTGTGTCGATAACGACCTGAAGAAAGTACATTCCCTGCAGGACGGCCAAATCCCGATTTACGAGCCCGGCCTGGAAGAGCTGGTCAAAAAGAACGTCGCCGCCGGACGCCTCTCCTTCACCAATTCCATCGCCGATGCCGTGGCCGCCTCCAAGGTCATCTTCATCGCCGTCCCCACACCTCCCCAGCCCGATGGCAGCGTCGATCTCAGCTTCGTCGAGGGCGTCGCGCGCGAAGTCGCTGTTCACATCAAGGAATATCGCATCATCGTCGATAAAAGCACCGTCCCGGTCAAAACCGGCGAGAAGGTCGCCCAGACCATCAGCCGTTACAACCCGAGCGCCGATATCGATGTCGTCAGCAATCCCGAGTTCCTCCGCGAAGGTTCCGCGGTCGAGGACCTAATGAAGCCCGACCGTATTGTCGTCGGCGTCTCCTCGGATCGCGCCACCGGCCCGATGAAGGAAATTTACGAACCCTTCAAGGCCCCGATCATGATCACGGACCTGAACTCCGCCGAACTGATCAAGCACGCCGCCAACAGCTTCCTCGCCCTCAAAATCTCCTACATCAATGCTGTCGCCGCCATTTGCGAGGCCTCTGGTGCCAATATCGAGCGCGTCGCCGACGGCATGGGTGCCGACAAGCGAATCGGTCGCGCCTTCCTCAACGCCGGCATCGGTTATGGTGGCTCCTGCTTCCCCAAGGATATCTCCGCCTTCATCCGCATCTCTCGCGAACTTGGCTATCAATTTCACCTGCTCGAGGAAGTCGAACGCATCAACGCCGACCAGAAGGAACGTTTCCTCAAGAAAGTCCGCGAAGCCCTCTGGGTTCTCCGTCACAAGAAAATCGGCGTGCTCGGCCTCGCCTTCAAGGGCAACACCGATGACGTCCGCAGCAGCGTCGCCATTTCCATCGTCCAGCAACTCATCGCCGAAGGCGCCGAAGTCCGCGCCTACGACCCCAAGGCAATGGACAAGGCTACAACGCTCGTCCCCGGCTGCAAAATGGTCGAGAAAGCCGACGATGTCGCCGAAGGCGCCGATGCTCTCCTCCTCCTCACCGAATGGACCGAATTCAAGACTCTCCCCTGGCAGGCCATGAAAAAGAAAATGCTCAGTCCTCTTCTCTTCGATGGCCGCAATCTCCTCGACCCGGAACAAATCCGCGCGCTCGGGTTCACCTACACCAGCATCGGTCGCTAGTCATCATGTGCTCTTGAATGCAATCAGTCTGATCGTGCCTTCCTGCCTTTTCCCACAATCCTGTAAATCTTGTTAATCCTGTCAAAAAACCTTCCTCAATTCCGTTAATTCCATCAAAAAATTTCCCTGCTTATGAATACTATCTTGGTCGGCGCCCAATGGGGCGATGAAGGAAAAGGCAAAATCATCGACGTCCTCACCGAGGAAGCCGATATCGTCGTCCGCTCCCAGGGCGGCAACAACGCCGGTCACACCGTCGAAATCGGCAAGGACAAATTCGTCCTCCACCTCATTCCCTCCGGCATTCTCCGCGCGGGTAAAAAGTGCGTCATCGCCAACGGCGTCGTCATCGACCCCATCTCTCTTGTCAACGAAATCGAAGGCATCGAGAAACGCGGTATCAAAACCAAGGGACGCCTCCTCGTCAGCGAAACCGCCCACCTCGTCCTTCCCTATCACCGCCTGCTCGATGAAGCCCGTGAACTCCGCAAGGGTAAGAACAAGATCGGTACCACCAAGCGCGGCATCGGACCCGCCTACGGCGACAAAGCCGCCCGCACCGGACTCCGCCTCATCGATCTCATGCAGCCGAAAGTTTTCTCCGCGAAGCTGAAGGCCCGCATCGATGAGAACAACGCGATCCTCAAGTCATTCGGCGCAAAACCTCTTTCCTTCAAGGCAGTTGAAAAATCCTATCTGGAAGCCGGCAAGAAACTCCGCCCCTACGTCACCAACACCGTCATCTGGCTCCACACTCAGTTGAAGGCGCAGAAGACCACTCTCTTCGAGGGCGCACAAGGCACCTTCCTCGACATCGACTTCGGCACCTATCCCTTCGTCACCTCCTCCAACACCACGGCCGGTGGCTCCTGCACCGGCTCCGGCATTCCTCCTCACCGCATGGATCGCGTCGTCGGCGTGATGAAGGCCTACACCACTCGCGTTGGCGAAGGCCCCCTCCCCTCCGAGAGCAAGGAAATCTCCGACATGCTCCATGGCATGGGCCGCGAATTCGGCGCCACCACCGGCCGCGCCCGCCGTTGCGGTTGGTTCGACGCCGTCGCCACCCGCTACGCGCAGATGGTCAATGGCATCGATGAACTCGCCATCACGAATCTCGACGGGCTCGATACGCTCAAGGAACTCAAGATTTGCGTCGCCTACACCTGCAAAGGCAAAAAGCTCCAGTACCCCCCGAACGACGCCGCCGATCTCGCCCTCTGCAAGCCCGTCTACCGCAAGTTCGCTGGCTGGCAAAAACCCACCGGCGACATCCGCCACTTCAAGAAACTCCCCATAGCCGCCCAAAAATATCTCACCGCCCTCGCCGATCTGACCGGAGCCCGCCTCCGCATCGTCTCCGTCGGCGCCCAACGCGATGAGACTTTTAAGGTATAGGTAGCCGTCGCACTCCGTGCGACGGTCAGTAAATTAATTTAAACATGAGCCCCCCAACCGCCTACAAGTTCGGGAAGATTCCGCGCCACGTCGCCATCATCATGGATGGCAACGGACGCTGGGCCAAAGCCAAGAACATGATGCGCGTTCAGGGACATCGCGCCGGGGCCGAGTCGGTCCGCGACGTCATCAAGGCCGCGGGTGAGTTCGGCGTCAAATACCTCACCCTCTACGCCTTCTCCGTTGAGAACTGGAAACGTCCCAAGAGCGAGATCAACACCCTCATGGGCCTGCTCGAAACCTTCCTCCGCGACGAACTTCCCGAGCTGATTAAAAACAACATCCGCCTCCAGGCCATCGGCCGCCTCTCCGACCTCCCCGAGGCCGTCCGCGACCAGTTGCACCAGTGCATCCAGGCCACACGCCAGAACACCGGCCTCGTCCTCATTCTCGCACTCAGCTACAGCGGACGCGTCGAGATCATTGAGGCTGTCCACTCCATCATCCGCGAAATCAAGCTCGGCCACCTCGACAGCGCCCAGATCGACGAGCAGGTCTTCAATCACCATCTCTACACCCGCTACTACCCGGACCCCGATCTCCTCATCCGCACCAGCGGCGAAATGCGCCTCAGCAACTTCCTCCTCTGGCAGCTCTCCTACACCGAGATCTACATCACCTCCACGCTCTGGCCCGACTTCCGCCGCCAGCACTTCGCCGAGGCCCTCATCGACTACGGCAACCGCCAGCGCCGCTTCGGCTCAGTCTGATTTCCACTCGCCGATGACTATCCCTTCCAGTTCCCGGGGGTATGCCAGGTAATTATCGGCTTCCTTCAAATCCTGAATGAGATAATTGACTTCCGAGAGCCACGCGATTTTCTGCAGATCAAAACATTCGACCAGGATTAAGGGCCGTATCTCATTCAGGAGACGCCGGGCACCCCGCAGCACGCGATCTTCCGCCCCCTCCACATCAATCTTGATCAAAACTTTTTGACCGGAGAGCTTGTCGGCAAAGGAATCCAGCGTAACGCAGGAGACATCGCGCGTCTCCCTCATGCCATACGCAGGATGAAGAGAGGACGTATTCGACGAATCGTTGCCCAGCGATCCAGTCGTTCCACTTACTCCATCCACCAGAAAGGGTATGGTGCCGCTTATGTCCGAAACTGCTGCCTCATGGAGAACCACCTGACTCAGCCCGTTGCGGGAAATTGTTTTGCTCAACAACTGAGCATTCTTTTCATCCGGCTCAAACATCCATATTTCAATCTGATGGGTCAGATTAATTGCCCGCCACGAGTAAATCCCGATATTAGCGCCAACATCCAAAAAAAACGTCGGCTTAAATCCGGTGATTATCCGTTCAAAATAACGCCCCGTCGTCTGCTCGATGTCATCGGACGAAACCAGATAACTCAAGTCTCGCAGCCAGAACAACGCCGTCTCAATTTTGCCAATCCTCTTGAAAACAGGAAAATCGATTTTCGCCTGTAAACGCCGAAACCATGACCTTTGACGCAAACGCCAGAGCGGATGAAAGTGATTACGGATGTATGAAATCAAGGCACAAACCTCATGCGGAAAACATTGGATACCTAGGAGCGAAAGTTAGCGTTAACAACTTCGCACCATTTATGCCATCTTATTACCGTCGATTCCCTTCCATGAATACAATCCCCTCTCATAAGGAAATCTCCTCCGCCCTCCAGCCTTTTATCGACAAAAATCTCATCGCAGGCGCCGTAACCCTTATTGCGAATAAAGACACCATCCTGAGCCTCGACGCCGTCGGCTACTCGGACTTGGCCAACAAAAAGCCCATGGCCACCGATAGCGTCTTCTGGATCGCCTCCATGACCAAGCCCATGACCTGCGCCGCTCTCATGATGCTCGTCGATGAAGACAAAGTGAACGTCAACGATCCCGTTGAAAAATATCTCCCCGAGTTCAAGGGCCAGATGGTCATCGTGGAAAAGGACGACGACCATGTCCTTCTCAAGAAGCCGCACCATCCCATTCTCGTCCGCGAAATCCTCAGCCATACCAGCGGCCTTCCGTTCAGCACACCGGTCGAAGCGCCCTTGTTCGACATGCTTCCCTTGCACCAAATGACCCGCAGTTACGGTTCCACTCCACTACTTTCAGAGCCCGGCACCCAATACAACTATTCCAACGCCGGCACCAACACCGCCGGTCGCATCATCGAGGTCGTCAGCGGCATCTCCTACGAAGACTTCATGGACCAGCGCCTCCTCCATCCCCTCGGCATGACCCAAACCACATTCTGGCCCAGCAAGGATCAAGTCACGCGCCTCGCCAGGGTCTATCGTCCCTCCGACGACAAAAAGGGATTAACCGAACTTCCCGTGCCCCAACTCACCTATGAACTCGACGACCGCAGACGCCGCCCGATGCCCGCCGGCGGACTCTTCTCCATCGCCAGTGACGTCGTCAAATTCTGCCAGATGCTGCTCAATGGCGGCACCTTCGACAATCGCCGTTATCTCTCCGAAGCCTCAGTCAGGGAAATGACGAAAAAGCAAACCGCTTCCTCGATCGAAAAAAGCTACGGCTTCGGCCTCGATACCTCCAACAACACCTTCGGCCACGGCGGCGCGCTCAAGACCTACATGACCGCCGACACCAAAAGCGGCATGATCACCGTCTTCCTCATCCACCACAACTGGGACTGGCCCAACGAAGAAGGCAAAGCCATCTCCCCCGCCTTCCATCAGGCCGCCGAAAAAGTGTTTGCTACCGCCGTCTAAGATATCTTTAAAAAAATCCGTCATCCTGAGCAGAGGCGAACCCGCGACTCCCTTTCCTCCCAAGACGCCCTAGAGCCGCCGTCGAAGGACCTAGCCCCTCCCCTTCCACGATAACAGCAGCACCAGCAACCTTCTTTTCTCGAAACAAGTCGC
>Ga0068858_100004571_pt1 | contig 13551 bp, 13 predicted proteins | sample KBSSwiS12_FD_66589 | JGI IMG/M metagenome (GOLD analysis project Ga0068858, IMG submission 66589) | Switchgrass rhizosphere microbial communities from Kellogg Biological Station, Michigan, USA - KBS Switchgrass S1-2 | ecosystem: Host-associated > Plants > Roots > Rhizosphere > Soil ... | reverse complement strand
GGAACCTTGAGCCAACTGTTTCGTGACATTGCCGGACACAGGGCGGGCACGCTGACCAAGGTGGGATTGCGTACATTTGTCGATCCCCGCCAGCAGGGTGGCAAGATCAACGACGGCACCACCGACGAACTGGTGCGCGTCATGCAGATCGATGACGAGGAATGGCTTTTCTACAAAGCCTTTCCCATCTCGGTGGCGTTGCTGCGTGGCACCACCGCCGACCTGGGCGGCAACATCACCATGGAACGCGAGGCGCTAACGCTGGACAATCTCGCGCTGGCGATGGCCGCGAAGAACTCCAATGGTTTCGTCATTGTGCAGGTTGAACGCGTCTGCGCTCACGGCATGCTCAATCCGCGCCAGGTGCAGATTCCTGGGGTGCTTGTCGATTGCGTGGTGCTGGCCCAGCCGGAAAATCACACGCAGACGTACGCGACCGTCTACAACCCCGCCTTCTCGGGCGAACTCAAGGTGCCGCTGGACATGCTCGGCCTCATGCCACTCGACGAGCGCAAGATCATCGCTCGACGCTGCGCCTTCGAGCTACCGATGGGCGGCGTCGTCAACCTCGGTATCGGCATGCCCGAGGGTGTCGCCCAGGTCGCTAACGAGGAGAAGGTACTTAACTACGTGACCCTAACCGCCGAGCCGGGCGTGATCGGCGGCCTGCCGCAAAGCGGCTTGGATTTCGGCGCCGCGGTCAACACGGATGCCGTGATCCATCAGAACCAGCAATTCGACTTCTACGATGGTGGCGGCCTCGACATGGCATGTCTCGGCATGGCACAGGTGGACGCCGACGGCCACGTCAACGTGAGCCGGTTCGGTGCGCGGCTGGCCGGTGCCGGCGGTTTCATCAACATCAGCCAGAGTTCCCGTCGCGTTCTCTTCGCGGGAACATTCACCACCGGAGGTCTCGAAGTCAGGGTGGAAAACGGCGAACTCAGAATCCTGCGCGAAGGCAAGTCCAAGAAGTTCATCCAGCAGGTCGAACAGATCACCTTCAATGGTGCCTATGCGGCCGAGTCAGGACAGCCGGTGCTCTATGTGACAGAGCGTTGCGTGTTCCGTCGCGGACGCGACGGCATGGAGTTGATCGAAGTAGCGCCGGGAATCGATGTCAACCGGGACATACTCGGGCAGATGGAATTCACGCCCATCGTGCGCAACCCCGGCATGATGGACCCGCGTATCTTTCGCGACCAGCCGATGGAGTTGGAAGAAACCCTGCTGGGGATCGGCATCGCCGAACGTGTCAGCTATGACGCTAAGCGCAACATCCTGTTTCTCAATCTCGAAGGGTTGCACGTGCGCAACCGCGACGATGTTGACCGCGTGCGACGGGTCGTCGAAGAACGCTGTCAGACCATCGGCAAGAAGGTCGCGTTGGTGGTGAACTACGACAACTTCCTGATCGATGCAGCGGTGTCCGACACCTACGCCGCGATGGTGCGGTACATGGAGACGCATTACTACACCACTGCATCGCGCTACACGACAAGTGCATTTCTCAGGCTCAAGCTCGGCGAGGCGCTGGCGCGCCGGCGTGTGGCGCCCCACATATTCGAGACTGCGGACGAGGCTCACGCCTTTGTGTCTGCGACGGATGCCAAGAACGAGTCTGGCCATGCCGCTTGACCCGCAAGTGCAGGCGGTGCTGGACAAGATCCGCGAGGCGGGCAATCCAGAATATTGGCAGATGACACCGCAGCAGGCGCGCGATTGGCACAATCGCAAGGCCGGGATTCTCGACGTAAAGCCCGAACCGGTGTTCCAGATCGGCGACCGTTCCATTCCTGGCCCCGCGGGCGCAATCCCGGTCCGGACCTTTGTTCCACGCCAGGCATCGGAGCCCCTTCCGGTACTGGTGTGGCTGCACGGCGGCGGTCACGTCGTGGGCAGTCTCGACAGCTACGACGCGCTCTGCCGCCAGTTGGCCTTGCAAGGCGACTGTCTGGTGGTCTCGGTCGCCTATCGGCTCGCACCGGAGCACAAGTTTCCGGCAGGAGTCGAGGATAGTTTTGCAGCGCTGAAGTGGGTGGCCGAGCATACGGCAGAGATTGGCGGAGATTCCCAGCGGCTCGCCATTGGCGGCGACAGCGCCGGCGGCAACCTCGCCGCCGTGTGCGCGATTCTCGCCCGGGATGCCGGCTCGCCAAGTCTGACCATGCAAGTGCTGGTCTATCCCAGGACGGCGCCGGACGAGGAATTTCCATCGCACCATGAATTTGCCGAAGGCCATTTGCTGACGCGCAAGACGATCCTTTGGTTCCACCGGCACTACCGTTCGAGCGACGCGAATATGCAAGACTTCCGCTACGCGCCCCTCGTCTGCAAGGACTTATCGCGACTGCCACCGGCGCTGATCATTGTCGGAGAATGCGACCCGCTCCACGATGACGGCGTTGCCTATGCCCAGAGGCTTCAGCGCGAGGGTAATACTGTGGAATTGACCGACTATCCCGGCATGATCCACCCGTTCCTTTCGATGGGGGGTGCCGTGGACGCCGGTCGACGCGCGGTGACGCAAGTTGCCGACGTACTTAAGCGGGGATTCATCGGCCGCTGAGCGCGGCATGAGGAGGCAGGGAGTGAAGCATCTCGCTCGCTGGCGCGAATCCCTGTTGGGCAAAGCACTCGATCCGTTTAGCGGCGAGGCGCGCAAGCACGTTGCGCTGGTGGCCTTTCTTGCCTGGGTCGGGCTCGGTGCCGACGGCCTGTCATCCGCCTGCTATGGCCCCGAGGAGGCGTTTCTCGCACTCGGCCCGCATACGCCGCTCAGCCTCTACCTTGCGGCAATGACGGCGGTCACCGTGTTCGTCATCGCCGTCGCGTACAACCAGGTCATTGAGTTGTTTCCGAACGGTGGCGGAGGTTACAAGGTGGCCTCCAGCCTGCTTGGATCGCACGCGGGCCTCGTGTCGGGCAGCGCGTTGATCGTCGATTACATACTCACCGTCTCCATCTCGGTGTCGAGCGGCGTCGATGCGCTGTTTTCCCTCCTTCCGGTGGCGTTCAGCAGCGCTAAGCTCGGCATCGAAGTGCTACTGACGCTATTGCTCTTGTATTTGAATCTTCGTGGCATGAAGGAATCGATCCGCTTTCTGCTCCCGATCTTCATTGGCTTCGTCCTGACGCACACCGTCTTGATCGTGTATGGCGTGTTCACGCACGGCGATCGCCTCCCGGGAATGGTCGCCGACACCGTCTCCCAGACGCGGCAGATGGGTGGCGACCTGGGGTGGGTCGCCGTCGCGGCGCTGCTGTTGCGCGCCTATTCGTTGGGCGGCGGTACTTACACCGGCATCGAGGCGGTGTCGAACAACGTGCAATCACTTGCCGAACCCCGGGTTCGCACCGGCAAGTGGACGATGTTTTACATGGCGCTTTCGCTGGCTTTCACCGCCGCCGGCATCATCATTCTGTACCTTCTGTGGGACGCCCAACATGTCGACGGACGGACACTGAACGCGGTGACCTTCGAAGCCATCATTGCCAGTTTCGGCTGGGAAACCGGATGGCTCAACGCCGGCACGCTAATCGTCATCCTGGCCTTCGAGGCGGGATTGCTTCTGGTCGCGGCCAACACCGGCTTTCTCGGTGGCCCCGCGGTACTTGCCAACATGGCCGTCGACTCGTGGATGCCGCATCAGTTCCGTAATCTTTCGAGTCGACTGGTCACGCAGAACGGCGTCATCCTGATGGCGATTGCCGCCATCGCAGTGCTGCTGATCACCGGAGGGAACGTGTCGGTGCTGGTCGTGCTGTACAGCATCAACGTGTTCCTGACTTTTTCCCTCTCGCTCGCAGGCCTTGTCCGTTACTGGGCCGGCCACCGACAGGACGTCCGCTGGAAACTGCGTCTCGCCCTCTCCGTCGCCGGCTTCGCCGTGTGCGCGGGAATCCTGGCCGTCACGACCGTCGAGAAATTCACTGAAGGCGGATGGATCACGTTGATCATCACAGGTCTGGTCATCGCGACGGGCTTGGCGATCCGCCGCCACTACGACTCGGTAGCCGCCGGTGTGAGCCGTGCCGATGAGCTCTACGTTGCGCCTGCCGGCCATTTCGCCGCGCGCCCGCGACTTGATCCCGCCCGCGCGACGGCGGCATTCATCATCGGCCGCAATCGCAGCGGCCTGATTCACGCCTCGCGCACGGTCCTGGGAACATGGCCCGGCTTCTACAAGAATTTCCTGGTAGTCAGCGCCCAGCCGGTCGATGTGCGCAGTTATGGCGGTGACCGAACATGCGACGCGCTACGGACCGAGCGGCTGAAGGACATGGAGTTCTACATGGAACTCGCGCGGCAGCACGGCATCGCCTCGAAGTACTACCTTGGATTCGGCGTCGATGGCGTCGAAGAGATGATCAAGCTGTGTCGCGAAGCCCATGCGGAATTTCCCAGTGTAGAGTTCTTCGCCTCAAAGCTCGTGTTCGAGAATGAGACGTGGATCACCCGGCTGCTGCATAACCAGATCGTCTACGCGATCCAGCGCAGGCTGCAACTCGAAGGCATGGCAATGGTCATCCTGCCGATGCGGGCCCCGGCTACCAAGTGACTTCGAAAGCAGCACGGGAGAGACCCCCGTAAGTTCGCCAGACGTCCACCTACCGGGATCACCGGTTGCGTTCAGCCCGCGAGTCCCAAGTTACGTAGAGCTAGCTCTTCTTCCGCGGATTCGGCGGCGCGTTCCATTCGTGTCGGGCAAAGCATGCGCCTGGCGTGTGTCTCGAGTTCTCGTCCGGCGATTTATTGTCCATTGGTGCTCGTTGGTGGTGTGCTCCATCCTTTGTGGGGACCGTACCCTTTGCTGCGGCCTTTATCATCCCTAATGAATATACTAATAATAGGAGTTTTTACTTAAGTACACGTCCCGTCTACTTTGTGATAGTTTTTTTGCCCAAATGGACACTACTGACATCCCCTGTCTCCCAATGTCGTCTCCTGTCACGGCGACGCCCTTCCCAACCGGCTTGACGACCGCGAAGAAGGTCCACGGTACAGACCGCGCTAGGTCGCTAATCAAGGGCACGCTCGCCGCGCCTCACGACTTGATGTCGATGGCGCCCCACTCCGCGGCTTCACTGGTGCGGCCATCGGTCCGCGGCACGATTCTCAGGCGCCCGACCGGACTCAAGCCGAGCTCGCCATGTAGCGCACGCAATTGATCGATCAGACGCCGTTCCTGCCGTGCGTAGGGCGCCGTGACCGACGTTCCACGCGCTGTCGTAGTGACTGCACCATGTGCGACGATTTGCGCGTGCGCGTCCTCGATCTGCATAATGATCCGCGCAATTTGCACCAGCAGCATCGCGTCGATTTGCCGATGCACGGTGTCGAGGATGCGGTTTGCTGATACCAACGGAAAGTGGCTAGTTCGCGCCGCGCCAGCACGACGCCCGGCGGCGGTCCGGTCAGTGCTGCGGGCGGAGTGACGCGGCCCTCGTCGCGCATTCGATCCGGGCGCGCGGTACCGCCGAGCAGTTTCAGTACCGTGCTTGTGCGCAGATTCGCCATCGCAGCGATCCTATCCCAATACGGCTGTAACTTGAATTTCTCCGAAGTGGAATTGGTTCAAACGTCTGCGAAACTAAAAGCCTAGTCCGGTGGTTGGCGTCGGACGGGGGTGTGCAATAGCATCCCCCCGGGTCCATCGCCAGGATTCTCGCGACGGCGGCGCGCCTGGTGCATCCGCGCGCGCGCAGCGATTGGCAAGCTACCCTGACTCTCCCGGTCGATTTAAATCGCTCTCAGGCCTTCTTACGCGGCCGGGTTCCCGCGGCGTGCGGGTAAATGGGTTCGATTCCAGAAAGCGGAATCGAACCGAGATACGTCTACGGCACTGCAAGCCGTGCGTAGCGGGCGGACCTTCCGTTCACAGCGCATTCACACACGAGAGCCAAAACAGGCCGAATTGCGCCATATTTCGCCGTAACGTACCATTGCGGTGCCATTCGACGGAGTACTACGGATTGCGGTAGTGCTGGAAACTGCAAAGCCGTGGACGCCGGTTCGATTCCGACCCCCGCCTCCATTAGATCAATGACGTATGAATTGATCTGCGGGTGTGGCGAGTGACGTTCCCAGGGTGTTCATACCATGGCGACGATCCGCAAACTACCCTCAGGAAAGTACAACGTACAGGTTCGGGGCGACGGTCATCCGCCCGCCTCCGCTTCCTTCCCGACGGCGATGAAGTTAAGGCATGGGCGCGCAAGATCGAGGGCGACATCGATCACGGCGGGCACTTCGGGATGTCGCGCATCCGCACGCTCGCCGACGCGATCGATCGGTTTCAGAAATCCGCGACCAGCATCAAAACCGCCGACGATCGGGATCGCCATCTGGAATGGTGGCGCGCGAACTTTGGAGCGCTCCGGGTAATTCGATTCGACGAAGACGTCATCGCGGATGGGCGCAATCGCCTGATGACACAAAGCATCGAGCGACGCGCCAAGCGACCGCCTCGTCATCGCGCACCGCAAACGGTGCGGCACTACATGATGTCGTTGTCCGCGTGCTTGGACTACGTTCGACGCATTCGTTGGATCGAGCGCAATCTGATGGGCGATGCTGACGTCCCGCCGCAAGAGACCCGAGCCCGGCACGTCGGAATGGGTTGAATACTGGGCGGCCACCATCGCCAATGCGCAGAAGCAGACGACGGTGGACATCGAGGGCAAGCAATACGCCCGCATCCGGTACGGGGCCGACTATCCCGACGGGAAGGATCAATGCCGCGACTGCGGCGTCGAGCATGGTCAGGTCCATGTTCCCGGCTGCTGCGTCGAGGTCTGCCCGGGATGCAAGGGTCAGGCGTTCGCGTGCGACTGCCGCGACGAATCGGCGGTGCTTCACTGATGGCTTCGCGCCTCACGACGCTGCGACCGCGCGTGCAGGCGCTCGAGAAACAGACAGCACTGCGTCGCCCGAAGACGTCGGCGGCGAGTGCCTATACCTACCAGTGGCAGCAAGCCCGTCTCCGATTCCTTCGCGTGAATCCGTGTTGAGTCATGTGCGAGCGCGACGGACGCGTTCAAGGGGCGAGCGTCGTCGACCACCGCATCCCGCACAAAGGCGATCCGGTGTTGTTCTGGGATGAGTCCAACTGGCAAAGTTTGTGCAAGTCGCACCACGACAGCCAGAAGCAACGCGAAGAGAAGCGCGGCCGCCGCATCACCGGCTACGACATTCACGGGAATCCACTGGATCCGGCGCATCCGTGGAATCGACCCTTCCCGTGACTGATCGCGCCTGCGAGTTCTTGCTGGCTGCGGCCGCCGAGTCCGGCGCGCTGCAGGTCTTCGCGCTGTGGTACGAGCTCGCAGAGCATGCAGGCAACGCCGAGTTCACGGGGACCGACGCCGTACGCGATGCACTGACACCACAAAACAAGCGCCTGCGGGATGCAATCGAGGCCGCGTGCGGGAATTTAGACCCTCGCAAACTCGGCAAGCTTCTCGACGAAGCCACCGGCGATGGACGAACGTGAAGCGTTCCTGACGACACTGTTTCTTCGCAGGTACGTCACATAACTGCGCACGGCGCCGACGCTTCTCGCAGATGCAGCAAGATCGCGGCCAGCCCTTAGCGCAATCCTCCTTAAAGGCGCCTGAGCGGCGCTTGTGCATGTCCTCGTTGCGAGCACATATGTGGCAGCACTCGGCAACGTTCGGACGCCGGCGCGCCCCGTGCGAAGCTACGGCAGCGGGCGCGCCTATCGCGCGCGGAGGGGGCCGACGCGCTCAAGAAAGTCTGCGCGCCGCTCGCGGTAGTGGGCTTTTTGGGCGCGCGAGCGTGCTTCGCGCCATGCGCTGCCAGCGCGCGATCAGAATGCGCGCCAGCGTTTTCGCGGGCACCCGGCGTTGACGAATGTGCATGCCAAGCCTGGTCAAAACGATCAGTTCAGCCTGCGCGGTCTCGCGAATCCGATTCCCGCGAGCCCGATGCCGAGCAGCGCGAACGTGGCGGGTTCGGGTAGTTCGGACAGTGGAAGGCTGGCGGCGAAGAAGTTTCCGTCGTCATTCGCGACTGACAGTTGTGCGAGCGTCGCGTTGGTGACGGTGAAATGAAGATCATTGATAAAGAGATTTGATGCGGCATCGCAGTCAGATGGAACAGTACATTCGACCAAGGCGGTGAAAGTCCCGGCGCTGGTTACGACACCAGGCAGATTTGTGAATCCCGATAGGCCCCCGGGGATGTTTACGATGCTTCCGTTCAGCGTGGCGACGATATTAGTTATGGTAGATCCGGGCAAGCTGTCGTTGAAAAAAACGAGTGCTTCATCCCCGTCTGCCGTTTCCTGGAAGAAGAACCCGGCGTTCAGCACCACATCAAAATTGACGGAAGTCCCGGATTGCGTCAGCGTCACAGTCCCAAATTGTGCCCGGGCAGGGCTTGCGGTAGCTATCAGGGCCACCCCTAATATGGCCACAGTGAATGCTATCCACGCCCGGCCTGCCGAGTGTCCTAACCACCTTTTGGAAATCACTTCCATGTCTGTCTCCCCCCGAACAAGTCGCCCCTAAATGCACGACATGCATTAATCGCGCCCTGAGCACTTTAGGCCTAGAGATCAGACACATACGGGGCGCGCCGTCCATCAGTTAGAGCAATTTGTAAACTTGTTCGACTAGCAAAGGAGCCGCTCGCGGCGCCGGGGCCTCATCCAGCGACCGCGGATGATTCGGGAGCCGCCGCGGCATCGCCGTCGGTCTTGATCGTCTTCGAGATCCTGGAAGCGGATGGCGAAGATGTCCGCGCGCGACCGCTGCTCGAGCGTCGCAGGGTGCGAGCGCGGGTACGTTGCTGAGCGTCACGAGATCGCCACACGCCATAACGCCGACCGCTGCGACGGCGGCCTTCAGCTCGGTCGTCGTGCAGCCGAGCTTAGCGGTCCAGTAGCGCAGCTCGTAGTCTTCGTTCACGTTAGTGCGCGCGGGGTCGGCTGGACCAGATTGCTCTTGTCGTCTGCGATGATTGCCTCCGTTGTCGGTAACCGATTCTACGCGTCGCGTGGCGGCGATTCGCGCTACTGCGGACGATGCAGGGATGAAGAGTTGGTCTATGGGTATACGACGGGGTACACGGACGTCCGCCGGACCTTCGCGCCGCCCTCGAATGCGTTCAGCGCGAGCTCGATCGGATGCTGGATGAGGGAACGCTTCAACCTCACTTTGCCCAACCGCCCGCAATCGATGCATTAGAAGCGTTTCTGACGACGCTGTTTCTTCGGAGGTACGTCACATACTGCGCGCGGCGAAAACGATACGCACAAATGCAAGGCGCCGCACGGTTACTTCGCAGAGTGACGATTACTGCCGTCTCGAACGCTTGACGAGCGCCTCTAGCGAAGCGGCAGTATCAACAAACTCTTGAGGTTCAGGGCGATTGGGGACTCCACCCCTCCCGACCTGCTTTGGAGTCTTCCCCTTGGCGGCAACCGCGCGCAATAGCTGCGCGGCGCGTTCTATCTGAGCGCAAATATTCTCGTTAAGCTTAGTCACGGATGATCTTCCCCGGGGCGCGCCATGTCGTTTAGCAAACCGCCCACGCAAAACCAGCGTCTACATAACGACTTAGCGACGAGCTTTCACTCGTGCTGCCGACAGCACAAGCATCCGAAACAAAAAACGACCCACCGAGGTAGGCCGCCGGCAATCGCCGATAATCTCAGTTCAATCTGCGTCGCCGAGCGAATCCGAGTCCAGCGATGCCTACACCGAGCAGCGCAAGCGTGGCGGGTTCGGGCACTGCGGCGGAGGTGATCGCGTAGACGCGTCCGTCATCGGAACCTACATAGACAATGCCGTTTGCGAAGTCGGGCGAGGAATCGATTGCCCCACCGGTAGGCGTCCCCAAGAGGATTTGGCCCGTGACAGCGTTTATCTCGTACAGAAAGCCGTTGTCCGCACCTACGTAGACAACCCCCTTGTCAATGACGGGTGAAGAGTCAAACTCGACGCCCTGCAGCGCCAGCGTTACCCACAGGATCTGGCCGGTCGCAGCGTCGAGAGAATAGAAACCAGTGGTGCCACCGACGTAAATGTCCCCGTTAAGAACCGTAGGCGACGAATTAAACGCAAGGCCCGCAGTCGGAAAGGTATTGGTCTTCCAAATAACGGCGCCCGTATTAGCGTCGACCGCATAGAAGCCATCACTGCCACCTACATAAATCACGCCGTTCTCGACAGTAGGTGAAGAGTCAAAGGGGCCGCCGATCAGCACCCATGTGATCTTGCCCGTCGCGGCCTCGATCGAATATAGGCCGTTGTCCGCTCCGACGTAGACCTGTCCGTTCACCACAGTAGGTGAGGAATTGTAGGCAAGGCCTGTGGTAGGGAACGTGTTGGTCTTCCAAATGACGGCGCCCGTATTAGCGTCGACCGCATAGAAGCCATCAGTGCCGCCGACATAGACCACACCGTTCACCACGGTTGGCGACGAGTTAAAGGCGGCAACCGTTGTTTTCCACAGGATCTGTCCCGTCGACGCGGCGATTGCATAAAGCCCGTTGTCCGCACCGACGTAGATTGTCCCGCTGACCAGAGTGGGCGACGAGTCGACAGCTGCGCCCGTATCCGTTTTCCACACGATCTGGCCGGTCGTAGCGTTCATCGCGTAGACGGACCCGTCGTCCGAACCAACATAAACGATTCCGTTCACCACGGTAGGTGAGGAGTCAACGGCACCGCCGGTGAGAGTTGACCACAGTACCGTGGCGGCTGCTTGGGACGATATGAACGCGGCAGACACCACCCAACACGCGAGGATGCGCAGCTGATGTGCGGCCTTCATGCGGCGCCTCTTCGAGCAGCGGAACTTGCGCATACTGCTTGACGCGTCTGCGATGTGTCCGGCTAACAGGCGAATCGTGGGCAATCCTGTTGTGAACAACTTCCGTATTCCGCTTGGCATTTGATCCCTCCCCTAATGAGTCCCGAAATGTTGCAGCAAGAAACGAGCGGACACGCAGGACCGCCGCGGAATCAAAGGCTTGGTCCGTCACGAATTATTGATCTGTAAAGCCAGCTGACATCGTGGCCCGCCCCGTGCAGCCCAACGCGAGGCGATAGGGTGGGTTTCACCGCGGCCGTTCTACACGGCCCTCGCCGACAGCCGTTGCACGCTTCGCGCGGATCGCGTCATCGTCCGACTATGCCGACCGACGAAGAAGCCGCCCTGCGCGACCGCCTGGCGAAACTCGCCGCGGAATTCCGCCACGCTGGACGCGAAGCCGTGGCTTGGCAAGATGGCGGACTGCATCATGCGCGGGCCAATGGGGTTCAATCCGCACTGACGTCATACCTTCATATTCCATAGTGTGAATGTGATCGGTTCGATTCCGACCCCCGCCTGCCCTGTACCGCTTTTCTGCGAGGATGATGGACTCGCTCGCCGAAGTCTTCGATCCCGCGATCCGCAGTGCGCTCGGTCCTCCGCATCGGCGGCGATAGCCGCGAGCTCGCGACGCAGGCCGCGGTCGCAGTTCCCGCACCAAGTTCAACACCTGCCAATCCGTGCCGCGATCGCCGCGATCACCTCGCGCGTGTTCAGTTGCGAGCACGCGTCCGGCGAGCGTAGGATGCCAACTCGCTCCTCGCGGGCATTCCTGGCGGAAAGGCGATCATCATGGCTGAAAGCGCTACCGCGGCGGTCGTCCTCGTCCATGGTGGCTTCGTGGACGGTTCTGGTTGGGAAGGTGTCTACAAGATCCTGAGGAATAACGGTTACGACGTGAGCATCGTCCAGAACCCAACGCTGTCGTTGTTCGACGATGTGGCGGCGACGAGACGGATCGTTGCCCGGCAGCAAGCGCCCGTCATCCTTGTTGGCCACTCGTACGGCGGAGTGGTGATCACCGAGGCGGGAAACGATCCCAAGGTCGCCGGCCTTGTCTACATCGCCGCCTTTGCTCCTGACGAAGGAGAATCGGTGGCCGCGCTGATCAAGGACCCACCGCCCGGTGCGCCCGTCCCGCCCATATTGCCGCCGCAGGACGGCTTTCTATTCCTCGACAGGGCAAAATTCGCCGCGTCCTTCGCGGCCGACGTCGACAAGGCGAAGGCTGAGTTCATGGCCGATTCTCAGGTTCCCTGGGGTGTGGAAGCCCTCAGCGGCTCAATCAATGTACCTGCGTGGAAAAGCAAACCTAGTTGGTACTTGATCGCAACCGACGACAGGATGATTCCTCCGCCCGCGCAACAGTTCATGTCCAAACGAGCGCGCTCGACGGTGGTCGAGGTCAAGGGTAGTCATTCCGTTTACGTGTCGAACCCACAAGAGGTTGCCGCGCTTATCGAGACGGCGGCCAAAGCCGTGAAACTCGCGGCGAACTGACCTGGGCGCATTCGCTGGCGACAACAACCGCCTGCGGGATGTGTCGGCGGCGAGCACATCGAGCAGCTCCGAACGGGCCGCGGCCCATCTCGACTCTTATCCGACACGCGGGATTGGGGAGAGCCTTCCGCTCTCATCGGTCATCTGCACATTACCGTCGACAACATACCGTAGCAGTGGGCGGATGACACCAAAGGTAGTTTAAGAAAGGACCCGCCATGAAGCACAGCAGCAACCTCACTGTTGCAGTAGCCACGGCAGTGCTCGCCGTCCTGAGCGGCACGGCCGTGTACGCGCAGGACAAGTACTCACTGAAGTCGCCGAGCGGAATTGCGTTCTCGGACTTCAATGGGTACGAGGACTGGGCGGTGGTCTCTTCCGCCCGGACCGATGAAGTGCTCAAGGTGATCGTCGCCAACCCGACGATGATCAAGGCGTACAAGGCCGGCATTCCAGGCAACGGCCAGCCTTTCCCGGACGGCTCCAAAATTGTGAAGCTTCAGTGGAAGCCGAAGAAGAGCACGGAGGCGCCCTTCGTCGTCGATGTGCCAGACGTGTTCACCCAGGCTTTCGTCATCGAAAAGGACGCCAAGAGATTTCCTAACAGCGGGGGCTGGGGATACGCGCTGTTCAACTACGATGCCGCCCCCGACAAGTTCACGGCCGATCCCAGTCCCTCAGACTGCGGACATGCGTGCCATGTGGTCGTGAAGGCTAAGGACCACATCTTCCATCCCTATCAGAAGCGTTGACCGTTGGCACGGGTTCGGCTGTCGCGCTTCGGATGGTTGGACGCTGGGAAGAATCGAAACGCTGGTCCGAGGCGGGCGCATGCTAGGCCGGTGGTGGGTAAATGCGATGCACGCGGACGTCCCCGACGATCCCCTTGAGTTGCACGTTATCTGACGTGATTGGCAGATCGGTCACGATCTCCGCGGTCTCCTGTAGCGTCACGATGTCGTCGGTGACTATGATCTCCCCGGCACCCGCGAGACGCTGGACTCGGGCGGCGATGTTCACCGTCTGCCCGAAGTAATCGATCCGGTCATTGAGTGTCACAGCGAGGCATGCACCGACATGCAGACCAATCTTGATACCGATCAAATCGCCGCCGGCGTCCGCGTTGAATCGCGCAATTCGTGCCCGCATCTCCAGCGCGGCTCGCAGACCGTCGCGCGGATCGACGAAGGTGGCCATCACCGCGT
>Ga0068858_100004566_pt1 | contig 13557 bp, 23 predicted proteins | sample KBSSwiS12_FD_66589 | JGI IMG/M metagenome (GOLD analysis project Ga0068858, IMG submission 66589) | Switchgrass rhizosphere microbial communities from Kellogg Biological Station, Michigan, USA - KBS Switchgrass S1-2 | ecosystem: Host-associated > Plants > Roots > Rhizosphere > Soil ... | reverse complement strand
CTACACCCACAAGAAGCAGTCGGGTGGTTCGGGTCAGTTCGCTGAAGTGAAGGTCAAGCTCACCCCGGGTGAGCGCGGCTCGGGCTTCACCTTCATCGATTCGATCAAGGGCGGCAACGTCCCGCGGGAATATATCCCGTCGGTCGAGAAGGGCATGCGCGAGACCGCCGAGACCGGATCGCTGATCGGCTTCCCGATCATCGACTTCTCGGTCGAACTGCTCGACGGTAAATATCATGACGTCGACTCGTCGGCGCTGGCGTTCGAAATCTGCGCGCGCGGCGCGATGCGTGAAGCGGCCCAGAAGGCCGGCATCAAGCTGCTCGAGCCGATCATGAAGGTCGAGGTCGTGACGCCCGAGGATTATCTCGGCGACGTGATCGGCGATCTGAACAGCCGTCGTGGCCAGATCCAGGGCACCGACACCCGCGGCAACGCGACCGCCGTCGAGGCGATCGTGCCGCTGGCGAACATGTTCGGCTATGTGAACCAGCTCCGCTCGTTCAGCCAGGGCCGGGCGCAATACTCGATGCAGTTCTCGCATTATGACGAGGTGCCCGCCAATGTTGCCGACGAAGTGAAAGCTAAGCTGGCATAATCTGAAATCACTCGCTAAAGGGCCGCTTCCGCGCGGCTCTGCAGCGACCCCGGAATTTGAATAAGAAGAGGCGAAAATGGCAAAAGCAAAGTTTGAGCGGACGAAGCCGCATCTCAACATCGGCACCATCGGTCACGTCGACCATGGCAAGACGTCGCTGACGGCCGCGATCACCAAGGTGCTCGCCGAAACCGGCGGTGCTACCTTCACGAGCTACGACAATATCGACAAGGCTCCGGAAGAGCGCGAGCGCGGCATCACCATCTCGACCGCGCACGTCGAGTATGAGACGGTCGCGCGCCACTATGCGCACGTCGATTGCCCGGGCCACGCCGACTATGTGAAGAACATGATCACCGGTGCCGCCCAGATGGACGGCGCGATCCTGGTCGTGTCGGCGACCGACGGCCCGATGCCGCAGACCCGCGAGCACATCCTGCTCGCGCGTCAGGTTGGCGTGCCGACGATGGTCGTGTTCATGAACAAGGTCGATCTGGTCGACGATCCCGAGATCCTCGAGCTCGTCGAGCTCGAAATCCGTGAGCTGCTCTCGTCCTATGATTTCGACGGCGACAACATCCCGGTCATTCAGGGTTCGGCGGTCAAGGCGCTCGACGGCACCAATGACGAGATCGGCAAGCAGGCCGTGCTGAAGCTGATGGAAGCGGTCGACACCTATCTGCCGCAGCCCGAGCGTCCGCTCGACAAGCCGTTCATGATGCCGATCGAAGACGTGTTCTCGATCTCCGGTCGCGGCACGGTCGTCACCGGCCGCGTCGAAACCGGCATTGTGAAGGTTGGTGAGGAAGTCGAGATCGTCGGCATCCACCCGGCGGTCCGCAAGACCACGGTCACCGGCGTCGAAATGTTCCGCAAGCTGCTCGATCAGGGCCAGGCCGGCGACAACATCGGTGCGCTGATCCGCGGCGTTGGCCGTGATGAAGTCGAGCGCGGCCAGGTTCTGGCCAAGCCCGGCTCGATCACGCCGCACACCGACTTCCAGTCGGAAGTGTACGTGCTGTCGAAGGACGAGGGTGGCCGTCACACGCCGTTCTTCGCCAACTATCGTCCGCAGTTCTACTTCCGTACCACGGACGTGACCGGCACCGTCGAGCTGCCTGAGGGCACCGAGATGGTTATGCCGGGCGACAACGTGGCGCTGGGCGTGAAGCTCATCGCCCCGATCGCCATGGACGTCGGCCAGCGCTTCACCATCCGCGAGGGTGGCCGCACCGTTGGTTCGGGTATTGTCAGCGGCATCACGAAGTAATATAGACGCGCCACCGCCCGATTCCCTGTGGGAGTCGGGCGGTTGCTATTTTAGTGAACAATGGTTCGGCTGGCCTCGGTCAGCTCGCTCTTTCGCATCGGTAGGGTTATGGAAACGCAGAATATTCGGATTCGTCTGAAGGCATTCGATCATCGTGTGCTCGATCAGGCCACCGGCGACATCGCCGACACGGCGCGCCGCACCGGCGCACTTATTCGCGGTCCTATCCCACTCCCGACGCGCATCGAGAAGTTCACGGTGAACCGCGGCCCGCACATCGACAAGAAGTCGCGCGAGCAGTTCGAGGTTCGTACCTACAAGCGGATGCTGGATATCGTTCAGCCGACCCCGCAGACGGTAGACGCGCTGATGAAGCTCGATCTTGCCGCGGGTGTTGATGTTGAGATCAAGCTGGCCTAAGGGCTGCGCTCCGCAAGAGATTCGGTTCCGCGATAAGCGGGATCAAATAGGGATACCGCCGGGCTTGCCCGGGTCTGCGTCCCCCGTCACGCCTGGTTCGCCAGGCACCAGCCCGGGACGGGGCACGTTACATTTTATGGGCTGAGCACGCCCGCTTCGGGATTGTCCGGAGTGGGCCTCTGTTATGGGAGCATTGGTCATGCGCACTGGCGTGATCGCGAAAAAGATGGGGATGACCCGCTTGTTCCAGGACGATGGGCGCCATGTGCCCGTCACCGTTCTGGCGCTGGAAAATCTGCAGGTAGTGGCCGTTCGCGAGGCCGACCGTGATGGTTATACCGCCGTCCAGCTTGGTGCTGGTACCGCCAAGGCGAAGAATGTCGCCAAGCCGCAGCGCGGCCATTTCGGCAAGGCCGAAGTTGAGCCCAAGGCGAAGCTGGCCGAGTTCCGCGTGTCCGACGATGCCGTGCTCGACGTGGGCGCCGAGATTTCGGCTGACCATTATGTCGCCGGCCAGATCGTCGACATCCAGGGCGTCACCCAGGGCAAGGGTTTTGCGGGCGGCATGAAGCGCTGGGGCTTCGGCGGTCTGCGCGCCACCCATGGCGTCTCCGTCTCGCACCGTTCGCTCGGTTCGACCGGTCAGCGCCAGGATCCGGGCAAGGTCTTCAAGAACAAGAAGATGGCCGGGCAGATGGGCGACAAGAACCGCACCCAGCAGAATCTCGAAATCGTCTCGACCGATGCCGAGCGCGGCCTCATCTTCGTCAAGGGCTCGGTGCCCGGCTCGAAGGGCGGCTGGCTGCTCGTCAAGGACTCGGTCAAGGTCGCGCGTCACGCCGATGCGCCGTACCCGGCAGGCCTGAAGGCCGCCGCCAACAGCAACACCGCTCCCGCCGAGACGCCCGCTGAGGACGTCCAGGCCGTGGAAGCGACCGAAGGCCAGGAGGGCTGAACATGAAGGTCAAGATTCAGTCCTTCGACGCCAAGGCGAAAGCCGCGGAGCTCGATCTCAACGACGAGGTTTTCGGCCTCGATCCGCGCGCCGACATTCTGCACCGCGTCGTCACCTGGCAGCTCGAGAAGCGCCGCGCCACCGCGCGTGGCACTCGCGAGCGCGCCGACGTTGCCCGCACCGGCAAGAAGTTCGGTCGCCAGAAGGGCGGCGGTACGGCTCGCCACGGCGATCGCCGCGCACCGACCTTTGTTGGTGGTGGTAAGGCTCACGGCGCCCGCGTTCGTGATTTCAACCCGTCGCTGAACAAGAAGATCCGCGCACTCGGCCTGAAGATGGCGCTTTCGAGCCATGCCAAGGCAGGTTCGCTGGTCGTCATGGACAGCCTCGCGGTGAGCGAGACCAAGACCAAGACGCTGACCGCCGAATGGGCGAAGCTCGGCTTCGGCAAGACGGCTCTGGTGATCGACGGCGACATGGTCGAGACGAGCTTCGCGCTCGCCGCGGGCAACCTTCGCCAGATCAACGTGATGCCGGCCGCCGGCGCCAACGTGTACGATATCTTGAAGCATGACACGCTGGTGCTGACCCGCGCTGCTGTCGAAAAGCTGGAGGCGCGCTTCAATGGCTAAGAAGCAGAAAGCCGGTATCGACATCCGTCATTATGACGTGATCGTCGCACCGCACATCACCGAAAAGGCGACCTTGCTCTCCGAGCAGAACGCCGTGGTGTTCAAGGTCGCGAACGACGCGACCAAGCCTGAAATCAAGGCGGCCGTCGAGGCGCTGTTCGACGTCAAGGTTCTGGGGGTCAACACGATCGTCCAGAAGGGCAAGACGAAGAAGTGGAAGGGCACGCCCTACACGCGCTCCGACATGAAGAAAGCCATCGTGACCCTGGCCGACGGCCAGTCGATCGACGTGACGACGGGAGTCCAGTAACATGGCACTCAAGCATTATAACCCGACCAGCCCGGCACGACGCGGACTCATCCTCGTCGACCGCAGCGGTCTGCACAAGGGCGGCCCGATCAAGGCGCTGACCGAAGGCAAGCGCAAGACCGGTGGCCGCAACAACAAGGGCCATGTCACCTCGCGCGGCATCGCCGGCGGTCACAAGCAGCGTTACCGCCTGATCGACTTCAAGCGTCGCAAGTGGGACGTGGACGGCACGGTCGAGCGGATCGAATATGATCCCAACCGCACCGCCTTCATCGCCCTGATCAAATATCCGGACGAAGAGCTCGCCTATATCATCGCGCCGCAGCGCCTCGCCGTTGGCGACAAGGTCGTTGCCGGCAAGAAGACCGACGTGAAGCCGGGCAATGCGATGGAACTGGGCCAGATGCCGGTCGGCACGATCGTCCACAATGTCGAGATGAAGCCCGGCAAGGGCGGCCAGCTCGCCCGTTCGGCAGGCACTTATGTGCAGGTCGTCGGCCGCGACAAGGGCATGGTGATGGTTCGCCTCAATTCAGGCGAGCAGCGCTATATCCACTCGAACTGCATGGCGACCGTCGGTGCGGTGTCCAACCCTGACAACGGCAACACCAACCTCGCCAAGGCCGGCCGCAATCGCTGGCTCGGCAAGCGCCCGCTGACCCGCGGCGTCGCCAAGAACCCGGTCGACCATCCGCACGGCGGTGGTGAAGGCCGGACCTCGGGCGGCCGTCATCCGGTCACCCCATGGGGCAAGCCGACCAAGGGTGCTCGCACTCGTCACAACAAATCGACCGACAAGATGATCATCCGGTCGCGTCACGCCAAGAAGAAGGGCTAACCGCCATGGCTCGTTCAGTCTGGAAAGGTCCGTTCGTGGACCTCCATCTGCTCAAGAAGGCAGAGACCGCCCAGGAAACCAACGCGCGCGCGCCGATCAAGACCTGGTCGCGCCGCTCGACGATCCTGCCGCAGTTCGTCGGCCTGACGTTCACCGTTTATAACGGCCGCAAGTTCGTGCCCGTGTCCGTCAACGAGGACATGGTCGGGATGAAGCTCGGCGAGTTCGCGCCGACGCGCTACTTCCCCGGCCATGCCGCCGACAAGAAGGGCAAGCGCTGATGTCGAAGGCAAAATCCCCCCGCAAGGTCGGTGAGAAGGAAGCTCTCTCGGTGGGCACGCAGATTCGCGGCTCGGCCCAGAAGCTCGGTCTCGTCGCCGCGATGATCCGCAACAAGAAGGCCGGCGATGCGATGAACATCCTCGCCTTCTCGACCAAGGGCATGGCTGTCGATGCGCGCAAGGTGCTCGCCTCGGCGATCGCCAATGCCGAGAACAACCACAACCTCGATGTCGACGCGCTCGTCGTGTCGGAGGCTTCGGTCGGCAAGTCGATCGTCATGAAGCGGTTCGCCACGCGCGGCCGCGGCAAGTCGACGCGTATCCTCAAGCCGTTCAGCCGCCTGCGCATCGTCGTTCGCGAACAGCAAGAAGAAGAAGCCTAATGGGTCAGAAGAGCAATCCGATCGGGCTTCGGCTTCAGATCAACCGCACCTGGGACAGCCGCTGGTATGCGGAAGGCGCCGATTATGGCCGCCTTCTGCTCGAGGATCTCAAGATCCGCGCTTTCATCCTGAAGACGCTGCCCCAGGCGGCGATCTCCAAGGTGGTGATCGAGCGTCCGGCCAAGCTGTGCCGCGTGTCCATCTTCGCTGCGCGCCCCGGCGTGATCATCGGCAAGAAGGGCGCTGACATCGAGAAGCTGCGGCGCACGCTCGGCAAGATGACCTCTTCGGACGTCTCGCTGAACATCGTCGAGATCCGCAAGCCCGAGGTTGATTCCAAGCTCGTCGCGCAGGGCATCGCCGATCAGCTCGAGCGTCGTATCGCTTTCCGCCGCGCCATGAAGCGCGCGGTTCAGTCGGCGATGCGTCTCGGCGCAGAAGGCATCCGGATCAACTGCGGCGGCCGTCTCGGCGGCGCCGAGATCGCGCGGTCGGAATGGTACCGTGAGGGCCGGGTTCCGCTGCACACGCTGCGCGCGAACGTCGATTATGCCGAAGCGACTGCACACACCGCATACGGCGTGTGCGGCGTGAAGGTCTGGATCTTCAAGGGCGAAATCCTGGGTCACGACCCGATGGCGCAGGACCGGATCATGATGGAGGCTCAAACCTCCGGCGTGCGTCCGGCCCGCTAAGGAACCATAGCAATGCTGCAACCCAAAAAGACCAAGTTCCGCAAGCAATTCAAGGGCCGGATTTCCGGTGATGCGAAGGGTGGAACGACGCTCAACTTCGGCTCCTATGGGCTGAAGGCACTTGAGCCCGAGCGGATCACCGCGCGGCAGATCGAGGCGGCTCGCCGCGCGATCACGCGTCACATCAAGCGCCAGGGGCGTTTGTGGATCCGCATCTTCCCGGACGTGCCGGTCACGTCCAAGCCTGCCGAAGTCCGCATGGGCAAGGGCAAGGGTTCGCCCGAATATTGGGCGGCACGGGTCAAGCCCGGCCGTATCCTGTTCGAGCTGGACGGGGTTCCTGGCGACGTTGCCGCGATGGCGTTCAGCCGCGCCGCGATGAAGCTGCCGATCAAGGTGAAGGTCGTTGCCCGTCTCGGCGACACCTCGCATCTGGGAGTTGCGTAAGATGAGCAAGATCGACAACCGTCGTTCCGACCTCAAGTTGAAGAACGAGGATCAGCTCGATGAGGAGCTGGGCAATCTGAAGAAGGAGGCCTTCAACCTCCGCTTCCAGGCCGCCACCAACCAGCTCGAAAAGCCGAGCCGGGTGCGCGAGGTCCGTCGCGACATCGCTCGCATCAAGACCCTGCAAGGCCAGCGCGTGCGCTCGGCCGATGCCAAGTAAGGAAGACTGACATGCCGAAGCGCGTGCTGACCGGGGTGATCGTCTCGGACAAGACCGACAAGACGGTGGTGGTGAATGTTGAGCGCAAGGTGAAGCACGCGCTCTACGGCAAGATCATCCGTCGTACGAAGAAGTATCACGCCCATGACGAGGCGAACGAGTTCAAGCAGGGCGAAACGGTGCGGATCGAAGAGACCGCCCCGATCTCCAAGCTGAAGACCTGGAAGGTGATCGAGCGGGTCAACACCCACGCGACCCCCGAGCGGGCAACAATCGACGGCTAAGGCCGAATTTTAGGCGGGGACCGGTCGGAATCGGCCCCCATGTGAGAAGGAACCGGATCGATGATCCAGATGCAGTCCAATCTCGAGGTCGCTGACAACAGCGGCGCGAAGCGGGTGCAGTGCATCAAGGTGCTTGGCGGGTCCAAGCGCCGCACCGCAGGCGTTGGCGACATCATCGTCGTCAGCGTCAAGGAAGCCGCACCCCGTGCCCGCGTGAAGAAGGGCGACGTTCACCGCGCCGTCATCGTGCGGACCGCGAAGGACATTCGCCGTGCAGACGGCACCGTGATCCGCTTCGATTCGAATGCGGCTGTGCTGGTCAACAAGAACGAGGAGCCGATCGGCACCCGTATCTTTGGCCCGGTGGTGCGTGAGCTCCGCGGCAAGAAGCACATGAAGATCATCAGCCTGGCGCCGGAGGTTCTGTAATGGCCGCTGCGAAGATCAAAAAGGGTGACCGCGTCATCGTCCTGTCCGGCAAGGACAAGGGACGGACCGGTGAAGTGACCCAGGCCATGCCGAAGGACGGCAAGGTCATCGTGTCGGGCGTGAACATCGCGATCCGCCACACCAAGCCGAGCCAGGGCGACCCCCAGGGTGGCCTGAAGCGTTCCGAAGCGCCGCTGCATGTCTCGAAGGTCGCTCATGTGACTGCCGACGGCAAGCCGACGCGCGTCCGTTTCGAGACCGTCGACGGGAAGAAGGTCCGCGTGGCCGTCAAGACCGGGGAGAAGATCAGTGGCTGATGCTGCTTACAAGCCGCGGATGAAGGCGATCTACGAGGATCGCATCGTCAAGGCGATGACCGAGAAGTTCGGTTACAAGAATGTGATGGAGATCCCGCGTCTCGACAAGATCGTCCTGAACATGGGCGTTGGCGAAGCGACCCAGGACAAGAAGAAGGTCGAGCAGGCCGCTGGCGAGATGGAGCTGATCGCAGGTCAGAAGCCGGTCGTCACCAAGGCGAAGAAGTCGATCGCTCAGTTCAAGCTGCGCGAAGGCATGCCGATCGGTGTGAAGGTCACCCTTCGCCGTGAGCGCATGTACGAGTTCCTCGATCGCTTCATCACGATCGCGCTTCCCCGCGTTCGCGATTTCCGCGGGCTGAACCCCAAGAGCTTTGACGGTCGCGGCAACTATGCCTGCGGTCTGAAGGAGCAGCTCGTGTTCCCCGAGATCAACTATGACCGCATCGACAAGGTGCGCGGCATGGACGTGATCGTGACCACGACCGCGAAGACTGACGACGAAGCGCGCGAGCTGCTTCGCCTGTTCGGCTTCCCGTTCCCGCCCGAGGCCGAAGAGACCGGCGCCGAAAAGAAGGCAGCGTAAGAGATGGCTAAAGTCAGTTCTGTGAACAAGAACGAGCGTCGCAAGGCGTTGGTCAAGAAATACGCTCCGCAGTACGCGAAGCTGAAGGCGATGGCTGCCGACAAGAGCCTCGACGATGGCGAGCGCCTGATCGCGCGCCTGAAGATGGCGCAGATCCCCCGCAACGGGAACCCTACGCGCGTCCGCAACCGGTGCGAGATCACCGGCCGTCCGCGCGCTTATTATCGCAAGTTCCGACTCTGCCGTATTCAGCTGCGCGATCTGGCCAACAAGGGCCTCATCCCCGGCGTTACGAAGTCGAGCTGGTAAGGATCACGAGATGGCATTGACCGATCCCCTGGGTGATATGCTCACCCGCATCCGCAACGGCCAGCGCGCGCGCAAGGACTCTGTCCTGTCGCCCGCGTCCAAGCTACGGGCCCGCGTGCTCGACGTGCTTCAGCGCGAGGGCTATATCCGCGGCTACAGCGAAGAAGAGATGGGGCCTGCAAAGGGCATCCGTATCGAGCTGAAATATTTCGAGGGCCAGCCTGCTATCAAGCATGTCGCGCGCGTCTCGAAGCCCGGCCGCCGCGTCTATTCGGGAGCCACCGAGCTGCCGCGCGTGATGAACGGCCTGGGTATCACGATCGTTTCGACGCCACGTGGCGTTCTGTCCGACGCTGAAGCGCGCGAACAGAATGTCGGCGGCGAAGTGCTGGCGGAGGTATTCTGATGAGCCGCATCGGTAAAAAGCCGGTCGCGATTCCAAGCGGTGTCACCGCTTCGATCGACGGCGGCGAGCTGAGCGTGAAGGGCCCCAAGGGCGTCCTCACCCTCAAGCTGCGCGAAGAGATCAGCTACACGCTCGAGGATGGCGGCATTTCGGTGCAGCCGGCGAACGGCACCAAGCAGGCTCGCGCCTTCTGGGGCATGCAGCGGACCATGGTGCAGAACCTGGTCACCGGCGTGTCGGACGGCTTCACCAAGAAGCTGCTGATCAACGGCGTCGGCTATCGTGCTGATGCCAAGGGCAAGGTGCTGAACCTGAAGCTGGGTTACAGTCACGACGTCAATATCGACGTGCCGGAAGGTCTTGAGGTCAAGACCCCCGACAACACGACGGTCGAGATTTCGGGCTCTGACAAGCAGAAGGTCGGGCAACTGGCCGCGGAGATCCGTCGCTGGCGCAAGCCCGAGCCGTACAAGGGCAAGGGCATCAAGTACGACGGCGAGTTCATCTTCCGCAAGGAAGGGAAAAAGAAGTAATGAGCACCAAGGGTCTCTCTCTTTTCGCGAAGCGTCGCCTTCGCGTCCGCACCACGCTGCGCAACCGCGCCGCCGGCCGTCCTCGGTTGTCGATCCATCGCTCGGGCAAGCATATCTATGCCCAGGTGATCGACGACGCGCAGGGCCGGACGGTGGCTTCGGCTTCCACGCTGGAGAAGGACGTGCGCGGCACGTCCGGCGCGAACATCGAAGCAGCGGTTGCGGTCGGCAAGCGCGTCGCCGAGGCGGCGAAGCAGGCGGGTGTCACCCAGGTCGTCTTCGATCGCGGTGGCTTCCTCTATCACGGTCGGGTGAAGGCGCTGGCGGATGCCGCGCGTGAAGCCGGGTTGGAGTTTTAAGAATGGCTGACGATATCATCCCGACGGAAGCCTCGGCCGAAGGCGCGCCGCAGGACGCACCGCAGGGCCGTGGCCCGCGTGGCGGCCGTGGCCGTGGTGGCCCGGGCGGCGGCGGTCAGAACCGTGGCGGTCGTGACAATCGCGGCGGTCGTGACAATCGTCGCGGCGCGCCAGGTGGCGACGAAGGCGGCGAAGAGCTGATCGAGAAGCTGGTCCACATCAACCGCGTCTCGAAGACGGTGAAGGGCGGCAAGCGCTTCGGCTTTGCGGCACTGGTCGTTGTCGGCGACGGCAAGGGCCGGGTCGGCTTCGGTCATGGCAAGGCGCGCGAAGTGCCGGAAGCCATTTCCAAGGCGACGGCAGCCGCCAAGAAGGCAATGGTCCGCGTTCCGCTCCGCGAAGGTCGTACGCTGCATCATGACGGCAAGGGCCATTTCGGCGCTGGCCTCGTGACTGTGCGTTCGGCGCCGCAGGGCACCGGCATCATCGCGGGCGGCCCGATGCGCGCCGTGTTCGAGAGCCTGGGCGTGGCCGATGTGGTGACCAAGTCCGTCGGCACGTCGAACCCCTACAACATGATCCGTGCGACCTTCGAGGCGCTGACCGCACAGGTCAGCCCGAAGTCGGTCGCGCAGCGTCGCGGCAAGAAGATCGCCGACCTGCTCGGCCGTGGTGGCTCGCAGGCCGCCGAGGCTGACGCCGCAGCGATCGCGGAGTAAGACAGATGGCGAAGAAGAAAGAAGCCGCTGGCGGCACGATCAAGGTGACCCAGACGGGTTCGCCGATCCGCCGCGAGAAGGATCAGCGCGCGACGCTGATCGGTCTCGGCCTCAACAAGATGCACAAGACGCGTGAACTGCAGGACAGCCCCGAGGTTCGGGGCATGATCCGCAAGGTCTCGCACATGGTGTCTGTCGAGGGTTGAACGAAAACCACCCCTCCCCTTCAGGGGAGGGGCAGGGGGTGGGGGAGTAACTCGGCCGTTGGCTTGAGTCCCCCACCCCAACCCCTCCCCTGAAGGGGAGGGGCTTTAGAAAACAGCGCGACAAAAGCGAAAGCGAGTGCACGAAATGAAACTGAACGAACTCCGCGACAATCAGGGCGCGCGTAAATCCCGGATGCGGGTCGGCCGTGGTATCGGTTCCGGCAAGGGCAAGACCGGCGGCCGCGGCATCAAGGGCCAGAAGAGCCGTGAGGGCGTGTCCATCGCCGGCTTCGAAGGCGGCCAGATGCCGCTCCACATGCGGTTGCCGAAGCGCGGCTTCAACAACATCTTCGCCAAGGATTATGCCGAGGTGAATCTCGGCGCGATCCAGAAGGCGGTCGACGCCGGCAAGATCGAGGCCGGTGCGGCGCTTGATCACGCCGCGCTGAAGGCAGCTGGCCTCGCCCGTGGCGGCAAGGATGGCGTCCGCCTGCTCGGCAAGGGTGAACTCACCGCCAAGCTCAGCTTCACCGTCGCCGGCGCGTCGAAGGGTGCGATCGAGGCGGTCGAGAAGGCCGGCGGCAAGGTCGATGTGATCGCCGTCGTGCCGGCTGCCGAGAAGGCCGCTGCCAAGAAAGGCAAGGTTCGCGCCGCGAAGCTCGAGGCGCGCAAGGCCTGATTGCCATTGTTTTCGCCGATGGGCGGGGCCGATCCGGCCCCGTTCGTCGCGAAGATGCATAAAGGCCCTTAGACAAGCCCGATCGGGCCCCTATATGAGCGGCGGGGCGGTCAAACGTTTCCCGCCGCTTTTGTTTCCCCCGATCTTTTTGGGACGATCACCAATATGGCATCCGCAGCCGACTCAATGGCCTCCGGCATCAGTCTGTCGAAGTTCTCGCAGGCCACCGATCTCAAGAAGCGCCTCTGGTTCACCATTGGCGCGCTGATCGTTTTCCGGATGCTGAGCTATGTGCCGCTGCCGGGCATCGACCCGACCGCGCTGGCGCAGCTCTCCAAGGATACCACCGGCGGCGTCCTCGATTTCTTCAACACCTTTTCGGGCGGTTCGCTGAAGCGGATGAGCCTGATCGCGCTCGGTGTGATGCCCTATATCACCGCCTCGATCGTCGTGCAGCTCGCGACCTCGCTGTCGCCTACGCTCGCCGCGATCAAGAAAGAAGGCGAGAGCGGGCGCAAGCGGCTCAACCAGTACACCCGCTACGGCACGGTCGGCCTGACCGCGATCCAGGGCTATTTCATCGCCGTCGGCCTCGAGGCGCTTGGCGCCGCCAATGGTGCCCAGGCGGTGATCGATCCCGGTCTGATGTTCCGCATCGGCGCGGTGATCTCCATGGTCGGCGGCACCATGTTCCTGATGTGGGTGGGTGAACAGATCACCAGCCGCGGCATCGGCAACGGCATGTCGCTGATCATCATGGCCGGCATCGTCGCGAACCTGCCGACCACGATCTACAACATGCTCGAAAGCGCGCGGACCGGTAATGGCGGGACGAGCGGGTTCCAGACGCTGGGCATCGTCGTTGGCGTCGTCGCGATCGTGCTGTTCATCTGTTTCATGGAGCGCGCGCAGCGACGCATCCTGATCCAATATCCGAAGCGACAGACGCGGACCGGCGGCATGCAGGCCGATCGCAGCCATCTGCCGCTGAAGCTCAACACCGCCGGCGTGATCCCGCCGATCTTCGCTTCGTCGCTGCTGGTGATGCCGCTGACCATCATCCAGATGATGGGCAAGAACGTCTCCACCGATACCCGCTGGGGCGATTTCATCATCACGCTCAGCCAGTATCTCTCGCGCGGCAGCCTAGTGTATCTGATCCTCTACGGCGCCGGCATCATCTTCTTCTCCTTCTTCTACACCGCGGTTGTGTTCAATCCGGAAGAGACGGCGGACAATCTGAAGCGCTATGGCGGGTTCATCCCCGGCATCCGCCCGGGCAAGAACACCGAGACCTATTTCGATTATGTGCTGACGCGCATCACCGTCATCGGCGCCGCTTACTTGACGATCATCTGCCTGTTGCCGGAATGGCTGTCGTCGGAGCTCGCGATTCCGTTCACCCTGGGCGGCACCAGCCTGTTGATCGTCGTCAACGTGACGATGGATACCGTTACGCAGATTCAGAGCCACTTGCTTGCGCATCAATATGGCGATCTGATCAAAAAGGCTAAGTTGAAGGGCGGGCGTCTTCGTTAAGAGGGGCGACGCGATACCGAGAGGAATGCGGGCTTGAATATCATTCTCCTGGGTCCGCCGGGGGCGGGCAAGGGCACCCAGGCGAGCCGGCTGATGGCCGATCGCGGGATGGTCCAGCTCTCGACCGGGGACATGCTGCGCG
>Ga0068858_100004564_pt1 | contig 13559 bp, 16 predicted proteins | sample KBSSwiS12_FD_66589 | JGI IMG/M metagenome (GOLD analysis project Ga0068858, IMG submission 66589) | Switchgrass rhizosphere microbial communities from Kellogg Biological Station, Michigan, USA - KBS Switchgrass S1-2 | ecosystem: Host-associated > Plants > Roots > Rhizosphere > Soil ... | reverse complement strand
GCCTCCGAGATCGCGCTCAACGGCGTGCGCGAGGAAGCGCGCGTTGGCCAGCGCACCACGCTCGATGTGTTGAACGCGCAGCAGGAACTGGTGAACGCACGGGTGGCGCTGGTCAGCGCGCAGCGCGACCGGGTGGTCGCCTCCTTCACGCTGCTTTCGGCGGTGGGGCGGCTGTCGCCGCAGGTGCTGGGCCTGCGGGTGCCGGTCTATGACGCCAACGTGCACTACCAGCAGGTGCGCGATACCTGGGCTGGCGTGCGTACACCCGACGGACGCTGAGCGCATCGATCAGCCGAGCACCAAGCGGATGGCCGTATTATCGCAAGGCCGATCGAAAGCCGAAGCAAAGCCCGGCAAGACCACGACAAGAGACCGTGAATAAGAGCGTCCGCTTTGGGCCAATAGCGGACATCATTCGGTGGGGTAAGAATAACTGGATAGGCCATCCGAGACCCTTTTGACAGCCGCCTTGCGCCACGCGATCAGCGCTTTTCCTGCAGTGCTTCCTCTCACTCTTAGTTGATCGCCGAGGGCCTCGCCGTCAGCGATCCAAACACGGTTTGCGACTTGATAGACTTGGACCACGCTATCTGAATATGGCGTGCCGATTGTATGCTGCTCCATCGAACAGCCTCAAACGTCAATGGCAAAATATTACCGATTAGTAAGAAGCACAGCTCCGGAAAACGCGATGTGATTGTTGTCACAAAAAATCGCTGAGCTTGTGGGGCTGCCAATGCCAGCTGGCCCGCGACAAAGAAAAAAGTCGCTGGATGATTTTCCAGAAGTGACGAGTTTTCAACGTTAGGTGCTATTCATCCTTTTTGTGACCATCAGCACAGCGAAACAAGACGAACGGAATTAAAACTAGATTCGGCTAAAGGAAAAACCTCGTCCATTTGATGTGTTCGGGGGACGCTACCTAAACTCATAGGGTCGGACCATGCGCACACCCAGAATTGCTGTCATAACCGGCCTCATTTTGTCATTTGGCAGCTTTATTCCTGAAGCTGCGTTGGCGCAGAACTCTGTAAAACCCATTGGAAAAGTACTGACTACCCAAGGCAGCGTCACCGTCGAACATGTCAATGCAGTCGTTGTACAGGCGTCGCTTGGCAGTCAGCCCGGCCAAGCTAAAGTCGGCGATCCGATTTATCAGGGAGACATTGTAGCTACAGGCGCGGACGGAAAAGTAGGCATCGCGTTCGCTGACGGCACGGCATTCGACCTATCAAGCAACGCCCGGATGGCGATGACTGAATTTGTGTATGATCCAAATAGCACCTCAAACACCACTCTGCTGAGCCTGAGCAAAGGAACATTCACCTTCGTCGCCGGCAAAATTGCAAAGACCGGCGATATGAAGATTGATACGCCTGTCGCAACCATGGGCATTCGAGGCACGACGCCACACGTCGAAATCATGAACGACGGGACGGTCAAATTTTCCACCCTCATCGAAGAGGGCAAAGAGCGCGCGGCGCCACGACGGTCGGACGTTCCAAACAACGGTAAGAAGCCCACACTCGACATTTGTCGGGGGTGCTGAACCCAACTCAGGCCTTGTCGGCTTTGCCCTTGAAAACAGACTTTTGCGGCGCACTCCGTCATGTCTGCTTCGGGCCAAAAGCGGACGCTTTGAAATTGGTTGCCAGTTCGCACTCAATTCGATCGGCCCGCTAGATCGATGGCCGCGACTGCAGGTGCCTGGGCGCTTAGCGCCAACAAAGGATGATAGTTGCGGACGTCCTGGGTGCTTAGGATCACCATGGTCCGGTTATCAAGGACCAGCCAGTTTTGTTGGGAGCGAACCGCCACGATCGCATGTTCCGTTAGGCGCCTATCATCTTGCACGATGACAAACCTGAGATCGTCGGAACTGACTCCCAATTCGCGAAGTGCGACGTATTTTAGGATCGCATAGTCCTCGCAATCGCCGGCTCCACTGTCGAGCGTTTCAAGCGGTGATGCCCAATAGTCGGCAACGCGATACAGGGCCCAATCGCTTGCTTGCCTGATAGTCACATTGACCGTTCGATTGAGCCATCCCAACCGGGCGCGTCCCTCATGTTTTCGGCCGAGTTTTACAATAGCTAGAAAGCGACGTGCGGCCTGAGAGCAAGTGTTTTCGTTTGAGCGGCAGGCCGCGATCATCTTTTCGTCGGCAAGAATGCGGGATTGGAGCTCGCGCCATTTCTCTGAAATCTCTCCAGTCGGAACGCGCGCCGGTGGTAGATCAAAAGGCTCTGCCGAAGGCAACGCACGATGGGGTCGAAAATCCGGCGGCAGAATATCTGGAGTGAGCAATACAAGTTGTGGGCGTGCAAAATGGGCCGATGGGCGCAGCGTGTCCGGCACCCATCTGGTAGATGAGAATAGGGTAGACTCAAATGCAGAGGTGGACCGGCTCGTCGGGTGCATATTCGCGAAGGCAGCGCTGCAGCAAAACGCGACCACGCAGCTAAGTAGCTTCCTCGCGTTATTCATTTGGAGAGCTCAAAGATTGCGCTCTCTCTTGTCAGGGACGCCGAGTACCGCAACCGCTACAATCGCCAATCCTTTGCGCATTATCCCACGCTGCGTGGCTATGCCCGTTTGGAAAACCTGGCATCACTACAAGGTTGTAGTTACCGCCGATTTAACGTGTGCGGTTAGCGATTGCTTAACGCGTCGAGCCCGAAGCACTCCGCGAGTAGAATGATGTCCGATCGAATGTTATCCGTCAGTCCTGACGTCGATGGGTGGCGTGACAACGCAACGATACGCGTCAGCCATAGCATTTGTAGCGAGCGCAGCGCTCAGCACCGATTGATGTGCGGCATAACGACAAGTCTGGCTCACTACTCCAGAAGAGGCCTGACTGATGTTAGGTATTATGAGGCGGCGAGCGTTCAAAGTTCCAATTGGGAAAAGTGTTTCGATACCGTAAGGAGAGTCGGTTACCAGAAATTTTTTCTACCGGTACTTTACTGCCGATGTCAGCGTATCGAATCACCACAAGATACTTTTGAAATTTTTCCACAGGAGACGCGGATGAAATCTTCAATCGTCAAACGCTCCGTCATCATTGATGGCCACAAAACCAGCGTGAGCCTCGAAGATCAATTCTGGAGTGGCCTGAAGGAAATTGCTCACGCCCAAGAAGCGACACTGTCGAAATTAGTCGCCAAGATTGACGAGACCCGTCAGCATGGAAACTTGTCCTCAGCAATCCGTCTGTTCGTACTTGATCGGGTTAGGGCCAACTGGAATACCGACGTGGCCTTGGCGTCGGCGTGCGCCGATAATCACCAAAACGCGAAATCCCTCGAAAGTTGTGACTTGTCGCACAGCTAATGTTTTTCGTAGGGCGAACGTATCGGCGCGAGACGCCATACGATTGGCGCTCCATTCCGGCTGATGGTAGGGCACCGCTGTGATGAACACACTCCAGCGGTCCCTTTCGGTGTCGAACCTTTGAGCGGCCGCTGCAGTAGAAAAAGCTCCGTGAAGATGCGACGACTGTTCGCTTTGCCGCGCACAAGGCCATGTCTGCTTCAACTCCAAAAGCAGACATGTGCGGTGCAGCTAGCGACGTCTGCTAAGACCAATAGCGGACGTTGAGTTGTTTAAGTCGAGCCGATGCCTCGGCTGGATGATGACATCTCAAATGTTGTTTTTCGCGGTAAGTGCAGCGTTGGCAGCGCCGCTTATGTCGCATCATAATAGACGTCAATATCCCCGATACCGTTTGCAGACACCGTCCTGTACCATCTTTCTGGTTGCCCATGCGGTTGCGCGAATTAATGAGGAGCGAGCATCGCGTAAGTTTTTCCAAGCACAGGCTCAAGCCAACCGGCCCGTAGTGCTGCGATCCATCGACTTCTGATCATGATGGTTTCATGCCTTAGCGTCCCACCGCCAGCAGCCGCGCAGCTGCATGGATGGCTCCATTGCGTTTTCGCTGACTAGCCGCTGAGCGAGCGCCGACGTCCGCTGGATCAAAGCCGACCTGTGCAGTGCAAATGGAGATGTCTGCTGTGGGCCAAGAGCGGACATTAGCCCTGGTCAACATCCCCGAACAATGCGTCAGCGTGGTGTTTCGATTGCGAACGAGGGTCGGCTGCCCAATTGGTCACGAGCGCTCTCAATTGACTTTGTTCAGGTTTGGCCCGCTGTGAACCAAGGCGCACTGAACGCAAATTTCGGTCACTTCCTCTGGGCTGTCCAAAGCGCGCCAAATCAATTCGCCGCACTTTTCGCATGAGGCTGTGCGTGAGGGGACCCTTTGCGTCGCCAAATCCTTGACGCGCGGGCAGACGAGCACCGCGCTACCGATCTTCTTGACAGCCCCACCCATCTCGTCTCCGCCCGCGTTGGGAGGGTACATCCCGTAGCAGCTACAGAAACAAGGAGTCCTTTTTAAACGCGCAGGAAAATTGCCAATTGATCGTTACCGCGAACGTATTTGATATCGTTACCAGCTGTCGGCGGAAAAACGATCTTGAAAAATACCGGTCGCAATAATCGACTTTGTACTTTTGTGTTTCGCTGGGCGGCGTTTCTTCAGAGACCGCCGGTAGACGTGGATGGATTGATAACTCGTAACATCAATGGCGGACCCCACTTGGAGACGCGGGATCAGCAATCGTCAGGCTCTGTTTCGGTTCTGTCGGCGCACAAGAAGAACCGAGGTTCATTTCGGCAGACTTTGCGCCCATCGGATCATCATAGCCTCGCGAATAAATCTCGGCTGCGCTCCGGCTGAGGGCCAATTGCGTTCGGTTGGACGCGCCGCATTTTCGCATCATTAGGCGGACATGAACTTTCACCGTTCCTTCTCTCATGCCGAGCCGACGCGCAATCAACTTATTGGATTCTCCCAAACAAATATGTTCAAGCACCTCCCGTTGGCGAACGGTTAGGTTTACTGATCCCAAATCACGTCGTGGCTGCGACGACCAAGTACTGTTCACGCTATGCCCGTTGTGTTTGGAATCGGGGTTGGAGTCATTAGATGGTCCCCCTTTTGAATCGTCGGATTGTGTTGGTTGCCGCAGCTGATTCACGGCTGAAGGCGGGAAATAGGAGCCTCCATTCAAGATGAAGGACAATGCACGGCGTGCGAGCGCTGAGGCGATCCCACTATAGAGATAGCCCTGCGCTTCAACACTAAATGCAGCAGCGATGTCATTACCATCTTTTCTGTCTGAAATAACGACGAGAGGCACGGTGGGTGCGAGCGTACGCAGAACTTTGAGCTGGTGCAGGTTTTCTTTTTCAGCGATGGACTCGCCACCTACGCTGAAGATCAACATCCTACAGTCGGTTTCCGAAAGAAGCGCTTCTCGCGCCTGATTAGGATCAAATGACGTGAGCCGTAGATTTTCAGCTTTGGCCCATGGCTCAAGAAGACTGATTATGCTGGCGCGTCTCAGTTCCTTGGTGTCAAAGATCGCGACTGAGGACTTCCCACGTAGCTGTGACATCGCACTACTCAACAAGCAGACGCATCAATTCCCCAATAGGTTGTATGGACAATTTTCCAATCGCCGTGTCAATTGAAATGAAATGCCAACGGTTACCGCTTTCGAGGTACGTGTCCCAATTGGAAACAACGGTCTCGCTCACGAGGTATTATTTTGACTAACTGGGCTATGTCATCAGTGGAGTGTCGACTTCCCATCAGATGAATATCGACTTCCAATAAACTGTTCTACGATTCGTGAAATGTCTGCGCGACTGTGAACAGGGGTCGAACAATCATGAGCTCCATTCAAAATGTGCATCACCGCGCATTCGACTCGGCAGTGAAAGGGTTCAACTCCTCTGCAACAAACCACGACGCCGATCCTGGGTCATCGCTACCGTCCGAACCCTCGGCGCTCGTTACTGTGATCGGTGGGAATGCTTTTGCTACAGGCGCGCACGCGGATGCCACAGGCGCGGTCAGCAACAACGTCGATGATTTAGGAAACGCCACGGTGGCATCCGGCTTTGCGGTCTTTGAGGCGACCGGTACTTCCTCGCATGGGCAGCCAGCAGCTAGCGCTGACACTTTTCTATCGGTCGCCGGAGCCGATATTGTGATAGAATTTGAATACGACAAAAATTTCCATATTGGGAACACGGACGTCGCTGTATCAGAATTGGCGTATTACGCCATCGATATAGACAACTGGACGCCACGAAATGGCCCGATCGTGATGGATTTCAAAACACATTCAACCGGCGCCCAGGCTGGGGGACATGACGAGTACCTTCCGAGCCATGTGACGCCTTCCGGGAATCTTGCGTCGGTCGTTGCCGTCGCCGATGCCCACGGGGCGAATTCATTTGCGTCCACTTTGACCCACTCGTTGGCCGTCGAGAATCACTTCTCGTTGGTGTCCGGCGCGGCAATGGTCGCAGCGTAATCGACCTCGCCGTGCGGCGGACCACGCCCAATAAGGGTTGAGACGGGCTCCCTACTGCGGACCTAGTCCGACAGCTTGAGGCGGTACCGACGGATTGCGCTTGCCGCAGCCTCGGCCGTGCCGATCAGGTCCGGACCGCTCGCGGCGCTCGACGAACTCGAGGCGCGCCCTGGCCCGGCGCGCAGAACGCGCGCGCGACTGCCGCGGACGATAAGGCCGGCATCTCCGGCCCGCGACAGCTCAAGAAGGACCGACCCCCGCCCGTCCCTGCCTTCGAAGCGAATTGTTTCGCCGTCAACCCGATAACGCGTGCGCATGGCCGCGTCCTCGCCTGCTAAAAACATCAAAGTCAGCAATGAGAGCCGGCGGCAGTTGGACCTGCCGCCGGCTCTCTTCGGTTCGCTCAAGGATTCCAAATTACATGGGCGCCGTTGGTCGCGGAAACCGACTCCGAGACGGAGCTCGAGCCGACACCCTGGAGGACTGTGGTCTGGGTCAGCGTCTCGGTATGCGAGTTGGAGCCATACGCATCGGCCGTCGAGTTGGCCATCGCCGAGTTGCCGAAGACAAAGGCGCGAACGTCGATCGACTTGTCGATGTCGACGTGCTCGCGGATGTTCACGTTCTTGAGGAAACTGACGTCGAATGATGGCGTCGTCATGTCGCTCTCCTTAGTGTTGATCAGCGGCAGACGCAACGATTGCGCCATCCGCAAGGCAAAAGGTTACGGATTGCCGTTCCCGGCATCAAAGGTTCATCGGACTGATCTTCTTTTGGTGTAATAGGCCACCGATACCGCACGACTTTCGACCCATGCGCGCGACGAGCGCCGGACGTAAATTCGCGCACGCAGCAAACGATACCTTCAGATACCTATTTAGGAGCAGGCATCCGTCGGAAGAGTTATTGTCGCCCATTACCGACCAAATATAAAAAGAAGTAACTAGAAGGCATTGACAACATAGTCCGCACGGCGACGCCCTCACAAACAGGTTACAGCGCTGCAAACGAAGATAAAGATAGGCGAGCGCGACTGAAGTAATACCGGTGGTGGAGTAGAGTAGCAGTGACATGCACGGGACATTTTCGACTCAAAATTGGCGGTCAGTCGAAACCAGCGAACTGAACACGACCCTTCGCTGTTGCATTTCGGCATTTGGCACGTGCGCAGCGTTCAGCTTTGTCATCAATGTTCTGATGCTCGTATCTCCTATTTACATGCTGCAAGTCTACGATCGTGTGCTGACATCAGGACATGTCGACACGCTGATCATGATTACTCTTATTGTAACGATAGCACTGGCGGTGATGTGCGGGCTCGATACGTTGCGTACGATTATCACGATCCGGATCGGCTGTTGGTTGAACGACCAGCTCGGCCCTGCTTTTTTGTCCTGTGGCGTGCGCGGCCGACTCAAGGGCGATCCTTACGGCGCGCAGTCATTTCAGGATATCGGCCAGATCCAGAACTTCATCGCGACCCAGGGTCTGAGCGCCTTCTTCGACTTCCCGTGGGTTCCATTGTTTGTCGCACTGATCTGGATGCTTCATCCTACGCTCGGTCTGGTGGCCGTCTCGTCTGCTCTTGTTCTATTCGTACTCAGCATCGCCAACGAGTTTGCCACTCGCAAGGCCACCGAGTCCGCTAGCAAGGCGCAAATTGAAGCCACCCGGCTGGCCGATGCTGCGATCCGCAATGCGGAAGTCGTGCATTCGATGGGCATGTTGTCGGCAATGACGGCTCGCTGGGCGTCGTTGAACACGGCGGTTGTCGATGGACTGCGCCGCGGAGGTGAAATCGGCGGCGGGGTTCTCGCAATAACGAAATTCGTTCGGTTTTTCGTGCAGGTCTTGATCCTCGGCCTAGGTGCATGGCTTGTGCTTAAGGCCGAGCTCACGCCGGGTGGCATGATCGCCGCTTCGATTTTGCTTGGCCGTGCGCTCGCCCCCGTTGAAGTAGCAATGGGCGCCTGGCGAAATTTTATGACAGCGCGGTTTGCGTATAACCGCCTTAAAAAGGCGATCGAAGAACATCCACAGCCGCTCGAACGCACGCGCTTGCCTGCGCCGACCGGTCGACTTGCTGTCGATCAAGTTACCTTCGTAGCCCCGAACACCGACACCCCGATCCTCAACAGGGTTTCGTTCTCGGTCGGACCGGGAGAAGTCTTGGCGATCATCGGGCCATCTGGCGCGGGAAAGAGCACCTTGTGCCGTCTCCTCGTAGGGCTCGCCGTTCCAAATGTTGGCGAGGTGAGGCTTGATGGTTCTCAGATCCATCATTGGGAACCCGCGCAACTTGGCAACCACATCGGCTATCTGCCGCAAGATGTCGAATTATTTACCGGGTCGGTGCGCGACAACATTGCCCGGATGACAACAAATGCCAGCGATGAAGAAATTCTGATTGCGGCGACGCTCGCGCACGCTCATGACATAATCCAGCACCTTCCGCAGGGCTACGATACCCAAATCGGCGATCGAGGTGTCCGGCTGTCGGGCGGGCAGCGCCAGCGAGTTGGATTGGCGCGGGCCGTCTTTGGCAACCCCCAGCTGATTATTCTTGACGAGCCCAATGCCAACCTCGATCAAGCTGGAGAAGCCGCTCTTTCGGAGGCAATATTCAGTCTCAAGAAACAAGGCGCCGCACTGGTTATCGTTGGCCACAGACCATCCACACTCGCGCAGGCTGACAAGATCTTGGTCTTGAAAGAGGGTTTTGTCGGGCTATACGGGCCACGCGATGAAGTCCTCGACGCGATGAGATACCCAGCGCCGCAACAGGACGAGGCTCGCAAAGGCACTGGCCCTTTGTTTCAAAAAGTCACTCGCCGGGACGCGACAACAACAAGATCGCTTGCCGATGGCTCCATCGCTATTCGACCAAAACAGGCGGCTCAGATCGCGGGTATCTGCCGCAGTAGTTTATTTCGGGCGATTCGCGACGGCCAGCTACCTGCTCGGAAGTATGGTCGCTCCACACTCATCTTGGTCCACGATTTATGCAAATGGCTAGAGCGACTTCCAGGGATGGCCGACCGCAGAGCAGGTCTTGTCAATGAACAGCGGGGGTCAGACCGGTAATTCGGGTATATAAATCAGTCGAAATTGGTCGCAACGGGTAAGGCACAATGGTCGGGAACGAAATCATTCTGAAATCACCGGGCGGATCGATAGAAGTTCTGACCCCGCACTCCGGGAGGCATCGTCAGCATTCCCTGAAAAGGAATATTCGGGGTCCCAATCGAATTGGACTCTCCATCGTCGTCGCATTCATGGCTACGTTTGTGGTTTGGGGCATTTTGACTCCACTCGCCGGCGGAGCTTTGGCCCCCGGCGTTCTTGCTCCAGTTCAGGGCAAGAAGGTCGTTCAACACCTCGAGGATGGTATTATCGCTGAACTCAGAGTGCATGATGGCGACATAGTGGAAGTCGGGCAATCTTTGGTCGTGCTCGAAAATGTGCAAGCGCGCGCCAATCACGATGCGTTGCAACAGCAACGATGGTCGCTATTGGCCAAACAGGCTCGGCTTCAAGCGGAAAGCGAAGGCCGGAGCGAGATAGAGTGGCCATTCGAGCTGCAACCGACCGATCCAAACATCGTTACCATCATTAACGCTCAACGTATGGTGTTCGATACGCGAGAAACCGACCTTATAACTAGGAAAAACATTCTGCATCAGCGCATCGATCAACTATCTGAGCAGATCAAAGGCATAGAAGCGCAGGTAGATAGCGCATCGGGTCAACTCGAATTGATCGCTGAAGAACTGCAGGGCAAAGAGATACTTTTGAGACAAGGATTGATGCCAAAACCGGAGTACTTGAGGCTGAAGCGTACGAAAGTCGAGATAGAAGGCAGGCGCGGCGAATATCTCGCACAAATCGCCAAAGCGCGCCAGGAGATTAGCGAAGCTCAGTTGCAGATCGTGAAGGCCGACGCCGAGCGGGCGACTCAGGTTGCCTCTGAGTCGGACAGCGTTCGGGCCGACCTTACCAGTACAGTGGAGAAAATGCGGAGCAGCGAAGACGTTCTCAAACGAACGGTGGTGAGTGCCCCCATCAGCGGCACGGTTGTTAATTTAAACTTCAAAACCATTGGCGGCGTAGTTGAAAAAGGCCGACCGATCCTTGAGATCGTTCCGTCCAATGATGCTTTGGTCATTGAAGCGCGCACCACTCCGCTTGATGTCAAGGCTGTGCACAATGGATTGAATGCGCAAATTCACTTTACAGCCTATTCAAGCCGCTCGACGCCGAGGATCCCTGGAACAGTTCAGTCTGTATCGGCAGATCGGCTTCTCGATAGCAACACGAATCAACCCTACTATCTGGTCAAGGTCACCGTTGATCGTGAGGCGATGGGCCGCTTAGCTCCAAATGTCAAACTTATCCCCGGGATGCCGGCTGACGTTTTGATCATCACTGAGCACCGGACGATGTTCGACTATTTATTTCAACCCTTCCTCGAAACCTTTAGGCGCAGCTTCCATGAGGTCTGATGGTGATTTTATGGTTCAGGTGGTCACTAGATGTGACAGCAGAGGGTTAAGAGGCCCGTCATGGCCGAGCCAAAGCTATTCGTGATTGCTAACGACAGGCCCCGCGTTCTAGTGAACGAGCGCTTCATTATCGTTCGACTGAAAACGAAAGATCCAGAGCACCGCATCATCGACCTCAAAATACAAAAACACGCTATCAGATATATCGCCGACCAAATTGAAGATTAGTGTTTTTTGCTATTAGCGTTCACGATGCAGTGGTGTAGTGACCTGACTCCCCTTTTTCGAACTGGCCCGCGTTGGTCGTAAGTTTGCGTGATGTCTGCTGTGGGTCAAAAGCGGACTCATGCAGTGCAGCAACGCGTGTCTGCTTTGGGATAGCGGACATTCAGTCGCATCCGGACGAACTGCTGAAGAATGGTAGCTTCAGTTGTAGATGCGCCTTGACTACGACATCGCTCTGGCCACGCCGGATGATATTCCCGGCATGCTTGCGCTTCAGGACGCCAATTTGCCCGACAAGGGCGGCAGTCTTTCGGTGCGCCTGACCGAGGACTGGTTCAGAGACACGATCCTTGAAAAGTCTATCGTCGTGGCTCGCTGCAATAGCAAAGTCGTTGGCTATGTCATGGGCACGTCACTCGCAGCAAACGCGCACATAGCAATCATTCAGGCCATGTTGCGCGCTTACCCCGCGTCGCCCGACTGCTACCTTTATGGTCCGATTTGCGTCGCCAAAAGCGAGCGCGGTAAAGGCCTCGCCCGCGCTTTGTTTGAACAATTGCGATCGCTAATTCCTGGACGCCCGGCCATGCTTTTTGTGCGGGCCGACAATCCGTCCTCACTTCAGGCACATCGAAAGATGGGCATGCGAGAGCTTGGTACTTTCGACAATGAAGGTGTTCGCTATATGGCGCTGACCTACAGTGGGTGAATGTCCGCTTTGGGTCAGAAGCGGACTCATGCAGTGCATGCAACGGATCTCCGCTAAGGGGCAAGAGCGGACATTATGACAGCCAGATCTGGCTCCTATTCAGTCCAAGCAGGGTGAAATGAACGCGGTAGACTAGAGTCTCATAAGGTCTACCTCAGCGAAAGACTCCTCTATCTTTTGTATGTGCTCCCGTATCGTATCAAGGTGCCACTTTAGCAAGTCGCGGTTCGAAACAATGCCTACGAGACGATTCTCGTCGAGGACTGGCATATGGCGAAATTTCCCCTCCGTCATTCGCTCCATAACGCTGCCAATTGAATCGTCCAAATTGCAGGTGGAGACTTTAGGTGTCATCACCTGTGACACCGGCAATCGCAGAATGGCGTCTCCGTTTTCTGCCATCGCGCCGACGATATCGCGCTCGGACAAAATGCCAACGAGACGCCCGCCCGCATCGAGAACGACCAGCACCCCGATTTGGCGTTTCTTTAGCAGCTTGGCCGCAGCGGCAAGATCGGCATTTGAATTAATACTCACGACCTCATCGCCCTTAACGGCAAGAATTGATTTCAAGCTCATGCCAGGCTCCCGTTTAAGGATCGACCGTTAGGCCACAGGGGACGTCCGTCCAACTATTCGATCACTTGGTCGGCACGGGCGAGCACGGCTTGCGGAATCGTGATGCCCAACGCCTTCGCGGTTTTTAGGTTGACCAGCAGTTCATATTTCGTCGGCGCTTGAACCGGAAGATCAGCGGGCTTCTCGCCCTTCAAAATACGATCCGCGTAAGCAGCGACGCGCCGGTATTGGCCTTCGAGATTGGGGCCATATGACACCAGTCCTCCGCTTTCGACAAACGTACGGTTAGGACCGACAGATGGTAGCTTATTGTTTGCAGCCAGTCGGGCGATTAGTCCGCGGTGAATTGTTGTCCATGGACTCGCTGTTACGACCAAGCCGCCATTTGCTACCCGCGCAAACGCAGCAACAACGCGCTCCATTTCGGCGGCCTGACGCATGTCGATGGGCCGAACATCAATGCCAGTTGCCGGTGCTACCGCCAGAATAACCGCAAACTGCCCCACCCCTGCGGATACGTCAGGATCGCGAAGTACTGCAGCACGGGTAATGTTTGGTGCGATCTCTTTCAACAATTCCAGCCATTTCCCACTCAGATTATATTCGAACTGCATAAAGCCTGTGACGTTACCGCCAGGCTGCGCCAGACTATCGACAAATCCTGCGCCGACCGGATCTGGCGCTATCGCAAATACAACCGGGATGTGGCGAGTCGTCTTTAATGCAGCCAAGCTCGTAATACCCGACGCCAAAATGAGATCCGGTGAGAGTGCAACCAGTTCGGCGGCAACTTTGCGGGCGCCTTCAATTGTACTGGTGTCCCAGCGAACATCGAACCGGATATTGCGCCCTTCGGCCCAGCCCAATTCCTGCATGCCTTGTAAAAAAGCCTTCAGGCGGGCCTGCGTTTCAGGATCATCGAGTGATGTGGTCATGAGCACACCGATGCGCCGCACTCGTTCCTGTGCGCGCGCAGCGAGAGGCCACGTCACCACGACGCCACCAAGCTTTTTGATGAATTCGCGCCGCCTCATTATTGCCCCCGAGGCTTGACCGGTAGAGACCGTACCAACCTTTAGGCGTGCTCAGGAAGGGGGCGATGTCCGCTTTGGGTCAAAAGCGGACTCATGCACTGCAGCAACGCATGTC
>Ga0068858_100004562_pt1 | contig 13561 bp, 12 predicted proteins | sample KBSSwiS12_FD_66589 | JGI IMG/M metagenome (GOLD analysis project Ga0068858, IMG submission 66589) | Switchgrass rhizosphere microbial communities from Kellogg Biological Station, Michigan, USA - KBS Switchgrass S1-2 | ecosystem: Host-associated > Plants > Roots > Rhizosphere > Soil ... | reverse complement strand
ATCCGCGAGGCGATGACGCTGCTCGAACAGGAGAGCTTCCTCCGCACCGTTCCGCGGCGCGGCGTTTTCATTGTCAGGAAGACCAAGAAGGAGATCATCGAGATCATCGAAGTCTGCGCGGCATTGGAGAGCATGGCGGGAAGGCTCGCCACCATCAACGCCTCAGACGAAAGCATCGGCGCGTTGCGCCACATGTTCGACGAGTTCCACAGCGCGGCGCCGGCAGAACACCTTCACGAGTACTCGGACGCGAACATCGCGTTCCATCAGGCCATCATCCAGCTCTCGGGCTCGCGGCTGATGGCCAAGACGATCGAGAATCTCTTCGTTCACGTCCGGGCGATTCGGCGCATGACGATCTCGCAGAAGGATCGCGCATCCCGCTCGATTGCCGATCACATGCGCATCATCGAGGCGCTGGAACGCCGCGACACCGAGCTCGCCGAGCGGCTCGTCAGGCAGCACTCACTCGACCTTGCGGCGCACGTCGACAAGTATTGCGATTTTCTCGATTGAACGCCTGGCCCTCAGCGGTTCTGCACCGACTGCCAGCCGAAGCGTCCCTTGATGCACAAGTGGCCGCTCGTGACGTCGTGGTCGAGGGGCGACGTCACGCGGACGATGTCGTTGTCCTGGACGTGGAGCTGCAGCGTGCAGCCGACGCCGCAATAGGGACAGATCGTGTCGGTGACGGTCTGCTTCGCCTCGTTCCACGTGCCCGCCTGCCGCATGTCGTGCTCCGACTTGAACATCAGCGCGCCGGTCGGGCAGACGCCAATGCAGTTGCCACAGTAGACGCACGCGGAATCCGGAAGCGGACGATCCGATTCGGTCGAGATGTGCGCATCGAATCCGCGTCCGGCGACCGCGATCGCGAACGTGTTCTGCGCATCGGTGCCGCACGCCTCGACGCATTTGTAGCAGAGCACGCATTTCGAGTAGTCGCGCACGTAGAGGTCGTTGTCGACCTTGACCGGCTGCGCCACGGTTGCCCCGGCAAGGCGCCCGGGCTCGGCGCCGTATTCGCGCATGTGGCGCTTCAGGTCCGACGACGCGAGCGACAGATCGACTGACGATCCCAGCAGCTCGAGAATCAGCCTGCGGCTGTGTCGCACGCGATCGGTGTTGGTGCGGACGACCATGCCGGCCTCGACCTTGCGCGAGCAGGCCGGGGCGAGCGTGCGCGCGCCCTCGAGTTCTACCACGCACAGACGGCAGGCGTTGACCGGCGTCAGCGTCTTCAGGTGGCACAGCGTCGGCGTGTCGATGCCCTGGGCGTTGCAGGCCTGCAGGATGGTCGTCCCTTCAAGCGCGTGTGTCGTGCGGCCGTCGATGGTCAGCTGAATCATCCAAACACCCGGAGCTTTCTGATGGCTGATTGCACGGCCGTCGACGCTGTGTGCCCGAGCCCGCAGATCGACGCGTCACGCATCGCCTGTGCGAGGTCGTCGATGATGGCGACATCCGGTTCGCGCGACGCCGGGGACGCGCCGAGCCGGTGGAGCGCTTCCTCCTGCCGGACGGTGCCGACGCGGCACGGCACACACTGACCGCACGATTCGTGACGGAAGAATTCAGCGATCCGCATCGTGGTGTCGCGCAGGTCCGCGCGATCGTCGAACAGCATGACGACGCCCGAACCGAGCGTGGCACCTGCAGCGCGGGCGCCCTCGACCGTCAGCGGAAAATCGATTTCGTCCCGCGTGACGAACACGCCCGCGGCGCCGCCAAGGAGCACGGCCTGCAGCGGCCGGCCGTCGCGGACGCCGCCCGCACGCTCGATCAGCGCCTTCAGCGTGATGCCGAACGGCACTTCGTAGACGCCGGGGCGCACCGCGCATCCCGAGACGCAGAAGAGTTTCGTGCCGGTCGACTGCTCGGTGCCGGTGGCGGCAAATGCCGCGCCGCCCTCGCCCATGATGTCGAGGACATTGACGAGCGTCTCGACGTTGTTGACGACGGTCGGCTTGCCGAACAGTCCCGACTGGACGGGGAACGGCGGCTTGTTACGCGGCTCGCCGCGGAACCCCTCGACTGAGTTGAAGAGCGCCGTCTCTTCGCCGCAGATGTACGCGCCGGCGCCGCGCCGCAGCTCGATGTCGAATCGAAGCGGCGTGTCCATCACGCGCTCGCCGAGCAGTCCGGCGGCGCGCGCCTGCGCCAGCGCGCCGAGCAGTCGCTTCGTCGCCAGCGGATACTCGCCGCGGATGTAGATGTAGCCCTGCTCACAGCCGGTCGCGAACGCGGCGATCGTCATCGCCTCGATCACGGCGAACGGGTCCTCTTCCATCAGCACGCGATCCTTGAACGTGCCGGGCTCAGACTCGTCGGCATTGCAGACCATGTAGTGCGGGCGCGCGGCTGCCTTCGCGACCGCGTCCCACTTGCGGCCGGTCGGAAAGAGCGCACCGCCGCGGCCGACGAGGCGCGAATCCGCCACCTCGCGGATCACGGCGGCGGGACCGAGCGCGAACGCGCGGCCGAGCGCCTGGTACCCGCCATTCGCGCGATAGCTGTCGAGACGTTCTGGATTCGCGACGCCGACGCGACGAAGCAACCGCGCGGGATCCGCGTAGACACGAGGTGGAGGATCGGGCCGGACTTCGTCGCGGAGCGAGGCAAGGACGGTGTCGGCCGTGGCGCCGGTCAACGTGCTGTCAGCGCGCTCCGCGCCGGCGCGCTGAAAGAGGACCGCCGGCGCACGCTCGCACTGGCCGAGACACGGGCTGCGTAGCCACACCGCGCGGCCGTCCGGCGTCGTCTCGCCGGCCTTGCCGATCCGCGACTCGAGATCGTGGCAGAGCGCTTCCGCGCCGTTCACGCGGCAGGCGATGTCGTCGCACACGTGCGCCACTGTCGGCGGTCGCGGCTTCATCGAGAACATGGTGTAGAACGACGCGACGCCGTACGCCTCCGCGGGCGGCACCGACAGGCGCCCGGAGATGTGATTCAGCGCACCTTCGCTGATCCAGCCGACGCGCGCTTGCGTCGCATGCAGCGCCGGCAACAGCAACGCGCGGGTGTTGGGTGGTGCGTGGGCTCTGAGTGCTGTTGTCGAACCGTCCGGTGCTACGACCGAGTCGATGGCGTCGCGTTCTTCGGGCGTCGCGACCGCCCCGGGGATCAGGTGAAGGTCCAATCAGATTCTCTCGATCCGGATGGCCGACGCCTTGAACTCCGCGGTGCCCGACTTCGGATCCGTTGCGTCGATCGTCAGCAGGTTGGTGTCGACTTCGTCCGGAAAGTGCATCGTCATGAACGCGAGTCCGGGACGCAGACCGCGATCGAATCGCACGGGTGCCTTCACCTCGCCGCGCCGCGACACGATGCGCACGCACTCGCCTTCGACGACGCCCAGGCTCGCGCCGTCCTCGGGTGCGAGATCGATCGTCTCGCCGAATCGCAGCGGCGACGCGTATCCGCCCGTCTGCACGCCGGTGTTGAACGAATCGAGCCGCCGCCCCGTCGTCAGACGCATGGGAAAGTCGGTCGAGAGCGTGTCGACCGGCGGTTCGAATTCGACCGGCATGAAAGGCGCGGGTTCTCCGCCGATCGGATCACTCCACAACCGATCGTGCAGCAGGGGGCTGCCCGGATGGTCGTCGGTAGGACACGGCCATTGCAATCCGTCGAGTTCCTCCAGACGCCGGTAGCTCATGCCGCCGTGCCACGGCGACAGCCGCCTGATCTCGTTCCAGACGTCCTCTGCTGACGGCGCGCCCCAGTCGTGACCGAGCCGTCCCGCGAGATCGCACAGGATCGAGATGTCGTCACGCGCATCCCCGGGTGGATTGAGCGCCTTGCGGACGCGCTGCACGCGGCGTTCGCTGCTCGTGACGGTGCCCTCCGATTCGCACCACGCCGCGGCGGCCGGCAGCACCACATGCGCGAGCTCCGCGGTACGAGTGAGGAAGATGTCCTGCACGACGATGTGGTCGAGACCTTCGAGCAGGCGGAGCGCACGGGCCCCGTCCGCCTCGGACTGCGCTGGATTCTCGCCAATGATGTACAGCGTTCGAAGCTTGCCGTGTTCCATCGCCTCGAACATCTCGGTCAGGTGCCAGCCGCGCTCTGCCGGAAAGCTTCTGCCATATTCATGCTCGAACATCGCATGGTTCTGGACGTTCTCGACGTCCTGCCCGCCGACAAACTTGTTGGGAATCGCGCCCATGTCGCCGCCGCCCTGGACGTTGTTCTGACCGCGCAGTGGAACCAGGCCGGACCCGTAGCGGCCGACGTGCCCGGTGAGCAGCGCGAGGTTGATGATCGCGAAGACGTTGTCTGCGGCGTTGTGATGTTCGGTGATGCCGAGTGTCCAGCACACCTGCGCGCTCTTCGCGCGCGCGTAGGTATGCGCGAGCTCGCGGATCGTGTCCGCCGCAATGCCAGTGATGCGCGACGCGTGCTCGAGCGTGTACGGCTCGACGCTGCGGCGATACGCCTCGAAGCCGGTCGTGGCTCGCTCGATGAACTCGCGATTGGACAGGCCGGCGGCGATGATCTCGCGGCCGATCGCGTTGGCGAGTGCGATGTCCGAGCCGACGTCGAGACCCAGCCACACATCGGCCCATGCGGCCGAGCTCGTCCGCCGTGGATCGATGGCGTACAGCCGAGCGCCCCTGCGCACCCCCTTCAACAGATGGTGAAAGAAGATCGGGTGCGTCTCGCGCGCGTTCGAGCCCCAGAGAAGAATGAGATCGGTATCCTCGATCTCCCGATACGAGCTCGTGCCGCCTCCCGCGCCGAAGACCGTCGTCAGACCGACGACGCTAGGCGCGTGTCATGTGCGGTTGCAGCTGTCAACGTTGTGGCTGCCGATGACGCCGCGTGCGAACTTCTGGGCGAGGTAGTTGACCTCGTTGGTCGCCTTCGAACAGCTGAACAACCCGAAGCTCTTCGGGCCGTGGCGCTCGGTGACATCCGAAAAGCCCGCAGCCGCGCGCGCGAGCGCTTCGTCCCACGACGCGGGACGCAGAGCCCCCGCGTCGCGCACGAGCGGTTGCGTGAGCCGCTTGTACTCTCGTTTCATAGGCTGAGCATAGCGCGCGGTCGAAGCGGCGTCCACCTGGGAGATGACGCCGAACGCCGGCCCGGAACGGGACACGCAGCTGGTCCCATCAGCGCTCCTCGCGTCCTCAGAGATCTCGATCCGGGACGTGACACGAATTCGAAATTCCGAATTCGAAATTCCGAATTAGAGATAGACTACGGCCGTTTCTGGCCGGGTCGGCCGAGGAGGCGGGCGTTGCGGTTGCACAATCGCTGGTTCCAGCTGGTCGCGTCGCTCATCGCGATGATCATGATCGCGAATCTGCAGTATGCGTGGACGCTCTTCGTCAAGCCGCTGCAGACGAGCAGCGGGTGGAAGCTCTCCGACATCCAGTTCGCGTTTACGCTGTTCATCCTGTTTCAGACGTGGGTCCAGCCGCTCGACGGCTGGCTCATCGATCGCCTCGGACCGCGGTGGTTCATCAGCGCCGCCGGGTTGCTGTGCGGTGTCGGGTGGGCGGGACTCGGGTACGCCACGACGCTGCCCATGTTCTACACGCTGTACTGCGCGGCCGGGATGGGGGCGGCGTTCGTGTACAGCGGCTCGATCGGATCGGCGCTGAAGTGGTTCAAGGACAAACGGGGACTGGCCTCGGGGATCATGGCGGCCGGGTTCGGAGGCGGCACGGCGCTGTTCATCCCGATCATTTCGTCCACGATTCTGTCGCGGGGCTATCGAACGGCGTTCATCGCGACCGGCATCTTCCAGGGGCTCATGATCGTCCTGGTCGCGCAGGTTTTGAGACATCCTCCCGCGGACGCCGAGACTCCCGTGAAAGCCGCTGCCGCCGGCGGCGGCTCTCAACTGGGCCGGCGGCACTTCACCACGCTGGAGATGCTGCGCACGCCGCAGTTCTACGTGATGTACGCGATGTTCGTGCTGATGGCGACCGGAGGCCTGCTGGTGACCGCCAACGCGGGCCCGATCGCGAACTCGTGGGGGTACACGGCGGGCGCGCTGGCGCTGGCCGCGACGCTGAGCCCGCTGGCCAACGGCGCCAGCCGGGTGTTCTGGGGCTGGGCTTCGGACAAAATCGGCCGGGAAACCGCCATGGTCGTCGCGTTCGTGCTGCAGGCCGTCTGCCTGCTCCTGGTGCTCGGCGTCGGACAGATCTCCGGCGGCTGGTTCGCCTTCACGCTCGTGCTCGTCTACCTGACATGGGGCGAGATCTATTCGCTGTTCCCGGCCACGTCGGCCGACTACTTCGGCACTCGCTACGCGACGTCGAACTACGCAGTCATCTACACGGCCAAGGGCGTGGCCTCGATCATCGGCGCCTGGGTCGGCGCGCTCCTCTACGAGCAGTTCGGCTCCTGGTCGGTCGGCTTCTACGGCAGCGCCGCGATGGCGCTCGTGGCCGCGGCGCTGGCCATCGGTCTGCGCGCATCGGTCGCCCCTCGCCGGGCCATCGTCGGGATTCCCGCAACTGCGAGGTAGCTCACGCTGAAAGTTTGAAGTCGCCTCTCAGAACGCGATCGCAAGCCCGGCCTGCTCGGACTGTTGCGATTTTCTGTGCTGGAAAAGCCAAGCCAAGTCCGGTAGGATGCCGTCGCCATGACGATTCATAAAAACGTGCTGGTGTTGTCGCTTGTGGCGCTCGTGACGATCGCCGTCGGTGCCATGGTTTCCGGGCAGGATCAACCGGCGGCGGGACGAGGACAAGGACGCGGGCGAGGCGAGCCTCCGCCTCCACCGCCACCTCAGGCCGGACACCCTTCGGGCAAGCTGGTCATCTGGGGAGATCTCGCGAGCTTCGACAACAATCCTCCGGGCCTGCCGACGCACTGCATTCTCACCAATCGATTCAAACGTGGCCAGCGCCTCGGCATCCGCATGACGGCGATCGATGGCGGCTCGGGCGAGGTCGAGAACACGGCGGTGCTGACTGCCCATCTGACGTTTGCGGGCAAGACGATCGACGTGCCGATGCGGTGGCGCGGTGTGGGAGGATTCCCGGCGTCGGAGTACTCGCGACAGCCGTCCGAAATGTGGACAGGCGTATGGACCGTGCCTGCCGATACGCCAATCGGCGTCATCAACTACACCGTGACCGCGGTGGATCGATTCGGCCGGACCGCCTCGTTTTCGCCGTTCATCAACTCGGTGTCGCAGCTCGCGATCGTCGAATAAGCTTCGGAACAAACCGGCCGGTTCGCTGCGTGCAGGCCTCGTACTCCGGCGCAAGCGCGCCGTTCTTGAACTTCTGTTCCTCCTTCCCTGGCTGCGCAGGTCCATGGGACGCCTGGCGCGACACCAGCGGACACATTAACGATCGAGCCTTTTCAGCTCGGCGGCCACAATCGTAAACTCACCGTACTCCTCGGTCACCTCGCCCCTGATCTCCACGGTGCGGGCGATGTGAGGCACGAGCTTCGCATTCCGATCAGCCGCAAGTGGGCCAGCAATCTCGTACAGTTTCCCCTCGTCGGTCACGAGGGCGACCGGCGAGCCCTTCTGCGCGCACGTCGTCGCGCAATCGGAGGCCATTCCGGGATGGTTGTCCCCGCGGTTCGCCTTCGGATCCCCAAGGTAGCAGACCTTGTCGACGAGCTGCCCCCTGACCACTTGATCTTTCGAGCAGGCCGTCGCTCCGAGGCTGATCCCGCACGCGATGATCGAGACCAACACGAGGAGTTTGTGCGCCATGTGCGGACCTCCTGTGCGCGTCGCTTACCAGGCATCATCGAACACGCCCGAGCGCAGCCTCTCGGCGTCTAGTGCTCGGTGGTGGGCGAGTTTACACCATCATCTCGCGGGTGTAGGCTCACGGCCGTTGCGGAGGCTCCCATGAGAAGGCTGATCGTCCTGACCGTCCTGGTCGTCGTCGGCGCCGCATCGATCGCTATCGTGCGGGCGCAACAGAACGCGGCGGCGATGCAAATCGAAAAAGTCAAAGACGGCCTCTACATCATCACCGGTGGCCGCGGCCTGGGAGCGCAGGCGGGAGGCGTTGCCGGCAACACCACGGTGTTCATTGCGGACAGCGGCGTGGTGCTCATCGACACCAAATACCCGGGACTGGGAAAGGCGATCCTCGATCAGGTCAAGACGGTGACGGGCAAGCCGATCACAACGATCATCAACACGCACACGCATGGCGACCATACAGGCGGGAACAGCGAGTTCCCGCGTACGGTCGAGTTCATCGCGCACGAAAATACGAAGGCGAACATGGCCAGAATGGACGAATTCAAAGGCGAGAACGTCGCGTTCCTGCCGAAGAAGACGTTCAAGGACAGGATGTCGCTGCTCGCCGGCAAGAACAAGATCGACCTGTACTACTTCGGGCCCGGCCACACCAATGGCGACACGGTGATCGTCTTTCCGGCCCTGCGCACCCTGGTCATGGGCGACCTGTTCGCGCGGAAGTGGGCGCCGCTTGTCGACTCCGCAAATGGTGGGAGCGCGGTCGCGTTTCCCCGGACGCTTGCGAAGGTGCTCGGCGGGATCAAGGATGTCGACACGGTGATCACCGGCCACAGCACCACCACGATGGGGTCGGGCCCAGGTGTGACGTTCGTGCGATCCACTCCCGTGATGAAGTGGGCGGATCTTCAGGAGTACGCGGACTTCATGCGCGACTTCGTTGCGGCCGCGGACTCGGCGAGGAAGGCAAGCAAGAGCGTGGACGAAGCGGTGAACGGGCTGAAGTTGCCTGAGAGATACAAAGACTACAACATGACCCAGGCCAAGGCGGACGTGCAGAAGGTCTACGACGAGTCGAAACGGTGAGCGAAAGATCCTATTGTCTGCCGATCCGATACAGCTTCGAAGCGGTGCGGACGATGAGGCTGCCGTGGGCGACGGCCGGCGTCGCCAGCGTCATCTCTTCCAGCGAGTTCTTGCCGAGCGCTTTGAATTCCGGCCCCGCTTGAATCACGTAGGTGTCGCCGTCCTCGCTCATCAGGAACACCTTGCCGTTGTACGCCCAGGGGGACGCGGTGAAACCCGTGGCGTCGGCTGAAATCCGCTGGCGCGGGTAGATCTCCTTGCCGGTCTTCGGGTCGTGACACGAGAGCAGACCGCGATCGAGCAGCGTGTAATAGCAGCCGCCGTACACCAGCGCCGACGGGTGGAACGACCCCACGGAGGGTTGCGACCAGACGATGTAGTCGTTGTCGGTGCGATCCGGCTTCAACGTGATGTCGCCCGCCGCGCCCGGCCGGATCGCGTATGCCGGCCGGAGCCGATCGGCTGGATAGCCGGAATTGACGTACAGCAGGCCGTTCGCCGAGAAAGGGCTCGGAACCGCGAACGTCGACATCCCCGTGAGCTCCCAGAGCAGCTTGCCGTCGAGATCGTACGACCGGACGCGATCGCTGCCCGCCGTCACGATCTCCGTGCGCCGCTCGTTCTCCCACACGAACGGCGACGTCCAGTTGCTGCCTTCCTTGCGATTGGTGCGCCACAGCTCAGCGCCGGTTGCCGTGTTGTAAGCTGCAATGAACGACTGCTCGTCGTTGTCGTTGAGGATGAACACGCGGTCGCCGTGGACTACCGGCGACGCGGCCGGCCCGAATCCGCTGCGCACCTTGAGGGCGGTCATCGGCTTCGACCACAACAGCTTCCCGTTCATGTCGAACGCGAAGAGACCGATGTTCCCGAAGTACGCATACAGGCGCTCGCCGTCGGTCACCGGCGTTTCCGAGGCGTAGCTGTTCTTCAGGTGCCTCGGCTGCGACGGCACGGCGTTGGCCACTTCGCGTTCCCAGCGAATCCTGCCGGTCTTGAAATCGAAGTCGTACACCATCCAGCGATGCGGCGCCGACGGGGTCGCGATGTCGCGGAAGGTCATCGTCCCGCCGTTGGAGCGCGAGACGTAGGCCGACACAGGCAGCAGCTTCTCCTCTTCCGCCGTGTTGATCGCCGTGGTGACGAAGACGTGATCGCCCCAGACGACCGGCGAGCTCCACGACCGGCCCGGCACATCGATTTTCCAGACGATGTTCGTTGAAGGCCCCCAGGTGTCGGGAAGCGACGGATCGTCGACGGCCACGCCGGCTTGCGCGCCGCGGAACTGCGGCCAGTTGTTGTCCGCCGACGCGACGGCGAAGGCGAGCATCGTCACGCCGACGACGCCGCCGACCTGAAGTTTCAACCGCGACAAGTGTGGCATGACGAGCTTCTCCTGGTCCGGCAACAGAGTGTGTGAAGAACGTGCCGACTACAGGCTCCGGGCTACAGGCCCGTGGTCTGGAGCCCGATGTACTGGCTTACTGCTTCGGGAGCGCGAAGCTGAGGATCAGATCGCCTCCCCGCCGCCCCCGGTCGCCTCCGCCGGACGCCACGGTGACGAATTCCTCGCCGTTCACCATATACACGGCAGGTGACGAAAAGACCCCCGAGCCGGTGTTGAACTTCCACAGCAGGTCGCCGGTTTTCGCGTCATATGCAAAAAAGTACCCGGCGACATTACTGCCGCTCCCCACAAACACGAGACCGCCAGCCGTGACCACCGATCCAGCTTGCCCGTACCCTTCGAACGTCTGCTGCCAGACCAGCTCTCCGCTCGTCGGATCAAACGCGGAAAAGTAACCTTTCGCCGGGCGCCCTGAATTCTGCGGGCTGTCGATCGCTGCCACATAGAGCAGCCCGGTCTGCGGGCTGTAGGAAATCGGACTGTAGTTCGCCCCGCCCCCGTTTCCAGGCGCACTGATCTGGTTCGGGCCCACCGGAGTAAATTGCGGCACCGCTTTTCTTGTCGCGAGCTGCTCGGGCGGGATATCCACGGGGAACACTGGACAGACCGGACTCATCGGCTGCCCATTCGCTTTGTAGGGAATCGGCTGCGTCGGCCACGGATGCTCTCCCTCACGCGAGGTTTCCGTGGGCACTGGCGTTTCCTTGATCGGATGGACCGGTTGCCCGGTCTCCCGGTTCAGAATGTACAGGAATCCATTCTTGCTTGCCTGAGCAACCGCTCTGACTCGTTGTCCCCGAACCTGCATGTCGAAGAGCGTCGGCGGACCACCGGAATCGTAGTCCCAGACGTCGTGATGTGTTTGCTGGTAGTACCACTTGAGCTTGCCGGTGCTCAGATCGAGCGCGAGGATCGAATCAGTAAAGAGGTTGATCCCGGTTCTCTTCGTACTGTCGCCGAACGGATTGCCCACCGCCACGTACACCATGCCCAGATCCGGATCGATCGACGGCGTCTCCCAGATCCCGCCGCCGTTCCTCTCTCCGCCCACCCAGGTGGGACCGGCAATTTCCCAGCCCTGGTCTTTTTCATCCTGCGGAACGGTATTGAAGTGCCAGAGGACCTTTCCTGTTTTCGCGTCGACGGCCAGCACGTGCCCACCGGGAATGTGGCTCTCACTTCGCGTGCTGCCGATGTAAAGCACCCCGTTGTACACCTGAGGCGCGGTCGTGAACCAATACCCGAGGCTGATGGCGGCTTTGACGTCCGGATATCTGGTCCTCAGGACATCGAGGATGACGCTGGCCTGCCCGTCCTTGCCGAAGCCCTGAATGGGCTTCCCGGTCTTTGCATCGAGCGCGAAGAGAAACGAGCCCGCCGCCGTGTAGACCACGCCGTTCGCGTAAGTCACGCCGCGGTTGCGGAACACGTAGCCTTCCCGCGCTCCGCCTCCGATGAGACTGGTGACGTCGTACGTCCACAGGAGATGGCCATCAGCGGCGTCGACGGCATACACACTCCCGCGGGAATCTGTGACGTACATGAGACCGTCGACGATCACCGGTGTCGTCTGATTGCTGACGCCGTCGATGACGCCGTGCTGAAAGAGCCATCTCGGGGTCAGCGACTTCACGTTCGACGTGTTGATCTGAGCCATCGTCGAAAACCGGCTGCCGGCCAAGTCCAGGTTATGGAGTGGCCAGTTCACTCGCGTGACGACGTTCTGCTGGGCGGGAAGCGAGGAAGCCTGCATCGCCAGGACCGTCACGATGCTCAGGAACACGACGAATCGCTGCTGCCGCATGGCACCAAATCCTACACCGTCCCAGCACGCTCCGGCATGTCAAAGCTCGAACACTCCCTGCAGGGATTACCCGCCCACGAGAACCGCCTCGGCACGCGCCACGGTGACGAACTCCTCGCGGGTAAGCATCGAGAGCCGCCGGGTTGCAGAATAGATTCTGTGGGCGCTCTACGGGATAGCGAGCGGAGAATTGGCAGGGTTCGGCTACGATCAGCGTATCGATCCGGGCTCTGGAGGCTGAACATGAAGACGTTGCTCAACGGGGCTGGCGTGATTGCGTTCGTCGCCGCCCTGCTCCTGGGGACCGCATCGCTCGTCGCCCATCACTCATTTGCCGCGGAGTATGACTCGGCCAAACCCGTGACTGTGTCGGGCGTCGTCGCCCGGATCGACTGGACGAATCCGCACATCCATTTCTACCTGGATGTGAAAGACGACGCCGGCACCACACAGTGGAAGTTCGAGGGGTACCCTCCGAACATGCTCATCCGCCAGGGCTGGAAACGCGACGTGACGCTGAAGCCCGGCGACAGCGTGACGGTCTTCGGCTGGCGGGCTCGCGCCGATCCCAATCTCGGCGCCGCCCGGGAAATCACGTTCGCCGATGGACACAAGATGGCGGCCGGACCGCCCGCCGGTACCGGTGGCCAGTAGGTCGAGCCGCAAGCCGGGAGAAAGCGACATGAAGATGCGCGTTGTCGGTTCGTTCGTGGCGGCTGCGGCCGTCGCGATTGTTCTGGCCGGGCCTGCGAGCGCTCAGACCCGGGCGCCGGCGAACGGCTCGACGCCAATCCCGCGCGCCGCAGACGGGAAGCCGGATCTCTCCGGCATCTGGATCACCGGCGCGCTGCAGCTTCAGATCGGCGAAGAGGCGGCCAACGCCATCCTCAAGGCCGATGCCGCCGCCGGCCGGCCGGCGCCGCCGCCGCGCGAGCCGCCCCCTTACAACCCGGCGGCGGAAGCCAGGCGGCAGGCATATCTCGCCCGGCGTGGCATCGACGATCCGATGGCGCGCTGCTTTCTCTCCGGCGTGCCGCGGATCACAACCAGGCCGCTGCCGTTTCAGATCGTGCAGATGCCGGGGCAGATCATCGTGCTCTACGAAGTGCACCACGCGTTCCGCATCATTCCCACCGACGGCCGGCCGCATCCCGACGATGTGGATCCATCGTTCCTGGGCGATTCGGTCGCGCGCTGGGAAGGCGACACATTGGTCGTGGACGTCATCGGCTTCAACGAGAAAACCTGGCTCGCCGGCGTCGGCACGATCCACAGCGACAAGCTGCATGTCACCGAACGGTATACCCGCGATTCGTACGACACGATCCGCTACGACGTGACGATGGAAGATCCCGAGGTGTTCACGAAGCCGTGGCACCAGCAGGAAACGTTCAGGCTTCGACCGAACGAGCGGATCCGCGAATACGAATGCATCGAGAACAACGAGGATCTCCTTCGCTTCGAGAAGCTGCTGCAGAACGAGTCGCTGGTCAAGCAACCGGAGTCACGCTAACCGCCGAGACCGCCGAGTCCGCAGAGTGAAACGTCAAGAGTGCGTTGGGAAATT
>Ga0068858_100004558_pt1 | contig 13571 bp, 10 predicted proteins | sample KBSSwiS12_FD_66589 | JGI IMG/M metagenome (GOLD analysis project Ga0068858, IMG submission 66589) | Switchgrass rhizosphere microbial communities from Kellogg Biological Station, Michigan, USA - KBS Switchgrass S1-2 | ecosystem: Host-associated > Plants > Roots > Rhizosphere > Soil ... | reverse complement strand
CAACGATTTACCGCGGAGCATGCAGAGATCGCACAGAGCTCATCGATCGTTTCTCTCGGTCTCGGCGCTTTCGGTGGTTGTCTTCTACCGCAGAAGCCCGCGTCTGCTCGACGCCGCTCGGCTATGCCGCGAAATACGGCAAGTCATTGGAACAGGACAACCGTTGGCGAGCGTCCCTCGTCTAACGCCTGCAGAGGAATCGCGATGAAACACCTGATGAGACTGTCGCTCGCCCTGACGGGACTCCTGATCACGGCATCCGTCATCTCCGCGGAACCGCGGAACGGCGTGATTCACCACCGGCAGGCCGGCGAAGCCAGTCACTTCTATCTGGAAGCCATGCGAGACGCACGACACGCGGCGCGGAGGGCCAAGCGTGAATTGCTTCGCGGGCGGATCGAAGCACGAATCGAAGGGCGCCGGGCTCTCCGCGAGTTTCAGCGCGAAACACGTCAAACGGCCCGGGAAGCACGTCGCGCGGTGCGCGTGGCCCGGCGCTACCGGAGGAACTAGCCTCAGTCGTGGAACGTCTACTGCTGGCGAACGGTTTGGGCCAGCGTCGGCTTGGCTTTCCGATCCTGCACCAGCTTCTGGAACTCCGCGTCGTCCAGATAGACGATGTTGACCCAGACCTGAAGCATGTCGTCGACGCTCCGCTCGCCGAAGCCGACCCACATGTTCGGGTCGGGATTCCGGCGATTGGCGGGCGTGTTGTCGTGGACGCCGATCATGTGCAGCATCGTCCCCGCCGGCAGAAGCGGCGCCGCGCCGTCCGCGTACACATAGTTGATGTGCCAGTTGAAGTCGAAGTGATCGACCGAGCTGAGGATCTGGGTCCTGTTGGTGGCCGGGTCGATCGCCTCGAGCGTCATCGCGCGCCCGCGCATGTGCATGTGCGGCTGGAAGGCGTCGATGCGCGCGTTCATCGGCAGACGGAAATAGCCGTCGGTCCGGACGACGGTGTTGGGCGGCACCTCGAGCTCGTCATTGGGCGTGTTCCGGATCGGCAGCGATCTGACTTGATATTTCGGCGTCACGCCCCTCGGGTAGAACTTGAACGCGATCGTCGTTTTGTTGTGCTGCTCGGAACCGACCGCGAAGTAGTGCATGTCGAAGCGGAGCCGCGTTCCAGCCTTCAACAACCGGCCGGTGTTGTCGCCGAAGATGTCGCCGTATTTCCCGACCGCGTACTCATGGAGCTGGACGCCGGTCTCGGGAGTCCCCTCGGGCGCGTCCGGCTCGATCGCATAGACCACGGCGTGATGGACGATCTTCGGATTGCTCGGTTTGATCTCCATCGCCTTGATCCAGCGGTCCTCGGTCAGCTTCACGTCGCCGACCTGATCGATCCACCAGTCCGGTCCGTTGGGGTACATCACGAAGTCCTTGTCGGTCGTGACCTTCAGGTCCGGCTCGCCGATGAACCACTCCGTCTCCGGGCGGAACGTCAACGGCGCCGGCATGTCGGCCGGATTGCCCTGCGGGGCGCCGTTTTCCGCCCAGCGCACGATGGTCGCGATCTCCTCGTCTTTGAGCGAGCGGTCGTTCTTGTACTCGCGGATGCCGACCGTCTTGTCGAGGTGCCAGGGCGGCATCTCGCGGCTGGCGACCCGCAGCTGAATCGAGCGCGCCCACGGGCGGACCTCTTCGTAGGTCATGAGCGACATCGGGGCGGAAGTCCCCGGGTGATGGCAGGCCTGGCATTTCGCCTGAAAGATCGGCGCGATGTCTCGTGCGAACGTGACCTGTGGCCGCGCGGCGCTCGCCTCGTGCGTGTGGCTCTCACCCTTCACCGTGACCTTCACCTGCGAATTCGTCCAGCAGCAGTGATAGCCGAAGTTCCCGGCGGATTCGCCCGATCCATCGTCGACGACTGCCTGCAACAGGTACTCGCCCGGCTCGCTGAAGGTGGCCATGGTGGAGGATTTGCCGAGGGCGATGCGCGATTGCGGCGCGCTGAACGTCACCGTTCCGGGACCGCGATACTTCGCCCACAGCACCGTCATGCCGACCGGTTCGCCGCGCCGCTTCGGCAGCCCGTCGTCAGTCGCCGACACGGTGAGCGTCAGCGATCCGGGCGCCGCAAGCGTCTGAGCGGATGACTGCACGCTGACCACGGGCGGCAGGTTCGAGCTGATCCTCTCGCTGTTGCCGCCGCGGGTCGTGCGCAAGCGGTCGATCTGCCACACCGGTTTCAAGGTGCCGATGACCTTCTGGGTCTGGCCGTGGGCGGCGAGAGTCCACTGCAGTGTCTGATTGCCGAAATCCTTCGGCACGGTGACGCTGAACACGTCCTTGTGCCGCCGCGGCGTGAAATGCGTCGGCTGCCCGCGGTCCCCGCCCGGCTCGAATGTATTGTCCGGTCCGACCGGAAGGTCGACCTCTTCCTCGTAGTTCCGGTTCATGTAGCCGAACCACATGTTGAAGGAACCGTCCGGGTTGATGTCGAAGCCTTCGTACACCGGCGCCACGCCCTGACCGGTCGCATGGCGGACGGTGACGAGCTGGGGCGCGCCCGACTGTGCGAGAACGGGGAGTGTGACGATGACGGCGAAGATGACGGAGAGTCGAAGTGCGTTGCTCACCATGTTCGATCTCCCGATGATGCAGCTGTTGGCGCGATTATAGCTTCCGGCCGCGCTGTTCCAATGCCTGGACGTCCGCGAGGTCCTTCGGCCGGCCGGCCGCGCGCTTGTTGGCGAGGAGATCCTCGAGTCGAGTCCGATTTCGCTACCGACGACGACGTAGCGGACGTCGAACCGATTCAGGCACTCGCAAAAGCGGAGAAAGAAATCCGCCGGTTCGCGCCGCTCGTCCGCCATCGAGCGTCACTCGCCGGATGCGACAAACCGCCACGACCATCGAATCGGTGCCGGGAACGAACCGTGGACCCGCGCGCGATAGCTCTGCGCCTGCGCCAGCCGTTCCTCCGGAGGGCGCGAGCGCCAATATTCCACTTCGCTCAGGTCGTGGAGGCGCCAATGCTCGTCGGCCGGCTCGAACGCCCACGGCGTGCCGGCGTCGACGCCGGAGGACTTGCCCGTCGTCGTCGGCGCCACTCGAGGGTCGTCGCTCATGATGTCGAATTCATTCTAGTTGCGAACAGTGATAAACGCCGCAACCTGCTGCGTGAACTGCCCGGCCGCCTCGATAAACGGAAAATGGCCGACACCCTCGAGCGCGCACCGCGTGGCATTTGGAAGGTGCTCAGCGAGCCACTCCATGTGCACACGATATGGATCACTGCGCCCAACGATGAGCAAGGTCGGCACGTTGAGCCTGGAGATTTGTCCACGGAGATCGTACCGCGGCAATTCCCGCGTGAACGCCGCAATGGACGCGTCTGCCGAGAATTGTAGCGTCTCGAACAACGGCCAGTGCTTGTCATGTCCGACGAAGAACCGAGGCCAGACGTTGCGAAATGTTCCCGAAGGTCGGCGTCTGTGGAAACGTTGGCGATCTGGACGGAAACGGGACCAGCTGACGTCGCCACGAGGACCAGGTGGGTCAGCGACCCAGACCAGCGAATGGCGTACTCGAGAGCCAGGAAGCCGCCGTACGAGTGGCCGAGCAACGCAAAGCGTGACAGCCCAAGGCTTCGCGTTTCAGGCAGAGCCGCAGCGCTGCCGTTCAGCTCAACGCTCGGCCGGCCACCCCATGTCGAGCGGCTTCCCGGGGTCCCTCGTAATCTGCAGCTCTGCGCAATGGTGATAGGAGTATCCACCAGGGTTGTTGAAGGCGTGCTCGGCCATGAACTGCACGACTTGCAGCGTGCACTTCTTGCAGTTGATGTTCGGGAGCTGCACGTCCGTCTCGAAGGGATCCATCTGGCCCGTCGGCCGGGTGGAGTGAACGAACAGACCATCGGCGAGCACCGGGATCGCGGGCGGGCTCTGGATCGACGCTGACACCGACTGCGGACCCCTGTCGCTGTCCTTCGTCGTGACCTGCGGATCGGGCGGCAGCTCAGTAGGCGAGTTGACCGCCAGCGCCACGCGGTAGTGCCCCGGGTGGTAGATCGTTTCCTGAACCTTCACATGCAGCTTCGAACCGCCGACGGCCTTGCTGATGATGTAGCTCGGCTTGCCCCAATCGGTATTGGACCCGCCGCATGGGCCTGCCTTCTGCGGATCGCCGCGGTCGCTTTCGATGAGCCACGACGCGGGCGTCAGAAGCTTGAAATGGGCATAGGTGGCGGGCTGAACAGCCAGCGTCACCGCGGCCAACAGGAAAAGAAGTCGAGCAGAAGATTTCATGGCATCAGTCCTTGGCTGAACACGCGTCACCGGTGACATCGAAACGGATGACGGAATCAACATCCTTATACACCGGACCGGCCCACCGTGGCGCGAGATTCGTCCCGTTCAACTCAAGGTGATATCGCCCGGATTCGTACTGGCTGAACGTGAAGCGGCTTCGGGATAGCAAGATGGCACCGGCGCGATTCAGCGATACGGCGAGGCCGGAGGCTCGTCCGAGGGGGCCGGCTTCAGGCCACGTGAACAGGCGGGGCACAACCACTGATTGCGATGGCTCAACGACGACACATCGACCCAGCCGTGTCGCTCGATTTCCGGGAGCGTGCCCGTCACGACGGTCGGACACTTCAAGCAACTGAACTCGTAGCGCAGATCTCTGACGTCCATTCGCAGATCGTAGCGGCAACTGGACCGCCGCTCCCCTCCATCCCGCGCGTCATCGCGCGGCTTCCGCCGCCTGCTGTTCCTCCCAGCGCGCAATGCCCAGCAGGAACCTCAGGCCGTAATTCCCCTCGTGGCAGGCGTTCTCGATCATCGGGCCCTCGCTTCTGATCATCGGAATCCTCGCCGACCACGGTCTCGTGAACGACGCCGGGTCGTCCACGGTGAATTCGTAGAGGACGGCGTCGGGGCCGGTGCGCGTGAAGCGCTCGACGAGATGGAGCGCGTCGCCGGTGCCTCTGAACTGGCTCTTCGCCGTGAAATTTGTCGTATCGACGACGAGCGTCGTCCCCTCCCAGCGTCCGCGCGAATCCCCCATCCATTTGCGGATGCGCGGCGGAAGATGGGGCCGTCCATCGAGGGGAATGAGGCGCGTCTCGTGGAGGATCTCGTTGACGATCGCGACGTAGCCCGGACCCTGCAGGAACTGATAGTTGCTGACGAGCGGGGAATAAGGTGAGTTGTTGGCGAAGCTGGGAAGCATCGGCGGTCCCACCGCCGGCCACCAGAGGCATCGATCCATCAGCGGCCGATCTTCCGGGCCGTCCGCCGGCCGCCGCTGACGCTCGACACGCGCGTCGTTGACGCGCTTCTGCGCGTCCGGCGTGAGCGGCGGAAGCTTCCCTTCCGGGGGATCGACAATCAGCGAGGTTCGCGTGACCGGCACGAGCCGGGCGTCGGCGTCCCACCATGCGCTGCCGTACGCGCGCCCGAGATCCGCCTCGGCGCCTCCTCCGCGGTTGTCGCGATCCCACCGCGCGAGCACCCGCTTCTGGTAGTCCTCGGCCTCCTCCGGCGTCAGAAACTCCTTCGCGGCAAGCTCCGCCGGCCGTTCCAGAGGCGTCAGCGTGGCGTTGGTCCAGATGCCTTGTAGATCCGGCTGACCATCCGGCGTACGGGGCGGAACCCAATTCTTCGCGGCTTTGGCGTTCCCGGCGGCGCCCGCGGTCTGGCCCGCGACGGCCCTTTCAGACACCGGCACGCACATCGCCACGAGCAGAACCGGGAGAGCCACGTGGCGCAAGCCTGTCACGGCACCAATCTACAATCTGCCGTCTGCAATTTGCAATTTTAAGGACGCGAATAACTCTGCCGCTCTGGCTGGTCCCTGACTGCCGAATACCAGCCGGCAGAATGCCAGCGTAATTCTGAAACGCAGCACCAACAACCTGGCGTAGACTGCCCGTCGCCGGGGAGGAGATGTGCGCACAGCAAAGATGTTGATGGTGGTTCTGATCTTCGTGGCGGGTGTTGCCCTGGTGCCGGCGGCCCAGACCGGCCCCACCGGCGGCGCGACCCTGTTCGAGGGCGCCCGGCTGATCGTGGGCCGCGGTGGCGCACCGATCGAGAGTTCCGCGTTCCTCGTGGAAAACGGCAAGTTCACCAAGGTCGGGAAGAAAGGCGACATCCAGCCGTCAGCCGGCGCCACACGCGTCGACCTGGCCGGGAAGACCGTGATGCCCGCGCTCATCGACATTCACAACCACCTCGGGTGGACATCGACAAGGTCTACCAGCGAGGGGCGGCTATCGATCGCGCGGCGTTGAGCAAGACGTTCACCGCCGAGGCGAACTGACGCGGCGCGAAGAGTCGCCGATTGTCTTCGCTGAGGTCCGGAGATTCAAGGCATCGAGGCGCGCGAGTCGGCCGGGCGCAGCTCAGCATCCACCGTTCGTCCCATTCGCGCCACGATCTCCGGCACGGCCTCCACATCCGCTCGAGCCGTGTGGAAATTCACGATGCACGCACGCAGCACGTAGCGTCCGCCGACAACGGCGTTCGAGACGAACACGTCCCCCCCGCGTTGCAGCCGATCGAGAAGCTCGCGGTTCAGCGCGTCGAGATGGCGCTCGACCGGTTCCTCGCCCAGTCTCGTTCGGAGATCGCGGGGCACGTAGCGGAAGGTCGCGATGCTCAAATCCTGCGTCGTGAGCTGCAGCTCCGCATGCCGGCCGACCGCCTCGGCCATCGCCCGGGACAGATGGATATCGTCGGCGATCATCGCGCGATACCCCGCGGCTCCAACGTGCCGCAGCGCGAGCCACACCTTGAGGGCGCGAAAGCCGCGTGAATTCTGCGGGCCGTAATCGACATAGTTCGTCGCGCGCTCTTCGAAATGATAGTAGGGCGGGTGGTATGCGAACGCGGCGCGCAGTGTCTCGGGATCGCGCACCAGCGCGCATCCGGCCTCGAGCGGCGCGTAGAGCCACTTGTGCGGATCGACCGCGACCGAATCGGCCAGACTCAGCCCGCGCAAATCATCGGGCGCCCCGGGCACTGCCGCGGCAAAGCCACCGTAAGCTCCGTCCACATGGAACCACACACCGTGCTCCCTGCAGAGCGCGGCGATCTCCGGCAGCGGATCGATGGCGCCGGTGCTGACCGACCCGGCGGTGCCGACGACGATGCATGGCACCTCCCCGGCGGCGGCATCGGCTTCGATCTGCCGGCGCAACGCGCCGACGTCCATCCGGAGCGTCGCATCCGCCGGGATCCACCGGATCGACGCGGTGCCGAGGCCCGAAAGGTCTGCGGCCTTTTGAATCCACGTGTGCGTTTCGACCGAGCCGTACACGCGAAGCCTTTGCCCCGGATTTCCAGCGATGCCCTGCTCGCGTACGTCCCAGCCGGCCTTGGCCGCGCGCGCGGCCAGGAAGCAGACGAAATTCGCCATGTTGCCGCCGCTGACGAGCAGCCCGCCGCACTCAGCCGGGTAGCCGATGAGCGCAGCAATCCATCGCACAGTCTGCGATTCGATCTCCGTGGCGGCCGGCGACAGAATCCAGGCGCCAACGTTCGGGTTCATCGCCGCGGCGAGGAAGTCGCCAAGAATCCCGATCGGCGCCGGTGGCGCGGTGATGTACCCGAAGAAGCGCGGGTGCCCGTTGAACAGCGAGTGATCGAACAGCAGCCGCGCCGTCCGCTCCAGCAACAAACCCGGTTCCGTGCCCGATTCCGGAAGCGGCCCGGTGAGGTCGAGCGCGTCGCGCACGGCCGATGGCGATTCGTTGTGGGTTACCGGACCGTGCGGCAGCGATTCGAGGAACTCCGCCACCTGATCCACGAGTCGATGTCCCAGCGCGCGGAACGTCGCGGCGTCCATCGCCAGCGCCGAATGCCGAACGGAATCGCCATCCACGTCTGACTCCTTTGCCGATTCTCGCCTCATCTGCGGATCCCTTCGAAGAGATCCGTCTCGCGCGCCCGTCCGCCGTTGACCGAACTGAACGCGCGATAGAACGACTGCCAGCCCCACAACGCCTCGTGGTGCTCCGGCGACAGCTCCTTCAACCGCTCGTAGGCGGTGACTTGCGACTCGTGGCACGAGATCGCCCGCCACACCGTGGACCAGAGGTTGCGGGTATCGATCACGGTGGTGATCGCCCAATCGGGCCACGGTACCGCCTGCCGCTCAACGCCGTCGACCGTGGAGATCAGTTTCCGGAACGCGGCCTGGTAAGCCGCCCAAGTCGATTCCGGCCATGCGATGTAGTACAGCTTCGACACCGAATGCGGTGGCGCTGCCGTCTCGACATCGTCGGACGCAAACGCGGGATCGGCGGCGGCGACGATCGCGGCCGTGGTGAACTGTGAGATCGCGATGTGATCGGGATGTCCGTACGCGCCGTCGGGCCCGAATGTCACGACGATGTCGGGGCGAACTCGTCTCAGATGCTGGACAATGCCGGCGACCGCCTCGCGTGGGTTCGCGCGATCGAGATGCTGATCGTGGTAGTCGAGCAAGGACACGTCGCGCACGCCTAACACCGACGCGGCGGCGCGCAGTTCCGCCTCACGGATGCTCGCGAGCGCCAGCGGACCGGGATGTTGTTGATCGTCGGGACGATGGCCGCGGTACCGACCGCTCTGACCGCGGGTGGCGGTCAGCAGAAAGACGTCGACGCCTTCGGACGCGTATTTCGCGAGCGTGCCTCCCACGCCCAGGGATTCGTCGTCGGGATGCGCGAGCACGGCGAGCAACCTCGGAGTCTGCATGAGGCTCCGATCTTATGTCGACTGCGGAACGCAACATATAACCGGGCCGGCAGCCGGTCCTGCTTCAATCGCTAGTCAGCGGGTGACACCACTGCCAGGGATTCGCGGCGGGCGCCCTTCACGGCCCCGAGCGGCAGCTTTCGATCGAAGGTGACGAGGCAACCGCCTCGCTTGACCGCCAGGCCAAGCAGGTACACATCGGTCAGCTGCTTGTGACCGCGAGCGAGCGACGGATCGAACAGGCGTTCGTCACAGAGTGAAATCGAATCGGGCCAGAACTCGTGACGTCCGCTGGCACAAAACTTCCGCAGCCGGGCCACGAGCTCCGGCACACCCCTGACCTCGCCGCCGCGCGCGGGATTGCTCAAGACGCGGACGAAGCCATTCTCGGTCAGCGGACAGGTCGCCCAGCCGGCCGCACGGTGGTCCGCGAACCAGTCGTGTGCGATCTCGTGATGAACGTGGTCGGGATCAAACAGCGCGATGAGGACGTTGACGTCCAGCAACGCCGCACGGGTCATGGTTCGTCGAGGAGCTCGTTGACTCGTTCGACCGTCAGCACCGGCGTTCCCGGCCGGCGCGGCAGAACAGGAACGCCATTGCGGACGCGGCCAGCCTGGCGCGGCTTCAGCGCTTCGCGAGCGAGCTCGGACAGAATCTGACCGGCGGTCCTCTTTCGTACCGACGCTATTTCTTTCGCTGCCTGCAGCACATCATCGTCAACATCCAGTGTCGTCCGCATATGGAATCATCACACATCACGCATCAGATGTCACAGCTCCCGCTCAGCCGGTCTTTGTCCGATCGGGCCGCAGGCTTACTTCACAATCGCCTGCATGACCGCGTTCTCGAACTCCGTCCGCATTTCCCGGATCGGGGTCTGGATCATCATGACGGCGACGACTTCCTCCTTGGGGTCGATCCAGAAGTGCGTGCCGTAGGCGCCGCTCCAGCCGAAGGTGCCGTCCGAAACGCGGTGGTTTCCTGCAATCGCGTCCTGCATCACGCGAACGCTCAGGCCGAAGCCTTCACCGGTCGTACGACCGGGCAGCGTCGAAGGGACGTGGACAGAGCTCATGAGCTTTACCGTACGCGGGCTCAGGAGGCGCTTGCCATTCAGTTCCCCGCCGTTGGCCAGCATTTGCGCGAAGTGCGAATAATCGTCGATCGTCGAGACCAACCCACCGCCGCCGGCAAAATACACTTTGCTCGACATCGACAGCGAATTCTCAGTCTTCACCAGGCCCGTGTCGGTCTTCCGATAGGCGGTCACCAGGCGCGGCATCTGCGCGTCTGTGGGGTAATGACTGGTGTTGGGCATGTCCAGCGGATCGAAGATGCGCTGTTTCAAGAAGCGGTCGAGCGTCGTACCCGAGCTCACCTCGACAATTCGCGCGAGCACGTCGAAGCCATCGCTGGCGCTGTACATCCAGCGCGTACCGGGCTGAAACTCGAGGGGCGTCGAGCCCAGACGGGGGAGGTAGTCGGCCAGTGTCTCGGTCGGCTTGCGGCGATTCTTCCTGACCTCACTCTGGCCCATCGGGCCGCTCGAAAAACCCGACGTATGCGTCAACAGATCCTTGACGGTGATATCGCGTGCCGCTGGCACCGTGTAGAACTTCGGCGGATTGGCCGCGTCGGCGGGAGCGGGCGTCGGCGCGGGTCCTTGCAGCACGCCCACCTTCATGCCTTTGAATTCCGGGATGTATTTCGAGACCGGATCGCCCAGCTGAAGCTTGCCCTCTTCGAGCATCATCATGATGGCCGTGCCAATCACCGGCTTCGTCATCGAAGCCATGCGAAACACGGAGTCGCGCGTCATCGGCTTCCTGGTGTCGACGTCCATCGTGCCCTGTGCTTCCACGAAGGCAATCTGGCCTTTGCGAGCCACCAGCATCACGGCACCGGAGATATCGCCCGCATCGATGTGGCGCTGAACCAACGTGTGAATCCGTTGCAGCCGCTCGCTCGACAGGCCGACATCTTCGGGCCTGGAGGAAGGCAATGACGACGCGGTGACTGAAAATGTGGCAACCAGGAAGAGGAGAAAAAGCGATCCAATCCTGCGCATGGCGGGCTCCTTGTGGAAAAGGTGGCCCAATCATATATCGCTCGGTCGGCTGGAATTTCTCATTCTTCGGTCCTGAGGTAGAGCGACAGGCGCTCCCATATCGTCAGCGAATCTCATGAATCTCAGCGCTGGAACAGGCCCTGAGGATCGCGCGCCAAATCGCCGGAGCGTTGGCGGGATCCCACGCCATCGCCTAGGTCCGCAAGTGCGCCTTGAGGAAGCGGCCGGTGTGCGATGCGCGGCAGGCGGCGACGGCTTCGGGCGTCCCCGCCACGACCACCTTTCCACCCGCATGGCCGCCTTCGGGCCCGAGGTCAATCACGTGATCGGCCGTCTTGATGACGTCGAGGTGGTGCTCGATCAACAGCACCGTGTGGCCGGCGTCCACCAGCTTGTTCAACGACTCCAGCAGCCGCTGCACGTCCGCCAGGTGCAGGCCCGTGGTCGGCTCGTCGAGGATGTACACCGTGTGTTTCGAGCGCTGCAGCGTGCTCAATTCCGTCGCGATCTTGATCCGCTGCGCCTCGCCCCCGGAAAGCGTCGTCGCCGACTGACCGAGCGTGAGGTAGCCCAGGCCCAGGTCGTGCAGCACCTCGATCTTCTTCCGCACCGACGGCTCCCCCGCGAAAAACGTTACCCCTTCCTCGACCGACATGTTCAGCACGTCGTCGATGGTCTTGCCGCGGAGTGTCACCTCGAGCGTCTCGCTGTTGAACCGCGCCCCCTTGCACGCGCCGCAGGTCACTTCGACGTCGGGCATGAAATAGAGCTGCGTGGTGATCGCGCCTTCGCCCTGGCACTCCTCACACCGGCCGCCCTTGACGTTGAAGCTGAATCGCCCGGGCTTGTAGCCGCGCTCGATCGAGAGAGGTGCCTGTGTGTACAGGTCGCGGATGGTGTCGTAGAAGCCGATATAGGTGGCCGGGTTCGATCGACTGTTCCGTCCGATCGGCGACTGGTCGATGTTGACGACCTTGTGCACGTGCTCCGCGCCGTCGATCGCGTCGTGTTCACCCGGCAGGGTGCGTGTATCCACCAGCCGCTTCCACAGCGCTTTGTAGAGGATGTCGCTGACCAGCGTGCTCTTGCCCGACCCGGAGGCGCCGGTGATGGCGACGAGCTTGCCCAGAGGGAACGTGACATCCACCCCTTTGAGATTGTTCTCCCGCGCTCCACGCACGGTGATCTCTTTGCCGTTCCCTTTCCGCCGCTGCTTCGGCATGGCAATCGACCGCCTGCCCGAGAGGAACTGTCCCGTCGGCGACGCCTTGCACGACAGCACGTCGGCGATCGTCCCCTGCACCACCACCGTGCCGCCGTGGACGCCAGGCCCGGGCCCCATCTCGACGATGTGGTCCGCGGCGCGGATGGTGTCCTCGTCGTGTTCGACGACGATCACCGTATTGCCGATGTCGCGGAGGCTTTCGAGCGTGGCGATCATCTTGACGTTGTCTTTCGGGTGCAAGCCGATGCTCGGCTCGTCGAGGACGTACAACATGCCCATCAGCCCCGATCCGATCTGAGTGGACAGACGGATCCGCTGCGACTCGCCGCCCGACAGGGTGCCCGAGCGGCGGTTGAAGCTCAGATAGTCCAATCCGATACCCAGGAGCAGTTCCAGCCGGCCACGAATCTCCTTCAGCACCTGCCGACCCGCATCAGCGCCGCGTCCCGACGGCTTGAGGGTGCCAAGGAACGCGTGCAGCTCGTCGAAGTTCAGCTGGCCGATGTCGTGAATCGTCTTGCCTCCAATCGTGAACAGCAGCCGGGTGGCTCGCAGCCGGGCGCCTTTGCAATCGGGGCAGGTGTGTTCGACCATCACCTTGTCGAGCCAGGCCTCCATCCGCGAGCTGGCTTCACCGCGCTGCCGATAGCGGCGGTAGTACCGCTCGATTCGCCGCGCAATCCCGCCGAAGCCGATCTCCTTGCCTTCCTGGTCGTCGCGTTTGACCTTCGCCTCAGGCGGCGACGTCAGGACGATCTTCTTCGGCTCCATCCCGTACAGGATGGCGTCGCGCGCCGCCTGCGGCAGCTCATTCCAGGGAGCGTCGAGGGAGAAATCCCGCGCCTTCGCGAGACTGAACATCAGCCGCCCGTCCCACGTGTCGGGGTTGTACTTGAACGCTTCCCGGACGAAGCAACCGCCGCGGATACTCCGCTTCGGGTCGGGGACGAGCAGCTCCGGGTGCGTGAGCTTGTCCACGCCGAGGCCGCCACATGTCCGGCAGGCACTTTCAGGGTTGTTGAACACGAAAAACTCGGGCGCGATGTCGCCGTAGACGAAATGGCAGGCCGGGCTGCACACCCCGCGATAGAACCTCTCGCTTTCGGCCCTGCCAGCAGGGCCCGAGCCCCGGGCTGAGTTCTTCACGACGTGAAGCTGCAGCAGCCCGTCGCCAATGAGGAGCGTGCTCGCGATTCCGGCTTTGATCGCCTTCTCGTGCTTGCGGCTGACCACGAATCGATCGACCACCGCGTCCATGTGCCTGACCGAGGATTCGTCGATCGCCACTTCCTCCGAGATGTCCACCGGCTTGCCGTCGATGATCAGCCGCCGGCAACCCTTCTTCCGAACTTCAGTGAAGACGAAGTCCAGCTCCTCGCCGTAGACCTTGAACAGCGGGGCCCGCAGCTCGATTTCGGATCCTTCGGGAAGCGAGAGGATGGCCTCGAGGATCTGGCTGGAGGATCGGCTCGGCGTCGGCTCGGCGGTGCGCGGACAATGCGGTTCGCCGATGGTCGCGAACAGCAGGTTCAAATAGCTGGCGATGTCGGTCATCGTGCCGACGGTCGAGCGCGGGTTG
>Ga0068858_100004557_pt1 | contig 13571 bp, 2 predicted proteins | sample KBSSwiS12_FD_66589 | JGI IMG/M metagenome (GOLD analysis project Ga0068858, IMG submission 66589) | Switchgrass rhizosphere microbial communities from Kellogg Biological Station, Michigan, USA - KBS Switchgrass S1-2 | ecosystem: Host-associated > Plants > Roots > Rhizosphere > Soil ... | reverse complement strand
CACGGGCAATCTCTACGTGGGCGAATCCGGCACAGGAACGCTGACCATTTCCAATGGCGGCCAAGTCTCAGATAGCTACGGATTTATCGGCGATAACTCCGGCAGCACGGGGAGTGTGACGGTGGATGGCACCGGCTCCTCTTGGATCAATAACTCCTATCTCTACGTGGGGGAATCCGGCTCGGGTACGCTGACCATTTCCAATGGCGGCCAGGTCTCGGATGACGTCGCGTTTATCGGCGACAGCTCCGGCAGCTCAGGGGCCGTGACGGTGGATGGCACGGGTTCCTCCTGGAGCAATACAAGCGAGCTCTACGTGGGGGAATCCGGCTCGGGTACGCTGACCATTTCCAATGGCGGCCAAGTCTCGGATAGCTACGCGTTTATCGGCGATAACTCCGGCAGCACGGGGACCGTGACGGTGACGGGCACCGGCTCCTCTTGGATCAATAACTTTTATCTCTACGTGGGCGAATCTGGCACGGGTACCCTGACCATTTCCAATGGCGGTCAGGTCTCGGATGGCACCGCGCTTATCGGCGATGGCTCCGGCAGCACGGGGACCGTGACGGTGGATGGCACCGGCTCCTCCTGGACCAACACGAGCAATCTCTTCGTGGGGGAATTCGGCACGGGTACGCTGACCGTTTCCAATGGTGGCCAGGTCTCGGATAGCAGCGGAGACATCGGCGTGGGCGCCAGCAGCACGGGAACCGTGACGGTGGATGGCACCGGCTCCTCCTGGACCAACACGGGCAATCTCTATGTGGGCGAATCCGGCACGGGTACCCTGACCGTTTCCAATGGTGGCCAAGTCTCGGATATCTTCGGGTATATCGGCGTGGGCACCGGCAGCACGGGGACCGTGACGGTGGATGGCACCGGCTCCTCCTGGACTAACACGGGCAATCTCTACGTGGGCGAATCCGGCACGGGTACCCTGACCGTTTCCACTAGTGGAACGGTCACCGCCGACGTATTGAAACTGGCGGTTTTGGGCGGGGCGCAGGGAACGGTGAACCTCAATTCAGGCGGCGTACTGGCAACGGGGCAGGTGATGGCCGGCAGTGGCACGGCGACATTTAATTTCAACGGTGGTATCCTGCGCGCGACGGGAACGAGTAACGATTTCATCAGCAACTTCACCGGGACGGAAGTCCAGTTGCTAAGCGGCGGCGGCACGATCGATAACAATGGCTTTGATATTACGGTCAACTCACCCCTTACAGGAACCGGCAGTCTGACCTCGACGGGGACCGGTGAGCTGATTCTTACCGGATCGAACACCTATTCCGGCGGGACGATCCTGCAAAGCGGCACGTTGGTTATCGCCAACAGCAGCGCGCTCGGTACCGGGGCCCTGACAACGATCGATCCCACCGTGGTCTATACAAATGGCGTGAACGTCGCGAACCCGATCATCATGGAAGCAGACACAACGTTGGAGGTCGACAATGCCGACAGCGCCACGCAGACCGGCACGATTAGCGAGAGTGGTACCGTCGCTTCGGTAACCAAAATCGGCACGGGCACCTTGACGCTTCGCGGAACAAACTCTTATTCGGGCGGGACGGAGATTGCGGCCGGTATCTTGCAAGTCGATGCTATTTCCAGCGGTCTCGGTACCGGCAAAGTGACCGTCGATTCGGGAGCTACGCTGGCGCTTTTCAATAAGGCCTCGCTGGATAACGCCATTACCATCAGCGGCACGGGCGCGGGTGGCCAGGGAGCGATTTTCGGTTTTGGCGGAGGAGCTGCCGTGCAGGAAAGCATTACCGGCACGGTGACTCTTGCTGCGGATGCGACTGTGGGCAATGGCGGCCTCAACTCTGATCTGCAACTGGGCCCGATTGACCTTCAAAATCACACGCTAACGATTGGAACCGGGAGTGGAAATTTTGCCTTGAACGGCGATATCACCGGTAGCGGCGGACTCACATTTAATGCGTTTGGCTCAGTGGCCATTACAGGGGGCAATAATACCTTCACCGGACTGACCGATGTTCTTTCCGGTAGCAACCTAGGTCTCGCTGATACGGTTGGCACTGCCATTTCCGGCGATTTGAGGATCCAAGATGGTGGCTATGTTCAGGATGATAACGGCAACCAGTTGGCGGGCACCACGACGCTGATGCTGAATGGAAGCGGTGAATTTGCGATCGCGCCTCAAGGAACGATTTCCCTTTCTGAAACGATCGCCGGCCTATCGGGTACTTCGACCAGCAGCGTGGTCACGTCCATCGGCGCAGGCGCAAGCGGTCCAACGCTTAATACGCTTACGCTTTCAGGAACGGGAACGTATTCCTACGCAGGTCAGATCACCGATGATACCGTTGATTCTCCGTCTGCCAGTCTCGCTCTGATCAAGTCGGGCTCGGGCACGCAAATCTTGTCCGGCAACAATACCTACCACGGCGGCACGACGATCGAATCCGGCACTCTGGCGATTTCCGGCACGGGGGCGACCCTGGGCACCTCCGGTTCCAATATCACGGTGGGCCTGAACAACGGGGACAACGGCACATTTGTTGTCTCGGCGGGAGGACACGCAACGGACGGGGATGGTACCATCGGTGGTGGTTCCGGCAGTACCGGCAGCGCCACGGTGGATGGCACCGGTTCGACGTGGACCAATAACGGCCTCCTTACCGTTGGCGATCAGGGCAACGGCTCATTGACCGTGGAAAACGGCGGCACGGTGACCACAGGTGTGAATGGCATTAACAATGTCGGCCTTCTGGTCAGCGGCGGAGCCGTCTCAGGCACGGTGACAGTGAGCGGCACCGGTTCCAGTGTGACGGTGGGTAGCGGTGGCACCGGCGATATGGTTCTCGGCAATGCCGGCCCTGCTTTGCTGGTCATTGCCAATGGCGGATTGGTCACCGATAACTCGGCTTTCCTCGCGGAAGGCAACAGCACCAGCTCTGGTACCGTCGATGTCACAGGATCCGGTTCGACGTGGACGAATAACGATACGATCACGATTGGCGAAGCCGGAACCGGGACGGTGATGGTTGAAAATGGCGGATCGATCTCTGCCTCAACGATTATCATTGCCGATGCGGCTGGCTCCGCCGGTCTGCTGCAGATCGGTAACAACAACCAGGGGGGAGCTCTCACGGTCACGTCAATCCAGTTTGGTAGCGGAACGGGAACCATCGAATTCGACCAGACCGATACGACGACGCTCGGCGCAAACATTAGCGGTGCTGGCAACCTGATTCAAAAAGGCTCCGGTACCACGATTCTCTCCGGTAACAGCACCTTTACCGGCGGCACGACGATCGATGCGGGAACGCTGGTAGTGGGCAGTACGACCGCCTTGGGGGCTGGTGATGTCACGCTCAATAATGGAGTACTGACGACGACGGGAACCGGTACAGGAATCCAAATCGCAGTTGGCGGCAACTACACCCAGGCCGCGGGAACCACGCTCTTCCTCAATCTTTACAGCGCAAGCAACTACGATTCGCTGAGTCTGACTGGCACCGGAGTCGCCTCGTTGAACGGCACACTGCATCTCAACCTCGTTGGAGGCTTCGCCCCCGGACAAGGGCAATCCTTCACCGTGTTGGCCTCGAACGAAACTGTCAACGGGACCTTTTCCTCCATCGTGACCAATCTTCCCTCCATCGGGGTCAGGACGAATTACACCAACGACGTGACGGTGCTGTTCCAAAAATCGTTCATTGGTTTGCCGGGATTGACCCTGACGCCCAACCAAACAGCGGTCGCAACTTACATCGACACCTTTGACCAGCACATCACCAGCCCGGCGTTCGCTAATTTGGTCGGTGCGCTCAATACTGCCAGTGGAACTCCGGCCACCTTGCAGAACGCGTTTAATCAGCTTAGCCCGCTCAACTTCGCGAACTTTGCTTCTTCCACGGCCTTCAACAACGCCAGCTTTACGGTTCAGGGCTTGGATGGCTACCTCGCCAATCATCGCGGCGCGGATGGCACGTTTGTGGGCAGCGACGGCGGCCTCGATTACTCCGGCTTGGCCGTGAACGATCCCAACGTAGATACCGGCCTGCAATCGGTCCGCAGCCGACTCCTCGCCTGGAGCCCCGCCCCCAGCACCGGCCTCCTCAGCGACTCCAGCAGCCTCCTTCCCGGCGGCATGGATATGAAGAATGTTACTGTTAACAATTCTCCCACCAACCTCTGGAATGTCTTCCTCACCGGCAACGTCATCCTCGCCCAGGACTTCGCCAATAACTCCGCCGGCATTCCCTACGCGGACACGACCACCGGCGCCGCGCAAATCGGCGCTGATTACAAGATCACCCCGCACTTCCTCGCTGGTGTCGCCTTCGGCTACGGTCACACCCACGCCAATCTCGATACCATCGGCAGCAACGCCAACGTGAACACCTATTCACCCGCGGTCTACCTCAGCTACAGCAACAGCGGCTGGTACGCTAACGCCCTCGGCAGCTACGGCTTCTCCAGCTACAGCCAGAACCGCAGCGTCTCCATTGGCGCGTTCAATGGCACAGCCCACAGCTCACCCGGTGGAAACCAAATCATCGGCGATCTCGACGGCGGTTATGACTTCCACAAAGGCAACTGGACCTTTGGCCCGACCCTCGGTTTGCAGTACACTCATCTCAACGTTGACGGTTATACGGAAACTGGACTGCCCGGTGCGGACCTCACGGTCAATTCAAACCAAGCCGATTCATTGAGAAGTCATCTTGGCGGCCGCGTCAGCTATGCGGTGAAGAGTGGAACCAGCATCTTCACCCCGCACCTGAGCGCCAGCTGGCAGCACGAGTTCATGGATCAAAGCCGCGGTATCACCAGCCAGTTCAGCGATGTCGGCGCCGGATCGTTTGTGGTCAACACACCGAATTCAAGCCGCGACTCCGCGTTGGCCGATGTTGGTGTTGATGCCCAAATCAACAACACGATCACCATCTTCTCGGATTATTCCGTACAGGCAGGCCAGAGCAACTACTTCGGCCAGTCCATCCAAGCTGGACTTAAGATTGGGTTCTGAGATTTTGAGTAAAGCGTCACCCTAATAGGGCGTATTGGAATCATCCTCTCACGTGGCGGAGGGACATCGACTCCTTTCGAAGAAGTCTGCCAAATGGCTTAAGGGCAGAGAAGAAAATGGGATAGGTCGAGGCGGATTAATTTCGGTTCTCATTACCGATTTTATCAAAAAGCTTAATTTTGCAGCCATGATCCGGACGGCATGAAGGCTTATGTCTGAATGGCGATTGGCGATAAATTCGCAATTACTGCAGTAAATACTCATCTATTTATATCTTATGTAGTTAAATTCGCAATTGGAACTTTCCAGCGATCCGCTGCGGAGAGATGAATGAGACACAGTCAGCAAGAAACGAAAGCTCCGGTGATCACGCCGATCCGATTATCGAAGTGCAGCCAACTAACCCGGTCTTCACCTCCCTAAATCATGAAAATGAAACTTCCTCGCATCTTTGTCGCAACTGGCGTTGTTCTTGCGGCCGTCTCTTCAACAATAATGCTGGCTTCCGCGGCTGAGCCAGCTAATCCCACCCAAAACTACACCGGGATGAATACGTGGTTCGGGTATTCGGAACGGCCCTTCGTAGACTTGATGCACGCCGCCGGCGGACAGAGCGGTGAAAAAGTTGTCGTCTTGAACGACGCGAACAGCATACCGGTGTCAGATTTCATCCGTGCATGGCCGACCGGGTCGAGCGCCAGTTACACGGATCCTCATCAGACGACTTGGGTGGACCATCAATTGCGAGTGAATGGTACGTATAATATCTCGTTCATTGGGCAGGCCAAAATTTCCGTTCCCTATGCCGGGCCATTTAGCATTACCGGTCAGCATTGGGACCAGAGCAGCAATACCACGACCGGAACTCTCACCGTTGCATATCCGGATGATAGCCAGGTACCCAAGCGAATCACGTTGGCGTTCACTCAGACCCAGCGTACGAGTAATAGTGGAACGAACACAGGTATCCACGGGGTAACGGTGACTTACCCGTCTTCTGTCGTGGTGGATAATCCTATACTGACCATTCCCAGCGGCGGTTGGACAAGCTTCACGGGGGATCGTCCGATCACGGACGCCAACGGCTGGCCGTTGTCCGATTTTATTGCCGACTTCACCGGTGACGCTAGCAAGACCTCTACCGGCTCTTATACATTAGGTGGCACCTATACACTGATCTTTAATGGAAAAGCGGTCGTAACGCCCCAGTTTGGTGGCTTCACGGTAAGCACTCCAACTTACTCCGGTGCTACTACTAATACCAGTACCGCGACCGTCAGTATCGGAGGAGGGATATCGACGATCAACCTCGTCTTCGCTCAAACCCAGCGCACATCGACCAGCGGAACCAATACCGGCGTAACCAATGTTCAGTTGTATCGTTCTGGCTATCCTACGGATGGTTCGGCCATGTTCTCCACGGAATACAAGAATATCATGGCCAAGACGGATGTGATCCGGTTCATGGACTGGGGGGAGACCAACTTCAATCCCGTTGTTTCCTGGGCTGACCGCACTCATGTTGCCTCTGTCTGGAATCCTCCCCTCTATACGGTGGACGCCAACGGTCTTCCGCAGTTTGGTAACGGAGGTGTGCCCTACGAGGTCATGGTGCGACTATGCAATGAGATCAATTCCGACCTCTACGTCTGTGTTCCCACCCGCGCTGATGATACCTATATCACCAACCTAGCCAATCTGATCAAATATGGCAGCGACGGTGTGAATCCCTACACCTCTACCCAGGGCAGCCCTGTTTACGCGCCGCTCAACAGTAATCTCAACATCTATGTCGAGTATGGTAACGAAGACTGGAACTCCAAGTTTCAGACCTTTACCAACGTTCGGAATACCGCTGAGACCATAACTAAAAGCGGGACGGTCGCCATCAATGCGGATGGAACTACCGATCTTAACCAGTTGCAATTCCGATGGGTCGCTTACCGCGCCTGGCAGGTTTCGAAGCTTTTCCGCGCTGTATTTGGCGACTCAGCCATGCCGTTTACTGCCACCAATCCTGCCAAGCCCCGGGTGCGTCCACTCCTCGAGGGACAAGAGGCTGGTCCATATTTACAGCCAGGAGCGCAAGGCATCGCTGGCCTTAAATTTCTCAATACATTGTGCGGCACTGTCAGTACGTATAACTCAACCGTTCATCCTCTCTCCTATTACTTTTATGGCGGCGGTGGTGCGGCCTACTACGGCATCGCTGGCGTGGGCGATAATACAACTCCGACTGCCGATGCGGTATTTTCAAGGGGCCCGGGTAACTATGTTTCCAGTGCTCTGCCGTTGTCTTTCTATGTGGATTCGCTCTGGTTCCGTAATTTTGGCCTGAATCACGTCGCCTATGAAGGTGGCTTGGGACTTCCCAATGTTACTCAAACCAGCACTTGGACGGAATCAGCCGAGTGGGCCGTCGATACCGATTCGCGCGCAGCCGAGATGGAACAGGAATTTCAAGACACTTGGACCCAATCCGGAGGCGGCCTCCTTAATTATTATTCGCATGGTGGCATGGGCGGAGATAGTGAATGGGGTTTCACCCCGTTCTTTGATGACAGAACCAACAGTGGAAAACTTCAGGGTCTCCTCAACATCCGCGCCAGCACCCGCCCCGAAGTTGTTACTCAAGCGGTGGTGATCGCTGGTAGTCCCACCACATCCGTCTCGGGCACGGCGCTCATCTACACACTGAACACCACGGGTACCTCTCAGTATATCGAATCGGGCTATACTTTTTACAGTGCCACTCCGGAACCAGTCACGAATGGCATCGACTCCTCCACAGGCGAATGGGTGGCCTTTGGTGTGGATGCGCCCATGGCGGCAACCTACAATACGACGATTCGTTACGTGTCATCGGGTGCCAATCTGCAGGTTTACGTGAATGGAATCGCGCAAGGCTCACCCCTGGTTTGCGCCAATACCAGCGGCACGATGCAGAACTTGACCGGCACTCTGACACTGCCAGCCGGGTTTTCAGCGATACGCCTTAAACCCACAACGGGCGGCATCGGCATAGCGACCGAAATTTTTACCCTGCCGGATGTGACCAATGGTCTGATGGCGCGGTGGAACTTCGATAGCAACGCCACCGACACATTCTCTGCGGGTACTATCGCCGATAATGGTACGCTCGTCGGGAGCCCGACGTTTGTCACGGGCAACCCTGTGGGCTCGGCAGCGCTCAACCTCAATGGCACCGGCCAGTATATGACGGTGCCGACCAGCGCTGACGTCAACCTTACCACCGCCTGCACCTTGGCCGCATGGGTGAAGATCGCCAGCACCACGGACAACTCCTACCGGATGATTTTCTCCAAGAAATCAGCTTATACGGATAACACGGGTTACGAGCTCTTTTATCATCCGGTGCTCCATCAGTTGCTCCTTCGCAGTGGTGGCCCTTCTACCACCTACAGTGTGACTCTTCCCCTGACATTGGACACGAACTGGCACCACCTTGCCGTGACCATCAATGGCAGTGTCGCCACGTTCTACCTCGACGGCACTGCCCAAATCGGTGCCACTGGCACTGTGGGTAATCCGCTCACAGGTACACAAGCATTGGCCATTGGTCGGCGCAGTGGAACCACCGCCGATTATCCGTGGAACGGCCAGCTCGATGATGTTCGCATCTACAATCGAGCGCTTTCGACTCAGGAAATCGATACCATCTTTATCCAGGAACACTAAACGGGAATAAGAGCAACCCGCCATCAGCAAGAATGACAACGGTCCGGGCTTAAATCCCGGGCCGTTCTTTTTGTAGAACCGGGTTTCCGGCGTATTGCTCTGTTTATACTGAAGAGAGGGGCGCGGTTCGGTTGCGCTGTTCCGGAGCCTGATCGTTGTAACCAGTCCGGTCAATTTTTCCTTAGTCCAGTTGAACTAAGTCGCGACAGGGCAGGGAGATATATATTTTTAAAGGCGTTGACTAATTTTAACTCAATAGATATTGTTCTTTCGTTTTTTTCCTCAGTTTATGAGCAGTTAACGGCCAATGAATTAAATTTATGAAAATCCGAGCGACTTGTTTCTATTTGGAAATCACCTTCCGTGCCATTTTGGGTGGTTTGTTAATCCTTGCGGTATCGGTAGAGGTTCAAGGCCAGACGACTTGGAATGGAGGCACTGGGCCTGGTGATTTCACGAACAGTGGTAATTGGAATAATGGTGCGCCTCTCAATCAAGACGCTTTGGTGAACACGAACAACAATGCCGTCACGACATTCCTCGCAGCACCGGTACCGAACCCCTATTCCATCAACAGCCTCACGGTCTCGGGGAGCAATGCATTTACTTTCAATCATACGAGCGGAACGCTGACCATTGCTTCGCCGGGAGCGTTGACTCTGGGACCTTCCTCCAGCGTTTATAATCTGAATGGAGGTACTTTGCAGGTGGGGGGAAGCAACGGAATTGCTGGAAATGGCACGTTGAACCTCGGTGGAGGGACGCTACAAGACATCAACACTGATTTGACGACAAGTATTGTCACGAACCTGGTATCCGGCACGACGTCCACCATTGATACCAACGGGCTTAATACCAGTTTCAGCCATATAAATGGCTCCGGTAGTCTGAATAAAATCGGAGCTGGCAACCTCAATTTGAACGGAACAATCACCCTGGGCGCGGGTGGCACGATCGGGACGAAGGGTAACCTTAACTTTGGCACTTCAGGTGGAACAGGCACCCTGAACCTCAATTCCGGTTCAAATGCACTCATTACGGGACAGTCTCCCACCGGTATTGGGCGAATTCAGATCGGTTATGGCGGTACTGGTACGCTTAACATCTCAGGTGGAACAATCACTCTCAAGGTTTTCGATAGCAACAACTCCCTGAAGGTGGGTGCCACCGATGCTCTCGGAAACGGAGGCACCGGTACGGCCAATTTTTCGAGCGGGACCATCGTCGTCGACGTTTCTAATGAATCGAACTTCGCCTACGGCTCGATTGTCACGGGTACCGGTACAAACTCGGTGGGTACTTTCAATCAATCAGGCGGAAATATAATCGGCCAGACCCTGGCGTTTGAGGTTGGTGTGTTTGGCGGGACCGGTACCTATACGATGACTAACAATGCCGCGATAACCCTGGACGTGAATAGCTCGGTCTTCATCGGAGACACCACAAATGGTTCCGGTTTACTCCATATTTCTGGCAACAGCACTTATTCCTCCGGTGCATTTCAGACCTATCTCGGTACGGGCGGCGGCAACGGAACGATTTTACAAGACGGAGCCGGATCCATCGTCACGATCAATGCACCCGGAAACTTTACTGTTGGCGAAGATGACGGCAGCACGGGCAATTATAATCTCGCCGCTGGAACCCTCAATATCGTATCGGGTCCCATCATCATATTCGGAGATGTGGCTGGCAGCATAGGCAATTTGAACCAGACCGGAGGAACGCTGACCGCGTCCGTCAGCATGACATTTGGTGAAAACGGCGCCGGAACCTACAACCTCAGTGGCGGTACGGGGACGTTCAGTTCTGGCATTATTCTTGGCAACTTCGCTGGTTCGACGGGCATTATCAACTTGAATGGCACCGGTCTTTTGCAAATTGGTGGTGCCAATGGAATTACACAAGGTGCCGGAACGGCTGCCTTGAATTTTGGCGGTGGTACGCTTCAGGTTATCGGCAGCAATTTCAGCACCGTTGTGGGTGGCACGTTGGCCGCCAATACCACCTCGACGATCGATACCAATGGCTTCAATGCAACCTTAAGCGGTAACTTCAACGGCGCGGGATCTCTGAATAAAATCAGTAGCGGCACCCTTAACTTAAGCGGAGCGGATACCTATTCGGGCAGCACGACGATCAGTGCCGGTACGCTTCAGGCCGGGTCCACTACGGCGCTAAGCCCCAACTCGGCCTTTACGGTAAATGGCACTCTCGATTTGAATGGATTTTCCAATACGATTGCTTCGCTGAGCGGCAGCGGTACCGTCACCGATAGCACCAATTCCGCAGTTGCCCTCACCATTGGCGCGACCAATAGCGTCGCCAGCAGCACCTTCAGCGGCACGATTCAGAACGGGGCTGGCACTCTCAGCCTGGATGTGGCGGGAGGGACGCTCACGCTCACGGGAACAAATACCTATACGGGAGGTACAACCCTTTCGGGCGGAACTTTGGCCATTGGCAGTCTTGGCGCGTTGGGAACAGGCAATGTCATAAATACTGGAGGTACCCTGACTACCGCAGGCAACAATCATTTTATTACCGTGAATGGAAACTACACGCAGAGCGCGGTTGGTACACTTTTGCTCAACTTCATCAGCCCCATCGTGTTTGATTCATTGAACCTGACCGGTGCTGGGGTGGCTACTGTGGATGGCAAGCTGGCGATTAATCTGGTGGGTGGTTTTGCTCCAGGTACGGGGCAAACCTTTCAGGTGGTCACAACGAATACCCCGGTCGTTGGCACCTTCTCGTCAATCACGACGAATATTCCCACCATTACGGCGACGGCCACTTACACAGATAACGTGACCCTGCAATTTTCTCAGCTTTCTTTCACGACTCTGCCGGGAACCAGCTTGACGCCCAATCAGTTTGCCGTTGCAAGCTACATTGATGCCCACGATCAGGTCATCACCAATTCCGGTTTTGGCAACTTGGTCGGGGCGCTCAATAGCCTTAGCGTCAACCCACAGGCTTTAGCGATGGCCTTCGATCAACTCAATCCATTGAAGTTTGAAAATTTTGCGTCCTCGAATGCCTTCAACAACGCGAGCTTCTTCACTCAGCAATTCGATAATTACCTGGCCAATCATCGCGGCGTGGATGGTACGTTTGTGGGCAGCAACGGTGGAATCGATTATTCCGGCCTCGCCGTTAACAATCCCAATATCGATCCCGGATTGCAATCGGTCCGCAGTCGACTTCTGGCTTGGAGTCCGGCACCGAGCACGGGACTGTTGAGCGATTCCGGCAACCTGGTACTCGGCGGCATGGACATGAAGGACGTCATCGTTCCTTCCGGCCCGACCAATTTGTGGAATGTCTTCGTGACGGGTAACGTCGTTCTTGCGCAGGATTTCTCCGATAACTCGGCGGGAATCTCTGGCGCCAATTCCACCACCGGCGCCGTCCAAATCGGTGCCGATTACAAGATCACGCCGCATTGGCTCGTGGGCATGACGTTCGGCTATGGCCACACCCATGCCACCCTCGACACCATCGGCAGCAACGCCAATGTGAACACCTATTCACCGGGCGTCTACATGAGCTACAGCGACAGCGGCTGGTATTGTAACGCGCTGGGCAGTTACGGCTTTTCCGGTTACAGCCAAAACCGCGCGGTGGCGATCGGCGCCTTCAATGGCACGGCCCACAGCTCACCCGGCGGAAGCCAGATCGTCGGCGATCTGGATGGCGGATACGATTTCCACAAGGGCAACTGGACCTTCGGACCCACGCTCGGCCTGCAATACGTCCATCTCGATGTCGATGGCTACACCGAAACCGGCCTGCCCGGTGCCGACCTGACCGTCAACGAAAACCAAAGTGACTCGTTACGCAGCCTGCTCGGCGGACGCATCAGTTACGCGGTGAAAAGTGGCAGCATGCTTTTCACGCCGCATTTGAGCGCCAGCTGGCAGCACGAGTTCATGGATCAATCTCGCGGCATCACCAGCCAATTCAGCGATATCGGCGCTGGATCGTTTGTGGTTAATACCCCGAACCCGAGCCGTGAGTCTGCGCTCATCGATCTCGGCTTTGACGGCCAACTTAACGACACGATCACCGTGTTCACGGACTATTCGGTGCAGGCCGGCCAATCCAACTACTTCGGCCAGTCTGTCCAGGCTGGTGTGAAGATCGGATTCTAAGAAATAGAATCGAAAGGGTCACCCCAATGAGTGAGAGTTGGAACCACCTTATGAGATGGCTCAGAGAGGTGGATTCTTTCCGTAGGAGCCTACCAAACGGCTTGGAATTAGCCTCCTGGGCGTGATTTCAGACGGGATGGAGAGTTAAGCGCAGAAATTGCGCGACAAAACCCTCATGTCTTTGCTCCCAACGTGGATTGGAACAAGGTGTTTATCGGGAAGGGGTAATGTGCTGAGTCCTCATAGAGAAGTTATTTGCGTTGCTGAAAAATGCGCCCACTTCTAAATTGGAGTAAGGTCAAAATGGGATAGATATCTAAGTAAATTCGGTAATTCCGAAAAATAAAGGGAAGTTTCGATTGAAAATCCATTTAAGTAATATATTTACAATCTCCCAAAATAGATTCCGAGCTGGCGTAGCGGCTAAAGTTGCAGCCGCCCTCATTCTTCTTTTTTCCGGAGTTGCGGCCCGTGCGCAAAACACGACCTATACGAACGGCCAAAATAATACCGGTGCCCTTTCGACCGGTTCCGGCAGCATCACCCTGACCATTGCTTCCGGCGCCGCGACCCAGAGCGGCACGATCAGTGGCAGCGGAGCCGTCGTCGTAAATCCTATTTCATCGGACATTGGGACACTGACGTTGACGGCCACGAATACCTACGCGGGTGACACCACCGTCGATTTCGGCACGCTGGCCGTCTCCGGC
>Ga0068858_100004554_pt1 | contig 13578 bp, 11 predicted proteins | sample KBSSwiS12_FD_66589 | JGI IMG/M metagenome (GOLD analysis project Ga0068858, IMG submission 66589) | Switchgrass rhizosphere microbial communities from Kellogg Biological Station, Michigan, USA - KBS Switchgrass S1-2 | ecosystem: Host-associated > Plants > Roots > Rhizosphere > Soil ... | reverse complement strand
CGGCGCCTCGTCGATCCGGTGGAACGCGCGCGTAGCAAAGATCAGTGCAGCACCGCTACCATAGATCTCCTGGCCGACCTGGCCCGCCTGCTGGCCGTCGGGATAGAGGTCCTCCACCGGAAAGTTGCGATCGCGAACGATGTGGCCATTGCGGTTCTTCGTCGCCACCGCCGCGGGCGGAAGCGCGTCAGGATAGTACTACCACGCGCGGTCGAGCGCGTGCCGGCAGAACTCACCGCACAAAAGCTTGACGCTGGGAATAGTGCCTGACCCGCGTGTCAGGAGCCTTGGCTAGGTCCGAGACCGTGCCCTCGGCTCGACCGACCAGTCATGGAAGTCGGGCGTAGGCGCCTGCAGAGAAGGGTAGAGCGCGCCGCCACGGAGGCGCGCAAGTGCGCCGGCCGCCTTGAAGAGTGGCAGAGCAGCTAAACGGGCAGGTGTCCCTTCCACGCCCTCGGCACCGTTCACCGCCCCTTCATCCTTTCGTACCGAAAACTACGTTAAATTACGGAACCAAAACGGCTTTCTGAGATTAGCGGCCGGGGGGCTGCATCATGCCTTCCGCGGACTGTCCGGAGGGTCGCGATGAACAAGCCTACCGCCAAGGGAGAATTCGAGGTCACCCGCAAGGAGTTGCTGTCGGCCTTGCGCAAGCTACGCAACGGCGATTTCAGCGTTTCCATTCCCGAAGACGGCGCGGACACGGAAATTGCCGCTCTCTTTAACGAGGTGGTCGGCCTCAATCGGCGGATGACGGAAGAGTGCCAGCGCCTGTCCCGCGTGGTGGGCAAGGAGGGCAAGATCGGGCACCGTGCAACGGTGCGCGGTGCCGTCGGGGACTGGGACCTAACCCTTTGCGCAATCAACGAGCTGATCGACGACATGGTTCAGCCGACCACCGAGGTCGCGCGCGTCATTGGCGCCGTGGCCAAGGGCGACCTGTCGCAGGCAATGGCGGTGGAGATCGAGGGCAGGGCCCTGCGGGGTGAGTTCCTGCGCATTGGCAAGGTCGTGAATACCATGGTCGAGCAGTTGGCGAGCTTCGCCTCCGAGGTAACCCGCGTCGCCCGCGAGGTCGGCACCGAAGGCAAGCTCGGCGGCCAGGCCAATGTGAAGGGCGTGGCCGGCACCTGGAAGGACCTCACCGACAACGTCAACCTCATGGCTGCGAATCTAACCGGCCAGGTCCGCAACATCGCCGAGGTGACCACCGCCGTCGCGCTGGGCAACCTCTCCAAGAAGATCACGGTCGACGTGAAGGGCGAGATTCTCGAGCTCAAGAACACGATCAACACCATGGTCGACCAGCTCAACGGCTTCGCCTCGGAAGTGACGCGCGTTGCCCGCGAGGTCGGCACAGAAGGCAAGCTGGGCGGCCAGGCGCAGGTGCCCGGCGTCGCCGGCACATGGAAGGACCTCACCGACAACGTTAACCTCATGGCCGCGAACCTCACCGGCCAGGTCCGCAACATCGCCGAGGTGACCACCGCCGTGGCCTCGGGTGACCTTTCGAAGAAGATCACCGTCGACGTGAAGGGCGAGATCCTTGAACTGAAGAACACCATCAACGTGATGGTCGATCAGCTCAACGGCTTCGCCTCGGAAGTGACCCGCGTGGCCCGCGAGGTCGGTACAGAGGGCAAGCTGGGTGGGCAGGCGCAGGTGCCGGGAGTCGCCGGCACTTGGAAGGACCTCACCGACAACGTCAACCTGATGGCGGACAACCTCACCGGACAGGTCCGCAACATCGCCGAGGTGACAACTGCCGTGGCGTCGGGAGACCTTTCGAAGAAGATCACCGTCGATGTGAAGGGCGAGATCCTCGAGCTCAAGAACACCATCAATGTGATGGTCGACCAGCTCAACGGCTTCGCCTCGGAAGTGACGCGCGTGGCGCGCGAAGTCGGCACCGATGGCAAGCTTGGCGGTCAGGCGCAAGTGCCCGGCGTCGCCGGCACGTGGAAGGACCTGACCGACAACGTCAATCTCATGGCGGACAACCTGACCGGGCAGGTCCGCAACATCGCCGAGGTGACCACCGCGGTCGCCAAGGGCGACCTTTCCAAGAAGATCACCGTGGAAGTGCGCGGCGAAATCCTCGAGCTGAAGAACACGATCAACACCATGGTCGACCAGCTTAACTCCTTCGCCTCGGAAGTGACCCGCGTGGCCCGCGAAGTCGGCACCGAAGGCCGGCTCGGCGGGCAGGCGCGGGTGCCTGGCGTCGGTGGCACGTGGAAGGACCTCACCGACAACGTCAACGCCATGGCCGGCAACCTCACCGGCCAGGTCCGCAACATCGCGGAAGTCACCACCGCCGTGGCTCGCGGCGACCTCTCGAAGAAAATTACGGTCGACGTGAAGGGCGAGATCCTCGAGCTCAAGAACACCATCAACACCATGGTCGACCAGCTCAACTCCTTCGCCTCGGAAGTGACCCGCGTGGCCCGCGAGGTCGGCACCGAGGGCCGGCTCGGCGGCCAGGCGCAGGTCGAGGGCGTCGGTGGCACGTGGAAGGACCTCACCGACAACGTCAACGCGATGGCGGCCAACCTCACCGGCCAGGTCCGCAACATCGCCGAGGTGACCACCGCCGTGGCGCTTGGGGACCTCTCCAAGAAGATCACCGTCGACGTGAAGGGCGAGATCCTGGAGCTGAAGAACACCATCAACACCATGGTGGACCAGCTTAATTCCTTCGCCTCCGAAGTGACCCGCGTGGCCCGCGAGGTCGGCACCGAGGGCAAGCTCGGCGGGCAGGCCCACGTGCGCGGGGTAGCCGGCACCTGGAAGGACCTCACCGACAACGTCAACCTGATGGCCGACAACCTCACCGGACAGGTCCGCAACATCGCCGACGTCACCACCGCCGTGGCCCGCGGCGACCTGTCCAAGAAGATCACGGTCGACGTGAAGGGCGAGATCCTCGCCCTCAAGAACACGATCAACACTATGGTGGACCAGCTCAACGGCTTCGCGTCGGAAGTGACCCGCGTCGCCCGCGAGGTCGGCACCGAGGGCAAGCTCGGCGGCCAGGCGCAGGTGCCGGGCGTGGGCGGTACGTGGAAGGACCTCACCGACAACGTCAACTTGATGGCGACCAACCTCACCAACCAGGTGCGCGGCATTGCCGGCGTGGTCACCGCGGTGGCCCAGGGCAACCTCAAGCGCAAGCTGACTTTCGACGCCAAAGGCGAGATCGCCGCCTTGGCCGAGACGATCAACGGGATGATCGAGACGCTTTCCACCTTCGGCGACCAGGTCACCAACATGGCCCGCGAGGTGGGCGTTGAAGGCCGCTTGGGCGGCCAGGCGCGCGTGCCGGGCGCGGCGGGCCTGTGGCGCGACCTTACCGACAACGTCAACGCGATGGCGGCGAACCTCACCAACCAGGTCCGCTCGATCGCCGAGGTCGCCACCGCCGTGACCAAGGGCGACCTCACCCGCTCGATCGCGGTGGAAGCCTCGGGTGAGATGGCCGCGCTCAAGGACAATATCAACGAGATGATCCTCAACCTGAAGGATCAGACCCTCAAGAACGCCGAGCAGGACTGGCTCAAGACCAACCTCGCCCGCTTCTCCCGCATGCTCCAGGGCGAACGCGACCTTGCCACCATCTCGAACCTGATCATGTCCGAACTGGCTCCGCTGGTGAACGCGCAATATGGTGTGTTCTACGTCACCAGCCGCGAGGAAGAGGACACTCGACTCGAACTCGTCGCGAGCTACGGCGCGGAAAGCCACGACAAGCTCCAGGGCCAGTTCGCACTGCGCGAGGGCCTGATCGGCCAGGCGGCCGCCGACAAGCGCCCAATCCGGCTCAACAAAGTCCCCGGCGATTTCATCCGCATCGGCTCGGGCCTGGGCCAGGCCGCGCCCGCCAATGTCCACATCCTGCCGGCCCTATTCGAGGACGAGGTGAAGGCGGTGATTGAGCTCGCCTCGTTCGAGGAGTTCAACGAGACCCACCACTCGTTCCTCGCCCAGCTGATGGAAACGGTGGGCATCGTGCTCAACACCATCGCGGCGACCATGCGCACCGAAGGCCTGCTCGCCCAGTCCCAGCTGCTCACGCAGGAACTGCAGGCGCGGCAAACCGAGCTCACCCGCAAGCAGGAGGAGCTCCACGCCACCAACGAGGAACTTCAGGAGAAGGCCCAACTACTCGAAAACGAGAAGCGGCAGGTCGAGGCCAAGAACTTCGAGATCGACATGGCCCGCCGCGCGGTCGAGGAGAAGGCCGAGCAGCTCGCCCTCACCTCCAAGTACAAGAGCGAGTTCCTCGCCAACATGAGCCACGAGCTGCGCACGCCGCTCAATTCCCTGTTGATCCTCTCCAAGCTGCTAGCGGACAACCAGCAGGGCAACCTCAACGAGAAGCAGACCGAGTTCGCCCGGACAATCCACGGCGCCGGGACGGACCTGCTCAACCTGATCAACGACATCCTCGACCTGTCGAAGATCGAATCCGGCACGGTCTCGATCGAGATCGGCGACATGGCCATGGCGGCGATGAAGCAACACATCGAACGAACGTTCCGTCAGCTGGCTTCGGAAAAGGATCTCTCCTTCGAGGTCGCCTTCGACGACAGCCTGCCGCCCTCGATCCAGACCGACGAAAAGCGCCTGCAGCAGATCGTTCTCAACCTGCTCTCGAATGCCTTCAAGTTCACCGCGCAAGGCGGGGTGACCCTGCGCGTGCGGCAGGCATCGGGAGGCTGGAGCCCGACGCACCCGGTGCTTGGCGACGTCGACAGCGCGCTGGAAATCTCGGTCAGTGACACCGGTATCGGCATTCCGCTCGACAAGCAGAAGCTGATCTTCGAGGCCTTCCAGCAGGCCGACGGCACGACCAGCCGCAAGTACGGCGGAACGGGCCTGGGTCTTTCTATCAGCCGCGAGATCGCCCGCTTGCTGGGCGGCGAGTTGCAGGTGCGCTCGGTGCCGGGCGAAGGCTCCACCTTCACCCTCTTTGTGCCGATGAACCCGGTGGCTGCCTCCCCCGCCATGCTCGTGGCACCCTCCAATGATACGGATTCCGTGCTTGTCTTCGCGCCGCAAGACGATCGTGACGAGCTTGGCGGAGAACCGTTCGTCCTGATTGTAGAGGACGATCCGACCTTCGCCTCCGTCCTCCTCGAACTGGCGCACCAGTGCGGGCTGAAGGGGGTCATTTCCTCGGCCGGATCGGGCACGGTCGCCATGGTGCGCAAGTTGCGGCCGAGCGCGATCACGCTCGACCTGGGGTTGTCGGACATCGACGGCTTCGTCCTGCTCGACCTGCTGCGCCACGAGCTTGATACCTGCGACATCCCCGTCCATGTCATTTCCGGAGCTGAGCAGGCTGCCCATGCTCTTACGCTGGGGGCGGCCGGAGTAATCGAGAAACCGGCCAATCGCGACGACCTTTGCGCCCTGTTCGATGGAATCGCCGGCGTGGCGGGCAGCGCGCCCGCCCGTCGGAAACCGGCGCGCCGCAACCAAAAACTGCGCTCTGACGATCAGCAGGCGCTCGCCGGCACGCGGATCCTCATCGTCGATGACGACATCCGCAACATCTACTCGCTGACCAGCGTGCTCGAATCCCATGACGTGCAAGTCGTCCACGCCGAACGCGGGGCCGAGGGCATCAGGCTGCTCGAGACCACGCCGGATATCGACCTCGCCCTGATCGACATCATGATGCCCGAGATGGACGGCTACGAGACCATGCGGCAGATCCGCTCAACCCCCACCATCGCCGGAATTCCGCTGGTCGCAGTCACGGCCAAGGCGATGAAGGGCGACCGTCAGAAGTGCCTCGACGCTGGTGCTTCCGACTACATCGCCAAGCCGGTCGACATCGATCTGCTGCTCGCCCTGCTGCGGGTTTGGATCGGGCGCAGCCGGTCTGCCCAAGCCAATGCGGCGGCCGCGGGAACAAAGCGCCGCAGTGTCCAGGTGGCCTGATGCCTCCCCTGCGGCTTCAGCCCCAGCTCGCCGAGGAAGCGCCGGACGACCTGCCGAGCACGGCGCGCGTCCTGGTGGTCGACGATGACGAACGCAACCTGCTGGCCCTGAGCCACGTGCTGCGCGACGTGGCCGAGGTGGTTACTGCCAGCTCGGGGCGCGAGGCGCTTCGCCATCTGCTGCACGGCGAGTTCGCGGTGATCTTGCTCGACGTGTTCATGCCCGACATGGACGGCTACGAGGTGGCCGACCTGATCCGCGAGCGCAAGCAGACCGCCCGCATCCCGATCATCTTCCTGTCGGCCGTGAACAAGGAAGCCGAACACCTCATCCGCGGCTATGCAATGGGCGCTGTCGACTACGTGTTCAAGCCAGTCGATCCCGTCATCCTGACGTCCAAGGTCGGCGTATTCGTTGACCTGTTCGACATGCGCAAACAAGTCGAAGCCAAGAGCCGGGCACAGCGTGAATTGCGCGAAGCGGGCCTCCGGGCGGAGCTGGAACGGCTGAAGATCGAGAACGAACTGCATTCCACCATGGCGCGCCAAACCGCAGTCCTCGAGGCCCTGCCGCTGGCACTGTTCGAGGCCACCCAGGACGAGAGGGGAACGCTGGTCCGCGAATTCGTAGCGGGCGATCTCGAAAAGCTGGCCGGTGCCGACGCTGTGGCCCTGGGCATCGGCGAGCTCCACTGGGAAGACCGGATCCATGCCGATGATCGCGCCGTTCTGGCCACGGCAGATGCGGCGCGCGCCGTATTCTCGGCCGACTACCGCTGGCAGTGCGGCGACGGGACGCACAAACACTTCATCGAACGCGCGGTCCCGATCAGCTGCGATCACGATGGCAGCGTGCGCTGGGCCGGCACTCTGCTCGACATCACCGAACGCAAGAAACTGGAGGCACAGCTGCTCCAAGCCGGCAAGATGGACGCGCTCGGCCAGCTCACCGGTGGAGTGGCTCACGACTTCAACAACATTCTCGCCGCCGTGCTGGGCGGCGTGCGGCTGCTGGAACGCAAGGCGGCGTTCAATGAGGGCGAGCGCCGCATTGCCGAGCAGGTACGGCTGGCCGCCGAGCGGGGAGTCGACCTCGTCCGGCGCATGATGGCTTTCGCCCGGCGGCAGGAACTCGCTCCGGACTACCTCCATCCCTCGTCGGTGTGCGAGGCTGTATCCGGCCTGATCGAACAAACCCTCGGCGGCACGGTCCAACTTTCGTGGAATTGCGCTGACACGGACCTAGTGTTCTTCGCCGACCGGTCCCAGTTGGAACTCGCTCTGGTCAACCTTATCATAAATGCGCGCGATGCCATGCCGGATGGCGGCCGGATCACCGTGACGATCTCGGCGGCCCGTTCGCCAGCAGACCCGGAGGCTTCGGGGAACGTTGCCCAATGCCTGTGCATCGAAGTGGCCGATGAAGGCACCGGCATCCCCGCCGCCGCGATCGAGCGGATCACCGAGCCGTTTTTCACGACCAAGGAGGTCGGCAAGGGCACGGGCCTGGGGCTGTCGATGGTCGCGGGATTTGTCCAGCAGTCCGGCGGATCGATCGCGATCGCCAGCGAGGAAGGCTTGGGCACCACGGTCGTGCTGCGGATGCCCGCGGTGCGCCCGTCGTCGAAGATCGCAGCAGGCGACGCCGAGGCCGAGCGCGACGCAGACTCCTTGCTGCACCGGGTGCTCATCGTCGATGACGATCCGTCGGTTCGCATGATCGTCGGCGAACAGTTGCGTGAACTCGGCGCGGAGGTTGCGACGGCCTCTTGCGGTTCGGAGGCGCTCGAACTCATAGCATGCCAAGAGCCGTTCGATGTCCTGCTTACCGACTATGCCATGCCCAGCCTCAATGGCCTGCGCCTGCTCCAGCAAGCCCATGCCCAGTGCCCGACCCTGCGCTGCGCCTTGATGACCGGCTATGCTGACGAACGGTTGGAGGCAGCGGTCCCCGCGGAAATCCGCCTGCTGCGCAAGCCCATTGCACCTGCCGATCTCGCCGCGCTCCTTGCCTGTGCAGCGGCGGCCGACTGAGTTCGCCGCCATGCTCGTGTTTATTACAGGGCCGGCCCCTGCGCGCGCAGCGACGCCAACCCGACCGCAGGTGCCGCGATAACGTCGGAGCCCGGCACCAGCGAGGTCCTCGCGTTCATTGCGGGCAGCTTCCGTTCGGCTTGGGCGTTGGAATTGCTGTGCCTGCTGCACTCCGCACCGGACCGGACCTGGCACCGCGACGCTCTGGTGAGCCAGCTGCGCGCGAGCGAGCTGGTCGTGCGTCAGGGCATCGAGGCCTTGGCCGCGGTCGGGCTGGTCGCTCCGGCGGAGGACGGCTCGGTCCGCTATGCCGCACCGCCCTCGCTGGAGCCGATGGTGGTAGCCGTTGCGCACCTCTACCGTACCGCGCCCGACACGGTCAGGCGCGCCATCGTTAGCGGAAATTCTCGTAGCATGACCGCCTTCGCCAATGCCTTCAGATTGAGGAGCGAAGATTGAACCAATGGCTCCCCTCGCTGGTCTACGGCCTGTGCTTTTTGACAAGCACCCTTTGCGCCGTGCTCCTCGCCCGGAGTTACGCGCGCAGCGGCCTCAGGCTGCTGTTGTGGAGCGCCCTGTGCTTCACCCTGCTGGGGGTCAACAACCTGGTCGTGGTGATCGACATGATCGTGCTGCCGAACCTCGATCTACGCCTGTTGCGGCTCATCCTCGCACTCGGGGCGATTCTGGTGCTGCTGTTCGGCTTCATCTGGGAGCGGGAGGACTGATGGAACGCCTGCTGGACTTCACCGCCGGTGCGATCACTCTCGGCTTCCTGATTGCCGGGACGTTCTTTCTGCGCTTCTGGCGCGACACCCGCGACACCTTGTTCGCCGGCTTTGCCACAGCCTTCTTCCTGCTTGGGGTGGGGCAGGCCTTGTTGACCTTTCTGGCTGTGCAGGACGAGGAGAAGAGCTGGCTCTATGTCGTCAGGCTCGCTGCATTTCTCTGTCTTTTGCTCGCGATCGCCCGCAAGAACCGTAACATTCGTTGAGAGGCCCTGGGTACGCGAGGCATGGGCTAGTGCGTTTTTCGCCGCTGCCATGGGGAACGAAAAGCCGCTGAAGCCCGCAAATGTTCGCACCTGCGGCTCGAATCGCCGAACTTTGCGGTTATGCGCCGGCGGGTTCGACATGAGTGGATCAAGGGCAGCTTGGGCCAGAGTGTCGGTGAAAACCTGCCATCCCGGACGTCAGCTGTTGGCTAACCCCTCCGCTCGCTGACTGGCCTGAGAACGGCAGCAATGTCCCAGATCCGGTCGCTGGATGTGCGCGACTTCCGCTGATGAACAAACGGCGGTTTCCAAGGCGCGATTTCGCGCTATCGAATGGCTGCTATGTCGGCGACTGACGCCCCCGCATTGCAATGGAAGCAGCCGACCAATTACCGCCATGGGCTCTTGAAGGTCTGCTTGCCCCGCAATCTGTCATTCGCATGTTCCCTTTTGATCCCGGTCGTCCCCCACCGTACTTCGCGACATGCGGTGGTTCGCCGGTTAAGCCGACCGGCACTTTTTGCGGCAAATGATCGTTACGGGTCCAGATCGACACAAGAGGTTGCCATGAAGCCAGTGATCACGGGTTTTGCGTGCTCGCCCGATGAAGGGCAGGGGCTGGCCCGCGACATGAGGGTGCGATGGGCGCTGGAAGAAGTGGGGCAGCCCTATGACGTCCACCTGCTGTCCATGAACGCGCTGAAGGAACCAGAGCATAAGTCGCGAAATCCATTCGGCAGCATCCCCACGTTCGAGCACGGCTCGCTCACGCTGTTCGAGTCCGGTGCGATTGTCTTCCATATCGCGCAGACCTGGCCCGGGCTGCTGCCGAATAGTGCTGATGCCAGCGTGAGAGCGATCGCGTGGATCTTTGCAGCGCTCAACACGGTCGAACCGCCCATTGTCGAACATGAGGTGGCGCGATACTTCGAGAAGGACAAGGCTTGGCGCGACGACCATCTGGCCATGGTCGTCGAACGCGTACGGCATCGTCTCGATGATTTGTCAGCCCGCCTCGGCGATGCCGAATGGCTCGAGGGGGACTTCAGCGCTGCCGATCTGATGATGGTGCTCGTGCTGCGCCGGCTCGACGGATCGGGCATCGTAGAGACTTATCCGAACCTTGCGGCCTATGTGGCTCGAGGGGTAGCGCGCCCTGCCTACCAGCGGGCGTTCGCGGACCAAGCGGCAGTTTTTGACGCGGCGTCGAAAAACTGGGAATCTGGCCTTCGATTGCAGCACCCAGCTCGCAGCTCAGTAGGGAGTCAAACTCATGTCCCGCGCAGCAATCGGGCCAAAAGCGAGCCGCGCCGATTCAGCACTGCAGCCCGCTCGCTTTCCTAGTCGGCGAGTGGGCGACCACCGGCACCCACCCTGCCTTCCCCGATGAGCCTCTGCCGGCGAGGACCAGCTTCGCCTGGGCGGAGGGAGGGGCATTTCTGCTGATGCGGTCACAGACCGATCATGATGATTTTCCGGATGGAGTGGCGGTCTTCGCCAGCGACAACGTTCTTGGCACGATAACGATGTGTTGGTTCGACGAACGCGGCATATCCCGCCTCTGTCCTGTGATCGTGCGCGATGGAGCGGTCAATTGGTATCACGACGACCCTGCATTCATGCAGCGCGTGACCATCACCGCTGGTCCGGATGGTCGGCATATGTCCAGCACCGGCGAAATGGCGAAGGACGGCGGCGAGTGGACCGCCGATCTGTCGCAAGTGTTCGTTCGTTTATAACCCGCCGTTGTTGCGTGGGTGTTCGCAAGCTGCTGCCGCTGGATGTCGTGCCCGGAACGACAGGGGTCAGGAGATCCACTCTGAAAATCCGTCGTTCACGGCCGGAAAAGGGCAATGACGGTTCGCGATCCAGAACTGGTCCTTTTTGTTAGAACCGGTGAACGTCCGGTTTTGCCGGAAGTGGCCGAACAGACTGCGCGAAAGGGCCTGAGCATTGCGCCTTATATCAAGCATTCAGTCGTGGGCGGCTGTGTCCTGGCGTGCTAGAGCGACCCTGTAGCGCGTGCGCCTCCGTCGGTTCCGCATCGCCGTCTCGCGATGTGAGAAGAGCCCGTCCTGATGCCCGCCACCAAAGCCCTGCCTGATCCGATTGTCGCACGCCTCAACGCGCGGGTCTCCGGCACGGGCGAGCGCTTCATGCTCTTCGCGCATGGCTTTGGCTGTGACCAGGCAATGTGGCGCTATGTTGCGCCGGCATTCGAGGCCGATTTTCGGGTGGTGCTGTTCGACTATGTCGGCGCCGGTGGGTCGGACCTTGCGGCCTATGATCCGCAGAAATATGCCTCGCTCGACGGCTATGCCGAGGATGTCGTCGAGCTGAGCCGTGCGCTCGGGCTGACCGACGCAATCTTCGTCGGTCATTCGGTGAGCGCCCTGGTCGGCCTGATCGCGGCGCGCAAGGCACCCGAGCTGTTCTCGACGCTCGTGCTCGTCGGGCCGTCACCCTGCTATATTGACGACGGCGACTATCGCGGCGGGTTCAGTCGCACCCAGATTGACGAGCTGCTCGAATTTCTCGACATCAACCACGTGGGTTGGAGCCAGGCGATGGCGCCGGTGATCATGGGCAATGCCGACCGTCCGGAACTGGGCGAGGAGCTGACCAGCAGCTTTTGTAGGACAGATCCCGACATCGCGAAGCGTTTTGCCCGCACCACCTTCCTCTCGGACAGCCGCGCCGATCTCGTTCCCGTCGATGCCCGCGTCCTCATCCTCCAATGCCGCGATGACGTGATCGCGCCCGAGAGCGTGGGCGCCTATGTCCAGGCGGCGCTGCCGGGGAGCGAATTAGTCCTGCTCGACGCGACCGGCCATTGCCCCAATCTGAGCGCACCCGCCGAGACCATTGCTGCGATCAAAGCCTTTGTCTGAGGACAAACCCGCTTTAATCGCCGAGGCGGCCGCGGTCGATTATGAGGATCTTTTCGAGACGGCGCCCTGCGGATACCTGTCGACTGACGGGAATGGCCGCATCCTCCGCGCTAATCGCACCTTCAGCGACTGGACCGGCTTTGGTGGCGACCTGCTCGCCGGGCGGCACTTTGCCGACCTGCTGCCAATCGCGGGCAAAATCTTCTACGAAACCCACTTCGCGCCGATGCTCCATGTCCAGAGCGCGTTCAACGAGGTCGCGCTCGACATCGTCACCGCCGACGGCCGGCATCTCCCGGTGCTGGTCAACGCGGCCGTTCGTCGCGACGGGGACGGCAGTATCGCCTCCATCCGCATCACCCTTTTCAAATCCACCAGCCGCCGTGCCTATGAGCGCGGACTGATCGCTCAGCGCGACACCGCCGAGGCGAACATACTCGTCGAACGCGAGGATGGCGAATTACGCGAGCAGTTCATCGCGGTGCTCGGCCATGATCTGCGCAACCCGCTAGCCGCGATCGCAAGTGGAGTCCGCTTGCTCGATAGCGAGGTCCTGTCGGAGCGCAGCCGCAAGATCCTGACTCTGATCGATGGCAGTGTCGTGCGCGCTGCCGGCCTCATTGACAATGTTCTCGATTTCGCGCGCGGCCGCCTGGGGGGCGGGATTACTCTGCAGCGCGAGGCGCGCGAGCCGCTCGAGCCGGTGCTGCGCCAAGTCGTCGCCGAGCTGCGCGCGATCGCGCCCGACCGCACTGTCGACAGCATCTACAACCTCGCTGAGCCGATCGACTGCGACCGGGTCCGGATCGGCCAGCTCGTTTCGAACCTGCTCGGCAATGCGCTGACCCACGGCGCCCGGAACGAACCGGTCAGGCTCAACGCGCAAACCCACGGCTGTGTGCTGACCATCTCAATCGCCAATGGCGGGCCACCAATATCCGAGGCCGCGCGCGCCCGGCTGTTCCAGCCTTTCTACCGCGGCGATGGCGGTGTCCGCGAACAAGGGCTGGGTCTCGGCCTCCACATCGCCTCCGAGATCGCCCGGGCGCATGGCGGCACGCTCGAGGTCCGCTCGGACGCCGCCGAAACGGTCTTCACCTTCACCATGACGTTAATGCAGGAAGTTTAATTCCTTCCGAGATGAACAACCCGGATTGCCGAGCATTGGGGAGGTGACCGGACGGGCCGGCGAGGACCGCGGCGTGGCTGCAATTCGCAAAATTACAATCCTCGTCGTCGAGGACGAGACGCTCGTGCGCATGCTCGGGACAGACATGCTTGAGACCGCGGGGTTCATTGTACGGGAAGCCGGCGATGCAGACGAGGCGATCGCAATTCTGAGCGCCGAGGATGATATTGCGCTTCTCTTTTCCGACATCGACATGCCCGGCAGTATGGATGGGGTCGGCCTTGCCAAACTCGTCCATATCCGCTGGCCGGCTATCCGGCTGCTGCTGACCTCGGGTCGCCAGAGTCTGTCGCCCGAGCAACTGCCTGAAGCGGGCCAGTTTATGCGCAAGCCCTGGACGGAGAGTGCGCTGATCGGCAACGTCAATAGCCTGCTCGCCGCATGACTATGCTTCGCGCTGTTCTCGCACGGTCCCGTGGCTGACGAGGTCACCCACCCGAAGCTTTACAAGATCACATCCCCGCAGTTTGCTGTCGATCGCAATATCGAAGAGGGCGCGATCGCGCAGCCGCCGATGCTCAT
>Ga0068858_100004550_pt1 | contig 13580 bp, 11 predicted proteins | sample KBSSwiS12_FD_66589 | JGI IMG/M metagenome (GOLD analysis project Ga0068858, IMG submission 66589) | Switchgrass rhizosphere microbial communities from Kellogg Biological Station, Michigan, USA - KBS Switchgrass S1-2 | ecosystem: Host-associated > Plants > Roots > Rhizosphere > Soil ... | reverse complement strand
ACCCGGATCGAACCGCGACTTCGACAGGTTGAGCACCCAGGTGCCCAACGCCGGATCGACTTCGACGGCGGCGACGGGCGCCGCCGACAGCACGGCCAACAAGGCGACAACGGCGAGTCGGATGCGCCCCATGAGCTCTCCTACGCGGATCCGTTCTTCAACACGGTCGGCTCGAAGTGCAACGTCTCGCCATTGGCGGCGAGCCACACCTGCGAGTCCTGGATGGTGCAGTCGAGGCGCATGGTGCGCGCCGCGAGCGCGGTGAGCGAGTCGGCGACGGATTCCGGGATCTCGAACACCGAGACGTTTTCGCCGCGTGCCAGCGCCGCCTCGTTCTGCGCCCACCAGAGCGCGGCGCTGCGCCCGCCATAGACGTAGACCTTGACTTCCTTCGAGCGGCCCGCCGCCTTGCGCACCTCGCGCTCGTCCGGAAGCCCCACGTCGATCCAGAGCTCGATGGCGCCGGTGAGGTCGCGCTGGACCAGGTCGGGCTCGTCTTCCGCAGACAGTCCCTTGCCAAACTCGAGCCGCTCGTCGGCGTTGAGCGCGAAGGCGAGGAGCCGCACCATCATCCGCTCGTCGGTCTCCGACGGATGGCGGGCGATGGTGAGCGAATGCGTCGCGAAGTGGTTGCGGTCGAGGTCCGAGACCTGCAGCTCCGCCTTGAAGATGGTGGACTTGAGCGCCATGGCGACGACGTCGTTGAACGGTGGCGGAGAGGGGGGGATTCGAACCCCCGAAGGGCTGTTAACCCTTACACGCTTTCCAGGCGTGCGACTTAAACCACTCATCCACCTCTCCGCGGTGGTACTGCGCGATTCCCACCCGGCCCGGCGCGGGAAAAGACCGAAATTATAACCGGCGCGACGTGCCCGGAGCGGGCTCGCCTACCGCCGCAGCGCCGCCTGCCAGCGGAACCCGTAGAGCTGCCGGTAGAAGAGGAAGCCCACGATGGCGATCATCGTGAGGTGCACCGGCCAGAGGCCCAGCCATCCGGGGATCTTCCCCTGCGCCGTGTAGGCCTGGAACACCGAGAGCGTGTTGTTGTAGATGGCGTAGATCAGCACCGCGAAGATGAGGTTCCACGAGCGGCCCGAGCGCGGGTTCACGAAGGAAAGGGGGATCGCGAAGAGGCCCATCACCAGGACGGCGACCGGCAGCGCGATGCGCCAGTGGAGCTCGGCGATCTGCTCGGGCTTGCCCTCGGAAAAGAGGTCGAGCGTATTGAGGGCCTTGTTGGCGGGCGTGGTCCGCGCGGCCTCCTTGGGCTCGATGCGGATGGCGTAGCGGTCGAAGTCGACCGTCTTGTAGTCGAGCGTCCCGGGCGTGCCCTCGTAGCGCCGCCCGTTCAGCAGCACCACGAAGCGGTCGCCGTTCTCCACCGTCTCCACGAAGCCGCGCTGCGCCACCATGACGCCCATGCGATTGTTCTGCGACGACTGCACGAAGATGTTGTTCACCACGTCGTCGCGCTCGGAGAGCTTGTCGACGAAGAACACGCGGTCGGAGCTGCGCGACTCGACGAACACGCCAGGCGTCACGCTGGAGACCTCGTCGCGGCTGGCGAGCAGCCGCTGGTACTCGACGCTCTGCGCCTGCGACCACGGCGCCACGACCAGCGAGAGGAGCGCGCAGATGAGCGCCACGGGCAGCGCGAACTGCAGCACCGGCTTCACCCAGGCGGCGATCGAGAGTCCGGACGTGAACCACACCGTCATCTCGCTGTCCCGGTAGCTTCGCGTGAGCGACAGCAGCACCGCGACGAAGACGGCGATGCCGAGGAGCACCGGCAGGTAGGTGAGGATGCCGAACGCGATGAGGCCCAGCACCGCCTCGGGGAGCACCTCGCCGCCCGCGGCCTTGCCCAGCAGCAGGATCAACAGGCGCGTGAGGATAATCGCCAGCAGTACGCCGACCACGGCGATGGCGATGAGGCTGAATTCTCGGACGAGGCTGCGTTGGAAGATCAAGGGATGGTCCCCGGTATGCGATAATTCCGCCTTTGCGAAGCGCCGCCAACCCGAGGAAAACAAATGGAATTTAGCATAAAGAGCGGAAGCCCCGAGAAGCAGCGCTCCGGTTGCGTCGTCGTGGGGGTGTTCGAGGGCCGCAAGCTCACGGCCTCGGCCCAGGCGATCGACAAGGCCTCGGGCGGGTTCCTCACCGAGGTCCTGCGTCGCGGCGACCTCGAGGGTTCGCTCGGCAAGACCCTCCTCCTCCACAGCGTCCCCAAGGTTCCGGCCGACCGCATCCTCCTCGTGGGCCTCGGCCGCGAGCGCGAATTCAACGAACCCGGCTTCCGCAATGCGATGTCCGCCGCGGTGAAGGCGCTCAAGTCCACCGGCGCCTCGGAAGCGACGGTGTGCCTCACCGACGTGCCGCTCAAGCGCCACGACACCGGCTGGAAGGTCGAGCACGCGGTGCTCGCGATCATGGAAGGCGCCTACCGCTTCGACAAGTTGAAGAGCAAGGCCCCCGAGAACAAGCGGGCACTGCGCAAGGTGGTCCTCCACGTCGCGCGCCGCAACGAGATCACCGAGGGCGAGGCCGCGATCGATCGCGGCGTTGCGATCGCCGAGGGCATGGCGCTCGCCAAGGACCTCGGCAACCTTCCGGGCAACCATTGCACGCCGACCTACCTCGCCGAGCAGGCGGTGGAGCTCGGCAAGCGCCACGGCATCAAGGTCGACGTGCTCGAGCAGAAGGACTGCGAGAAGCTCGGCATGGGCTGCTTCCTCGCGGTCGCGCGCGGCAGCGCCCAGCCGCCCAAGTTCATCGTCATGGAATACCAGGGCGGCAAGCGCGACCAGCCGCCCGTGGCCCTCGTGGGCAAGGGCATCACCTTCGACACCGGCGGCATCTCGATCAAGCCCGCCGCCGAGATGGACGAGATGAAGTTCGACATGTGCGGCGCGGCGAGCGTGCTGGGCACGATGAAGGCGATCGCCCTCATGAAGCTGCCGCTCAACGTCGTGGGCGTCGTGCCCTCGACGGAGAACATGCCGGGCGGGCGCGCCATCAAGCCGGGCGACGTCGTGACCACCATGTCGGGCCAGACGGTCGAGATCCTGAACACCGACGCCGAGGGACGCCTCATCCTCTGCGACGCCCTCACCTACGTGGAGAAGTACAAGCCCGCGGCGGTGGTGGACATCGCGACCCTCACGGGCGCCATGGTGATCGCGCTCGGCCACGTGGCCACGGGCCTCTTCGCCAACAGCGACCCGCTCGCGCGCGAGCTCATCTCCGCGGGCGAGACCGCGTGGGACCGCGCCTGGCACATGCCGCTCTGGGACGACTACCAGGAGGCGCTCAAGTCGAACTTCGCCGACTTCCCCAACATCGGCCCGCGTGCCGGCGGCTCCATCACCGCCGCGTGCTTCCTGTCGCGCTTCACCAAGTCGTACCCGTGGGCGCACCTGGACGTCGCGGGCACCGCGTGGAAATCCGGCGCCGAGAAGGGCGCCACCGGCCGCCCGGTGCCGCTGCTGTCGCACTTCCTCGTGAAGCGCGCGGCCTGACGAAGCGAGCGGCGTGACGCGGATCGACTTCTACCACTACGCCGAGGACAAGCACCGCTTCGCGTGCCGCCTGGCGACGACCGCCTACGAGCGCTCGAGCCGACTCGTCGTGTTCTCGCCGGACCGCGCGGCGCTGGACGGCTTCGACAAGGCGCTCTGGACGTTCCAGGCAACGAAGTTCGTGCCGCACTGCTACGCGGGCAGCGCCGTGGCGGCGGAAACGCCGATCATCCTCACCCACGACGGCGAGAATTTGCCGCACCACGACGTGCTGCTCAACCTCTCGGACGAATGGCCGCCCTTCTTCGCGTCGTTCGAGCGCCTGCTCGAGATCGTCGCCATCGACGAGCCGGACAAGCAGCTCGCCCGCGCGCGCTACGCGTTCTACAAGAAGCGCGGCTACGATATCAACGTGAACGCGATCGAGGCCGAGCGCCGCAAGGAATCCTGATGTCGTCGAACGAGAAGGACATCCTGGGCAAGGCCGACGGCCTGATGCGCCGCCACAATCCCGGCTCCGACACGGCTGCCGTGCCCGTGCTGACCGAGATGGTCCAGCCCGGCGCGCCCGCACCCGCTCCCGGCCCGAATTCCGACCTCGCCCGCGAGATCTTCGCGCGCGTCATGTCCGAGGTCGAAGGCCGCCTCGCCGCCGACCTGGAGAAGCGCCTCAACCAGCACCTGGTCCCGCAGGTCCACGCCGCGGTGGCAAGCGCCATCGGCGACCTGCACCAGGAGCTCGCCAACGCGATAGGCGACGCGATCAACCGCGCCCTGGAGCACCGCCACCTCAAGTAGCGATGGAACTCGAGAAAAGCTTCGATCCCCGCGGCATCGAGTCGCGCTGGTATCCCGCCTGGGAATCGCGCGGCTACTTCAAGGCCGGATTCGACGAATCCCGGCCGTCGTTCTCCATCCAGCTGCCGCCGCCCAACGTCACCGGCACGCTGCACATGGGCCATGCCTACCAGCAGACGCTCATGGACATCCTCACCCGCTACCACCGCATGAAGGGCTACAACGTGCTGTGGCAGCCGGGCACCGACCATGCGGGCATCGCGACGCAAATGGTGGTGGAGCGCCAGCTCGAGCAGAAGGGCGAGAGCCGCCGCGCGCTCGGCCGCGAGGAGTTCGTGAAACGCGTCTGGGCCTGGAAGGAGGAGTCGGGCTCGACGATCACGCGCCAGATGCGGCGGCTGGGCGCCTCCTGCGACTGGTCGCGCGAGTACTTCACGATGGATGCGCCGCGATCGCGCGCGGTGACGGAGGTATTCGTTCGCCTGTTCGAGGCCGGCCTCATCTATCGCGGCAAGCGGCTGGTGAACTGGGATCCCGTGCTGCAGACCGCGGTGTCGGATCTCGAGGTGGAGTCGAAGGAGAAGGACGGCTCGCTCTGGCACCTGAGGTATCCGCTCGAGGATGGCAGCGGCTTCCTCGTCGTGGCCACCACGCGCCCCGAGACGATGCTGGGCGACACGGCGGTCGCGGTGCATCCCGAGGACGAGCGCTACGCGCACCTCGTGGGCAGGAACGTGCGGCTGCCGCTCGCCGACCGGTTGATTCCCATCGTGGGCGACGCATCCGTGGACCGCGAGTTCGGCACCGGCGCCGTGAAGGTCACGCCCGCCCACGACTTCAACGACTACCAGACCGGCGTGCGCCATGGCCTGCCGATGGTGTCGATCTTCACGCTCACGGCGACCGTGAACGAGAACGCGCCGGCGGCCTACCGGGGCCTCGACCGCTTCAAGGCGCGCGAGCGCGTCCTGGCGGACCTCGAGGCCGCGGGCCTCGTCGAGGGCAAGAAGCCGCACAAGCTGATGCAACCCCTGTCGCAGCGTTCCGAGGCCGTGGTCGAACCCATGCTCTCGGACCAGTGGTTCGTGCGCATGGACGGGATGGCCAAGGCCGGGCTCGACATCGTGGAGCGCGGCGACACGCGCTTCGTGCCCGAGGAGTGGACCAAGATCTACGACCAGTGGCTGGAGAACATCCAGGACTGGTGCATCTCGCGGCAGCTGTGGTGGGGCCACCAGATTCCCGCGTGGTATGCCGACGACGGCACGCCGTTCGTGGGCCGCACGTTCGAGGAGGCCCTCGCGCGCGCCACCGCCGCCGGCAAGAAGATCCGCGACGAGAACCGCGATCCGGACGTGCTCGACACCTGGTTCTCGTCCGCGTTCGTGCCCTTCTCCACCCTCGGCTGGCCCGACGAGGCGCGGTTCGAGCGCGAGCGGCGCTTCTACCTTCCGTCGTCCGTGATGATCACCGGCTTCGACATCATCTTCTTCTGGGTCGCGCGCATGATCATGACGACCCAGCAGTTCGCCGGCGAGACCGCGTTCCGGGACGTGTACATCAACGCCATCGTGCGCGACGCCGAGGGCCAGAAGATGTCCAAGTCCAAGGGCAACACCATCGATCCGCTCGACGTGATCGACGGCATCACGTTCGAGGCGCTGCTGGAGAAGTCCACGCAGGGCCTGATGCTCGCCTCGCACAAGGAGACGGCGGCCAGGCGCATCAAGCGCGAGTTCCCGACCGGCATCGACTCCTACGGCGCCGACGCGCTGCGCTTCACGTTCGCCTCGCTCTCGACGCTCGGCCGCACCCTCAACTTCGACCTGAAGCGCTGCGAGGGCTACCGCAGCTTCTGCAACAAGCTCTGGAACGCGACGCGCTTCGTCCTCATGAATACCGAGGGCAAGGACACGGGCCTGGACGAAGCGCTGCCGATCGAGATGAGCAGCGCGGACCGCTGGATCGTTTCCCGGCTCCAGCGCGCCGAGCGGGCGGTGGAGGTCGCGCTCGCCGAGTATCGCTTCGACGTGGCCGCACGCGCGGTGTACGAATTCGTGTGGGACGAGTACTGCGATTGGTACGTGGAAATCGCAAAGACGCAGCTCACCGGCAACGAGGCACGCCAGCGCGCCACGCGGCGTACGCTCATCCGCGTGCTCGAGACCACCCTTCGGCTCGCGCACCCGATCATTCCCTTCATCACCGAGGAGCTGTGGCAGACCGTGGCGCCGCTCGCCGGCAGGAAGGGCGACAGCATCATGATCGCGCCATACCCCAAGGCCGAGGACGCGAAGCTCGATCCCGCCGCCGAGGCCGAGATGGCCGCGGTGAAGGAGATCGTGAACGCCGCGCGCAACCTGCGCTCGACCATGGGCGTGCAGCCCGCGGCGAAGGTGCCGATGTACCTCGCCGATTGCCCCGGGTTCATGGCGGTGCATGCGGAGGCGATCAAGGGGATCGCGCGGATCTCCGAGCTCCACGTCGTGAAGGAGCTTCCCGCCCGCGACGCGCCGGTCACGGTCACGCCGGCCGGCCGCGTGATGCTGCATATCGAGATCGACAAGGCGGCCGAAAAGGCGCGCCTCGGGAAGGAAGCGGCCAGGCGCGAGGCCGAGATCGCGAACGCCAGGGGCAAGCTCTCCAACCCGACCTTCGTGGAGCGCGCACCGCCCGCGCTGGTCGAGCAGGAACGCAAGCGCCTGGCGGACAAGGAAGCCGAGCTCGCGCAGATCCGCGTCCAGCTCGACAAGCTCGCCTGAGCGCCGGGCCCTTTCCGCACCTGCTGGCGCCCCTCGACCTGGGGTTCACGCGGCTCGCCAACCGCGTGCTGATGGGCTCGATGCACACCGGGCTCGAGGACCGCGCGAAGGACTTCCCGAAGCTCGCCGCTTATTTCGCGGAACGCGCGCGCGGCGGCGTGGGCCTCATGGTGACCGGCGGTTTCGCCCCGAACATCGAGGGCTGGCTCTCGCCTTTCGCCTCCCGCCTCGCCTCGCGCCGGCAAGCGGCGTCCCATCGCGTGGTGACCGGCGCCGTGCACGCCGAGGGCGGCAAGATCGCGCTGCAGATCCTGCACGCCGGCCGCTACGGCTATACGCCGATCTGCGTGGGGCCCTCCCGCATCAAGTCGCCGATTACGCCGTTCACGCCGCGCGAGCTCTCGGCGAGCGGCATCGAGCGCCAGATCCGGTGCTTCGTGCGCGCGGGCGTCCTCGCACGCGAGGCCGGGTACGACGGCGTCGAGGTGATGGGCTCCGAGGGCTACTTCATCAACGAGTTCCTGGCCGCGCACACCAACAAGCGCACCGACGAATGGGGCGGCTCGTACGAGAACCGGATGCGCCTGCCGGTGGAGATCGTCCGCCGCATGCGCGAGGCAGTCGGCCGCGACTTCATCATCATCTATCGCCTCTCGATGCTGGACCTGCTGCCCGACGGGCAGAGCTGGGACGAGGTCGTGATGCTGGCGAAGGCGATCGAGCGCGCGGGCGCCACGATCATCAACACCGGCATCGGCTGGCACGAGGCGCGCGTCCCGACGATCGCCACCTCGGTGCCGCGCGGCGCGTTCGCGTGGGTCACCCGCAAGCTCAAGGGCGAGGTGGCGATCCCGCTCGTGGCGACCAACCGGATCAACACGCCCGAAGTCGCGGACCGCCTCATCGCCGACGGCTACGCGGACATGGTCTCGATGGCGCGCCCGCTGCTCGCGGACCCGGAGTTCGTCCGCAAGGCGAGCGAGGGACGGGCCGCGGACATCAACACCTGCATCGGCTGCAACCAGGCCTGCCTCGACCACGTGTTCAGCCGGAAGCTCGCCAGCTGCCTGGTGAACCCGCGCGCCTGCCACGAGACCGAGCTCAACTACGTCCGCACGCAAGCGAGGAAGCGGATCGCAGTCGTGGGTGCCGGGCCTGCCGGGCTCGCGTGCGCGACGGTCGCGGCCGAGCGCGGCCACGAGGTCCACCTCTTCGACAGCGCCACGGAGATCGGCGGCCAGTTCAACATGGCCAAGCGGATTCCCGGCAAGGAGGAGTTCCACGAGACGCTGCGCTACTTCGGCCGCCGCATCGAGAGTCTCGGCGTGAAGGTCACGCTCGGCAAGCGCGTGGCGGCCCCGGATCTCGCGGGCTACGACGACGTCGTGATCGCCACGGGCGTGAGCCCGCGCAACCCGCGCATCCCCGGACAGGAAGAGGGCATGGCGCGCGGCCAGGTGCTGTCGTACGTGGACGTCCTGCTGCATCGCAAGCCGGTCGGAAAGCGCGTCGCGGTGATCGGCGCGGGCGGCATCGGCTTCGACGTGTCGGAGTTCCTGGTGGAGGAAGGGCACTCGCCGGCGCTCGATCCCGCGGCGTGGATGAAGGAGTGGGGAGTGACGGATCCCGCCACGGCGCGCGGCGGCGTGGCCGAGCCCGCGCCCGCTCCCCCCGCGCGCGAGGTGTTCCTGCTGCAGCGCAAGTCGAGTGGCGTCGGAAAGACGCTCGGCAAGACCACGGGCTGGGTGCATCGCGCGACGCTCAAGATGAAGCGCGTGCAGATGATCCCCGGCGTGAACTACGAGCGGATCGACGACGCGGGCCTCTTCATCAGCTTCGGCGAGAAGCGCCAAGACCCGCGCCACCTGGACGTCGACCACATCGTGCTGTGCGCCGGCCAGGAGCCGCTGCGCGAGCTCGCCGACCTGCTCGCGGCCCAGGGCGTGCGCCACCACCTCATCGGCGGCGCCGACGTGGCCGCCGAGCTGGACGCCAAGCGCGCCATCGACCAGGGCTCGCGCCTGGCGGCCACGCTCTGACCTTGGCCCTGCCCCACAGCCTGCGGGCGCTGCGCTCGCCCAACTTCCGCCGCTACTACATCGGCCAGGCGATCTCCATGGTCGGGACCTGGGTGCAGTCGGTCGCCCTCATGTGGCTCGCGTACCGGCTCACGCAGTCGACGCACTTCACCGGCCTGGTGGGCTTCCTGCAGAGCATCCCGCACCTCGTGCTGGCGCCGTTCGCCGGCGTCCTCGGCGACCGCATCAACCGCCGCAAGCTCCTCATGGCGGTCCTCTGCCTGCTGGCGCTCCAATCCGCCGCGCTCGCGGTCCTGACGGGCACGGGGACCATCACGCCGATCCTCGTCGCCGGCCTCGCGCTCTTCGCCGGCGTTTGCAACGCCTTCGAGACGCCGACGCGCCAGTCGATCTTCGTGCAGCTCATCGACCGCCGCGAGGACCTGCCGAACGCGATCGCGCTCAACTCGATGCTGATGAACGGCACGCGCCTCATCGGGCCGTCGATCGGAGGGCTGCTCATCGCGGCCTCCGACGAGACCGTGTGCTTCGCGCTCAACGCGCTTTCCTACATCGCCGTCCTGGTCGCGTTGAAGCGCCTCACGATCCATCCGCGGCCCGACCGGCCGCCCAGCCATCCGCTCGCCGACCTCGCGGAGGGCTGGCGCTACGCGATGGGGTCGCTCCCCATCCGCCGGATGCTCATCACGCTGGCGCTGGTGAGCGCCTCGATCAGCCCCTATGCGACGCTGATGCCCGCGATGTCGGTGCAGATATTCGGCGAGGGAGCGGGCCTCGTCGGCGTCTTCATCGGCGCGGTCGGCCTGGGCGCATTCATCTCCGCATTGCGCCTCGCCCGCCGGCCCACGGTGCGGGGGCTGGGACGGTGGCTGCCGTGGTCGGCGATGATCGCGGGCGTGGGCGCCATCGGCTTCGGCCTCTCGTCGTTCATCCCGCTCTCGGTCTTCCTCATGATGATGGCGGGGTTCGGCATGTTCATGACCGGCGCCACCTGCAACACCATCATCCAGACCGTGGCCGACGAGGAGAAGCGCAGCCGCGTGATGAGCTACTACACGATGTTCTTCATCGGCATCGCGCCTTTCGGCCACTACATCGCCGGCTGGCTCGCGGAGGTCGTCGGCGTGCGCGCGACCTTCATGATCGGCGGCTCGGTCGCGCTCGCGACCGGGCTCGTCTTCCTCGCGCAGCGCAGGACCTTCGGCGCCCACCTGCGCGAAGCGTACGTGCGCCGCGGTATCATCCCCGCCGACGAGGCCGCGCCCAACCGATCATGACGACGCTCGCTGGCAGGACCCTCTTCATCACCGGCGGGTCGCGCGGCATCGGCCGCGAGATCGCGCTGCGCGCGGCGCGCGACGGCGCCAACGTGGCGATCGCCGCCAAGACCGCCGAGCCGCACCCGAAGCTCGCCGGCACCATCCACACGGTCGCCGAAGAGATCGAGAAGGCAGGCGGCAAGGCGCTCGCGATCCAGCTCGACGTGCGCGACGACGCGGCCGTGGCCGAGGCGATCAACCGCACCGCGAGCGAGTTCGGCGGCCTGGACATCCTGGTGAACAACGCGAGCGCCATCAGCCTCACGCCCACGCTCGCGACGCCCGCGAAGCGCTTCGACCTCATGTTCGGCGTCAACGTGCGCGCGACCTTCCTCTGCTCCCAGGCCGCCGTCGCCCACCTCAGGAAATCGTCCAACGCGCACATCCTCACGCTCTCGCCGCCGCTCGGGATGAAGCCCCAGTGGTTCGCGGGCCACGTGGCCTACACGATGTCGAAGTACGGGATGAGCATGTGCACGCTCGGAATGGCCGAGGAGTTCCGCGGCGACGGCATCGCGGTGAACTCGCTGTGGCCGAAGACCACCATCGCGACCGCGGCGGTCGAGGTGCATTTCCCCGAGGCGATCCTCAGGGCGAGCCGGCACGCGGCCATCATGGCCGACGCGGCCCACGTGATCCTCACGAGCGACGCCCGCAAGAACACCGGGAACTTCTACATCGACGAGGAAGTGCTGCGGAAGGCCGGAACGAAGGACTTCGCGAAATACGCCGTCACGCCAGGCGTGCCGCTGTTCCAGGACCTGTTCGTGGAGTGAAGGAGCGCGCGCTCAGCGCTTCTTCATGAAGAACGTGAATTCCGGCCCTTCGGAGTGGGAAAGCAACTCGTTTCCCGTCTGCTTGCAGAAGGCCTGGAAGTCCTTCACGGATCCCGGATCCGTGGCCATCACCTTGAGCACCTGGCCGGCGTTGAGGTCGCCGAGCACTTTCTTGGCGCGCAGGATCGGCAGCGGGCAGTTGAGCCCGCGGACGTCGAGTTCGCGATCGAATGTCTGAGCCTGCATTTTTTCGTATCACTCCGAGGAAACGAATTTTAACATGGGGGTACCGGGCTCCCACCTCAAGGGTTATCATGCGTTTGCCCGGGATGCAGGCTCCCGGGGGCGGCTTCCGCCGCCAAGACGGTGTCCCAGTCCAAGCCCTGCTTCCGCCCAACCCCGGAGGCTCCATGGACACCGTATCGATCGAATCCCATTCCCTTTACTCCCTGCTCGGCACGTCCGCCGCGCCGCTCGTCGTCGACGTCCGGCGCCAGCCCGCGTTCGACAAGGACGACCGGTTGCTCGCGGGGGCCGTGCGCGCCGACGGCGACCTCGCGAAGTTCGCCGCGCGCCACGCGAACGGCCGCTGCATCGTCGCGTACTGCGTCGCCGGCCACGAGGTGAGCCAGGACGCCGCGTCGCAATTGCGCCAGGCGGGGCAGAACGCCGCGTACCTGGACGGTGGCATCGAGGCCTGGAAAGCCGCGGGGCTGCCGACCATCCGCCGGCGCCCGGACTGGCACGTCCCCGGCGGATCGCGCTGGATCACGCGCGAGCGCCCGAAGATCGACCGCATCGCCTGCCCGTGGCTCATCCGCCGCTTCATCGACCCGCTCGCACGCTTCGACTACGTGCCCACGCCGCAGGTGATCGCGGAAGCCAAGGTGCGCGACGCCGTGCCCTATGACTTGCCCGGCGTCGTCGTGACGCACCGCGGCGAGCGCTGCAGCTTCGACGCGCTCATCGAGGATTTCGCCCTTGCCGACCCGGCGCTCGACCGGCTCGCGACCATCGTGCGCGGCGCCGACACCGACCGCCCCGACCTCGCGCCCGAGTGCGCGGGCCTCCTCGCCACCTCGCTCGGTCTGTCACGCCGCTATGCCGACGACCACGAGATGCTGGAACACGCGATGCCCGTCTACGATGGCCTCTATGCCTGGTGCCGCGACGCGCTCGCCGGCCGCGCCGAGCGCCACACGTGGACGCCCGCGGCATGAGCCCACCGCCGCGCACGCCGACCTTCGCCGAGGCGCTGCGGTTCTGGCTCTACCTCGGCTTCGTGAGCTTCGGCGGGCCCGCGGGGCAGATCGCGATCATGCATCGCGAGCTGGTGGAACGCGGCCGCTGGATCAGCGAGCGGCGCTTCCTGCACGCGCTCAACTACTGCATGGTGCTGCCCGGCCCCGAGGCGCAGCAGCTCGCGACCTACATCGGATGGCTGTTGCACGGCGTTCGCGGCGGGATCGTGGCGGGCGGGCTCTTCGTGCTGCCGTCGCTCGTGATCCTGGTGGCACTCTCGTGGATCTACATGCGCTACGGCTCGGTGCCTGCGATCGCATCGGTCCTGTACGCGGTGAAGCCCGCGGTCGTGGCCATCGTGCTCGCGGCGGCGTGGCGGATCGGAAAGCGCGCGCTGCCGCATCCGCTGCTGTGGCTCATCGCGGCAGCGGCATTCGCGGCGCTTTTCTTCTTCGAAGCGCCCTTTCCGCTGGTGATCGCGGGCGCCGCGGTCGTGGGCGCGATCGGCGGGCGTCTTGCGCCCGGTGCATTCCGCTCGGCCGGACACGCCGCGAAAGCCGGCGCGCACGAGGCCGCGGTGATCGACGACGACACGCCGACGCCGCCGCACGCCCACCACTCGAACCGGCGCCTCGCGATCACCATCGCGATCTTCCTCACGCTCTGGGCCGTCGTGCTGGCACTCCTCGCGGCACGCTTCGGCGTCGAGGGCGACTTCACGCAGATGGGATGGTTCTTCACCAAGGCAGCCCTTCTCACATTCGGCGGTGCCTATGCGGTGCTGCCCTATGTCTTCCAGGCCGCGGTCGAGACCTACGCGTGGGCGACGGCGGGACAGATGATCGATGGCCTCGCGCTCGGCGAGACGACGCCGGGACCGCTCATCATGGTGGTGGCGTTCGTGGGCTTCGTCGGCGGATGGGCGCATGCGCCCCTCGGCCCCGATTCCCTCGCGCTCGCGGGCACCGTCGGCGCATCCGTGGCGACCTTCTTCACGTTCCTGCCCTCGTTCCTCTTCATCCTCGCGGGGGCCCCGCTCATCGAGCGCACGCGCGACGACTTGAAGCTCACCGCGCCGCTCACGGCGATCACCGCGGCGGTGGTGGGCGTGATCGTGAACCTG
>Ga0068858_100004549_pt1 | contig 13586 bp, 8 predicted proteins | sample KBSSwiS12_FD_66589 | JGI IMG/M metagenome (GOLD analysis project Ga0068858, IMG submission 66589) | Switchgrass rhizosphere microbial communities from Kellogg Biological Station, Michigan, USA - KBS Switchgrass S1-2 | ecosystem: Host-associated > Plants > Roots > Rhizosphere > Soil ... | reverse complement strand
AAGCCGGCCTCGCGGGGGCGGTGAGCCACTCGGCCCACGACGGCCCAGCCGGGTCCGACCCAGGACATGGCCACGGGCACGGGCATGACCCTCACCACGACCGGGGCCACGGGCACGGGCACGACCACGGGCGCGGGCATACCGGGCACTCGCATCGGCCGTCGGCATCGGCCGATGCCCGGCTGCTGGCGGCGGCGCTGGTGCTGATCAGTGGCTTCCTGGCCGCGGAGGTCGTCGTCGGTCTGGTCGCCGGCTCGGTCGCCCTGCTGTCCGACGCGGCGCACATGCTCACCGACGCGGGCTCGCTGGTGCTGGCGCTGGTCGCCATGCGGCTGGCGACCCGGCCGGCTGGCGGCCCGTTGACCTACGGCTGGCGGCGCGTGGAGATCCTCTCCGCCCAGGCGAACGGCTTCGCCCTGCTCGCGCTCGCGGTGGTGCTGGGGATCCAGGCGACCGGCCGGCTCGTGCACCCGAGCGGGGTCGACGGCGTCCCGGTGCTGGTCACGGCGCTCGTCGGCGTCGTGGTGAATGTCGCGGCGACGGCGCTGCTGGCTCGAGCCGACCGGCGCAGCCTCAACGTCGAGGGCGCCTTCCAGCACGTCCTCACCGACCTGTTCGCGTTCCTCGCGACAGCCGCCGCCGGGCTGGTGATCATGCTGACGGGGTTCACCCGCGCGGACCCGCTCGCCGCGCTCGTCGTCGCTGCCATGATGGTGCGCGCGGGGGTAGGGCTGATCCGCGACGCCAGCCGGGTCTTCATGGAGGCGGCCCCGGTCGGCGTCGACCCCGGGGAGATCGGCCGGGCGCTGACCGCGCTCGACGAGGTGTCCGACGTCCACGACCTGCACGTCTGGGAGGTCGCCACCAGCCTGCCCGCACTGTCCGCGCACCTGCTGGTCGACCCGGCCGGCGACTGCCACCGCGTCCAGGACGCCGCCCGCCGGCTGGTCCGCGAGCGCTGGGGCATCGAGCACGTCACGCTCCAGGTCGACCACGTCGAGCCCACCCAGCTGACGATCACCCTCGGCCCGCGCTGGCAGTGCTCCGTCAGCCCGGCCCCGCCGTCGCCCGACCACGCGGCGGACGGCGAAGGCCGGTAGGACACCTGTTGGCGGGCCCGGGAGTCACTGCGCCCACAGAACGGCCGGGCCGTCGTGCGCGTCCTGTCGATGGACCTGACGGTCGTGCGCTCGCTGCCGCTGGAGGAGGACGTCGCGGCCGTGGCTACAGTCCGGCATGTCGGGCGGCGACTGGCCGTGGTCGACGTGGAGGTCGGCCCGGCCGAAGCACCACCCAGCGTGCTCGCCCGGGCCACCGTAGCCCGCACCAGCCACGGCCTTCCGTAGCCATAAACTCCCTACTCAAGACACGACTCTCGCCGGACCAGGAAGCACACTCCCGGTAGTCAGCACCCAAACTAAATTACAGATAGTAATCATCTGTCTTCACAGTGTGTTACATTATTCGTATCACACCGTGGTATTACGCGACCCGTGACCGATCAACTACAACTCCCCCTGTAAGACTCACCGCACATCGCGACAGCGATCTCGCGGCCTGGGCGGCAGGCCGCCGGCCACCCACAGGGGGACGAGTCATGGCGTTACTGCAACCGGCCACCAATCTCGACACGGCCCGCCGGAGTGCGCACCCGGTGCGTATGGCCAGGATGGGCGGCCCGATGGGCTCGGGTGTCGTCGGCTCGAGCCCGTCCGGTCACGCCACCCGGTCCGCCTCGACCACGCTGGTCGACGACGGGCGGGTCGGGCGGCACGTGCGTGTCCCCAAGACGGCCGAGCTCGTGGCAGCGCACCTGCGCCGCCAGATCGTGCGCGGCGAACTGGTCGAGGGCGACGCGCTGCCCCCCGAAGCGGTCCTCATGGAACAGTTCGGCGTCTCCCGGCCGACCCTGCGCGAGGCGTTCCGCGTGCTGGAGTCCGAGGCGCTGATCTCGGTCCGCCGGGGCGCGCACGGGGGGGCGCGAGTGCACCGGCCCGACGGCCACGTCGCGGCCCGGTATGCCGGCCTCGTCCTCGAGCACCGGCGCACCACGGTCGCCGACGTCCAGCACGCCAGGGCGTCGCTGGAGACACCGGCGGTGCGCATGCTGGCCGAGCAGCCGGCCGGTCCGGCGCTGGGCCGGCTGCGGGCAGCGGTCACCGAGTCCGCGGCCGCGATCGAGGGCCGCGGGGCGCCGAGCGGTGCGGCGGGCCAGGACGGAGCCACGCCGGACCCGGGCCTGGTGCTGAACGGCTTCCATCACCTGCTCGTCGAGCTGACGGGAAACCAGACGCTCACGGTGATCGACAACATGCTCCGGCACATCCTGCACACCGCGACCGGCCATCCGCAAGACCGGTCCGAGCTGTCGGGGCCGCCGGTCGGCCCAGACAGCCAGGACACGCTGACCGAGCACCTGAACGTCCACCAGCGGCTCGTCGAGCTCATCGAGCACGGCGACCCGGACGCGGCGGAAGCGCTCTGGCGGCGTCATCTGGCCGAGTCCGTGCCCGACGGGTCCTCGTCCGCCGTGCTCGACCTGGTCGGCGGCGGCTGAGGCCCTCCTGGCTTACCGATCGCACGGCCGTCGGCCGGATCGACGGTGGTCGGCCGGCGGACGGACCAGGCTGGGTTCGGCGCCCGCTCACCAGTGCGGGCGCCAGCACCCGGCCCTGCTCAGCGGCCGGGGACAGGCTGCGCCGGGCGGTGGCGACGCGCAGGTGGGTCGCCACCGCCCGGCCGTTCGTTGCACCGATTCGTCCAACCCTGTGGTGAAACACCCGTTACCGGGTCTAGCGTGGCTGCATGGTGCCAGCGGGTCTTGCCTGGCAGACCCTTCCCGAGCCAGGTGTGCTGGCGCTCGTCGACACGATGTCCGGGCGCGCGGCGGCGCTGGCGCGCCCGCACCCCGCCGACCTCTCGATGGCCGAGCTGGTCACCGTCGAGCAGCAGGTGGCCCGCTGGCTCGACCCGGCGACCCGGCTCGACGCGGAGTACACACTGGCCCGCCGTCTCGCCGGCGACCCGATGCCGACGCTGCGCGCGGTCTGCTGGCTGATCGCCGCGTGGGCGGTAGTCCTGCACCTGCGGACCGGGGCCGCGCCGGCGGACGTGCTCGACCGGCTCACCCTCGGCGGCATCTGGCGCGGCCCGCAGGCGCCGGAGACGGAGCGCATCTGGGAACTGCTGACCGCCCAGGTCCGCGCGGGCGCTTTCGCCGCGCTCACCGACGACGCCGGGACGGCCACCGCCTTCCACGCCGCCGCCCACACCCGGGTCGCGGGCTACGCCGAGTGCCTCCTGCACCACAGTCTGATGCTGACCTCCGGGCTGTGGCTCACCCTCGTCGCGCACGGGGTCGAGCCCCGGGACGTCGCCGCCACGCTGGCCGTCTACACCCAGGACACCGGCGAACGCGCGCAGGGCTCGTTCCGGCCGCTGTTCTGACCGTCCCACCGTCGGGCCGGGGACCGTCGGGAGCAGCCACCGCCGGCCCGGCGGCCGCCGCCGGTCAGGACGAGCGGGTCGGGGACCGGACGGCGCGGGTTGCCGGCCGGGCGGCGGGCTGGCGTGCCCCCGCGCGGCCCGCGGCCCGGGATGTAGCCCGGGCGAGCGCGTGGGCCGGTTCGTCCTGCGGGTCCGGCTCGGCGGCGTCCGCCTCGGCGTCCTCGGCCGGCTCGTCGAGAAGCTGCCCGCCGCGCGCCAGGCGGCCGGCCGCGTCACCGCCGCCGTCGCCGGCCACTCCCCTGGCCAGGTCCCGGATGTCCGGGTCGATGTAGACGGCTCTGGTCATCCCGCCGTGGCCGTGGATGGCGAGCAGGGTCTCCATGTTCGGATAGATCGTGGTCGATTCCAGCCCGGACGCCCACCACAGCACGCACGTGCCGTCCGGGGCCTGGGCACCGAAGGCGACGGTGCCGGTCCCGGACACTCCGGACACGTCCACGTCCCGCTCGAGCTGGAACCTGCGCACCTGCCGCGCGGACATCGCCTGGGATGACCTCCTCGTGGCGCGCGAGCGCCCCCGCGCCGCCCGTCGCTGCCGTAGCACTGGCACGCTACAGGCCGCGCGGCCGGACAGCCGACCGGGCGCGGGCCAGTGCCGGTCCGGTCGGCATACGGTAACGGGTGCGGGCCCACCCGGTCATCGTTTTCGGCCGGCCGGTCACCGCTACGTTCGCCGACTCGTCACGCCACGCTCACTGGGCTCCACGAACCGTCACCGGGACCGGGAGGGCACCGGTCGCCGCGGGCGTGAGGAAGCGGTCGTACCGGGTGTCGCCGAGCAGGTGGCGCTCCAGGTAGGCGACGGTGTACCACTGGGCCACCCGCCGGGCCGCGGCGGAGTCGACCAGCGGCGGCAGGCAGGTGGCCAGCGCCCCGAACTGCAGGCGTACGCGGATCCCCATGGGCACCTGCCCGTTCGCGGCCAGGTAAGCCTGGTCGCACAGGTCGGTGAACGAGTTGTGCGACCCCTGCGGCACCCGGACCTCCAGCCGGCCCGGGGACGAGGCGAGCTCACGGAACGTCTGGTCGGCGTTGCGCTCGATCGGCGTCAACGGGTCGATGGTGCCACCGATCAACAGCGTCGGCACCCGGATCCGCGCGACGACGCCGGCGGGCAGCACCGCGCTGGCCGGCGAGAGGGCCACGACAGCCTTGACGCGGGGATCTCCGGGGGCGCGCAGAAAACCGACGGACGAGACCAGCGCGGTGAGCCCGCCGAACGAGAACCCGACGACGGCGACCTGGCCGGGGTTCAGCACCGGCCCGAAATCGCGGTACGGGCACAGCATCCAGTCGATGACCGCGCTTGCGTCCAGTGGACGATCGCTCGCCTCCGCGATCTGCGCCTCCTGGCGGCCGGCCGCGAAGTCGGCCATCGTGTCACCCGGATGGTCGGGCGCCGCGACGACGAAGCCGTGGCTGGCCAGCGCCTCGGCCAGCGAGGCGAGCTGGGTCCGGTCGCCGGCGCTGCCGTGCGAGAGCACCACGAGCGGGAACGGCCCTCGTTCCACGGGCGCGTCCGCCACGGCGACCCGCGACTGCATGCCGACGTTCGGCGCGATCTCATAGCTGGCGGGTGCCGGGCCGCCGGCGGACCCCGCGGTGGGCAGCCGCGTCCTGGTCGGGTACCAGACCGCGGTGGTCAGCACGCGGCCCGGCCGGGTGCCGTCGACGATCGTCTCCGTGCGGTAACCGACGCCGTGGGCGCCGAACTCGTCCGGCGCACCCACGGTGCCCCCCGCGGCGCCCGCCGCGGACGAGCGCCCGGCCGCGAGCGCGGCCGGCTCGGGCGCCGGCCCGCTGGACGCGAGCGCCGACGAACCGGCCAGTACGAGCGCGGCTACGGCGGCCCACCGGCGCGGCACCGTCGCCCGCGCACACGAGTCCCACCGACCAGCCATCGGCCCCACGTTACCGACGGTAGTCGAACTGACACGCCCACGGTCTGACTGCGCGGGCCAGGTCGGCAGAATCGGCGGATTCGCTATCGCTTGCGGCGACGACCCATCACGCCACCCACTGTCCGCAGCGCCGCTCCCCCGCAGGCGCGGAGTGCCGGCGTCGTACCGCTCCCGGCCCGGTGCTAAGGCCAGCGGTAGAGCCCGTTGAACGGGCCGCCCGTCGGCTGGCTGTTGTTCATGGTCACGACCTGCGTCTCCGCCGAGTCGCGAACCGCCGGCTTCGCGGGCGGGCCGCCGTCGCCGGGCGGATCGCTGGCCGGCGCGTCCGCGTCCTGCGCTACAGGTTCGGTCACCGGCTCAGTCGTGGGCTCGTCACCGCCGTGTCCCGAAGCGCCCTGTCCTGAAGCGCCGGGCCGGTCGGCTCGCGGGTCGGCCGGGCCGTTCCAGGGCTCCGCCTCCCCGGGGCGGATCGTGGCGCCACCGTCACCGCGCGGGTCGGGCTGGCGGTATGGATGCCGGCCGCCGGCCGACTGGCCCGACTCGCCGATCAACCGGTACGGCTCGGCGCCGCCCGGCGGGCGTCCCCGGAGGTCCCGTTCGGGCCGTTGGTGGCCCGGCGAGCCGACGTAACGGTCGTAGCGCCCCGGCCAGTCCGCCAGGCCGCCGACCGGACCGGGCCCGCCGTCGCTGCCGCTCTCGGCGGCGCCAAGGCCACCGGGCTCGCGGAAACCCCCGGCGTCACTGAAGGTGCCGGCACCGCCGAGCCTTCCGGGGCCGTTGGGTCCGCCGTCGGCGGAGCTGGGGGGGCCGCCGGTGCTGCGCGGGTCCTCCCGGCGCGCGGACGGCTCGTCGGCGGTCCAGCCGCTCGCGCCGTCGAACGGGCCGAGCGCCCCGAAGGCGCCGATGTCCAGGCCGTTGCCGGTTCCGCCCGCGCCGCCGGTGGGGCCGCGACCGGCGTCGGGGCCCGGCCCGGCGGCGACGACGCCGCCGACGGAGACGATGTCCCACGGGGACGGACCGGCCGGCCCGCCCCCACTCTCGGCGGGCGTCTGGTTCCCCGGGCCCGCCGCGCCATCGGCGCCGGGGACACGGGTGCCGTCCACGCCAGGGACGCGCGGGCCGAACAGCGGGTCGCGGCCCAGGTAACCCACCCGGTCGAGCCCGAGCGGGTCGGGGCGGGAGGTGTCGTAACCGCCGTAGCCGCCGCCCTCGTAGCCATCACCGCGGCCGGCGCCCGGGTGCCCGTCGCGGCCGCGGCCGCCGCCGAAGCCGCCCAGCCCGTAGCCGCCGCCGACGACCCGGCCGCCACTCAGTGGCAGCGCGCCGCTTGGCGGCCCCCCGGGAGTGAGCCCGTCCGCGGGCGGGAAGTCGGGGATGTCCCCGCCGCGAGCCACGGGTGTGGACGGGCCTGGCGGCGGCGACATCGACGGGTACGCCGGGAACCGGGGCGGCACGGTCGCCGGCCCGGTCGACCAGCCGGGTGCGCCGGGCCCGCCCGCCGTCGGCGTCCCGGCCGGCCCGCCCGCCATGCCGGGCGGCGACGCGGGCTGGTCCGGCGCCGGCCGGGACAGCCCGGGGAAGGTCGCCGGCCTTGCGTAGGGCGGCACCGCCCCCGCGTCACCGGGGTCGAGGTCGTCGAGCCCAGGATGGTCCCAGGACACCGAGCCGCGGTACTCGGCCCGGCGGCGCTCGGACTCCAGTTGGTCGCGCGCGGCGCGACCCCGCTCTACGCGCCCACGGTCAAGGCGTTCCAGCTCGGCGCGCTCCCGCTCCAGCCGCTCGTGCTCGGCACGTTCGCGTTCTGCCCGCTCAAGCTCCGCACGCTCGAACTCCGCACGCTCGAACTCCGCACGCTCCCGCTGAACGCGCTCAAGCTCGGCACGCTCAAGCTCGGCCCTTTCAAGCTCGGCGCGTTCAAGCTCAGCGCGCTCGCGCTCGACGCGTGCCAGCTCCGCGCGCTCCAGCTCGGCATGCTCGGGCTCCCCGGTGAAAGCCGCCGTGTGCTCCCAGGCCGCGGACGTGAGCCCGGCGGCGCCGCCCGCTGCCGGCCGTTCGGCCAGCAGCTCAGCCAGTGGCCGGGGCGGCCCGATGTGGAAGCCCTGCGCGTAGTCGACGCCGATGTCGGCGAGCACCCGTGCGAGGGATTCCCGGTCGACGTTCTCGGCGATCGTGTACATCCCGAGCGTTCGGGCGATCCGGACCACCGCGTCCACGAGCGCCATGTCCTGGGCGTTCACGTCCGCCTGGCGGACGAAGTCGCCGTCGATCTTGACGCCGCTGAACGGCAGCGTCCGCAGGTGCACGACCGACCCCATCCCGACGCCGAAGTCGTCGAGGATGAAGCGGCAGCCGGCGGCCGTGAGCTTCTCGGCCAGCCGCCGGGCGGGCTCCAGGCTCACCAGGGTCGACCGCTCCGCGACCTCCAGGCCAAGCCGGCTCGGGTTGACAGCGCTCCCGCGCAGCGCGTCGAGGACGAAGTCGCCGAAGCCGGCGTCCTCGACGGATCGCGCGGAGATGTTGACGTGCAGGTACAGCGAGCCGTGCGGCCCGTCGGCCGCGAGGGCGGCGACGGCCTGACCGAGGACCCACCGGTCCAGCCGCAGCACCAGTTCGGTCCGCTCGACCGGTTCCAGGAACTCCCGCGGCGACAGCTCCGGCGTCAGCCCGTCGCGCAGCCGCACCAACAGCTCGTAGCCAATGACCCGCCGAGCCGCGAGGTCGACGAGCGGCAGTGCGTCGACGCCGAGCGTGCCGGCCTCCAGGGCGGCCCGAACCCGCTGGGTGACAGACACCCGCCGTTCCGCCTGCGCGAACTGTGCCTCGGAGAACAGCCTTGCCCGGTCGCGCCCGGAATCCTTGGACTCGTACAGCGCGAGGTCGGCCTGGGCCAGCGCCGAGTTCTCGTTGTCGACCTGGGCGAGCGGGACGACGCCGATGCTGACGGTGACCCGCAGGGCCAGGTCGTCCGCCGGGATCGGGGTGCGCGCGACCGCCTGGCAGAGCCGCTCCGCGACGGCGAGGCCGGCGGCGCCATCACCCGCGGGCAGCAGCACGGCGAACTCGTCGCCGCCGAGGCGCCCGAGCACCGCGTCGGGCAGCTGGTCGCGCAGGACCCCGGCGAGCCCGCGCATGACGATGTCGCCGACGGCGTGGCCGCGCAGGTCGTTGACGTCCTTGAAGTGGTCGACGTCAATGATCAGCAGCGAGCCTTCCCGGCCCTCGGGCAGCTCGGCCACGTGCTCGCGCAGCGCCCGGGTGACCGCCCTGCGGTTGAACAGCCCGGTGAGCGAGTCCCGCTCCGCGAGGTGCTCGAGCTCCTGGTGGACCCGGTGCAGGTCGGTGATGTCATGCGCGGTGCCCAGCACCCGACAGGGCCGGCCCGCGGTGTCAGTGATGACCTCGCCGAAGCACTCGAAGACGCGCTCGCCCCGGCCGGACCGGTCCAGCAGCCGGTGGATGAAGGTGAACGTGTCCGGGGCCCGGATCGCGCTGGCGACCGCCGTGGTGATGAGGTCCAGGTCGGCCGTCGGGATCAGCTCCTGGACCTGCCGGGCGTCGGGGGTCTCGTCCGGGCCGAAGCCGAGCAGGGCCAGCTGGTTGCGGGAGTAGCTGACCGCGCCGGTGATCAGGTCCCATTCCCAGGTGCCCGTGCGGGTGAGCGCCTCGATCCGCGCGAGGCGGTCGGCGCCGGACGTTGACTGGCTCGCGGCCGTACCGTCCTGCGCCGCGGCCCTCCCGTCGAGGGCGGCGCCGGGCGCCTCCTCGCCCGGCGGCGGGATGGGCGGCCGCGGTGGCCGGGCCATCGCGACGGTCTCGTCAGCGATCGGCTTGCCCCAGGCGGCCTGGTCCCATTCGGGAGTGCCGCGCCAGGCCTCGTCGCCGGGGGCGGGGGTCGCCCAGCCGAGTTGCTCGGGGGCCTGATCGGGGGCTGGGTCGGCTACCGGGGCCGGCGCCGCGTCGGTGATGTCGAACAGCTCGTAGAGCACCAGGCCGTCGGCCCAGCTGTCCCCCGGCGGGGTGAGCCGCTGGCAGCGCAGGCGCAGCAGGCGTTCGGCCCCGTCGGGAGTGATCCAGGGGATGTCGACCGGCGCCGCGCCCGGAACGAGGTCGGACAGCGGCAGCCGCGCCTCCGCGACGGCTCGGCGGGCGAGCGCGCGGGTCGGCTCCGGCAGCGGCTCGCCGAGGCGCTCCAGGAGCGGGTCCCGCCCGCCCGCCGAGGCGGCCTCGCCGTCCTGGCCGGGCGGCTCTCGCTCCGCCAGCTCCCCCTCCGCCGGTTTGGTGACGGCCAGACCGGTGCCGCCACCAGCCGGCCGCGCGCCCAGGTCGGCCCGTTCGCCGGCCGCGGCCGGCGGGTGCGCGGACGGCGGGGTCACCCCGACGACGCCGGCCAGCGCGGCGTTCACCCAGACGACCCGTCCCTCGGTGTTCACCACCAGCAGGCCGGCTGAGACCGCGTCGGCCACCAGCCCAGTCATCGCGGCGACCAACGCACCTCCCACGCAAGCAGTCGGCCCAGGCCACGCCCAGCCGATCGGCGACGCCGAGCCGGCAGGCCGCATCGGCGCTGGCCAGGGCCCTCCGTTGCGCAGTTTAGCGGCAGTCGTCCGAGTACATTCCGTTAGGGGCACCGAACCCTGCGAAGCAGGACGCTCCGCAGTCGTTCAGGCGGTTCACGGGAAGCGGCCGAGAGTGGGGTCTAGTCGTCCGAGCCGTGCTTGTGGATCTGCTCCGCGAGGTACTGCGGCGCACCAAGCTGGCGGATCAGCTCCAGCTGGGCCTCCAGCCAGTCGATGTGATCTTCCTCGCTCTCGATCAGATCCTCGAAGAGCACGGCCGTCCCGAAGTCGGACCTGCTCCGGCTCAGCGTGACGCCCTTGCGCAGGGTCTCGACGTTCTCCAGCTCGCGCGCGTAGTCCAGCTCCAGCATCTCGGGCACGTTCTCGCCGGTCCGCAGGGTGTGCAGCCGCTGCAGGTTCGGGTGGCCGTCGAGGTAGAGGATGCGGTTAATCAGCCTGTCCGCGTGCTTCATCTCGTCGATGGACTCGTCGCGGTAATGGTGCGCGATGCCACGGAAGCCCCAGTGCTCCTGCATGCGGTAGTGCAGCCAGTACTGGTTGACCGCGGTGAGCTCGTTCGTCAGCACCGCGTTCAGGATCTCGACTACCTCGCCGTCACCACGAACCACCCGGAGCCTCCACTCGTCGCCTGGTCGGCGCCGTGGCGTGCCGGGCGCTGCGGGCCGCCGGTCGGCCCGGCGCCGTCAGGCTGCCTGGGCCGCGCCAACGACCGGCACGCCACGGCGGTGGCACGAGAGCAGTTGCGCGATCTCCTCGAGGCAGCCACCGCACCCAGTGCCGGCGTCACAGCGTTCGCCGATCTCGTCGGCATCGCACGCACCCGATTCGATGACACTGCGTAGCGTCCGATCGGAGACAGCAAAGCACGAACAGACAAGCACTGCACCTCACCACGCGGTCGGGCCGGCAAAATAGTTCGCCGATCAGGCATTTCGTACAGTTCGAAGGCCCAATAGCCTCGCGACGCCAATTAGCTTAGGCTTCCCTAAGGGCTACAGAGTGCCACGTTAGGCCGACCTAACACAAGGCAGCGCCTCGTGTGGCAGGCGTCACAAGGAAGGCTCGCGAACTACCGGCGCGGCGGCGGGCGGAACGGCTGGGGCCCGTCAGCCCTCTGAGCCGGCGGCGATGGTGATCTCGACGCGACGGTTGGCGGCGCGGCCGGCGGCCGTCGCGTTGTCCGCCACCGGGCGGCCGGCGCCGTAGCCGACGGCCCGCAGCCGGGCCGCGGGCACGCCCTTCCCGACCAGATAGTCGACGGCCGCCCGCGCCCGCCCCAGGGACAAGGACTGGTTGACCGCGTCCGGACCGGTGCTGTCGGTGTAGCCGGCGACCAGGACCGGCTGCGTGCCGGCGCGCAGCGCGCCGACGACGGCGTCGAGGTTCACCCGGTCCGCGTCGGACAGCGCCGAGCTGTCGGGAGCGAAGGTCACCGGGTGACCGCCTGCGGCGGCGAGCGCCGCGGCGTCACCGCCGGCCGGGCGAGGCGCCGCCGCCGCGACGACGAGTTGGTTGTCCAGGACGACCCGCGCTCCGCCGGTCCGGCCGGCGGTCAGCACCGCGGTGCCGAGCGAGGCCCGGCCGTCGGCGTCGGCGACCGTGCCCCTGAGAACGAGCCGGTCGCCGTCGACGGTGAGGGTGTGGGTGCCGGGAACCCGGGTCAGCGCCGTGAGGAGGCCGGTCAGCGGCGGGAGCGCAGGAGCGGCGGCGCGCGGGTCGACGGTGATCTGGCTGGTCAGCGCGCCGCCCGCCGCGGTGATGTCACCGAGCAGCGCGGCGCGCCGGGCGCCGTCCGGTACGGTCGCCCGCACCGTGAGCCGGCCGCCGTCGACGGCCAGCACGACGGGCTGGGCCGGGCGGGTGGCGACCAGCGCGTCGGCGCCGAGCCGGGTCGAGCTGACTCCGTGCACGCGGGCCGCGGCCAGCGCCGCCCGGGCCGCCGAGGGGCTGGTGAAGTCGCCGTGCAGGGTGGCGGTCGTGCCGGCGATGGTCACCTCGGCCCGTGTCGCGCCCGTCCGGTGGACGGCGTCGGTCGCCCGCCGCGCGAGATCCCGCTCGATCGGCCCGCGCCGCAGGGCGACGGCGACCACGCCGAGCGCCAGCCAGACCAGGACCAGCGCCACGACGAAGGCGACCGGTCGCGGCCGCTTCAGATGCGGCATCGCGGAGAGGACCATGGACCGACTCCGAGCTTGGAAACCGGGCACACGCGAAGCCGGGCGCGCACGGGCTGGGTGAACGACGAAAGGACCAACGAGAGCAGGGACAACCACAAGCAGGGCCGACAGCAACGGGACCAACGGGTAGCTGGGCCCGCGAGCGGCCGGGTACACCAGAGAGGGACGCAAGGGGAGCCGGAGGCGGATTTCCCGTCTCGGCGCTTACCACCGCGACAGGGGCAACTGTGGCACATCGGCGCCGGTGCGCCGCAAACGCCACCCCGACACGCGGGCAATTGCGCCCGAAGCCGGGTGTGGACGTGTCCGACAGGGGGGCCCGGAGCCGCCTCCGTGACCCCAGGTTGTCCAACGGGCCCCGTGAGGAGAATCTAGTGCCGCCGCTGACACGATTCGCCCCGTCCCGGCGCCGACGTTGTCTGCGGCACTGACGTTGTTCGCGGCGCTAAAGCGTCGCGAGGCCGCCGGCGGCCGGTCTCGGCTTACCGCCCGGGTTGACGGGCGGCTGGTCGTCGGCCGGGACCGCGGCGGCCAGCGGGTCCGGCGTCGCGGTCACGTCACCGGGCTGCCGTCGCGGATCCGGAAACGCGGGCGCCGCGCCGCCGGTCGCCGGCTTGGCGGGGCGGCGGGCCGAACGGCGGGTCAACGCGGTCGCCGCCAGCGCCGATACGCCCAGCACGGTCCAGCCGGCGATGGCGTCCAGGATGTAGTGGTTCCCGGTCGCCATGACGACGAAAGCCGTGGCGCCGAGATAGAGCGCACCGAGCACCCGCACCCACCGCCGGCGGGCGTGCAGCGCGATCAGCACGCCGCACCACATCGCCCAGGCGCAGTGCAGCGACGGCATCGCGGCGTAGAGGTTCGCGACCTTGCCCAGGCCGTGCGGGGCCGCGCTGGCGTTCGCGCTCCACCAGCCGTAGCCGCTGTACTTGGCCATGGTGTCGATGTAACCGGCGTCCGGCAGCAGCCGCGGCGGCGCTGTCGGGAGCAGGTAGAACCCGAGCAGGCACAGGAGCGTGGTGAAAACGAGGGTCCATCGGGCGCGCGAGTAGTTGGCGCCGTGGCGCCGGTGCATCCAGAGGATCACCCCTGGCGTGACGATGAAGTGCAGCGTCGCGTAGTAGTAGCAGCAGGCCACGGCGAGCGGCGGGACCGTCTGCAGCCAGTGGTTGAGCGAGAGCTCCATGTTCAGGTGCAGCGTGTTCTGCCAGCGCACCAGAGTCTCGCCGGTCCTCGTCGCCTGGGCGACGGAGCCGTCGGCGAACCCACGGGTCGCGGTGTAGCAGTAGTACAGCGCCACCAGGATCAGGATCTCGACCCACCACACCGGCCGGCCGGTCGCCGGGTCGCGGAACCACCCGCGCCAGCGGCTCCCGCCGGCCTCGGGGGCGGTCGGCCCTTCGGCGGCCGAGGCCGTCACCGGC
>Ga0068858_100004548_pt1 | contig 13589 bp, 11 predicted proteins | sample KBSSwiS12_FD_66589 | JGI IMG/M metagenome (GOLD analysis project Ga0068858, IMG submission 66589) | Switchgrass rhizosphere microbial communities from Kellogg Biological Station, Michigan, USA - KBS Switchgrass S1-2 | ecosystem: Host-associated > Plants > Roots > Rhizosphere > Soil ... | reverse complement strand
CATGGAAACCGACATCTGGTCGAGCGGAATGCCGTCGAACAGGATCTTCATGTCCTCGACGCTGTCGATCGCCACGCCCGCCTTGCCGACGTCGCCGACCACGCGCGGGTGATCGCTGTCATAGCCGCGATGGGTGGCAAGGTCGAAGGCGACCGAGAGGCCCTTCTGGCCTGCGGCAAGGTTGCGGCGATAGAACGCGTTCGATTCCTCGGCGGTCGAGAAACCGGCATACTGGCGGATCGTCCACGGCCGGCCCGTATACATCGAGGCGCGCACGCCGCGGGTGAACGGGGCGAAGCCCGGCAGGCCCGGATCGACCGCCACGTCGTCAGCGGTGTAGAGCGGCTTGACGGCAATGCCTTCCGGCGTGTGCCAGGTCAGGTCCTTGCCCTTCACTTCCTTGGCTGCTGCGGCCTGCCAGTCGTCGATATTCGCCATCGTCTCGGTCCCTGCTCTCCTCTCCCGCAGGCGGGAGAGAATACGAAGGCTTGTCAGCTTGCTGACTAGCCGGAGTTGGTGTGGGCCTGCGGCCTTGCGCCTTTGCCCACCCCGCTGCGACCAGGCCGCGATGCGGCCAAGTCTCGCTGCTCCTCCCGCTTGCGGGAGGGTGATTTCCTCAGTGCGCGCCCTTGGGCGATTCCATGATCTCGGTGAGCTGCCCGCCCATGTCCTTGGGGTGGACGAAGAAGATCAGCGTTCCGTGTGCGCCGATGCGCGGTTCGCCGAGGACGCGCTTGCCCTGCCCCTCGAACCAGGCCTTGGCCTCGTGGATATCGGGCACTTCGTAGCAGATGTGGTGCTGGCCGCCGAGCGGGTTGCTCACCAGCCACTTGCCCACCGCGCTGTCAGCCGCGGTCGGCTGGAGCAGCTCGATCTGGGTGCCGGCCGTGCCGTTCTCGCCCGGCGTGTTGACGAAGCACACGCGGACCTGCTGGCTTTCCAGCACGAACGGCTCGGTGATGTCGGTCGCGCCCATCACGTCGCGGTAGAACGCGATCGAGGCGTCGAGGTCGGGCGTCGCAACGCCGATGTGGTTCAGTCTGCCGAGTTTCATCACACGCGCTCCACAACCATGGCGATGCCCTGCCCGCCGCCGATGCACATCGTGATCAGGCCATATTTCTTGCCCGTCCGCTGCAGTTCGTAGACCGTCTTGACCGTCAGGATCGCGCCGGTCGCCCCGATCGGATGGCCCAGGCTGATGCCCGAGCCGTTGGGATTGGTCTTGGCGGCATCGAACCCGAGGCTCTTGGCGACGCCGCAGGCCTGCGCGGCGAAGGCCTCGTTGGCCTCGATCACGTCGATCTGGTCGAGCGTCAGCCCCGCGCGCTTCAGCGCCACCGGCACCGCCTTGACGGGCCCGAGGCCCATCGTGCTCGGCTCCACGCCCGCATGCCCCCAGCCGAGGATCCTGGCGAGCGGCTTGAGGCCCTTCTCGGCCACCGCCTTGCCGCTGGCGAGAACGACCGCGGCCGCGCCGTCGTTGATCCCGCTGGCATTGCCCGCGGTCACCGTGCCGTCCTTCACGAACACCGGCTTGAGCGCCGCCATCGATTCCAGCGTGGCATCGGCGCGGACGTGCTCGTCGGTGTCGAACACGGTGACACCCTTGCGGGTCTTGATCTCGACCGGGACGATCTGGTCCTTGAAGTAGCCGTTCGCGATCGCCGCGGCGGCGCGCCTGTGGCTCTCGACCGCGGCGGCGTCCTGCTCCTCGCGGCTGATCTGGCACTGGGTCGCCACGTTCTCGGCCGTGACGCCCATGTGGATGTTCTCGAACGGGTCGTGCAGCGCGCCGAGCATCATGTCCTGGAGGACCATGTCGCCCATCTTCACGCCGTTGCGGGTGCCCTCGATCACGCGGGGCGCGTTCGACATCACCTCGGCGCCGCCGGCGAGCGCAATCTCGTGCTCGCCCAGCGCGATCGCCTGCGCCACCGAAACGACCGCCTGCAGGCCCGAGCCGCACAGCCGGTTGACGTTCATCGCCGGGGTTTCGATCGGGATGCCCGCGTTCACCGCGGCGACGCGGCTGACGTAGGCGTCCTTGGGCTGGGTCGGCACGACGGTGCCGACGACGACGTTCTCGACGTCGGCCGGCTGGATTCCGGCGCGGGCGATGGCTTCCTTCATCACCAGCGTGCCGAGGTCGGCCGGGCGGAAGGAGGCGAGGCTGCCGCCGAAAGTCCCGATCGCGGTGCGGGCGCCGCCCACAATGTAGATGTCGGTCATCAGGAGAGATCCTTGCTGCTTACAGCGGGATATTGTCGTGCTTCTTCCACGGATTTTCGAGGGCCTTGTTGCGCAGCTTGCGCAGGCCGAGCGCGATCCGGCGCCGGGTGGAGTGCGGGTTGATCACCTCGTCGATGAAGCCCTTGCTCGCCGCGACGAACGGATTGGCGAACCGATCCTCGTATTCCTTGGTCTTTTCCGCGATGCCCTCGGCCGAGAGGCCGCGGAAGATGATCTCCACCGCGCCCTTGGCGCCCATCACCGCGATTTCGGCGGTCGGCCACGCATAGTTGAGGTCGCCGCGCAGGTGCTTGGAGGCCATGACGTCGTAGGCGCCGCCGTAGGCCTTGCGGGTGATCACGGTGATCTTCGGCACGGTCGCCTCGGCATAGGCGAACAGCAGCTTGGCGCCATGCTTGATGATGCCGTTGTGCTCTTGCGCGGTGCCCGGGAGGAACCCCGGCACGTCGACGAAGGTCACGATCGGGATGTTGAACGCATCGCAGAAGCGCACGAACCGCGCCGCCTTCTTCGACGAGTTGATGTCGAGCACGCCGGCCAGCACCATCGGCTGGTTGGCGACGATGCCGATGGTCTTGCCCTCGATCCGGCCGAAGCCGCAGATGATGTTGCCCGCATGGCCCGGCTGGATCTCAAAGAACTCGCCCTCGTCGACCGTCTTGCGGATGACTTCGTGCATGTCATACGGCTGGTTGGCCGAGGCCGGGATGATCGTGTCGAGGCTTTCCTCGAGCCGGTCCCACGGATCGGCGCTCGGCCGTTCGGGCACTTCTTCCTTGTTCGACAGCGGGAGGAAATCGAAGAACTCGCGCGCGGCGAGCAAGGCCTCGATGTCGTTCTCGAGCGCGAGGTCGGCAACCGAGGTCTTGGTCGAGTGCGTGATCGCGCCGCCCAGTTCCTCCTGGGTCACGATCTCGTTGGTGACCGTCTTGACCACGTCGGGGCCGGTCACGAACATGTACGAGCTGTCCTTCACCATGAAGATGAAGTCGGTCATCGCGGGCGAATAGACCGCGCCGCCGGCGCATGGCCCCATGATCAGCGAGAGCTGCGGGACGACGCCGCTCGCGTTGACGTTGCGCTGGAAAATCTCGGCATAGCCGCCGAGCGAGGCAACGCCCTCCTGGATGCGGGCGCCGCCCGAATCGTTGAGGCCGATCACCGGCGCGCCGACCTTCATCGCCATGTCCATGATCTTGCAGATCTTCATGGCGTGGCGCTCGGAAACGGCGCCGCCGAACACGGTGAAGTCCTGCGAGAACACGAAGACCAGCCGGCCGTTGATCGTGCCCGAACCGGTGACGACGCCGTCGCCCGGAATCGTGTTCTCCGGCATGCCGAAGTCGACGCAGTTATGCTCGACGTACATGTCGACTTCCTCGAACGAATGCTCGTCGAGGAGGATGTCGAGGCGCTCGCGCGCGGTCAGCTTGCCCTTGGCGTGCTGGGCATCGATGCGCTTCTGGCCGCCACCAAGGCGGGCCGCCGCGCGGCGCTTTTCCATTTCGGCGATATTGGCGGACATGCCGGGCGTTCCCCCTCGTGCGTTGCCGGGATTCTCAGGCGAACGCTAAGGCACGCGCGCGGCCCGCTCGTCAATAGGATTTAAGCGAGCGATTAAATGGGAGTGTGTGGCCAGAATGCCGCGCTTGCCCTCGGTGCGGGCGCACGCGAACTTGGGATCACCCCGCCTCCCCGGACCTGATCCGGGGTCCCGCCATTGTTTCGCAAGCCCGGAGGCAGCGGGAGCCCAAGGTGACGGAACGTGCTCGGACTCGTTCGACGCCCCCTCACCGCATCAGCACGAGCTCTTCTGCCATGCTCGGATGGAGCGCCACCGTGGCGTCGAAATCGGCCTTGGTCAGCCCCGCGCGGACCGCGATGGCGGCGGCCTGGAGGATTTCCGGCGCCTCCGGCCCGATCAGGTGGACGCCCAGCATCTTCCCCGTCTCCGCCTCGGTCACCAGCTTGTAGAGCCCGCGCTCCATCCGCTCCGCGAAGACGTTCTTCATCGGCCGGAAGTCGGAGGTGTAGACCTTGACGTTGCCATACTGCTGGCGCGCCTGGCTCTCGGTCAGGCCGACGCCGGCAAGCGGCGGCTGCGAGAACACCGCGCTCGGGATGAACGAATAGTCCACCGTGCGCGGGCCGTCGCCGAACAGTGCATCGGCGACCGCATGGCCTTCGCGGATCGCCACCGGGGTCAGCTGGACCCGGTCGGTCACGTCGCCCACCGCATAGATGCTGGGGCACGTCGTGCGATTGTGTTCGTCGACCGGGATCTCCCCCTTCTCGCCCAGCGCGATCCCCGCGCTCTCGAGGCCGAGCCCGTCGGTCTTGGGCTTGCGCCCCGTTGCGATCAGCACCGCGTCGACCTCGAGCGGATCGTGCTTGCCGATCGAGACCGCGAGGCACCCGTTGTCGCGCCGCTCGACGCGGGTGATCGGGCAGTTGAACCGGTAGACGATCCCGCGCGCCATGGTGATCTGGAGCAGGCGGTCGCGCAGCGCCTCGTCATAGCCGCGCAGGATCTGGTCGGACCGGTTGACCACCGTGACCTCGCTGCCCAGCGCGTTGAAGATGCCCGCGAATTCCATCGCGATATAGCCCGCGCCCTGGATCAGGATGCGCCGGGGCAGTTCGGGCAGGTGGAACACCTCGTTCGAGGTGATGCAATGCTCCACGCCTTCGAACTGCGGCAGCGCCGGCCACGCGCCGACCGCGACCAGCAGGTACTTCGCGGTGATCTCGCGCCCCGAGGCCAGCCGCACCGTGTTGGGCCCGACGACCGTCGCGCGTTCGAGGAACCGCTCGACCTGGTTGTTCTCGAGCGTCGTCGTGTAGGCGGCGTTGAGCCGGTCGACGTCGCGCAGCACCGTGTCGCGCAGGGTCGGCCAGTCGAAGCTCATGCCTTCCACGGTCCAGCCGTAGTGCGCAGCGTCCTGCAACTCCTCGGCGAAGTGCGAGCCGTAGACCAGCAGCTTCTTGGGCACGCAGCCGCGGATCACGCAGGTTCCGCCGATCCGGTACTCCTCGGCCACCGCCACCCGCGCGCCATGCGCAGCCGCGATTCGGGCCGCGCGAAAACCGCCCGAGCCCGCACCGATCACGAAAAGGTCGTAGTCAAACTCACCGGCCATCGCTCGCTCCTGTCAGGAGCGGCGGATATGGCAACCGGGCGGGCGCTTGGCCAGTGCCCAAACCCCGCAAGGGCGCGGATCATTGGCGATAGACGCGCCGCGAATAGGTCATGTTGTAGGTCGGCGTGGCGATGAACACGAGGCTCATGCGGATCGGATAGGTCAGCGACACGTCGACGTAGGTCGCGCCGCTTGAGGTGCCGGAGCAGATCTGGGAGGTATACTGGAGCCCCCCACTTCCGACCACATCGCCGGTGTAGGTGGTGCAGCTGCCGCTCACCGTGCTGGTCGCACTGGACGACAGCGTGTTGATGCCGAACCCGCTGGTGCGGACCTTGTCGAAGATCTGCGCGGTCGTCGGATAGGGATAGACCGTGGCATAGCGCGAACCCACCTCGACCGCGTTGCGCACTCCGGCATAACTGGTGAAGGCCATGCCGAACTGGATCGTCCCGAACACCAGCGTCGCCAATGCCGGGAGCGACATCGCGAACTGGATCGAAGGCGAACCCGCCTCGTCGCGGAGCAGCCGGCCAAGCAGCGGGCGCAGAGACAGGATCATTGGACGCGCACCTCGGCATAGCCCTTCAACGGGATCGTGTAGGGGGTGGAAAAGCCTGAGACGACCGACTCGAACAGCCAGCTGTAGGTGTCGGTGATCGTGACCGAGGCATAGCGCGCCGGCGTCCCGGTGCTGCAGGTGCCGGTGTAGCTGAGCTGGCGCACGCCGCTGCACTCGAGCCACAGGTCGGCGGTCACCTGTCCGGAGGTGTCGGCGGTAGGAATGCCGTAGGCGGTCGCGCCCTCGTCGTGGATGATCGTGGTGCTCAGCGCCACCGTAGGCGACTTGTAGGCCAGCGCCATTTCCATCGTCCGCGAGGCCGCCTGCTGGATGCGGATCTGGCCGAGGAAGGCGAGCCCAAGGTCCATCGCTCCGCACGCCAGCAGGACCATGACCGGCAGGATCAGGCTCATCTCGACGATCGAGTTACCCGCCCGGTCGCGGGTGAGCGCGGCCAGGATTCGAGCTATGTGAGGGGCGCGGCGGAGCGTCATTTCAGTCGACCAGCCTCACCTGGGTGCCGGTGACCGCGCTCGAACCGGTGCCGGTGCAGGTATCGTTCTGGATCGCGTTGTTGCCGGTCATGGTGATCCGTCGGGAGACGATCTGCAGGCAATGGGTGTTCATGCCCGAGCTGCCGGAGAACTGCACGTCCTGCTTGGGCATGTAGATCGCCCCCTGGAACTTGGACGAGGCGTTACCATTGACCTGGTTCGTCGTGACGGTCGTGGCGGTCCGGTCCTGATAGAACATGACGCCCGCATAAGTCCCGCTGGTCGGGGCGGTGATATTCACCGTAGCGCCGCCGTTCATGTTCACTGTTGCCACGGTCGATGATGCCCCGCTGGTTGTGAGCAGGAACACGCAGCCAAGGCAGGTGATGTTTGCCTGCGAACCAAGATTGAACGAGCCGCCGTTCTTCCCGTCGATGATGTAGATTCCCGGATCCATGGTCACCGTGCCCTTGACGTTGAAGTCGTTGAAGCACTTGCTCGTCTGACCGCCGGGAATGGTGATTGTAGAGACCGTTTGCGGGCTGTCGGAAAAGCCGGAGTTGCAGCTGTTGCCGTTCGGCACGGCCATCATCGGCAGATTCGCAAAGGGATCGGGCTGCGGCAGGGCATAGGGGATGACGGTCGTACCGGCCTGATAGTTGCTCGAGACCGGAACATTGCCCACCGCCGCGATCGGCGACGCGATGATAAAGCTGCTGCCGGAGGCGTTGATCGCCGGATTGCCTTGCGAATTGGACGCTGCCCCGCAGCCCAGCCGGGTGTCGGAGCTGCCTTGGAACGTAATGCCGGTCGCGGTGGTGGACTCCAGCGAAACCAGGCAAAACTCGCCGAACGAGACTGCCGCTCCGGTCGCCTGGGCCGTGATCGTCGGCGTCGAGTTCATGAACAGGCTCGAGAACGGCAGCGTGCGCGAGGTGGACAGCACCACCCGGACGGCCTTGGCATTGCCCGAATAACCCCCGGCAGTCGGCGGGGTCTCGATCGTCGTGGTCACGGTCGAGGTGATGTAGCTGTAGCGGGCGATCTCGGCATTGGCGGCGGTCGAGGCGCTAGCTCCGCCTGCCAGCGCGTAAGCACCCGAAATCGCCGCGGAATCGGCCATGCGCTGGAGCTGGCGCTTCCACAGGGTCCACTGCACCGTGTCGGTGGCCAGCCCCGCTCCGCCGACCATCGCAAACAGCGCAAAGGCCGAGAGGATCATCGCGTTGGCCGAAGTGTCTCGGTACAGGTGCCTCAGCTGGCGCAGAAACCCAAGCATGTTGCCTCCTTGCGAGCGGCCGGAAAACGATTCACGCGACGCTATTTCACGCGCGTTGGGTTTCCGTCCCCTTCCGAAGGCTGCTTAATCCCAAAGTAAGGTTGCAAAATCCTTTAGGGGAACGAACCTAGACGCTCGGCCGGTCGCATACCCTCATTCCGCGTTATCCCGGGCTGGACCCGGGATCCCGCCGTTCTTTGCCCGGTCGCGACCCACCGCGCTTCCGCCCGAGAAGTGGGACCCCGGATCAAGTTCGGGGCCACGGCAGCAATGAATTCGTTCGTTTCGAGCCGGCGACGCTCAGCCCCCGATCCCGGCTGCCTCCAGCAGCGCCTCGGTCGAAGCGTCGAAGCGCACCCCGCCCCGGTCAATCTCGCCCGCGATCTGCTTGCCCAGCTCGACCCCGAACTGGTCGAACGGGTTGATCCCCATGAGAACCGCGTTGGCAAACGTGCGGTGCTCGTGGAACGCGATCAGTGCGCCGAGGGTGGCGGCGTTGAGCTCCTCCACGAGGATCGTCGCCGACGGCCGGTCGCCGGGGTACGACCGCGCCGGATCGTCTGCCGCCTTGCCCGCCATCAGCGCCGCCCCTTGGGCGAAGCAGTTGGCCAGCAGAATGCGGTGGTGGGCCGGGTCGAGCCCGTCGCCCGGCTGGATCGCGGCGATGAAGTCCACCGGCGCGATCACCGTGCCCTGGTGGAGCAGCTGGAACACCGCGTGCTGCGCGTCGGTCCCCACCCCGCCCCAGGTGATCGGTGCGGTCGGCCCGGAGACCGGCAGGCCATCGGCGGTGACCGACTTGCCGTTCGATTCCATCTCGAGCTGCTGAAGATAGCTCGGCAGGAGCCGCAGCCGCTCGTCGTAGGCGAACACCGCGCGGGTCTGGCAGCCGCGCAGGCGGGTGTAGAGCTGGTCCGCGAAGGCCGCGCGCAAGGGCAGGTTGGCCGCGCCGTCGGTCTCGACGAAATGTCGATCCATCGCCGCCGCGCCCTCGAGCAGTTCGGCAAACTCGTCCCAGCCGATCGCCAGCGCTACCGGGAACCCGATCGACGACCACAGCGAATAGCGCCCGCCGACCGCTTCGCGGAACGGCAGGATGCGGGTTTCGTCGACGCCCCAGTCCACGGCCTTGTCCGGCGCGGCGGTCAGCGCGACGACCCGGCCGTAAGGATCGGTCACGCCGTTCTCCTCCAGCCAGGCCAGCGCCGAGGCGGCGTTGGTCATCGTCTCGATCGTGGTGAAGGTCTTGGAAGCGACCGCGATCATCGTGGTCTGCGGATCGCAGGCCTCGAACGCGGCTTCCAGCGCGCAGCCGTCGATATTGGCGACGACGTGGACGTCGACCAGCGGATTGTCGCGCGCCAGCGCATCCAGCGCCAGCGCCGGGCCCAGCGCCGAGCCGCCGATGCCGATGTGGATCAGGTGCCGCACGTCGCCCAGTGCCCCGCCGTGGATCGCCTCGACCAGCATGTGCATGCGGGCATGGAATGACCCTGCCTCCTCCACGCTCGCCTCGGCGCCGATGCCGCGCTGCGCCAGGTGCTCGGCCGCGCGGCCCTCGGTGACGTTGACCTTCTCCCCCGCCACCAGCGCGCGGCGGCGCTGGGCGAACCCGGTCGCCTCGGCCAGCCGTTCGAACGCGGCGAGGTGCGCGGGATCGAGGTGGGTCTTGGACCAGTCGAACCGGATCGTGCCCCCCGGCAGTTCGAGCGTCTCCGCCAGCTGCCCGACGCGGCCATCCTGCGCGAACAGCTCGGCGAGCGTCGGACGCGGGAGCGCGGCAAGCGCGGCCCAGGTGGCGGAAACGGGATCGGCGGCAGCTTCGGTCATTCGTCGGGTGCTCCAGGTGATCGCCGCCGGGCGGCGACAGGGGCGGTCGCTTCGGGGCTAAACCAATGCTCGCGCGGTGCAAGCGCCCGATAGACGAACATCCTTGCCCTTGGGTTTCCTCGCAGAGACTTTCCCTCGCGCGGCCGCTGGACTATTGCCTCGGGGACGAGCCCGCCCTCCCCCGCGGGTCCACGGAAAGCCTTGCATGACCGATACCTCGTCCGGCGCGCCCCCTCCCCAGTCCGAGGACCGCGCCCCCGCCGCTCCGGCCCATGCCGAGCCGCTCGCCGTCACGGGCGCTGAGGAGACGGGCAAGGCCAAGCGCGAGGAGAGCAACTTCGCGTTTCTCGTCAAGCTGATCCTGCTCGTGCTCGCGTTCCGCAGCTTCGTCTTCGCGCCGTTCAACATCCCCAGCGAATCGATGCTCCCGCGGCTCGAGAACGGCGACTACCTGCTCGCCTCGAAGTGGTCCTACGGCTATTCGCGCTATTCGCTGCCGTTCTCGCTGCCGTTGATTCCCGGCCGCATCTTCGCCCGCCAGCCCGAGCCCGGCGACGTGGTGATCTTCAAGGCGCCCCCGCTCAACGATACCGACTACATCAAGCGCGTGATCGGCCTCCCGGGCGACCAGATCCAGGTGATCGGCGGCGTGCTCCATATCAATGGCGCGCCCGTGCCGAAGGTCCGCGTGGCCGATGCGGTGATCCCGGTCTCGGGCAACACCCGCTGCTATCACCCGGCCTTCGCCCGGCTCACGCCCGAGGGCAAGGCGGTCTGCCGCTATCCGCGCTTCCGCGAAACGCTGCCCAACGGCGTGAGCTACGAAGTGCTCGATTTCGGCTCCTACGCCTACCGCCCCGACCCGAGCTTCGATCCCGACAACACCGGGGTCTATATCGTCCCCGAAGGCCATTTCTTCGCCATGGGCGACAACCGCGACAACTCGATGGACAGCCGCTTCCCGGCGATCCCCGGCGGCGGCATCGGCATCGTGCCCCAGGAAAACCTCGTCGGCCGCGCCACCGTGATGATGTTCTCGACCGATGGCTCGTCCAGCTGGCTCAAGCCGTGGACCTGGTTCACCGCCACCCGCTGGAGCCGCATCGGGGGCACGTTCTGAGGTGAGCGCAAGCCCGTTGCCGTTGCCCGAGGAGACCCGGGCCTTCCTCGAACAGCTGACCGGCGCCCCGCTCGCCGACGAGGCGCTGTGGCGCGAGGCCCTGACTCACGGCTCGACCGGAGAGCCGCGCAACTACGAGCGGCTCGAATTCCTGGGTGACCGCGTGCTCGGCCTCGCCATCGCCGAATGGCTGCATGAGCGCGGCACCGGCGACGAGGGCAAGCTCTCCCAGCGCCTCAATGCGCTCGTCAGCCGCGAGAGCAACGCCGCCGTCGCCCGCGCGATCGGCCTCGGCCCGCATATGCGCCTCGGCAAGCAGGCCCGCGACGATGGCGGGGCCGATAGCGACAACATCCTCGGCGACGTGGTCGAGGCGCTGCTCGGCGCCAGCTTCATCGCCGCCGGGTTCGACCGGACTCGCGATCTCGTCCGCAAGCTGTGGGCCGATGCAGTCGAGGGCCGGGTCGGCCGCTCCAAGCACCCCAAGTCGGCGCTGCAGGAATGGGCTGCGGGCAACCGCCGCCGCGTTCCCGAATACCGGCTGGTCGAGCGCACCGGCCCGGACCACGCCGCCCGCTTCCGGGTCTCGGTCGCGGTTCACGGTGTTGGCGAAGTAACCGCCGAAGGGTCGAGCAAGCAGGAAGCGGAAACCGCCGCGGCTGCGGAGTTCCTGCGAAAGTTCGGATGATCCGTCGCAACACTGTGCCGCGGGCTTCGACAAGGTCAGCCCGAGCGGACTATTATGCACCCCTCAAGGCCGCTCGGCCTGAGCTTGTCGAAGGCCCATGAGATGACAGACGAACCCAAGTCCCCCACCCGCTGCGGCCTCGTCGCCGTGCTCGGCGCGCCTAACGCCGGCAAGTCGACCCTGGTCAATTCGCTGGTCGGCCAGAAGGTCGCGATCGTCTCGGCCAAGGCGCAGACCACCCGGGCGCGGTTGATGGGGATCGCGCTGGAAGGCCCCGTGCAGATCATCCTCGCCGATACCCCCGGCATCTTCGAGCCGCGCCGCCGGCTCGACCGGGCGATGGTCAGCGCCGCATGGGACGGCGCGGTCGAGGCCGACGCGATCCTCCTGGTGATCGATGCGCGCAAGAAGAAGCTCGACCAGCTCGAAGGCATCCTCGACAGCCTGAAAGACCGCAAGGAGCGCAAGCTGCTGGTGCTCAACAAGGTCGACCAGTGCGTCAAGGAGCCGCTCCTCGCGCTGGCCGAGGAGCTCACCGGCCGCGTCGGCTTCGACGAGGTGTTCTTCGTCTCCGCGCTGACCGGCGACGGCGTCCCCGAACTCAAGGCCCGCCTCGCCGCGCTGATGCCCGAAGGCCCATGGCACTATCCCGAGGACCAGGTCTCCGACGCCAGCGAACGCCTCCTCGCCGCCGAGATCACCCGCGAGCAGCTGTACCGCCAGCTCCACGACGAACTGCCCTACGACAGCACGGTGCGCCCCGAGAGCTACACTCACCGCAAGGATGGCTCGATCGAGATCCACCAGCAGATCATCATCGCCCGCGACAGCCAGAAGGCGATCGTGCTGGGCAAGCGCGGCAGCAAGCTCAAGGCCATCGGCGAGGCCTCGCGCAAGGAACTGGCCGAGCTGCTGGGTTGCAAGGTTCACCTGTTCCTGCACGTGCGGGTCGAGGAAAACTGGGCCGAAAGCCGCGAGATCTACGAGGAAATGGGGCTCGACTGGGTGCGCTGATCGCGCCCGCGCGCAATCTACGGAGTTGCGGTGACAGCAGTTACGGTGACAGTTGCAACCGCCCCGAAATCCCCCCACCCCCGAATCCGTTTTCCTACACGCCCCGGCCCTGCCATCGTCCCTGCGGCCGCCCTGCGTAGCCGCGCTCTTTGACATGCGAAATCCAAAAACTTGTTGGACAAGTGTCACCCATGCACCGATCCGCACAAGCGCCTGATTTCGCGAGAATACTCCCCCAAAAACGCGGGTGACACAGTGTCACCCGGTGTCACCCGTCCACTATCTTTCGGTCAGGAGCCTCATCCGCGGACTGGCAACGCCGTCCTAGAGCCGCGCGAAGCGCCCGAGGTCCTTGGGCGTCAGCCGCACGGTCAGCCGCCGCAGCGGGCCCTCGTCACTCTCGCCCGCATCCTCGTCGCCAGTGACTTCGCCATTGGCATGGAGCCAGGCGATCTGCTGCCCTGCCGCGGCGGGGATGAGAAAGACGTGCGGCTTGGCATCGAAGGTCAGCAGGTCCGAGAGCAGTTCGAGCAGATCCTCGCAGCCATCGCCGGTCAGCGCCGAAACGGTCACGATCCGCTCGTCCGAGCGCCGCGCGGCTTCCTCCGCCAGGTCCTCGGCCCGCTCGGGCGTGAGCAGGTCGGCCTTGTTCCACACCTCGACCATGGGAATGCTCGGCTCCCCCTCGCCCGCCTGCCGCTCGGGCAGGATGCCGAGGTCGGCCAGCACTTCCAGCACTTGGCGTTTCTGTGCCGAGGTATCGGGATTGGCGATGTCGCGGACGTGGACGATGACGTCGGCCGCGGTCACCTCCTCCAGCGTCGCCCGAAAAGCGGCCACCAGCTGTGTCGGCAGGTCGGAGATGAAGCCCACCGTGTCGGAGAGGATCGCCTTGTCGATCCCCGGCAGGCGGATCGCCCGCATCGTCGGATCGAGCGTGGCGAACAGCAGGTCCTCGGCCATTACCGAAGCTCCGGTCAGCCGGTTGAACAGGGTCGACTTGCCGGCGTTGGTATAGCCGACCAGCGCGATGACCGGCCACGGCGCGCGGCCGCGGCGCTGGCGGTGGAGGCCGCGGGTGCGGCGCACTTGCTCGAGTTCGCGGCGCAGGCGGGCCATGCGGTCGCGGATCATCCGCCGGTCGGCCTCGATCTGGGTTTCGCCGGGGCCGCCGAGGAAGCCGAAGCCGCCGCGCTGGCGCTCGAGGTG
>Ga0068858_100004547_pt1 | contig 13589 bp, 10 predicted proteins | sample KBSSwiS12_FD_66589 | JGI IMG/M metagenome (GOLD analysis project Ga0068858, IMG submission 66589) | Switchgrass rhizosphere microbial communities from Kellogg Biological Station, Michigan, USA - KBS Switchgrass S1-2 | ecosystem: Host-associated > Plants > Roots > Rhizosphere > Soil ... | reverse complement strand
CTAGGATACCGCGGACCTCCAAGGTCCCATGACGTCAAATCTTGGCAGAAGAGGGACTGAAAGTCGCTGCTAAGCCAACCTGTTGCTCTGGCGAGAGCGACGGTCCAGCCTGAGCGTCAGGCAGCAGGCCGAACCTCCGCTGCACAAGAAGGCCTGCAGCGGGGTGGCAACCACAGCAAATCCGCGCTCCTCGAGCCTCCGCCTCAGCCGCTCCGAGCAGCTCGACAGGATGATCGAGCCATTGAGCGGTACGGCGTTGGCGGCAAATCTCGTCGCGTCTTCGTGGTCTATGGCAACGCGGTGCCCTGGAGTCACGCGCTCTTCAATGGCGCGCAGCCCGGTTTTGGAGAATGCGCCAGGGTAATAGATCAAGTCGCCCGAGGGCAGGGGACAGAAAGCGGTATCGAGGTGATAGAAGCTCGGATCGGACAACTCCAATGCCACGCATTCGACGCCGAAACTTTCCGAAACGACATGTGCCGCCTCGCGGTGCGAGCGTGGACCGAAGCCCATCCAGAACTGCCGGCGCACGGCATCCCAGATGCAATCGCCGGCCCCTTCCAGCCAGATGCCTTCCGGCATCTCCATGATCGAATCGATCTCTATGCGTTCCCTTAGAGCGAGGAGCGCGGCGCCGAAGATTGGCTCCTCGCCTTGACGTTCTGGAAGGCGGAAGCGCGCAAGCAAAGCTTTGCCATCGAGCACGATGGCCGCATTGGCGGTGAACACGAGGTCGGGGAGGTTCGGCTCGGGATCGATAAAGTCGATGGCCGCGCCGAGGGCGAGCAGAGTGTCGTGCAACGCGAACCACTGCTGTTCGGCTTCCTCATGCAGCGCGCTGCCGCCGCTGTTCCAGCTTACCGGATTCATCCAGGGATTGATGCTGTAGCTCACCGCATAATAACGCGGCGGGCACATCAGGAAGCGGGCTTCCGTTGCGAGGCTTGCGGCCGGCTCCGGAAGCGCGTCCGCCACTATATCCGCCAATCCTGGGTGCATGATTCCCTGCACCCCTTGAGGCTAGCGCGAGAGTGTGTCGCGGCAAGCAACGACCGTGCTATTTCCGACGATTTTTTGCGACCGTGCTTTGCCGATCACAGCATGATCGGGGCATGGGCGAACGCCCGAGAATGCGCCGCAGCCTGGGAAGCCTGGGCAATTTGGCCTATTTGTATTCGACCTTGAGCAATTCGTAAGACTTGCCGCCGCCGGGCGTCGATACTTCGATGATGTCGCGTTTGCGCTTGCCGAGCAGCGCCCGGGCGATCGGCGAGGTGATGGAAATCTTGCCCTGCTTCACGTCGGCCTCGAGCTCGCCCACAATCCGGTATTTGACCTTTTCCTCGGTGTCCTCGTCCACCAGCGTTACCGTCGCCCCGAACATCACCTGGTCGCCCTTCAATTTCGACACGTCGATGACGTCGGCCCGGGAAAGCTTGTCCTCGAGGTCGGCGACGCGCGCCTCAGTGATGCCCTGCTGCTCCTTGGCGGCATGGTATTCGGCGTTCTCGGACAGATCGCCATGAGTACGGGCATCGGAAATCTGCTTGATGATCCGCGGGCGCTCGACGGTCTTGAGATATTTGATCTCAGCCTCGAGAGCGGCATAGCCTTCCGCAGTCATCGGCACCTTATCCATCATTCATCAAAGCTCCCTGGGGCACCCTCGACCGAATACTGTCGAGGAATTGCCCGGTCCAAGTCAAGAATCTGTTGATTTTGACCGATTTCTAAGCTGTCTCAAGCGACTTCTTGGCGCGCTTACCGACGTAGCTTTGCAGGGGTGCAACGCTCAGACTGCCTTCCCTGAGCGCTCTGATCGCCTCGGTGACGGCCAGCGCGCCGGCGAGGGTTGTATAATAAGGAATATGATTGAGCAACGCCGACCGGCGGATCGACGCCGAGTCGGCGAGAGCTTTGGCGCCTTCGGTGGTGTTGAACACGATATCGACTTCGCCATTGGTGATGGCGTCGACAATATGCGGGCGTCCTTCGAGGACTTTGTTAACCCTCTCGCACTGAATGCCGTGGGCGTCGAGATGCCGCTTGGTGCCGCGCGTGGCGATGACGCGGAAGCCCATCTCGGCGAGTTCCCGGACCGGCGCCAGCACCTTGTCCTTGTCGCTGTCCTTCACCGAGACGAACACCGTGCCGGAGAGTGGGAGCCTCGAGCCTCCGCCGAGCTGGCTCTTGGCGAACGCGATGGCGTAGTCGCGGTCGATGCCCATTACCTCTCCGGTCGAGCGCATCTCCGGGCCGAGCACCGGATCGACGCCTGGGAAGCGCGCGAAGGGGAACACCGCTTCCTTCACCGCGATATGATCGAGCGTGGGCCGCTTAAGGCCGAACGAGGCGAGCGGCTTGCGCGCCATCACTTCCGCGGCGATGCCGACAATCGGCAAGCCGATCACTTTGGCGACGAAGGGCACGGTGCGCGAGGCGCGCGGGTTGACCTCGAGAATGTAGATTTCGTCATTCTGAATAGCGAATTGGACGTTCATCAGCCCGACCACGCGGAGAGCCTTGGCCAGCTCGATGGTCTGCCGCTCCATTTCGGCGACGATCTCGGGTTTCAGCGAGTGCGGCGGCAGCGAGCAGGCCGAGTCGCCCGAATGCACGCCCGCCTCCTCGATATGCTCCATCACGCCGCAGATGAAGACGTCCTTGCCGTCGGCGATGGCGTCGACGTCGACTTCGATCGCGTCGCGGAGATAAGAATCGAGCAGCACCGGTGACTTGCCGGACACCACCACGGCCTCGGCGATATAGCGGGCAAGCTGCGGCTCGTCGTGCACGATCTCCATGGCGCGCCCGCCGAGCACGTAAGAAGGACGGATCATCAGCGGGAAGCCGATCTCGGCTGCGACGGCCTTCGCTTCGGCGCCGGAGCGCGCGATGCCGCTCCGCGGCTGCCTGAGCCCAAGCCGCTCGATCAACGCCTTGAATCTGTCGCGGTCCTCGGCGAGGTCGATCGCGTCAGGGGAGGTGCCGAGGATCCGAACATGGGCATTTTCCAGCGCCTGCGCAAGCTTGAGCGGCGTCTGCCCCCCGAACTGTACGATGATGCCTTTGACCTTGCCGTTCTCGGACTCCTTCCGCACGATCTCGAGCACGTCCTCTTCCGTGAGGGGCTCGAAATAGAGCCGGTCTGAGGTGTCGTAATCGGTCGAGACCGTCTCGGGATTGCAGTTGACCATGATGGTCTCGTAGCCGGCGGCCGAGAGCGCAAAGGCTGCGTGACAGCAGCAATAGTCGAACTCGATACCCTGGCCAATGCGGTTGGGGCCGCCGCCGAGAATGATGATCTTCTCTTTGTCACTTGGCCGCGCCTCGCAAACCGGGGGGCCGGCGAAACCCGCCTCGTAGGTCGAATACATATAGGCGGTGGGCGAGGCGAACTCGGCAGCGCAAGTATCGATGCGCTTATAGATGGGATGAACGTCAAGTTTCCGCCGCAGCGCTGCGACCTCGCTCGCCACAACGCCTGTGAGCTTGGCGAGCCTCTCGTCCGAGAAGCCCATCGCTTTCAGCGCACGGAGCTGGCCCGCGCTTTGCGGCAGGCCATGTTGCCGCACGCGCTCCTCGCAATCGATGATGTCCTGAAGCTGGCGGATGTACCACGGGTCGATCTCGCAGGAGTCGTAGATCTGCTCGATGTCGAAGCCGAGCCGGAGCGCCTGCGCAACCTTCAGCAGCCGGTCGGGGGAGGGGGTGCCGAGTGCGGCGCGCACCACGTTCTTGTCATCGCCCTGGCCGAGGCCCTCGAAGGTGATGTCATCGAGTCCGGTGAGGCCGGTCTCCATCGAGCGCAGCGCCTTTTGCAGCGACTCCGGGAAGGTGCGGCCAATGGCCATCGCCTCGCCGACCGACTTCATCGAAGTGGTCAGCACCGGCTGCGAGCCGGGGAACTTCTCGAAGGCGAAGCGCGGGATCTTGGTCACCACGTAGTCGATGGTCGGCTCGAAGCTTGCTGGCGTGGCGCCCCCGGTGATGTCGTTGGCGAGCTCATCGAGTGTGTAGCCGACAGCGAGCTTCGCCGCGATCTTGGCGATGGGAAAACCGGTCGCCTTCGACGCGAGCGCCGAGGAACGCGACACACGCGGGTTCATCTCGATGATGACCAGCCGCCCGTCGGCGGGGTTCACGGCGAACTGTACATTGGACCCGCCGGTCTCCACCCCGATCTCGCGCAGCACCTTGATCGAGGCGTTGCGCATGATCTGATATTCCTTGTCGGTGAGGGTGAGCGCAGGCGCGACCGTGATGGAGTCGCCGGTATGCACGCCCATCGGATCCACGTTCTCGATCGAGCACACGATGATGCAGTTGTCGTCCTTGTCGCGGACGACCTCCATCTCGTACTCCTTCCAGCCGAGCACCGACTCCTCGATCAGCACCTCGGTGGTTGGCGAGGCATCGAGCCCACGCTCGACGATCTCCACGAACTCCTCGCGGTTATAGGCGATGCCGCCGCCAGTCCCGCCGAGCGTGAAGGAGGGGCGGATGATGGCGGGCAGTCCGATCTCGGGAAGCGCGTCGAGCGCCTCGATCAGGCCCTTCTCGACGTAGCGCCGCTTCCGCCCGCCCTCGTGCCGCGCCCACTCGACCTCGAAGGCCGAGAGCGCCTTTGCCCTCTCGTCGGGGTCGGGATTTGCCGCCTCGATGCGGGCGATCTCGTCTTTATGTCTCTGCCGGTCGGCGCGCTTCAGCACTGCGGCGTCGGCGAGCCTTGAGCGCGGCGTCTCGAGCCCTATTCCCTTCATCGCCTCGCGGAACAGCTCCCGGTCCTCGGCCTTGTCGATCACCGCGGCGCGCGCGCCGATCATCTCCACGCCGTACTTCTTGAGCACGCCGGAACGGTCGAGGCTAAGCGCAGTGTTGAGCGCGGTCTGCCCACCCATGGTCGGCAGCAGCGCATCCGGGCGCTCCTTCTCGATGATCTTTGCGACAAAGTCCGGCGTGATCGGCTCGACATAAGTCGCGTCGGCGATGCCCGGATCGGTCATGATCGTGGCCGGGTTCGAGTTCACCAGCACGATCCGATAACCCTCTTCTTTCAAGGCCTTGCAGGCTTGCGTTCCGGAATAGTCGAATTCGCAGGCCTGGCCGATCACGATCGGTCCAGCCCCGATGATCAGGATGGACTTTATGTCTGTGCGCTTTGGCATGGTCAGCCGACGGGCGCCTTGCCCTTCCGCTCCTCCATCAGAGCGACGAAGCGGGTGAAGAGATAGTGGCTGTCCTGCGGGCCGGGCGAGGCCTCTGGGTGATACTGCACCGAGAACACCGGCCGGTCCTTTACCTTCAGCCCGCAATTCGACCCATCGAAGAGAGATACATGCGTCTCCTGGACATGGGCGGGAAGACTCTCGCGGTCGACGGCGAAGCCGTGATTCATCGAGGTGATCTCGACCTTCTCGGTGGTGAAGTCCTTCACTGGGTGGTTCGCGCCATGATGGCCCTGATGCATCTTGCCGGTCTTGCCGCCGAGCGCGAGCCCGAGCATCTGGTGTCCGAGGCAAATGCCGAACAGAGGCAGCCCCGAGTCGACGAGCTTCTTGATCTCCGGCACGGCGTAGACCCCGGTCGCCGCCGGATCGCCCGGCCCGTTCGACAGGAACACGCCGTCGGGCTTGCGCTCGAGGATCTCCTCTGCACTCGCGGTCGCCGGCAGCACCGTGAGCTTACAGCCTACGCTCGCAAGCTCGCGGAGGATGTTGCGCTTGAGCCCATAGTCGATGGCGACGACATGGAAGCGCGGGCTTTCCTGCCGGCCATAGCCCTTGCCCCACTGCCAGTCGGTCTCGTCCCACGCATAGCTCTGTCCCGCCGTCACGTCCTTGGCGAGGTCGAGCCCGACCATGCCTGGCCACTCGGCTGCCTCGCGCTTCAGTGCGGCGAGGTCGAACTTGCCGTCAGGCGCGTGCGCGATGACGGCGTTCGGCATGCCCTTCTCTCGGATGAGAGCAGCAAGCGCCCGCGTATCGACGCAGGTGATGGCGATGATGCCGCGCGCCTTCAGCCAATCGTTGAAATCCTGAGCGGCACGCCAGTTCGACGGCGCTGTGATCGGCGCGCGCAGGACGCAACCGCGCACGCCTGCGGCGCCGAGGCTCGCGCTCTCCAAGTCCTCGCTGTTCGTTCCGACATTGCCGACATGCGGGAAGGTGAAGGTGATGATCTGCCCGGCATAGGAGGGGTCGGTGAGGATCTCCTGGTAGCCGGTCATCGCGGTGTTGAAGCAGACCTCGCCGACTGCGGTGCCTGTTGCGCCGGCGCCTTTGCCTTCGATCACCGTGCCGTCGGCAAGAACGAGAAGAGCGGTCGGCGCCTCGTCGGCCCATGCAGGGGCAGGTCGCGCGCGCGACATTGCGGCCTCTGCGGCCAGAGTTTCGCTCGTATCGTTCATCTTCTCTTATTGGAGGCCGTCAGGCTCGGCCGCCTGTTGCAAAGTCGGGTGCGCAGACTTCGGCGTCAAGGACTAATGCTGAGGACTTGGGGACTAACTCGCGCACTCTTACGTTCGAGAATGGGAGGCGTCAATCCACAGCATGAATTATTTTCCTGTGAAAACAATAACTTAAACCTGGAAAATTCCTTGCCACGACTCTTTGCCTCCATTACCTTGGAACCTTCCTCCCGGAAACATGCGCGAGACCATCACCGCTGCTCTGAAGGACGCCACCAAAGCGCAGGACAAGCGACGCGTCTCGACGCTCAGGCTGGTGAGCGCCGCGATCAAGGATCGCGACATCGCTGCGCGCACGGTCGGCAAGACGCAGGCGACCGATGCCGAGCTGCTCGAGCTGTTCGCCAAGATGATCAAGCAGCGCGAGGAGTCACAGAAGATCTACGCCGATGCCGGCCGCGCCGATCTCGCCAAGCAGGAGAGCGAGGAGATCGAGATCATCCGCGAGTTCCTGCCGAAGCAGCTCTCCGACAAAGAGATGGAGAAGGCGATCGCGAGCGCCATTGCCGAGTCAAATGCCACGGGCGTGAAGGACATGGGCAAGGTGATGGCCGCGCTCAAAGCGCGCTACGCGGGACAGATGGATTTCGCCAAGGCTAGCGCGCTGGTGAAGGCGAAGCTCGGCTGAGCCTTAAGCCGCATAACGCCTTGTCATTGCCCGGCTTGACCGGGCAATCCAGTAATTACTGCGGTCCGTTGCAGAGAACTCAGTGGTTACCGGATTTCCGCTTTCGCGGAGATGCAACGGGTCAGCGCGGTATTCCGTGATCTGATCTTCAAATCAATCGTTCGGCTTCAGCCTGCGGTCATTTGTCTTGCGCCGCAACATAAAGTTGTCGCACTGCAGCGATAAATCCCTGTGCAATGCAGCACGGACTGATTCCGTGCTCGATTTTTGAAAGGAGGCCAATTCAATGGCCCAGATTTCACGTACCCGACTCTTCGCTGCGGTTTGCGCCCTTGGTGTGCTCGCGAGCGCGTCTGCTCACGCCGACGAGTATACGACCAATCTCGGTCCCGTCGGACCGAACGAGCCCATACTCGCCAATGTCGGTGGGCAGCGCATTATCGCCTTCTTCACGCCCGAGCGGGGCTCTTGCGCCGTGAACACGATTGTGTGGAAGGATGCCGGGGCTGACACGCCCTATACATCGTCTCGCGTAAGGGTGACTTTGCGTCCCGGTCAGATCTTTCGGTTCGACGACGCGCGCCTGTCAATGAACCTGCTTTGCGGCGCTGATGCCTCGACGCTTTCCGTGGTGGCGCCTCCGGAGCTAATCCTGACCAGCGAGCACCCTAACAATTAGCCATCGCGCCCCCCTGCCGAATTTCGGCGGGCAGATAAACTTTCAACGCCCTCCCTCGCGGAGGGCGTTTCTATTTCAATCCTCCGTAGAGGTAGAGTTCCCTTTCTGTTCCAAGTCGGTGGATAATGGTGAAGATGGCGAATCGCCGGGCGCGTCACGCCAGATGAAAGCCCATTGTCCAAGCGATGAAGTTTTCCGATTCGTTTCTCGATGAGATCAGGGCGCGGCTGCCGGTCAGCCAGATCGTCTCGCGCCGCGTGCCGCTCAAGCGTCGCGGGCGCGAGTTCGTTGGCTTAAGTCCCTTCAACCGCGAGAAGACGCCTTCGTTTACGGTCAACGACCAGAAGGGCTTCTATCACTGCTTCTCGAGCGGAAAGCACGGCGACGTCTTCACCTTCCTGATGGAGATCGAGGGTCTGAGCTTCCCCGAGGCTGTGGAGAGGCTTGCCGGCGAGGCAGGGCTCGAGCTGCCGAAGCCAGATCCACAATATGAGCGGTCAGCCAAGGAGCGGCTCGGTCTCTTCGATGCGCTGGAGGCTGCGTGCCGGTTCTTCCAGGACGACCTCAAAACGCGCGAAGGCCGCGCGGCCCTGTCCTATGCGGAGGGGCGCGGACTCTTACCCGAGACGCTGAGGCAATTCCGCATCGGCTTCGCGCCGAACTCTAAGGACGCACTCAAAAGCGCGCTTCTAAAGAAGGGCTTCACCGAGGCTCAGCTCCTCGATGCAGGTCTTTTGATTAAGCCCGATGACGGCCGCGCCACCTACGACCGTTTCCGCAACCGCCTCACCATTCCAATCGTCGACGCCAAGTCTCGCGTCATTGCTTTCGGCGCTCGTGCCCTCGATCCGGCAGCGGAGCCGAAATATCTGAACTCCCCGGAGACGCGGCTCTTCGACAAAGGTTCGACCGTCTTCAACTTTGCCCGCGCTCGCAAGGCCGCATTCGACTCCGGCGAGCTCGTCGTGGTCGAAGGCTATATGGACGTCATCGCGCTCAATCAGGCGGGCTTCGCCAATGTTGTCGCCACGCTCGGCACTGCCTTCACCGAGCGGCAAATGGAGCTCCTGTGGCAGCTGGCGCCGGAGCCCGTCATCTGCTTCGATGGAGATAAGGCCGGCGAGGCGGCAGCGGCGCGGGCGATCGACCGCATGCTTCCGAATTTGCGCGAGGGCCGCTCTTTTCGCTTCGCCTTCCTGCCGCACAGCTCCGATCCCGACGATCTCGTGCGCGCTAAGGGCCCACGCGCCTTAGCCGAATGTCTGGCAAGCGCACGCCCTCTCATCGACGTCGTTTGGCTCCGCGAGCTCAGATCACATCCCGTCGATACGCCCGAGCGCCGCGCCGCCCTAGAAGCGCGGCTCGACGGTCTGCTCGCCGAGATCGCCAATATCCGCGTGCGCGATCACTATCGGCGCGAGGTGAAGAACCGGTTTTTTGAGCTTTGGCGCGGTAAGCCCGGACGCGGAGGGACGCGCCCGGCAATTCCCTCATCTCGCTCGGTTGAGCCAGGCAGACCGACGCCGCTCCCGTCGGCCCGAGGCTTTGTCACCGTCATCATTCTTGCGCTCGTCAATCATCCCTGGCTGCTCGACCGCTTCGCCGAGGAAGTCGCGACGCTCGAGATCAGGGACAAGAGTCTCGCCGCTCTGCTTGGCTCGGTCACCCGCATCATCTTCGATGATCATGGCGTCACACCACCTGAGCGTTTGGCAGACCTGATCAAGGCAGGCAGCCACGCCAAACTGTTCGATCGGCTTTTCCGCGATAGCGCCTTCACGCGCCTTGCGTTCCTCCAGCCTGAGACCCCACCCCAAGATGTCGAGCAGCAATTTGCAGACATCATTTTCAGATTTCGCGCTCTGCCCAGTCTCAATCGCGAGCTCGAGGAAAGTGCTGACCATCTGGCCGACATGTCGGAGGCTGAATTTGAGCGGTTTGCCGCCTTGCAGCAGCAAGTGGCGAGCGTCGGAACGCATCATTCGGCCGACGACGCTGGAGAGCGTGACGCCACAAAACGTTTTCAAGAGACGGTAGCCCGCCTAAAACAGGAGCATGTCTCGGCACAGCGCGGACGCCGGCCCGAGAAGCGCTAATGGGCGGCGAGCCCTCTTTCGGCCTAGTTCTTGCAGCAAGAGAAGGCCAACGGTCCAAATAAAAATGGAAGAATTTCCTGCCAGCGCAGGGTCTCGACCTTGACAGGGGCAGCGCCCCTCGCCAAGTCATGGATCACGACGTGCAGCTACCGCGCGACCAGGATTTGGGGCGGGACGCGCGGGTTTAGGCGAGATCCGAGGGCTGATCACATCCCCCGCGTGGCATCGACAAGATCCTTAGGCCAAAGGACAAGGCCAAGTGAAGCGGAAGTAACGGCACGTTTATAGTCTTCTGTCGGCCCTTAACCGGGCTTGTTTGGTGGGAGAGTGACAGTCGACGCTAAGTTCGGCGCCAGTATAGACGAGCTGGCGGTGCGGCTTGGCGGCGAAGTCATGTTTAATTGACGATTAACGGTGAGGCCGTTAATCGCTTCCGTGGGTTTGTGCGTTTCGAGAGCAGCGCACGGAAGGCAGCTCAGCCGCCGAGGCGAGCCATGCCTGAGAAAGCGACATTTTGCGCTTCGGAGTAAATGAATGGCCACAAAAACCGCTGAAGCCGAGGACCATGAGCAGCCGCAAGCCGAGCCCGCCGATGGTCCTGTGCTCGACATGTCCGACGCAGCCGTCAAGAAGCTGATCAAGACGGCTAAGGCGCGCGGCTTCGTCACCTATGACGAGCTGAACGAGGTGCTTCCCTCCGAGGAAGTGTCTTCGGAGCAGATCGAGGACACCATGTCGATGCTCTCCGACATGGGCATCAACGTGATCGACACCGACGAGGCCGAAGAGCCGGGTGCCGCCGGTCAAGCCGAGGAGGGCGAGTCCGCGCGGCCCGTGGTCGCCGCCGCGCCCGTCGCCAAGGTAGAGACCACGAAGGAGCCGACCGAACGCACCGACGATCCGGTACGCATGTATCTGCGCGAGATGGGCTCGGTCGAGCTGCTCTCCCGCGAGGGCGAAATCGCCATTGCCAAACGCATCGAGGCAGGGCGCGAGGCGATGATCGCAGGACTATGCGAGAGCCCGCTTACCTTCCAAGCCATCATCATCTGGCGCGACGAGCTGAACGAGGGAAAAATTCTGCTCCGCGACATCATTGATCTCGAAGCGACCTACCAGGGCCCCGACGCCAAGCCCGCGCCGTCTCAGCCGCTGCCCGGCGAAACGATGAACGGCAATGGCGCGGACGGGCAGAGCGCGCACGCCGGTCAGCCGCAGCATGGCGCGCGCCATGGCGAGGACGAGGAGGCCGAGCCGCGGCCTGAGGAGTTCGAGGACGACGAGGACGATCTCGAGAACTCGCTCTCGCTTGCCGCCATGGAAGCCGAGCTCAAGCCAAAGGTGCTCGAGACCTTCGACCTCGTTGCCACCAACTACAAGAAGCTCCGCAAGCTTCAGGACCAGGTGGTCGAGCGCGCGCTCAAGAACGACTCGCTCTCCTCGGGCCAGGAGAAGCGCTACAAGGTTCTCAAGGATGAGATCGTCGCCGAGATCAAGTCACTCTCGCTCAATACGAACCGCATCGAGAGCCTGGTCGAAACGCTATATGACATCAACAAGAAGCTGCTCGGCTATGAGGGCCGGCTGCTCAGGCTCGCCGAGAGCTATGGCGTGCTGCGCGATGACTTCCTCAACGAATATCAGGGCAACGAGCTCGACCCGAACTGGCTTCGCCGCGTAGGCCGGCTGAAGAAGAAGGGCTGGGCCGATTTCATCCGCGACGAGCGCGGCATGGTGAAGGAGCTGCGCTCCGAGATTCACCAGCTCGCCGCCGAGACCGGGCTGCAGATCTCCGAGTTCCGCAAGATCGTGCACATCGTGCAGAAGGGCGAGCGCGAGGCGCGCCAGGCGAAGAAGGAGATGGTGGAAGCGAACTTGCGCCTCGTCATCTCGATCGCCAAGAAATACACGAACCGTGGGCTGCAGTTCCTCGATCTCATCCAGGAAGGCAATATCGGCCTGATGAAGGCCGTGGATAAGTTCGAGTATCGCCGCGGCTACAAGTTCTCGACCTACGCCACCTGGTGGATCAGGCAGGCGATCACCCGCTCGATCGCCGACCAGGCGCGCACCATCCGCATCCCGGTGCACATGATCGAGACCATCAACAAGATCGTGCGCACCAGCCGCCAGATGCTGCACGAGATCGGCCGCGAGCCGACGCCCGAGGAGCTCTCCGAGAAGCTCGCCATGCCGCTCGAGAAGGTGCGCAAGGTGCTGAAGATCGCCAAGGAGCCGATCAGCCTCGAGACGCCGATCGGCGACGAGGAGGATAGCTATCTCGGCGATTTCATCGAGGACAAGAACGCGGTCCTGCCGATCGATGCAGCGATCCAGTCGAACTTGCGCGAGACCACGACGCGCGTGCTCGCCTCGCTCACACCGCGCGAGGAGCGCGTCTTGCGCATGCGCTTCGGCATCGGCATGAACACCGACCACACTCTGGAAGAAGTCGGCCAGCAATTCTCGGTGACGCGCGAGCGCATCCGCCAGATCGAGGCCAAGGCGTTGCGCAAGCTCAAGCACCCGAGCCGCAGCCGGAAGCTCCGCAGCTTCCTCGACAATTAACTAAAACCTTCATCGCCCGGCTTGACCGGGCGATCCAGTACGCGACGACCTTCGCTATCGCGCATGGCGGTGGTTACTGGATGCCCGCGTTCGCGGGCATGACATAAATGCATGCGACCGAACACCGGAACTTTCCACAACCCTTCGCCGTTTCGTTGCGGGGAGAAGGCGTCTCGTATCGAACGCGAAGGGAGACTGACATGCGTGTCCTAACTGTCGCCACTCTCGCAGCACTTTTCGTTGCCGGCTTTGCCATCCCCGCTGATGCCGCCAGGCCGGTCAAGGGAGCCGTCCAAGGCACGGCAACCGCCGCCAAAGGCGTCGGTCATGGCGCGGCCCAGGCCGGGCGCGGCGTCGCCCGCGGCACGGTAACCGCGGCCCGGGGCGTCGGCCACGGCGCGGTCTGCCTGTTCACGCTCGGCACCCGCTGCCGCTGATTTTCTGAAAATTGTCATTGCCCGGCTCCTCGCGCTCTTGCTCGCGCTGATAGGATCCTGCTGCTGATGGTGCCGACGCTCCTGCTCCTGCATTACGGCGGGGTCAAGCGCGAGGAGCAGTATCTCGAGAAGAAGTTCGGCGAGAGCTATCGCAGCTATAAGGCCTTCCGTCCCGCGCTACGACTGGAAGTTCTGAGCCCAGCGCAAGCAGGCCTCAGCGGCCCGCGCTCGCTTCGATCATGTTAGGCTTGGTGTCGGGCGGCGTCTTCTTCAGCCGGCTCACGCGCACCTTCGCCACACCCGCCCTCAACATGCCGAGCGACTCGGCCGCGGCCCGCGACACGTCGATGATGCGGCCCTTCACGACCGGCCCGCGATCGTTGATGCGCACCACGACCGACCGGCCGTTGGCGAGATTCTCGACCAGCACGTGTGAGCCAAGCGGAAGCGTGCGGTGCGCCGCGGTCAGCGCGTCGCCGTCCATGATTTCACCGCTCGCGGTTGCGGTTTTGAAATCGTACCAGGACGCACGGCCGGTCTCGGCGGGACGTGTCTCGTCCACCGTCATCTCTTGCGGCTTCGCTCGCGTCTCGGCCCGCGGCGCGGCGGCTGTGGGCGTCGCTGCATGCACCGCTTCGCGCGCGGTCTTGCTCTCGCGGTTCACGCTGTGGCTCGGCTGTTGCGGAACGCCTACCTCAGAGGGAACCGGCGC